>LWDU01000011.1_pt1 | contig 81921 bp, 67 predicted proteins | sample 727161 | NCBI WGS metagenome assembly LWDU01 (sample SAMN04566230, study PRJNA314399) | hydrothermal vent metagenome | isolation source: deep sea hydrothermal plume seawater | place: Mexico: Gulf of California, Guaymas Basin | collected 2004-07-11
CATCGCTTTCATTACCAAAACCTCCTAGGTTTCAATTGTTTAAAGAACTAATATATTACATTACTTGATGCTGCATAGAAATTGTAGCACGTTGAATTTCGGACCGTAATCAAACGTTCCCAGGTGGTTTTCGGCACATTACCTAGGCTCTTCTAAATAATTGACAACTTTTGCGTGTAACTTAGTGTCGCCACAAGCCAGTAACTGTCCGGACCACTGGAGGCTCAACTCTTTACCCGACCAATCAGTCATCCGGCCACCTGCACCGCTGATGACAGCAGCACACGCATAAACATCTACAGGATCCATCTTCGAATCAATTCCAATATCAGTCCGGCCAGAGGCCAACACGCCATACGCGTAACAACTCCCGCCGTACTGGGTATACAGCACTTGATTGCGAATACCACAGAATTGCAAAAACTCTGCCTCATCAAAAAAATCCGGGTTGCTACAAGTCATAAAAGCACTTTCTAGTGCCTCGCACGTTCGTGTTCGAACCTCATTACCGTTCATCCAGGTCGTGCCACCAGCTACGCCGACCCAGCGATCATTCGACGCGGGATGGTCGATTATGCCGATAAAGGGATTGCCCTCACGCGCCAGACCAATCAGGGTTCCATAAACTGGAATACCCGCTACAAATGCAGTCGTGCCATCGATAGGGTCTAGGACCCATACATGGGTGGCATCAATATTCTCGTTTTCATACTCCTCTCCATATATTCCGTGATCTGGATAGCGCTGACCGATCAATTCTCTGAGTCTGCTTTCAATCGCTAAATCCGTTTCTGTTACCATGCTGTGATCGGGTTTTAGTGAAACTGTCTGTTTTTCCTGTAATGCATCCAGACAAATACTCCGAGCAGTATCGGCCAGCAACTCAGCAAATTGCATCAGTTGTTTTGTTTCGTTTTCCATTGTCGGTCTCCTACGTTAACTCGAGAGGCTACTTAGCCCAATGACACTCTTGCAATCTATTAACAGCATGTTTTGCTGCACAATTGCCTATACTGTCTACGATAGTTCTGATTTAGCTTTGGCGACAGCACTTCTTTGACCACAAGAACAACCCGGTGATAGACCACTCAAAACCCGCCACGTTAGAAAGCACCTACGGCTGGGTAGTGGTTTTTGTCTCATTCACTATCATTGCCATGTGTGCGTCGAGCTACTACATCACGATTGTATCGCTTAAGACTATTTCAGCAGAATTCGGCTGGCCAAGATCATTCACATCAGCAGCCTATTCGATCCTTTTTCTGGGCATGGGCATCGGTGGAATTTTCATGGGCTGGTGGTCAGATCGCATTGGTGTCGCGCTACCCGCTGCAATAGGCATAGTATTCACAGCCATCGGCACCATTGTCGCCGGTACCAGCCAAGGATTTATCACCTTTCTGATAGCACACGGAATTTTGATGGGATTACTCGGCAATTCCGCATTATTCGTGCCCTTGCTTGCAAATATCACGCACTGGTTTGATCGCCGTCGGGGTCTTGCGGTGGGCATCGTCGCCACCGGTCAAGGCGTAGCAGGCACAATCTGGATCCCTGTGTTTACTCAAGTCACCGAAGCAGTGGGGTGGCGAACCACATTCTTGTACTATGGTGCGTTCCTCGTTTGTCTTCTTCCTGCCACTCTGATACTTCGGCGCAGGCCACCTGGCATCAGCAAACTAGTAACGGCGTCGACAGTGCCAGCTCGAACTGTCAATGCGCTTGGAATGTCGTCCAGCTTACTCGTAGGTCTCCTGTCTGTCGCAATTGTGGGTTGTTGCATTTCCATGTCGATCCCAACGGTCCATCTGGTATCCCACGTGACCGATCTCGGCTTTACCCGAGTGCAAGGTGCTGAGGTTGTGGCCCTGACCCTCGCCTGCTCGATTGTGAGCCGTCTAGCCTGGGGCTGGATATCTGATCGTATCGGTGGGCTATTGACTCTGTTTATCGGCTCATTTCTCCAGGCGTTTGCTGTCTTTCTATTTGCACTCGCTCAGGATATTGCTCAGCTTTACCTGATCGGAATGTTTTTCGGCCTTGCCTTTGGCGGTATTGTTCCGGCTTATACGATCATAATGCGCCATCTGCTACCGCCTACAAGCATCGGCATGCGAGTTGGTATTGTCCTGTTATTTGGAACCATCGGCATGGCATTTGGAAGCTGGATAGGTGGTCAGTTTTTTGATCTAAACGGCCACTACACCTACGCATTCCTGGTGGGTGTAGTGGCCAATATTGTTAACCTCGTGATTATCGGCTTCTTGAATATTCGTTACTGGCAATCGCGACACAGACCCGAACCCGCATGATCCAGGCTTCTAGGCTCAACCACTCCTCAATAGGCCTTTCCGTCACAATTCTGGTTACTACAGCGGTGAATCGCATCTATCCACAAGGCCCCGGTTAGATTAGCGCGTTCAAGTTTCGAATGATTAAGATCTGCATACGATAGGTTGGCACCCCGCAAATCGGCCAGCTCAAGCACGGCCCAGCGTAGGTTCGCGCGACTCAGATCCGCCTGGTGCAGATTAGCACCTGTTAGATCAGCCTGGAACAAAGTGGCACCTCTTAAACTAGCTCGACTCAGATCGGCGTGATCCAACACAACTGCTGTCAGGTTGGCCCCATCAAGAGCGGCTCTAGTCATCTGGGCATAACTCAGGACTGATTCGCTTAGATCAGCTTGACGAAGATCCGCATTGTTCATCACCGCCTTGATCAGGGTGGCTTTTCGAATATCCGCGCCGGTCATAACGGTTCTTTGCAAGCTGACGCCTGCAAGTCGGGCACCGTTTAAGTTAGCATTAGCCAGATTGGCTCGATCTAGATGTGCTTGTTCTAAAAAGCTCCAGTTGAGGTTAGCACCTTTCAGTTCAGCTCCTGTCAGATCAACACCCTTGAGATAACACCGAACACAATTGTTACTGCCTTTAAGCTTTTCAAGATCGGTTTCGCACCCTAAGAGCAACAACACAAGAGGCAGGCTTAGTCCGCAAAAAGTGAACCTGACATAACGGGAAATACGCAAAACGTCGTTTACATGACCCTGACGCCGGATGGGGTCAGACTCGGTTGTCAGAATACCTCGTTAAATAGAGCCTTCATCTCAGACCACGATGCCTCGTCAGCACGTTGATCATAGGCCAAAGGCAGGCCGTAGGTTTGTCCGCGCTCGGTAGCGTCTGGGTTAGTAAACCCATGTAGAGCTCCCTCGTAGGATTCGAATTGGACATTCGCTTGAGCGCTCGCCATCTCCGTGTTGAACGACTCTATATCGCTTTCCGGAACCAGGCTGTCTTTAGCACCATGACAAACCAAAATTCTAGATTTAATCTCTCCTGGTGTTGGGACATGGAATGACCCCAGCGCACCATGAAAACTGACCACAGCTTTAAGCGGCATGCCAATTCTAGCCATATGCAACACCATAGCGCCTCCAAAACAATAACCGATCGCGGCTGTGCGTTTTTCATCGACCATCGGTTGAGCACACAGGACTTCGTGAGCGGCTCTCAGTCGGGATGTGCCAATTTCCATATTGCCCAGTACCGCATTCATCATTGCGCCGGCTTCATCCGGACTATCCGCAGTAGCACCGTTACCGTACATGTCGATCGCCAATGCAGCATACCCAAGCTCGGCCAGCTTATCCGCGCGGGTGCGAATGTAGTCATCCAACCCCCACCATTCATGAACAACTATCACGCCCGGCATAGGGCTACCACTTTTATCGTCGTATGCCATGTATCCCTTTAGCTCATCCTCACCGGCTGTGTAAGACAATGTTTGGCTCTCGATTGTCATTTTTCTCTCCTTTGGAGGGTCAGTGGATGATTAGTCTTTAAACCGGACGAATCCATATACGGTTATCGTGGAACGCCGCACCACCGTTTGGTGCGATTGGGTCAGCACCTGTCAAGACATTGATGCCCTTGCCTTCCTTGAAGGCCTTGTTTGGCCAGATACTCTCGACAATGACCACACCCTTTTGCACACCATCAAATTGCTGAACAACAATCGTCAATTCTCCACGCGAATTCCCAATACGCACCTCGTCGCCATGGTGTACGCCGAGTGAACCCACGTCATCAGGATGAACCATAACAGTCGGCTGCTTTTCTCGACGTATTGAAGTGGGTGTTTCATTAAACGAAGAGTTAAGGTAGTGGCGTGCTGGAGCCGTCACCAAACGAAAGGGCATATCAGCGGTCGATTCCTCGATTACCGGCACATGATCAGGAAATTTTGGAATGACACTATCTTCCGGGCCAAAACCCTGCGGCTCGAGTTCAGACCAGTTGGGCGAGAAATGAAATCTTTTGTTCTTGTGTGCAAACCCGTTAACGTAATGGGACTCATCAAACGGCGGCTGGCAGTCAATCCAATGTACGCTTTCAAGATGTTCTAGGGTACCCCAACCGGAGTCCTGTAAAGTTTGATCGATTATTTCGCGAGCAGTCATGTGAAATCCCCGATGCTCAGCTCCCAGCCTGTGGGCAAGCTCACAGATAACTTCGTGATTTGAGCGGCAGTCGTCTAAAGGTTCAATAATTTTCGGACCCAAAATAATGTGCTGGTGACCACCACCCTGGTATACGTCATCGTGTTCCAAAAACATCGTCGCCGGCAGTACGATATCAGCCACCATAGCAGTCTCAGTCATGAACTGCTCATGGACACACGTAAATAGATCTTCCCGCAAAAATCCCTTATGCACCTTGTTCAGGTCTGGCGCAACTGACATTGGATTGGTGTTTTGAATAAACAGCGCTGTGACCGGTGGGCCCTCACTGAGAGCTTGATTGTCGCCGGTAAGAATGGCGCCAATGCGTGACATATCTAAAACCCGGATTTTGGAATCACAAACGTCCAGGCCTTCAATAAGAGTTTTGTCCCAGTGATAAATATCACCATTATTGTGCAATGCACCACCACCTTGATTCAACCAAGAACCTGCGACGGCAGCGATTGAAGTGACAGCATGCATGTTAAACGCGCCATTGCGTTGTCGCGCGAAACCGTAGCCCAACCGAAAATAAGTTCTGGGTGTGGCGCCAATCATATGAGCAAACTTCTCTATGGTCTTTACATCGACACCACTGATCGCCGAAGCCCATTCGGGTGTTCTCGATTTAAGATGTTGTTCTAACCCTTCGGGGTCGTCGGTGTATTGGTTCAGATACGCCCAATTGGCAAAGCCATCCCTGAACAACACATGCATAATGGCACAAGCCAGGGCGCCATCTGTGCCTGGTCGTACACAGACAAATAGATCTGCTTGTTTGGCTGTGGCATTATTGTAAGTATCAACAACCACCAGGCACGCGCCACGTTGCTGCCTACCTTTAAGCACATGGCTCATCACGTTGACCTGAGTGCTGGCGGCGTTCGTACCCCATAGAATCACCTGGTCGGAGTCGGCCATCTCCCGGGGGTCAACTCCGGCCAGTTTCCCAGTGCCCGCAATGAAGCCGTTGAATGAGGGTGTTGTGCAAATGGTCCTGTGTTCTCCGGAGTAATGCTTCGCGTGACGCAATCGATTGATACCATCGCGCATGACCAACCCCATAGTGCCTGCAAAGAAATACGGCCACACGGTTTCTGAACCGTAGTGCTGCTCCGCTTTCAATAATCGCTCTGCTGTCTCATCAAGTGCGTTTTCCCAGCTGATCGGTTCGAAATCTCCCGATTGTTTTCCCCCCTTGCGCCGTAAAGGCGTTGTCAACCGATCAGGATGATGAATGCGTTCCCTGTAACGAGCGACCTTGCTGCAGACAACTCCATTGGTGTAAGAATTTTCAATGGCTCCGCGTACCCGATCAATACGACCTTCGTGATCTAACTCAACTTCAAGTGCGCAGGTGGATGGGCAATCATGCGGGCAGGCACTATAGAGAATCGGCTTATTCATGTGTCGTGCTCCACTAAAGATCAGTAACAGAAATTTCGGATTACCAAGTGCATTTACAGTGTACCTCTACAATGGTTGCATCTAACCCACATACCTTAACCCAGCAATTTATCTTAATTTGGCACACCGTAACAGATATCCGTATAACCTGACTATAATCACCTAGCTTACCGATTCAGACTCACTTCCAATTTAAGTCAGTGCCAGCCGACAATATTCAGAACTTTTTAAGCGATATCTCCAATATCGTCGGGGCGAAATACGTCTTGAGCGAAACCGACGTGATGGCTGAATATCTAATAGAACGACGAGGTAACTACGTTGGTGAGGCCGAGGCTATCGTTCTCCCGGCTAACTCAACCGAAGTTGCCTCGGTTGTGAAAATGTGTGCCGACAGACATATGCCGATTGTTCCGCAGGGTGGTAACACCGGCCTGTGCGGCGGTGCAGTTTCAAAGCGCGGTCAGATCGTACTCAACCTTAAGCGTTTAAATCGGATTACTGACGTAGATCCGATCAATGACACTATGACAGTGGAAGCCGGCTGTATCCTCGCTGATATCCAGCAGGCGGCAAGTGACGCCGACCGCTATTTTCCTCTGAGCCTAGGTGCAGAAGGCAGTTGCCAGATCGGAGGCAACCTGTCGACAAATGCTGGGGGCATCAACGTACTGCGCTATGGCAATGCCCGCGAACAAGTTTTAGGCCTTCAAGCCGTATTACCAGATGGACAAATCTGGAGTGACCTGAACGAACTGAGAAAGAATAATACGGGCTACGATCTACGCAACCTGCTGGTAGGTTCCGAGGGAACTCTGGGTGTTATCACAGCAGCGGTCCTGAAACTTTACCCCCAGCCACGCCAGGTCGAAACCGCATTCGTAGCCTTGAGAGATCTAGAGTCTTCTCTAAAACTGCTTACAACTGCGCGAATGGACAGCGGCGGAACACTATCTAGCTTTGAACTCATACCAAAGCTTGGTATAGAACTGGCGGAAAAACACGTGCCAGGTTGCCGAAACCCTTTGTCGACTTCCAGCGACTGGCACATCATCATGGTCTACAGCAGTACTGCTAATGGTACGGATCTACGCCTGGCATTAGAAAATACGTTGGAGAACGCACTGGACAATGGGATTATTAGCGATGCTGTCATTTCAGCCAGTGAAACACAGACAGCACAGATCTGGAAAATTCGTGAAGGTTTGGTCGAGGCACAGCAGCTGGCCGGAGAACGCTACACCTACGATGTATCCGTGAAGATCTCACAGGTTCCTGAATTTATAGAACGGGCCGGCATGCTCGCTCAGTCGAAAATGACAGGAATTCGTCCCTACGCCTTTGGCCACGTTGGTGACGGCAACATTCATCTAAGCCTATTCCAGCCGGATGATGTCGACGGTACAGTTTTTCGATCTCGCTTGCCCGAGTTTGATGAACTGATATTCGATTTAGTTCACGAATATGGCGGTTCGTTTAGTGCCGAACATGGTATCGGCCTGCTTAAACTGGAAGAAATGTCTTCGTATAAAGACCCGGCCGGGCTGTCAGTCATGCGCACAATAAAACAAGCAGTTGACCCCTCCAATATCATGAACCCCGGTAAGGTACTTCCGTAAACCAATTGTTTACATGACACCGGCACCATTGGGTAGGCTCGCAGTCCTCAGTAACCCAACACTGGATCGACGACGTTATTCAGCGGTTTTCCACCTAGATGCTTTTTCAGATTTCCAAATACCAAATCCAGTGTCATTTCGACGTACGTGTTGCCATCATCAGCTGAAATATGTGGCGTCACGATAAGATTGGGTGTATGCCACAGGCTAGAGCCCTCAGGTAGAGGCTCTTCGTCAAACACATCTAGAATGGCACCTGAAAAATGACCGGATCGTAAGTTTTCGACCAGCGCCCGGTAATCCATGGTCGCTGCTCTGCCGATGTTAACAATACCCGCGCCGGGTTTAGTCAGAGCCTGCCGCCGGCGGTCGAAGAGATTCCGAGTTTCAACAGTGAGAGGCGCCGCTAGGACTACAAAATCCGCAGCCGGCAACACTGAATCCAAATCCTTAGAGGTATACACAGAATCTATTCCAGACACCGGTCGGCCGTGACGACTGATTCCAATAACGTTCATTTCCAGCATCTTGCAGCGGCGGGCGATAGTTGCGCCGATATGTCCAATACCGATGATCACGACGGTCTTATCGACAATTGACCCAGAAAACAACGAACTCCAAGCGGCCATTTTCTGATTATTTATAATTTCGGGCAAACGACTGTGCAGCATCAGGATGGACATCAGACCAAATTCACCTCCTTTTGCGGCATGAGTACCTCGGTTGTTGACGACTGTAACCCCGTCCGGAAGCCAGTTCATTGGGCACAGGTGTTCTACGCCTGCACCAATGATATGAATCCACTGGAGATTCGGCGCAACCCTGGCCAGGTCGTGAGTAGGCAGATCCCAGGTCACAAGTACATCCGCCGATTGCATAGATTCCGAAAATCGATCCAGATCCCAATCTATAAGCACCTCAATCTGTCTGGCTATATCAGGGTACTTATCGCAGGCTGCCTGAAATCTAGCGTCAGTGATTGTAAAAACCGCCTCGCCCTCTTTTGTAGGTGGGAACGTTTCCGGTGACGCGTGATTATTCTTAACATGTACACGCAGTTTGTCGCTACACATAATGCACTCCTGTCACGTTCGCATTAAGAATTATCACTGGTCATCAACGAACTCGCCTATCCCTGATTGTTCTAACCTTTGGAGTTCTTTAATAACTTTAGCTTGCCGATCAAGATCGGATTCACCGGCAGTGTCGAACTGAATTGCCATAAATGCGTGTGCCAAACGACTGAGATGCGTCGCCTCATCGCCTAGACTCTGACGAGGCATCGCCAGCACCGTATCACCCCCATAAGTAGGCACGACACCGTCTGAGTTCTTGTTTGCCCTCAACGGCTGTCCTCCATTGCTGATCTTTTTGATCTCATCCTGAAGTCGCTTACGCATTACAGCAATACCCTTGTCACTGACGACCAGATTTTCATTGGCATGGATTGTGATCGGGCCCATTCCTTCTACTGCCTCAACATCAGCCGGAGATCTCTGCTTTTCCTCATAGGACCGGTCAAACGCCTCACCTTGCTCGATAAGTTCCGGGCCTTCTGGTGTGTTCCACTCGGGCGGGTCACCGCGCTCCCCGAAGTTCGCCCAGGCGAAGCAGGTGGTATTTTCGTCATCCAGCGGAACAACCCAACGTGTAAACGAACTGCGGCCATAGTAACGGACCTCTGTACCATCTGCTGCGAATGCGCTGCCTGCCTGAGTAACGTTAGGCAACACCAACTCATTGACACGCAGCCAAACGTTATCGCCTACCCGCCGAGTATTTACACCCAGCAGCCATGCGTTTCGATCAAAGAAGTCTATTTGCCCCACTTCGCCAAATCCGTCCGAAAACTGGACACGCCCAATTGAGGAATGCAGAAAGCTCGTATGTAGGGGATCCAGGATTGCATCGAGAACTTGAAGCCAGTTACAACGAAACGGTGCCGCGTACGGCACACGCTCCATTTTTTCGAATGTCATGGCATCAAAGATTGGGAATTCCGGCTGCTGAGTCGGTGGTCCGAGGTAAGCGAAAATCAGTCCTTGATGCTCGACTGTTGGGTAAGCACCGAGTCGCACCCTATCCTTCAAACGCCGGTTAAGCGTTAGCGACTGGCCTGGAGCATCCAGAAGAGTGCCATCGATATCAAATTGCCAGCCGTGATAACAACAGCGTATACCTTTGTCTTCACAACGGCCGAACTCAAGTGATGCTTGGCGATGTGGGCAACGCTTGTGGACGAGTCCTAAACGCCTGGATTTATCTCTGAACAGCACCAACTCTTCACCCAATATCCTAACGACGACAGGACGCTCTGCGAGTTCAGAAGATAGAAAAAAAGGATGCCAGAATCGACGCAGGTATTCACCGCAAGGTGTACCAGGCCCTACGCGGACCAGCTCTTCGTTAATTTCAGTCGATGCTCGAAAGTCATAGCCTCGATAATCTCCGGACTGTGACTGAAGATGATTTACTGTCATAAAAGATAGCCTTTTTGTCATTCAGCTACGACCGAACGACCTTGCGCTTCTGTCAAAGAATTTAGTGAGAAACTCTCATGCGCACGCTCAACCAGGATAGCCACTGCGGTGCAGACTGTACATCAGCCACCTGCTCAGGACTACAATTACACAACTTCATACGACCAAACAAATCGACATGTGGAAGAATCCTAAGATTTGGAGCCTCGCTATTGCTGAAACCATTACTTGGGCGGGCATCTTTTATCTGTTCCCGGCAATGCTGATGCGCTGGGAAGCTTACTTTGGCTGGTCTCGGGTCGAACTCACCTTTGGATTTACCGGTGCACTGATTATCTCCGCGGGAACAGGTATTTTTGCCGGCCGCTTGATCGATCGGGGACATGGTCGGACTTTAATGACTGTGAGCGCTTTCACGGGGGGGCTGCTGATTGCAATGCTCCCTCTACTCCAGCACCTCTGGCAGTTTTATCTCATCTGGTTGCTGATTGGGTTTACCATGGCTGGCTGCCTGTACGAACCCTGTTTTGCCTTTCTGACACACGTTTATTATCCCAAGTCAAAACGACCCATTATCATTGTCACCCTAGTCGCAGGGTTTGCCGGGACTTTGTGCTTTCCGCTGTCCAGCGTCATCACCAATTACATACATTGGCAAGCAGCGGTGTGGGTTTTTTCAGTCCTGGTCTGTGGGCTTGCGGTTCCGTTGTTCTGGTACGGTGCGTCTACAACACCTGCTCAGAAACATTCTCCACCAACTACTGGTCCGACTCCTCTCATGACAATTGTTACCCCATTACTGCGGTCTCCGACCTTTTGGTGCCTAGTTGTCGCATTTGCCTGTTTTTCGCTGAATCACAGTATGATCATCAGTCACATTTTGCCACTGCTGGATAGCCAGGGTGTCTCTGCAAACTATGCAGTGATCGCAGCATCATCCATCGGTGTGGCTCAGGTGCTCGGTCGGCTCGTTCTTATCACGGTAGAACGCCGCCTATCCATGCTTCTAATTTGCATGTGTTCTTTTATCGGTCTGTCGCTTGCCAGTGTTAATCTGGCTTTCGCCGGTACGGCAACAATCATACTTTGCCTGTTCGTGTGTCTCCAAGGTGGGTCTGCAGGTATTGGCAGTATTGCCAAACCGACTGTCACAGCCGACCTATTAGGTAACGCAAACTTTGGTGCAATCTCAGCCATGGTGTCCATTGCCCACATGCTCGGTTTTGCATTTGGACCAGCCCTCTCGGGTCTAATATGGAGTGTCACTGATTACGATACCGTGATAAAAGTGACTGGCACACTAGCTTTGATTGGCGTACTCAGCCTATTTATTGCACAGAAGTCATCACGGAATTAACTCAATGGCACAAATATTTTGTGTTTGTAATGAACCAAATACAGCAAATGATTTCTGTTATAACGGTGGTTATCGTACTGAAAGGACGACAGTAAGATAATATCAGTGTCATCTCGATTTAATGGAACACCGACAATGCCCCCCCTGGTAGACCCAGTACCATCCGACCAACAACTGCCCAATTCAACTGAAGTAGCTATCATTGGCGGCGGTATTATCGGTGTTTCGGCTGCTCTGACACTGGCTGAACGTGGAATACCCGTTGCTTTATTCGAAAAAGGGCATATTGCCGGAGAACAGTCGTCGCGAAACTGGGGCTGGTGCCGTCAGCAAGGTCGGGACCCACGGGAACTGCCTTTAATCATCGAGTCGCTCGCACTATGGCGCAAGATTCATCAACGCACTCGTTGTGATGTTGGATTCAGGCAATGCGGCATTCTTTACCTGGCCAATACATCCAAAGACGTTGCAGACCGTGAAGCATGGCTACAGCATGGTCTCGCATATGGCGTTGAATCCAGAATGGTCTCCAGTAAAGAAATTAATGAGCTGCTTCCGGGTTCCAACGCACAGTGGGCCGGTGGACTCTATACGCCGACCGACGGCCGAGCCGAACCGACCATTGCAGCGCCCGCGATGGCTCGGGCAGCACGCCAACTGGGGGCAAGAATTTTCACCCAGACTGCTGTACGAGGTATAGAAACAAGCGGGGGACGGATATCGGGCGTTATCACTGAAAATGGCTCAGTGCGATGCAGTACTGTAATTCTGGCTGGCGGTGCCTGGTCTAGCACGTTTTGCCGGAGTCTGGATCTACGTCTGCCTTTGCTGATGACGATTGGATCTGTTTTTCGTACTGCACCCCTGAACGATGCACCTGAAAGATCCGTTAGCGGCGCCGGATTCGCAATTCGAAAACGGTTGGATGGAGGTTACACCGTTTCCCATGGGAGCATTTCCAGTTTTGATATCGTCCCAGATTCTTTTCGTTTCCTGAAGGACTTTCTACCGTTGGCCTGGATGGCTCGAAAGATTCTACGCCCCACCTGGACGGGTCGCTTTAAAACCGAGTGGCAGCAGAAAAAAAGATGGTCACTCGATGAACAGAGCCCTTTTGAACAGATCCGAACCCTGGACCCGATGCCCATTCAAAGCACGCTGGAAAAAAGCAAGCGAAACCTAATTCATGCTTTTCCGGCGTTTCAGGATATTGAAGTCGTGGAGAGTTGGGGAGGACTGATTGATGCAACACCCGACGCCGTACCTGTCATTTCTCCTGTCGACAGCCTGCCGGGCTTCTTTCTGGCAACTGGGTTGTCGGGGCATGGATTTGGCATCGGCCCCGCTGCAGGTCAACTGGCTGCAGATGTTGCCACCGCCTCTGAGCCTCTCGTAGATCCGACACCGTTTAGATTTTCGAGATTCAGCGATGGCTCCCGTATACAACCCATCGTAGGTATCTGAATTATAAATCCTCAGTTGTTTCCGTTTCGTTTCTTTACTAGTGACCGATTAACCTCAGGCGCGTGGAATCGAGCGACCTTACCGGTCGGGGATAGCGGTTCGGTGTAGAAAAACGCCGGCAATTCGTCATCGGCGTCGGTAAAACCAGCATCACGGTTAAATTGATACTCAAGTGCAAGCGTTTCTTTACCCAATTCAGTGTAAAACTCTTCCGTCAAATCCGTACCGTGCGCGTCGTTAATGGCGTTGACTACGAATTCGACGTTGGTATCCGTCACCCCTCGCCCAAAAATACATAACCCCAAAGAATCTGAACTGGCCATTACCAACTGAGATTCCAAACTGGCGGCGACAACTTCGTCGACGGTCATATCGGTACAGTCCAACTTCGGTACATTGCCTGCTGTATGGTCGGCACCCTGCGCAGTTACCATCATGGTTATACCAGTTGCTTCGACAACACGTGGGTCATAGGCGCTGATCGCCTGTTGCTTTATCACGGGGACTCTATCGAGCTTGTAGTGCGTCCCAACGCGCCCGGTCCCCTGCGCCCACAGTCGTCCGTTTTCAGAACCCGTCCTTATCTCTTCAAGCACATCTTTCATAAACTCAACATCGCCAAATTCACCCAGGCCAGCGTCCATCAGTACCGCGATCATTGCCCCTGTTTCTATTGTGTCTATCCCCAGATCATTTGCAATGAAGTTCACACGAGCCAGGTCATCCGGATCTTTCAAGCCACAGTTGGTGCCCATCAAACCCAGTGTTTCGTATTCAACAGGAGACGTTAGTTCGTTGCCATCCTTATCGACATAGATATTGCTGCACTCGATGGTACAACCGGGCATACAGGCATGTGCGGTTTGACCACCTCGTTCCAATTGCAGCTCCCGAATGTGCTGTCCGCCCATAGTCATCGTCTCATCATCTTCAACAATTCGTCCCTCACTGAAGTTACGCACAGGCAAACCACCTAGATAATTTTGGACGTCGGCCATTAATGCGGTTCCATAAGTCGCCATGTTCTGAGCAATCTCATCTTCGCTAAGCATGGCGTTATAAGCCTTCACAGACCCCATCACCTTCTTTCGATCATGCAGTTTTGGCATGCGATTTAGATCCACAACCACTGCCTTAACACGCTTACTCCCCATGACAGCGCCGACACCACCCCGCGCTGCAAGTCGAGAAGGACGCAGATCAGTATCGCTGAAGGAGATCCCTGACAGCAATCCACCGTACTCACCGACTGGACCACACAAGCCTATACTGACCTTGTTGCCATACCGCTCGTGCAGTCGGGAAGCGGCTGCAAAGTTACCCAACCCCATATAAGGTTCGGCCGAGTCATAAACTATTTCACCCTCTTTGGATATGTGAATCACTATCCAATCATCTGAAACGCCGTGCAGAGTTAAGCCAGCCATACCAAGCTGACCTAATGCGAAGCCAAAGGTACCGCCCGCGTTAGCTTCCTTGATGCCACCTGTCAAAGGGCTCTTACATCCGATACTTAGACGATTCGCATTGGAGAAGTTAGTGCCAGCGAATGGCCCAGCAGAGAAAATTAGAGGATTTTCCGGCGACAAAGGATCGACTCTAGCAGCCCCACATTCGACCAATGTCTTTGCTATTAAATAACGACCACTCCGGGCAATGGCTTCTCCGTGAAGCTCATTTCGATCTACCGTCCGACTATTCAGATCGATGTGAAGATACTCGCGCATGTGTCGATTCCCCTGATAGGTTTAGTGTTCTGTCACCCACATTTTAGCACTGACCAATCCTTGACTGGATAGAACAGTTCACCATTTCACCTCCGTATTGCCATCCAGACCAATAGCCTGCCCAGAGATGTAGCGACCTTGTTCCGAACACAAAAATATAACCAGAGCAGCTACGTCTTCTTTGTCAATAAATACCTTCATCGAACTACTGTCCACAAATTCTTCTTTAACCGTATTTTGATCAACACCTCGTAAACCGGCTTCAGCGGCAATAATACGATCAATTCGCTCTCCTTCGACCGAGCCCGGACAAATCGCGTTGACTCGAATATTTCTTCCGCCGAGCTCAGCGGCCAGTGATTTAGTCAGCCCGATCAATCCCCACTTGGAAGACACATAGGGCGTGCGGTTCGGCGGACCGTAAAGACCGGCACTCGACGAGAGATTAACGATGGAGCCTCCCGCAGCCATTTCAAGCAGTGGTATCGCATGTCGGCAACAGTAGTAGGCCGCCAAAAGGTTAACCTCGATGGTTTTGACCCATTCCGACTCCAGCACTGTCTCTAACCGACCCACAGGTCCGCCAATACCTGCATTATTGACAAGTATATCTAAGCCCCCGAACCGGGATTTAATCTCATTAAATAAATCTTCGACTTGAGCTGGCTGTGAAACGTCCGTGACACAGGCATGTAGATCGGCATGCTCTTCTTCCAATCCAGCCACTACAGTGGCATCGTTGTCACAGACACACACCTTTGCTCCCGCCATGGAAAATGATGCAGCGATAGAGAGGCCTATACCGCTTGCAGCTGCGGTTACCAGCACACGCTTACCATTCAGCCCAGTTAGCTGAGTCATGACTAATCTAGCCCTGAGTTATCATCCAACCGAAACTCGAATCCATCTTCATGTGCCGCGTCCATCAGCCACCGAATGAGGTGATCGGCGTAACTGCGCCGAACCAGTACTTCGAAAACACAATCGCCTGAACTCTGAAAAGCCGGCGTGATCAGAACATTCGAATGTGCCAGAATAGTCTGCGCACAGCTCCCCTGCGCAAACGCGTCGGCGTGCAGGTCCAATGTACACGCAGCCGACAGCACATCCCGGGACTGACGGCCACCGACTCCGAGCAGCGATTGACCACCGGTCAGATCGGTAACCGCGATGTGCAGTCCTGACAGGCCGTCCTCAAGATCTTGCATTATTGAGACTTCCGGTTTTTTAACCGTCATTAGCCACTCGTCTGGGCCCAACCAATGACAACTCAAACCACCTGACCTGACTACAGTGTTCGGGATCACTGGTAACTCAACTCCAGTTACTCGCTGGACTCCAGTCAAAAAACCAGAATGAGTACTGTCACCACGCAGATTGACAAACTCAGTGACGCTGATTTCATTGAACCAGACACCATAGTCACCGGCAATACCCTTAAAAGATGCATCCAAATCGATTCCTACGAATTGAGAATGCTTACTACCGGATATAGTCATGACCTATCATCACTCCGTCACTAGAATTCATTTGCCTGGCTCTCCGTGTAAGTTCCCTGACAAACCATGCGTAGATCTGTTCTATGTCTTATGCAGCTTATTTTCCGGGTCATAAAACACCGGGCTTGAAATGATCGCTTTGATGCACTGACTGTCCAATGTCGGCGCATAGACAGAAGCTCCCATCCGAGTGTGGCCGCCTTTGATCAGTGCCAAGGCAATCGAATGACCTAAGGTAGAACTGTAGTAACTCGAGGTTACATGCCCCGTCATTGGTACCGGATAGTCTGTTGATGGTTCGTTGACCAGTTGTGTGCCTTCAGGTAGAACCGTCTCCGGCTGTTCAGTCACAAGTCCCACCAATTGTTTTCGGTTCTCTCTCAACATGTCCGACCGAACAAGTGACCGCTTCCCAATGAAGTCTTTTGTTTTTGAAACTATCCAGTCCATACCAAGGTCAGCCGGTGTCACAGAGCCGTCGGTATCCTGCCCAACGATGACATATCCCTTCTCAGCCCGCAGAACATGCATCGTTTCCGTGCCGTAGGGTGTAATGCCATACCCGCCGCCAGCCTCCATTAACAATTCCCATAGAGCAACCCCGTCGTCCGCACACACGTTAATCTCAAAAGCCAATTCCCCGCTGAAGCTGATCCTGAAGAGCCGTGCACTGATACCGGCTACGGAACCCTCGCGCAGACTCATAAATGGAAAAGCGCCCGCAGACAAATCAATATCTGAACAAAGCCGACCCAGCAGTGAACGGCTATTAGGCCCGGCGATACTAGCGACAGCCCAGCGGTCAGTAACCGAGGTAAAAAACACCTCCAACTCTGGCCATTCGGTCTGGTGCCATCTTTCCAGCCACCCGAGAACGTGGGCCGCGCCGCCAGTCGTAGTGGTCATATAATAATGATTATCACCAAGCCGGGAGCTGACACCGTCGTCCATCACCATTCCATCTTCTCCGAGCATTAACCCATAGCGACATCGGTTAATTTCGAGCTTCGACCAAGCATTGGTGTAAATCCTATTAAGAAATTCTGCCGAATCCCGCCCGCGAACTTCGATCTTTCCGAGCGTAGAGGCATCCAACAGACCGATGCTTTTACGTGTAGCGAGGCACTCACGGCGTACAGCGGTCTCCATAGTTTCACCGCCTTTAGGGTAATACCACGGCCGCTTCCACTGCCCGACGTCTTCAAAAACTGCACCGTGAGCGATATGCCAGTCATGCATAGGTGTTTTTCTGACTGGATCGAAAAATACAGTCCCCAATTCACGACCTGCTATGGCCCCGAAAGTAACCGGGGTGTAATTGGGTCTGAACGTGGTGGTCCCAGTCGCTGGGATAGACTGTCCCAAGTGTTCCGCAAGTATCGCCAACCCATTGATGTTTCCGGTCTTACCCTGATCGGTACCAAAACCTAAAGCGGTATATCGCTTAACATGCTCAATAGAGCGGTAGCCCTCTCGTGCTGCGAGCGCTATATCTGCAGCCGTTGTATCGTTCTGGTAGTCGACAAATTTCTTGCCCCCACGGCCTGGCAATACACCATCTGGAACGTTCCACATTGGTTCTATAGCTGAACCGGTTCTGTCTGAAGCATAGGGAATATCAATATGTGCGGACGCATAACCTGTCTTCCGCACTGCATGTACCCCGGCATCGATCCCGTCGCTCAGACAGTTACCCAGCTGAAAAATGCCCAGGGCCGATCCAGCAGATCGTTCGGATTGCACAGACTTATCTGGTACAAAACAAGCCTGATCATCATCGTATTTGGGTCGACCACCAGACTGACAATGTAGGTGAATCGCAGGATTCCAGCCCCCGGAGATCGCGAGCACTTGACAGTCAAGAGATCCCTTTTGCGTCAGCACGTCCCGACCATCCGCTGATAGTCGACATAATTCCACAGCCCTCAAACCTTGTCGGCCACTTCTCGTGCCACCAACCCCATGACCCAAATAAACCGGAATGCCCAGTGTATCCATTTGCAAGAGTCGCTCCCGGGATGGTCTCTGCCGGACGTCTATGACTCCTTTTACCTCCATACCGGCACCGTGCATCTCGACAGCAGTTTGATAGGCTGAATCATTGTTCGTAAATACAGCCCCGGTACGGCCAGGTCGAACAGCATAACGATTGATGTAGGTTCGAACCGCCGAGGAAAGCATGATCCCCGGGCGGTCATTGTCAGCGAACACCAGGCCCCGTTCTATCGCCCCGGTAGCCAGTACGACCTGGCGAGCTCGGACCCGCCAATTGCGTTCTCTGGAAACAATGTCGCCGATGCCAGCCTGGTGATCGGTCCGTCGTTGGTTGATCACCAAAAAGTTGTAATCGTAATAACCTGAGACAGTGCTTCTAGGCAACAGCATCACGTTGTCCATCAAGGACAGTTCCTTTACCAGATTATCCAGAAACACCCATGGACAAGCGCCCGACACGTGCTGCGTACTCGAGAGCAGGTCGCCCCCCATTTCAGCTTGTTCATCTGCAACAATCACCCGGGCGCCGGAGCGACCAGCAACTAGCGCGGCCATCAGTCCGGTCGGGCCGGCACCAACAACCAATACATCGCAATGGGCGTTTCGTTTGTCATAGCGGGCAGAATCAGGTTCAGTGGGCGCAAAACCGAGTCCAGCTGCGTGTCGTATGCGACCTTCATACCAATCCCACAAGAAACGGGGACGCATGAACGTTTTATAGTAAAACCCAGCTGGTAGTAAACGCCCTATTCGATTGTTGATCGCGTACAGGTCAATCTCAAGACTGGGCCATCCAACAACGGTCCGTGCTGATAATCCGTCAAACAATTCAACCTGTGTCGCCTTGAGATTCGGTATTGTTGACGCGCCCTCCCCCAGTTGAACAATCGCATTCGGTTCCTCGGATCCACTTCCGAATAGACCTCGAGGGCGGTGGTACTTGAAACTTCGTCCAAAGAGTCGTATCCCATTGGCCAATAGCCCCGATGCCAGGGTGTCGCCTTCAAAACCCTCGTAACGACGACCGTTAAAGAAAAACTCTAAGGGTCGGCCGCGGTTGATTCGGCCACCAGATGGAAGACGCTGTGAACTCACTCAGGTATTCCGTCTGGCGACTGCTCGCCGATCTTGTATACCGCCTCGATTTTATAGGACTGACTGTCTCTGACGACATTGAACCACCGTCGACAACCCGCTGTATGGCACCACTGTTCTTCAAACCTACCCTTTGTGTTTTTACGATTAAACAGATAGTCGCCCCAGTCCTCATCGGAAAGCTTTTCAGGTTCCTTCGGTCTAACAATATGAGCCTCACCGCCGTAGCTGAACTCCGACTGGTCGCGTGACCCACACCAGGGACATTCAATGCTCAGCATTCAACCACCTTTGTTGACCAAAATCAGTGTGCGACACCGGCTGCCCCGTGTTCATCGATCAAGGCGCCCGTGTAAAACCGGTTGAGATCGAACGCTGCGTTTAAACCATGCGGTGTGTTACGGGCAATCGTGTAAGCAAAGACCCAGCCCGAACCCGGTGTTGCCTTGAATCCACCGGTGCCCCAACCGCAGTTGAAATACAAACCTTTTACGGGAGTCAGTGAAATAATTGGGCAGGCATCTGGGCAGACATCAACAATTCCGCCCCACTGCCGAAGCATTTTGACTCTACTAAAATTCGGAAAGAGCTCAACAATCGCAGCGATATTTCCTTCGATAACCGAATAGCTGCCCCTTTGGCCGTATCCAATATAAGAATCTATGCCTGCACCAACCACGAGCTCGCCTTTATCGGATTGGCTGATATAGCCGTGAACAGCGTTGGACATGATCACCGTATTGAGCACAGGCTTTAACGGCTCTGAAACTAGTGCCTGTAGAGGATGACTCTCGATTGGCAGTCGCAGGCCAGCGTAATCGGCCAGTAGACTCGAATGACCGGCTGCAACAACACCAACCTTCGGTGCCGCGATAAAGCCTCGTGTCGTATCTACACCTGTCACCGATCCGTTTTGCTGACGGATTCCAGTCACCTCACAGTTCTGAATGACATCGACCCCATACCGGTCTGCGCCACGGGCAAAGCCCCAGGCCACCGCGTCGTGGCGAGCAACACCTCCACGAGGCTGGAACGATGCTCCAAGTATTGGGTAACGCGCCTGTTGTGAAATGTTGATAGTGGGTTCGATATTCTTGATCTGCGCGGGCGTTAACACTTCGCTGTCGATACCGTTTAACTGATTGGCACTGGAACGACGAACGATATCCCGCATATCCTGAAGTGTATGGCCGAGATTCATCACACCACGCTGACTGAACATGACGTTGTAATTTAATTCCTGGCTGAGTCCCTCCCACAGTTTCAATGACTTTTCATAAAGGTGAGCAGCTTCGTCCCACAGATAATTGGAGCGAACGATTGTGGTATTCCGACCAGTATTACCCCCACCGATCCAACCTTTTTCCAGCACGGCGACACGAGTGATTGAATGTTCTTTCGCCAAGTAATAGGCGGTCGCGAGGCCGTGCCCACCGCCACCAACTATGATCGCGTCGTATGCTGGCTTGGGATCTGGACTCCGCCAGGCCTGTGACCAATTCTGATGATAGCTGACCGCATTTCGCACCAAGCTGAAGATCGAATACTTATTTTTCATTGGCAAGAATGAGGGATCTTTCTATTTATCTGCATATACTGGGAAACGTGAACACAATTCCAGAACCTGTGCCCGCACATTGTCCACCACGCTCTCGTCACCCATTTGATCGAGGACATCGCAGATCCAGCCGGCAACCTGCCGGATTTCAATCTCACCGAATCCTCGGGTGGTACTGGCGGGCGTGCCAATACGAAGCCCGCTCGTGACAAACGGTGAACGAGGGTCATTGGGCACGGTATTCTTGTTGACCGTGATATAAGCTCTGCCCAGCGCTGCATCTGCGTCCTTGCCGGTGATATTTTTGTCGATGAGATCTACTAGAAACAGATGGTTATCCGTACCACCCGACACGATCTTGTAACCTCTTTGAATGAATGAATCGGCCATAGACTGCGCATTGCTGATCACCTGCTGTTGATAAATTTTGAACTCTGGTTCAAGCGCTTCTTTTAATGCGACCGCTTTTCCTGCAATCGCATGCATCAGTGGGCCGCCCTGAGTACCGGGGAATACCAACGAACTCAATTTCTTCTCAACGGCTTCATTCTCACGAGCCAGAATCATGCCGCCACGAGCACCGCGTAGAGTCTTGTGGGTTGTGGTGGTAGTCACATCGGCGATTGAAACTGGACTGGGGTATAGCCCCACTGCCACGAGGCCGGCAACATGCGCCATATCGACAAATAGGTAAGCACCGACAGAATCTGCGATTTCCCGGAATTTTGCCCAATCAACAATACGGCTATAAGCGGAAAACCCCGCCACTATCAACTTCGGTTTGTTTTTTTTAGCAAGACTTTCCACCTGGTCGTAGTCGATCTCTCCGTTTTCGTCGTCCAATCCATATTGCAGGGCCTTGTACAGCTTTCCTGAAAAATTTACCGCGGCACCATGAGTTAAATGACCACCGTGCGCAAGACTCATACCAAGAACCGTGTCACCTGGCTCTGCGAGCGCCATGTACACCGCTGCATTAGCGCTAGACCCTGAGTGTGGCTGAACATTTACGTAGTCCGCATTAAAAAGTTCTTTTGCACGATCTATCGCCAACTGCTCAGCCACATCCACATATTCGCAGCCGCCATAGTAGCGTTTGCCCGGATAGCCTTCGGCATATTTATTGGTCAGTACGGACCCTTGTGCTTCAAGTACCCGGGGACTGGTGTAGTTCTCCGAAGCGATCAGTTCTATGTGTTCTTCCTGACGCTGCTTCTCGTTCAGTATTGCAGTCCATAATTCCTCGTCATAACCTTCTATACGTTCTGTCATCTTAAACATCGTCATCACCTCGCAAAAAGTGTACTACCTGGTACGTTTTCATCAGACATAGACTGACATATCAACTTTTGTTCACTACACAGCTACCATAGCTCCTGGGGCATCCACTCACAGCGGCCGACAGGTCCGCCACCCGAATTCTAGTAGCACTGTCAAATAACCCCAACAAAGACAATTAATCGGTCGCATCAATAAGAGTTATTTGACTGCAGATTCACATCTTCTCTGAACAGTGCGCCTTAAGTTTTTCAAGCACCGCCACTGGTACATCGTCCAGGGTACTGCAGAGATCCTGCACAACAGACGAGAATCGCCGAACCCGCATGGCATCCAGCCGCACGGGAAGCAAACCCAATGCTTTTTGCACACTATCCAGCCCACTGTAGCTTCCGTGAAACAGTGTAAACCAACGTTTACCCGACACACTGCTACTGAAATAACTGACATGATCATCAAATAATTGAGCGCGATAAAATTCTCGTATCAGCATCTCACTGGTCGAACTGAAGAGCTCCAGTGTGTATCGTTTAGGCGCCTGGGCAAGCAACCAGTCATAGTCATTGCGTTTGAGCGGTTCTGAGCTTGCCAAGTCAGATCGCGCAGGTTCCTCCTGCGCTTGTCCAGTGCTCTGAGCTATCGAAGATACCTCATTCAGTGGTGTGACATTCTCCGTCACGGTCACCGACCCTGCGTCGACACTGTCTTGGGCTCGAAGAAACTCAGAAAGTGCTGCGATGTCGGCATCCCTATTGCTACCTAGGGATCTAGATTCATACTCATCTTGCCAAATTCGCTGTAGAGACGCGTGGTTATCAGCCTGCTCAACCAGGCCAAGTACCGGCGTCCAGCCGGTAAGTGGCCCCGGCACCGACAACTTAGCCCAAGGCTCAGCCAAGTCGACCAGTTTCAGCGACTGATTCTTGTCCAAGTCTGTTACGACTGGAGATGATTCCCTGACAGAAGCTACCCCAGAACGCAGGACCGCTCCTTCCGCTACTCTCACGTTCGGTCCAGAAACCTGTTCGATGTCAGTGATGTTGACCCATCCAGTCAACGATTGGCTGAGTTCCACCAGATACCAGTCGTCTTGCCGCTCGGTAATCCTGACGAGCTGTCCCGCATTGGCTTCAGCCAGAATGACCGAGAGTCGGTTAAATGCGTTATAAATCCAGACTGACACCGGTCCGACCCGAGCGTACTGACTGACCGAACCACTGCGCGACTTCGATTCGCTCAGTTCAGCGAGATTCTGAAGCAGCAGACCAGCTTCCAGACTGCCACTCTTCAGTGCCGCCGTTAGCCATTTCCTCGCGTGTGCGGAGTTTTGGGGCACTCCTGCGCCGTACAAGTAGGCAGTGCCGACACCATACTGGGCTGCAGCGTTCCCATTATGCGCCGCTGCCCGCCACCATTCCAATCCATGCTCACGATTTGAAGTCAATCCTTTGCCACTGAGATAAATAGCGCCAAGCAGATATTGCGCCCTCGGTTCACCCTGTTCAGCAGCGCGACTAAGCCAATAGAGCGCCTCTTGATTACTGACAACAACGCCGGTTCCGTGCAGAAACATCAGTCCCAGCTGATACTGCGCTTCGGCATCACCTTCATAAGCTAGCAGCATCCACACCTCGAGCGCCTTCTGATACTCGCCCGACTGGTAGGCCTTAAGTGCTTCCCCCGATCCCGCGAAAGACATCACCGGTAGCGAAAGTAATGCTAGAACACCCAAAGTAAGGGCCAAACGCACGAACAACCCGGCCGTACGATCACACCCGTTGAGCAACAGCGGCGACCAGCGTTGGAACATTGTTCTCCTACCTAGATAACCCAAAGCGACTCGATCCATGAGAGACAACTATTGGGAAGTACCCTGGGCTTGCTGGCGCCAGCGTCTCAGACTCTGCAGCGAGCGTCTTCCATGATAGGCGATCTGCTCATCGGAGTAACGCCACTGCTTACCTACTGGACAAGCCAACCGCGATAAACAACGATTGCCACAACCCGAATTAGGTAAAAGACGTTGTTCCACGCAGGCCTGTAAATCCAGTAGGGACCCATATTGGACAGCTCCCGCGGGACACGCCGATTCACAGGGTCTGGTGTCACAACTCTGGCACGGTGCCTCAGCCGTTTCATATGCGCTTGGTGGCAGTGGGGTATCAATCAAAAACACAGCCCTAAAAGCAAACCAGGGGCCATAACATGGATGCAGATCGATTCCGAGCGGCGATGGATGACTCCAGCCGGCGAACTGTCCGAGTTTCTGTAGCGGCAATGGCAGTGTCCCCGGATACAGCAGATCGACCTCTCTACATCCCCAGACCCCCTTGGCCAGCATATGAACACTCGACACCGCATCATCATCGAAAGGATCTGGACTGTTTTCAAGGTTGTTCTTGATGCGATTCCACAAGCCAGGTCCCCCCATCCCTAGCAACACCAGTCTGGGCATTTTCCTGACCTCGACATCCAACTCAATCAGTGATCGGATCAGTTCTTCTGGCAATCGAGCAGTATCGAGAACCTGCAACAGATTGAACCCTCGATCCTCCAGCCAGTCACTCCCGGCGTACTTAGGTATTGGATTCATTGATTTCTCGGTCTGGAAATGCGTGGTTGATTCGATAGAGAGATTTCGACAACCACAGGGCAAGCTTCGGTATAGTTCTGACCAATAAAAGATCTGCTGCCAAGCCTAACTAGAAAACACTGTCTTGAAAACACTTTTGGTTCATGGCCACCGTGGTGCCAGAGGGAATCGCCCTGAAAACACCTTATCGGGGTTCGCGTTTGCGGTCGAGGCAGGCGTTGATGGCCTGGAACTCGATATCAGAATCAGTGCTGATTCACAGATTATCGTCCACCACGATGAGTTGCTCAATCGCGACCTTACCCGTAATCACTCCCGACGATGGCTAGGACACACTGGACCGGCTATCTACGACCTCACTCTGGCTGAGCTAAAACAGTTCGATATTGGTCGAATAAATCCAGTTTCGGAACTGTCCAAGCAATTTCCTGACCAGGTCCCTGTAGACGGGGAAAGAATCTGCACCCTGTCCGAAGTCGCTGGTTTTTGCAACAATCTCCAAACCAGTAGACCGATGTTAAATATCGAAGTCAAGTCGGACCCATTTCATCCTCACGCGACACCGCCCCCGCATGAATACTCCCTGCTCTTAGTGCGGGAACTCGAAAAGCTCGAACTCATAGCCAACTGTTGGATTCAATCCTTCGATTGGCGCATCCTACGTCAGGTACAACGACTTTGCCCTGAGATCACCACCTGTTACCTCACCAGTCAGGATCCCGATTACGATACAGTCGGCACCCCGGGAAATTCGCTGTCGTTAGCCGGTTTCGACCTCATGCATTTTGACGGCAATGTTGCAGCTGCAGTTCTCGCGGCTGGCGGTCAGATCTGGGGGCCTTCTATCGGCGACCTGTCTAACCGCCGTGTGGAAGAGGCCCGAGCTGTGGGTATTCCCATTCACTGCTGGACCGTAAATCGTAGTGACGAAATCAAACAAATGATGGCCTGGCAACTCGCGGGAGTGACCACAGACTATCCGGAACTCGCTGTTCGAATGGCGCATAGAATATAGTCTCCGGGCAATGTTGAGTCACGGTATCAAAGATCAGCAGTCGAATAGGCTGTTTGTACTTTTTCTGGTCGTCCATATGGTGATGTGGACCCTTCTACCTGGGCTGACCCGGCACGAGCTCGACAGTGACAGCATGATGCATTTTGCCTGGGGACAGGAATGGATGCTGTCCTACAACTTGCATCCCCCTTTCCTGCCATGGGTGGTTGCTGGTTTTCTTAAGCTTGCCGGCATTTCTAACTGGCACTACCTGTTCCTGTCGCAGATTAATATCGCCATCGCCTTTATCGCGGTCTATCTACTCGCACGGCAAATTCTCAGGCCTGCGCAGGCATTAGCGGCCGTTTGTCTTCTCGAATTTATTCCTTACTACAGTTTTCTTAGCATTCGACTGAACCATAGCTCACTGTTGATATCCATATGGGCATTAACGGTGCTATTCACCTACTATGCGATGAGCCGAAGAAGACTGATGTATTGGATCGCTCTAGGACTCTGTCTTGCTATTGGCATGCTGACCAAGTACTACGCCATAACCCTGGTCGGGGCTATTGTTCTCTACATCATTTCTACTCGGCAGGGTCGTGCACAAATGAGCTCCCTTGGCCCTTATGCGGGCGCACTGGTATTCGCTCTACTGATCTATGTTCATGTGGATTACGTAAACGAACATAGAATTGGCACGGTTCAACACATTAGCGACTATTTCTTTCTGGATTCGTTACCGATCAGATGGAAAGCAATCAGTTTTTTCCTGGCACAACTAATTTACCTGCTACCGGCAGTGATCGCGTTCATGCTAGCGACATACAGTTCCTCTTTATCCCAGCGGTTGCCGACTCTTCTCAGATTTCCATATCTGCCAGAGCACGCTGGACTTATATACGTGGTAATGCTTTTTCCACTACTGATCACAGCGATCCCTGGCCTGGTGCTGGGAGTAGACATTTCAAGTCGCTGGGGCGGCCCGATACTCATTACAGCAGGGATCATGCTCATTCTACAGTTTCCCATCAACCTGACCGGTATCCAGTGTCGACGAATTGTGATCGGCTCCATTGTTTACGCCATACTGGTACCGCTAGTCATGCTGACTGTAATCAGCCAGGGAAAAGTCGAGTCACGCTATAACTTCCCGGGGAAGGAGCTGGCAACGACCGTGACACGTCTGTGGCATGATTCGTTCGAGTCTAAACTCGAACTGGTCGGTGGTGGCTGGATGGCACCCGACAGTATTGCCTTTCACTCGGTAGACCACCCGTCAGTACTTCAACATCTGAGCCACCAGTGGAGCCCCTGGGTCAGTGAAACGGATGTTCGAGATCATGGGATCGCGATCGTCTGCCTGGCTGATGACAAACTGTGTTTAACCAATGCGAATACAATGTTTCCCGATTTCAAGTTTCGAACGCTTACTATCAAGGGTAACGATTACGGTCTGTCACACTCCAGAACTCAGGGGTTCCGATACTTTCTGGTACCGCCAAGGACAACAAACATTCAACTGGACAATGTGCTTCACACGCCTCGCCGCTGAACCTGGTCGAGACTTTGATTCACGGGCACCCGACGTCATTTCCTGTTGTTCATAGTGTGCACGCTTAAGCGGAACAGATACCGAAGCGCTACTATTATTCCGATATGATTGACAAATTTTCTCAAAACCTTATTCATGATCAGTTTGCAACGTACAATTCAAGGGAAATATCGACATGACTGACACAATGCTCGCAATCGAAATTCCTGAGCCAGGCGGACCTGACGCACTCAAGCCCTGTTCCGTACCCATTCCACATCCGACACCAGACCAGATTCTGATCCGCAATATGGTGGCTGGTGTTAACCGGCCCGACTGCGCTCAGCGTCAGGGCAACTACCGCCCGCCGGCTGATGCAAACCCTCTGCCCGGCCTTGAAGTGGCAGGTGAAGTTGTAGCGGTCGGTGAGGAAACCAGTCGTTATAAACCTGGCGATCATGTTGCAGCGCTTACCCACGGTGGGGGTTATGCGGAATATACAGCGGTACATGAACGGCACTGTCTACCGTGGCCTGAAGGTTATGACGCGCAACTGGCCGGTGCCATACCGGAAAACTATTTCACGGTTTACTACAATCTTTTCACTCGCTCTCGCCTTACATCGGGCGAGACGCTTCTCGTACACGGTGGCAGCAGCGGTATAGGCCTCGCGGCTATACAACTGGCCAAAGCCTCTGGCGCTACCGTTATCACTACGGCCGGCACAGACGAAAAGTGTTCCTTTTGCGAATCGGCAGGCGCCGACAAGGCTATCAATTATCGAACCGAAGACTGGTCAAGGATCGTGCGGGAAATTACTGGCAAAAACAAAGTCGATGTGGTTCTAGATATGGTCGCAGGCGACTACATCCAAAAAAACATCGATTTGCTTGGACGGGATGGTCGCTATGCTTTAATTGCTTTTCTTGGCGGAAGCACGGCTGAAGTCAATTTCGGGAAAGTCATGATGAATAGGCTCAGCATCTCTGGCTCGACTCTGCGACCCCAAAGCCTGAATGAAAAAGCACAGATCACCAGTGATGTTGAACGCATTGTCTGGCCAATGTTCGAAAACAAGACGGTTAGACCTCACATTCACTGTACTTTCCCGCTCAACCAGGCAACCCAAGCCCACCAACTTATGGAAAGTAGCAGTCATATCGGGAAAATTCTATTAACTATTGAGTGACCGGTTTGCCATGCCTCCGATTGCGTAAAGACTGCGACGGTACGGTTTCAATATCTTGATTCTACGGTATGCTGTTGTACGTGCTTACACCTGATAATTAGTGAACGCGAATAATGAACAACATTTATGATGCTGATCTTGACCGCTGTGATGCCAACTATGTATCACTGAGTCCATTGAGTTTTCTAGGTCGTGTAGCTCGGGTTTATCCGGACCACCCGTCAGTTATCCACGGCGGCACCCGATGGACTTGGAGGGAAACCGCAGAACGATGCAATCGACTGGCCTCAGCGCTGACAAAACGGAACATCGGACCTGGGGACACAGTGTCTGTGATGGCACCAAATATCCCCGCTCTGTACGAATCTCATTTCGGCGTACCGATGACAGGTGCTGTACTCAATGCCTTGAACATACGCCTGGACGCCAAAACACTTGCATTTATCCTAGAACATGGTGAGGCGAAAGTTCTCATCACCGACACCGAATTTTCACCTGTCATCAAAGATGCCCTGCGCATCTGTAACCAGGAATTACTGGTAATCGATATCGATGATCCTGAGGGGCCCGGCGGCGACCGACTAGGTGAACTGACTTACGAAGAACTTCTGACTGAAGGTGAATCGAATTACACCTGGTCGGCACCGGATAGTGAGTGGAACGCAATCTCACTGAACTATACCTCTGGCACCACGGGCAATCCGAAAGGAGTTGTCTACCATCATCGTGGCGCTTATCTCAATGCAAGCAGCAATATTATCGGCTGGAACCTGGGTCATCATCCCACGTATCTCTGGACCTTACCGATGTTCCACTGCAACGGCTGGTGTTTTCCCTGGTCTCTCGCCGCTGTCGGGGGGACCAGCGTTTGTCTTCGCAACGTCAGCGCTTCTGCCATCTTTGATGCGATCGCTGATCATAGCGTCACTCATTTCTGTGGCGCACCGGTAGTTCTCAATCTGATCATCCATGCAGCTGAATCCGAAACCAGAAACTTTGATCACACAGTCGAAGTGATGACAGCAGCTGCACCACCACCAGCTGCGGTGTTGGCCGCAATGGAAGCTGTGGGATTCTCCATGACCCATGTGTATGGATTGACGGAAACTTATGGTCCTGCTGTTATCTGCGCGTGGCACCCAGAATGGAACGACCTCCCACTCGCTGAACAAGCCGAAATTAAGTCGCGACAAGGTGTGCAATACCACATGCTTGAGGACCTTAAGGTTCTTGACCCCGAAACTATGAATTCGGTTCAGCCAGATGCCTTACAACTGGGCGAGGTCATGTTTCGCGGCAACATAGTGATGAAGGGCTACCTTAAGAACCCGAAGGCAACTGCAGAGGCATTTGCTGGCGGCTGGTTCCACTCTGGTGATCTTGGCGTGCTGTATCCCGACGGGTATATCCAACTCAAAGACCGTTCAAAGGACATCATCATCTCAGGTGGCGAAAATATTTCTTCAATTGAAATTGAGGATACACTTTATCGGCATCCCGATGTCCTCGAAGTTGCAGTCGTCGCCCGTCCAGATAACAAATGGGGTGAAACACCGTGCGCTTTTGTTACCCTTAAGGACACGGCCGTCGGGGTTACCGGCCAAGACATTATCAATTTCTGTCGCGAGCAGATGGCACACTTCAAAATACCCAAGACGGTAATTTTCCTCGAACTGCCCAAAACATCTACCGGTAAAGTGCAGAAATTCAGGCTGCGCGAAAAAACCGAAACAATGGGCAGCCTCTAACCACAACAAACACTTTCTGCGCCGAGTAAATTTCTATGACAAATGCCGGAGTTATATCGACAAATCACACCAGCTTTACGGTATCTGACCTGGATCGGAGTATTGCCTTTTTCAGAGACATTCTCGGGTTCACGGCCACACCTAAGCTGCCGCGGTCCAAATCAGTCATTCAGAGCATAACCGGTGTCAGCGAGTCGGATGTCATGATCGCCTATTTGCATGGGCCAGGCCACACCTTGGAATTGATCGAATATCTTGCCCCACCAGATCGCAGCGAAGTCCGACCTCGCCCCTGCGATGTAGGATTTGCCCATATCGCATTTGATGTTGAAGATATCGATGAGATCGTGACCCTAGCCTCGGAACACAATGTGTTTCCAATCGGCCAAATAACTACAGTCGATCAAGGACCGAACCAAGGTGGTAAAGCCGTTTATTTGCGTGACTCTGACGGCATAACGGTCGAGCTGATACAAAAACCCATTACATCAAGTCGTTGAGCCCACAACAACACAACCACCCGCTTAATCTACTGTGTTCGAGTGAATTTTATCCATCCAGGTTGAACGGATCATCAATGGACCAACTTGGCTCTGTAAACCAATGAGGCCCGTCATCGGTCATGTAAATATGATCTTCGAGCCGAACACCGAATTCCCCATAAACACAAATCATGGGTTCATTCGAAAAGCACATACCTTTGGCCAGTTCAATTTTGTTTCCCTTGACCAGATAGGGAGGCTCATGCACATCCAGGCCCAGACCGTGGCCCGCTCTGTGCGGTAACCCAGGGACTGAATAACCGGGACCCAGACCCGCCGACTCAATCACCAATCGCGCTGCGCGGTCCAGTTGTTCCGCAGGTACACCCACCCCAGCAGCAGCAAATACAGATGACTGGGCTTTTTTCTCTAGATTCCAGATTTCACGCTGCCGAGCACTGGGGTCGCCAAACACGTAGGACCTGGTGATATCTGAAAAATAGCCATCGAATGTTGCGCCGACATCAATGAGGACCATGTCTCCCTCGTGCAAAATCTGAGGATATGGCACCCCGTGCGGATAAGCTGTCGGCTCTCCGAACAGCACTATTCTGAACGGCGGCACACCATCAGCACCCAGCTTTAGATGTGCATCGCTTAAAAACTGCTGAACCTCGGTGGTTGTAATCCCCTCACGCATGATACGTGCGGCACTGGCATGAATCTCTAGAGTAACGTCCATGGCGTGCTGTATCAGGGCAATCTCGGCATCTGACTTTCTAATTCGACACGGCCCTGTGATACGAGCACCGTTCACATAATCAAATCCAGGAGCAGCTAGGCGAAAAGCATCGTAGACAAAAAATGGGGCTGCCTCATCGATCGCTACAACCGCACCTGATCCATAGCGTGACGCAACAATATCAGCAACTAAACGAGCCGCTGCTTCATGCTCATCCCATACCCGAATATCGCTACCAAACAGAAGCATCGCTCTCGTTTTTTGTTCTTCAAAAGCAGGACTGATGTAGATCACCTCACCATCAGCAGGAATAATGGCGCCATGTAACCGTTCAGATGCCCACAGCCTAAGGCCGGTAAAGTAGGCTAGACTGGTCGTGGCCTCGAGGAACAAAGCATCAACACCTTGGTTGTACATCAACCGCTGTGCCTTCGCGATTCTGGTCAAGCGCTCATCGACTGTGATTGGTTGATAGGCAGAAGGCTGTTCAAACCGACTTAACTCTTGCGCTACTGTAGACCCGCCTATTCCCAGCGTCATGTCCCTGCTCCATCGAAGCTCTGGTACTCCACCTCTAGGTTACACACAGACCACGGGGTTGGCCCACAATATGTCAAAGCGGCCACACCCAGAGAATCATAGGCACACCTACTGCAACCACTAATACTTCCAGCGGCAACCCCATTCTCCAATAGTCGCCAAATCGGTATCCACCCGGACCCATGATAATAGTATTGTTCTTGTGTCCGATGGGCGTCAGAAATGCACAGGATGCAGCCACGGCAACCGCCATCAGAAAAGGGTCTGGATTGACATCCAGCCGCACGGCCAGTTCGACAGCTATGGGCGCGGCGATCAAGGCAGTGGCAACATTGTTGAGCATGTCGGACAGCGTCATCGTGACTACCATGATGATAACCAATATAAACACAACAGACAGTCCGTCAGTCCACTCGATAATGGTCTTTGCAATCAACTCAGCAGCGCCGCTGCTTTCAAGTGCAATACCTATCGGTATCAGTGAACCCAGCAACACAATGACGGGCCACTCAATTGACTCGTACAACTGCGTTAAAGGCACCAGTCCCGCGATCACATAAATCAGGGCAGCAGCTGCCAGGGCAACTGGAAGGTAGACCACACCGGTTGTGGCAGAAGCAATCGCGACTGCGAAAAGGCCGATTGCCAAATAGGCTTTTTTCCGTTGAATCACCACAAGCCCCCGCCCGGCCAACGGCAGGCAGCCCAACCATCCCACCACATCCGGCAATTCCTCTTCCGACCCGGACAGCAACAGAATATCGCCAGCCCTGATCTTCAACTTTCTGATTCTTTCCCTGAATTGACGACCTTGTCTTGACACACCAAGAAGCATGCTATTGTGCCTAGTAGCGAGCCGAAGACTCATCGCAGAACGTCCCTGGATGCGAGCGCCATCCGGAACCACAACTTCTACTAATATCTGGTTATCCGCCAGAACGCCAACATTTTTCTGGGCTGATGCATATTCAAGACCGGCGGCACCGATGAATTTATCCATCGACTCCACACTCCCTTGGATAACGACAAAATCACCAGTTCTGACAACCCGACCCCGGGCAAATCCTGACATCCGTCGACCCGCACGAATCAGACCGAGCACAGCAACGTCATACTCCTCCGCCAGCGGGTACAACTGATCAAGGACATTACCCGCGACTGCGGCATCCTCAGTGACCTGGGCTTCAGCAACATAACCGGCAAGATCCTGCAGCTCCTGCCTGGTGTTGTGGCGGCGACGCTCAGCAGGCAACAGCCTCCAGCCTACTAGTGAGACAAATACAACGCCAACCACAGCCACCACGATACCGACAGCTGCAAAATCGAACATGGAAAACGCCTCGCCGAGCACTTCCCCACGATAGGTTGCAACAACGATATTTGGCGGCGTACCAATCAGAGTCACCATACCACCGAGAATGGTTGCGAACGACAGTGGCATCAGCGTTAGGGAAGGGCTGCGCTTAGCTCGGTTGGCAGCTTCCATATCTACGGGCATCAGCAATGCAAGCGCCGCAACGTTATTCATCAGCGCCGACAATGCTGCTCCGATCACCGAAATCAGGCTGATATGGGCAGACAGTGTCGCACCACCGCGAACTACAAACCGGGCGACCAGTTCCACTGCTCCGGAATTCGCTAGGCCACGACTGACGACAAGCACCATAGCCACAATGACTGTAGCCGGATGCCCAAAGCCGGCAAAAGCTGCTTCTCCGTCGACCAAGCCGCTTAAGACCGCGATCGTCAAGGCAGCAAACGCAACGATATCGTATCGAATACGACCCCAGACCAGCATTACAAACAGCAGTCCCAACACGATAAATAGACCGGATTGTTGGTAGGTCACAGCAATAAATCAGTACTAGGGTGATGGGTCCGGGTCTACTGGGATTGCATCCGGATAGCACCGTCAAGCCGAATCACTTCGCCATTGAGCATCTCATTATCAACAATATGCTCGACTAGCGATGCGTATTCTTCAGGCTCGCCAAGTCTCCGTGGAAAAGGAACCTGGTCGGCGAGGCTCTCCTGTACCTCATTGGGCAGACCGGAGAGCATCGGTGTTTTGATCAACCCAGGTGCGATGGTCATCACCCGTATCCCAAACCGTGCAAGCTCGCGGGCGGCGGGCAGCGTCAGTGCAACCACACCACCCTTAGAAGAACTGTATGCAGCCTGTCCGATTTGTCCATCGTAGGCGGCAACCGATGCGGTGTTAATAATGACACCGCGCCCACCACTGTCCCCAATCACCTCCAGTTCTGACATCGTTGCAGCAGTCAGGCGCAGCACGTTGAATGTTCCAATCAGATTAACATTAATGACTTTTTGATAATCCCCCAGATCATGGGGACCGTCACGACCAACAATGCGGCCCGCTAAAGCGATTCCCGCGCAGTTAACAACCACTCGTGGCGGACCTATCTCAGCCACAACTCGCTCTACTGCAGATGCGGCGGACTGCGCGTCAGCCACATCACAGGCGATACCGACACCGCCAAATTCATCCGCCTTGTCCTGGGCCGCTGTTTGATTGATATCAAGAACTGCGACCCGGGCCCCTCTTGCAGCCAATGCGCTCGCCGTGACTGCGCCCATACCGGAAGCGCCTCCTGTCACCAGGGCTGATTGATTTCTCAGGTCCATAAATTACATCCTCCGACGTGTGCCATTTCTTAACCGATTAGATATTGCTTGCTTTATAGCAGAATTTTCCCATTAGAGGCTTCCATGTATCACTGCGGCCCGTTAATCTACGCCGATTGGGATTCACAAAAGGCAGTAGCAGATGACTGAGGATACGATCCCCGTAGAACGCGAGTCCATGGAAGTCGACGTTGTAATTGTCGGTGCGGGACCTGCCGGACTCTCGGCAGCCTGTCGTCTGATGCAACTGGCTCAGGAACATAATAAAGAAATCAGTGTTGTTGTGCTTGAGAAGAGCTCCGAAGTGGGCGCTCATATTCTCTCGGGAGCCGTCATAGAACCCAGAGCCCTATCAGAACTCTTCCCCGACTGGCGGGAACGCGGTGCCCCTTTGAATACCCCGGTTACCCGGGATGAAGTCTTCTTCTACCGGAATCAAACCAAAAGTACAAAGGTACCTAACTTCACTATTCCTCGAACCATGCACAACGATGGCAACTACATCGTCAGCCTGGGTAAAGTCGTGCGTTGGCTAGGAGAGCAGGCCGAGGCCCTGGGTGTAGAGATTTTTCCAGGATTTCCCGCCAGCGAAGTCCTATTCAGCGAACTCGGTGCCGTAAAAGGTGTGGCGACAGGAGAAATGGGGATTTCATCTACAGGTGACCGCAAACCCACCTACGAACCCGGAATGGAACTGCACGCCAAATACACCGTGTTTGCGGAGGGCTGTCGCGGTCATCTCGGCAAACAACTCACGCATCAATATGGCTTAGATCATGAACGTTCTGCACAGCACTATGGGATAGGTCTCAAAGAACTCTGGGAGGTTGACCCCACGATTCACCAACCAGGCCTCGTTATTCATGGGGCCGGCTGGCCTTTGTCCGAACACGGCGCAACCGGCGGTTCTTTTCTTTACCATCTGGAGGACAACAAGATCGCCCTGGGTCTCATTGTTGACTTGAACTACAGTAACCCGCATTTGAACCCTTTTGAAGAACTGCAAAGATATAAAACACATCCGCAGATCAGGAAATACCTCAGCGGCGGTAAACGGATCACCTATGGCGCCCGGGCCATCACGAAAGGGGGTTTTAATTCCCTGCCTAAAATGTCATTCCCCGGCGGCTTCCTGATTGGCTGTGATGCCGGCACATTGAATTTTGCCAAAATCAAGGGAACGCATACCGCAATGAAATCCGGAATGGTGGCGGCTGAAACAATATTCCAGGTGCTGGCAGATAGCGATCCGGGTGGCAAAGACCACACGCACTTCCAAACCAACCTGGAACATTCATGGTTGATCGATGAACTAAAACGCTCGAGGAACTTCGGCCCTGCGCTACATCGGTTCGGAACCTACCTGGGCGGCGCATTCAACTACGTCGACCAGAACTGGTTCAGGGGAAAGCTGCCTTTCACGTTACGAGACGAGCACAGCGACCACGACAGCCTTGATGATGCTGCGAGTAGTCCAGGTTTGGAATACCCCAAACCGGATGGTGAACTGACCTTTGATCGCAACTCATCAGTATTTCTGACCAATACCCATCACGAAGAAGACCAACCGGCTCACCTGAAACTTGGCGACGAGAATATCCCAATTGTTGTCAACCTTCCAAATTGGAAGGAACCGGCACAGCGCTACTGCCCTGCTGGAGTCTATGAGGTGTTAGAGGACGATAGCGGTCAGCGCTTTCAGATCAACGCGCAAAACTGTATTCACTGCAAAACGTGCGATATTAAGGACCCAAGTCAGAATATCACCTGGGTGACACCTGAAGGCGGTGGCGGTCCTTCATATGCGGAAATGTGATCCACACTTAGGTCACAAAAGCCCGCGCATTCTGGAATAAACGTAGCCACGGGCTGTGTTCCCCCCAGTGAGCAGGGTGCCATGAATTACACAAAGTCCGGAAAACCCGCTCTGGATGCGGCATCATGATCGTTACTCTGCCGCTCGCAGCAGTTAGCCCAGCAATGCCATCTGTAGATCCATTTGGATTATAGGGATAAGTCAGCGTGGCCTGATCCCGGTTGTCTACATAACGAAGTCCGGTCTGATTGTTATCCGCGAGGTGCTTAAGTTGTATATTGGATTCGAATATCGCCCTGCCTTCTCCGTGGGCCACTGCAATCGGCAGATAACTGCCTTCCATACCGGTCAGTAAAACTGAATCAGATGCCAGCACCTCCACCATAACCTGCCGCGCTTCATACTGCTCTGATTCGTTCTTATCGAAAGATGGCCAATGCTCTGCTCCCGGTATAAGTTCCTTAAGTGCTGCGAGCATCTGGCAACCGTTACACACACCCAGCGCAAATCGCTCCGGATGCTGGAAATAAAGTTCAAACATATCCCGCAACCGAGCCAAATAAAGAATCGATTTCGCCCAGCCTTGCCCCGCCCCAAGTACGTCTCCAAACGAAAATCCACCACAAGCTGCAAATCCGGCAAATTCCATAAGGTCGCGACGACCTTCAGCAAGATCACTCATCGTAACATCAACTGCACTGAACCCCGCACGGTCGAAGGCCGCAGCCATTTCAAGTTGTCCGTTGACTCCTTGCTCTCTGAGGATCGCAACCCGAGGCCGGCTTCCTGATAATATTGCTTTAATCGCAGGATTCTCAACGAGATCAAATGATTCCTCGGCATGCAGTCCGGGGTCTGTGGTGTCCAGAATACGTTCGTACTCAAAGTCAGCACAGTCAGGATTGTCCCGCAGTCGCTGCATTTTCCACGATACTTCCGACCATGCTCGGTGTAAATCGACCCGTGCAGCGCGGTACTGCTTCCGACCATTTGCTGTGATCTGAATATCATTGTGACCCTGCTCAACGCGACCGATCGCCCTGCAGCAACCACCCAGTCCATAGCTGTCCAGACAGCCAAGCACTGCCGCCTGATCATCAGCCCGGACTTGTAACACCACACCCACCTCTTCGCTGAAAAGTGCCGATAAAACATCAGTTACGCTGCCAAGATCAATTTCAAGACCACATCGACTGGCGAAGGCCATCTCGCACAACGTAACAAAAAGTCCGCCATCGGATCGATCGTGGTAAGCAATCAGTTTACGTTCGCCTATTAACTGCCGAGTTGCCGAAAACAGTCCGGCAAGTTGTTCTGGAGATTCTAGATCAGGCCCCTCACATCCGATTTGACTGAATACCTGTGCCAATGCAGACCCCCCCAGCCGGTCACGACCCACACCTAGATCGACCAAGATAAGCACAGTATCGAGACCGGTCTGCAATAACGGGGTCAGAGTCCGCCGAATATCTGCAACCGGCGCAAACGCAGATATGACCAGTGACAACGGCGCCACGACCGTGTTTGCTGTCTCGTTCAACATCCAGGTGGTCTTCATCGACATTGAGTCTTTCCCGACAGGGATTGAAATACCAAGTTCAGGACACAGTTCCATTGCAACTGCTCTTACAGTGTCATATAGCGCAGCATCTTCACCCGGATGCCCAGCTGCAGCCATCCAGTTGGCCGACATTTTGATATCACCCATCCGCTCGACCGCTGCTGCGGCAATATTTGTAATTGCTTCAGCCACCGCCATACGACCACTACTGGCTGGATCAATCAGCGCCAGTGGTGCTCGTTCGCCCAAAGCCATTGCCTCACCCGCATAGCCTTCAAAACCGCTAGCGGTAACCGCGACATCTGAAACAGGCACCTGCCACGGCCCAACCATTTGATCACGCACAATCTGACCCGTCACACTGCGGTCACCAATGGTGACTAAAAACGTTTTATCAGAAACGCCAGGCAACCGAAGTACCCGATCAACAGCCTCGCTAATGCTCACATGGTCTAGCTGTAATTTTGGATAACTGTCGTGCCTGCGGTCCGCGACTCTAGACATCCGCGGCGTATTGCCAAACAGCACCTTTAGATCCAGGTCAATCGGCTCACTCGCATTTTCCGGTACGGTTGATTCATGGGCTACGCCAGGCTTAGCTCCCGCTTTCACCTTGAGCACAGGCGTTTTGGTTGAAGTCCCTACGACACTGTATAAACATCTTTCCCGTTTACAGATGGCTTCGAATTCTTCTAAATGATCAGGCATAACCGCCAATACATAACGTTCCTGAGCTTCGTTGCACCACACCTGCATAGGTGACATACCAGGTTCATCGTTCGGGATTTTCGAGAGAGTAAACTCGCCACCGAGGCTTGAATCGTGGATGAGTTCCGGCAAGGCGTTAGACAATCCACCTGCACCAACATCATGTATTGTGATAATTGGGTTGTTTTGGCCGCGCGCAATGCAGGCGTCGATCACTTCCTGACAACGTCGCTGCATTTCCGCATTTCCACGCTGGACTGAGGCAAAATCTAAGGACTCTGTGCTCTGACCAGAGTCGACACTCGAAGCCGCACCCCCACCCAACCCAATCAGCATTGCCGGCCCACCCAGAACGACCAGTTTAGCCCCGGCCGGCATGGTGTTCTTGTAGACATGTTCAGAGCGTATATTGCCCAACCCACCGGCCAACATGATCGGTTTGTGGTAACCGTGCCGAACCTCGCGGGTACCGCTTGCACAAGCGACTTCCAAAGTCCGAAAGTAACCCCCTATGTTAGGGCGGCCAAATTCGTTGTTAAACGAGGCACCGCCAATAGGCCCGTCTAGCATAATTTGAAGCGCATTAGCCTGCCGAGAATTACGTATTTCTGGCAATTCCCACGGCATAGAAGCCCCGGGCAAACGTAGGTCAGAAACAGAAAACCCTGTGATCCCCGCCTTGGGCTTACCTCCTCGCCCGGTAGCGCCCTCATCACGGATTTCTCCACCTGAGCCCGTCGCTGCACCCGGGTAAGGGGAAATTCCTGTCGGATGGTTATGCGTTTCGACTTTACAAATTATGTGCAAAGCTTCGGCTGTGCGCTTGAATTCACCAGAAATCGGGTCCGGCAGAAACCAACACCCGGTCTGTCCCTCAATGACCGCCGCATTGTCATTGTAGGCCACCAGCGTGCCTTGCTTGTGTCGCTCATGGGTCGTCCTGATCATACCAAATAGCGAATCAGGCATAGATTCACCGCTTATAACCCAGTCCGCATTGAAAATCTTGTGTCGACAGTGTTCTGAGTTAACCTGCGCGAACATCATCAACTCTGCATCTGTTGGATCTCTACCCAAATCTCGATACTGATCCACCAGATAATCGATCTCATCCCTCGACAGCGCGAAACCCATTTGCTCGTTGGCTTCAATCAATGCATCTTGACCACCGCGTAGCACCTCGATTTTCGTGAGCTTTCCAGGCTCAGACGCATCAAACAACCTCTGAATATTTTCTCGATTAGAAATTATCGACTCGGTCATTTTGTCGTATAACAGCGGGATAAGATGCCGTTTGACAGCTGAAATCTCGAGCTCGCCTCGAATACTCCACGACACCCCCCGCTCGAGACGAACAATCTCACTCAGACCGCAACGGTGAACAATATCAGTGGCTTTTGTCGACCACGGTGAAATTGTCCCCGTACGGGGGAATACCATTATCTCCAGGCCAGTAGTTGTTGTGTTGGCCGAGACACCGTAATCAAGTAAGCGGTCTAATGTTTCCCGTTTCTGGGCTGAGAGATGGTTTTTAGTTAATGCAACGTGAAGATATCGTGCGGTCAACCCTTTTAAACTGGGTAGGCTCTCACGAACCTGATCACACAGTTTGCTGATTCGAAACCGGGAAACCGCTGACCCGCCATCGAGGATCAGCACGACGCTGGCAACACCGCAATCGACCTACTGTATAGCGGCAATGTCGAGGTTAACTCCCAGTCGGCGTGCAACTTCCTCGTAAGCCTCAATCACGCCACCCAGACCATGTCTGAAGCGATCCTTGTCCAGTTTTTTTCGGGTCTCAGCGTCCCAGACACGACAACCATCTGGTGTAAATTCATCACCCAGCACGAGGTTGCCGTCGCAACGTCCGAATTCAAGTTTGAAATCAACCAGAATCATACCTGCATCAGCAAACATCGCTCCCAGAATGTCGTTAACCTGAAACGTGTTTCGTTTCATTAATGCAACTTCTTCGTTAGTTGCCCAACCGAAAGAATCGATGTGGTAGTCATTGATCATCGGGTCGTGCCGAGCATCGTCTTTCAGAAAAAATTCAAACGTGGGTGGCTCAAGATTCAGTCCATCTTCAATGCCCAAGCGTTTGCACAAAGACCCCGTTGCAATATTGCGTACAACACATTCCACTGGAATCATATCCAAATTTCTCACGATTGATTCGGTCTCGCTCAGCAGTTTGTCAAAGTGCGTATCGACGCCCGCATTCTCAAGATTCGTCATGATAAACGCATTAAAAAGATTGTTGACCATACCTTTGCGGTCCAACTGCTCGATCTTTTCACCATCAAAAGCAGAGGTGTCGTCTCGAAATTCCATAATCAAACGCCCGGGCTCCTCCGTAAGATGCATTGACTTCGCTTTACCTGAATAAAGTTCTTTACCACGCTTCATAGTCTGTTTTCTCAATTAACTTTAATTTCAAATTTAGAGCACATCTGCCTTCTGCAGCGCGGCGCGTACATCATCATGATATTGCTCAGCCAGGGGTATTAACGGAAGACGAATTCCCGAACCGATCAGACCTTGTTGGCACACAGCCCACTTTGCAGGTATCGGATTAGATTGAAAAAACAGGGCCGCATGAAGATCTGCCAGCTGGTTGTTCAGTATCGCGGCCGTGTCAGTATCGCCAGCTACAGCTGCAACACACATCTCGTGCATCAATTTTGGCGCTGCATTGGCGGTGACCGAAATAGTCCCTTTCCCCCCTGCCAACATCAGCTGGCAGGCGGTGCCATCCTCACCCGAATAGATTGCAAATCCATCTGGGGCCCGATCGATTAGATCACAACCCCGATCGATATCGTTGGTGGCATCTTTTATTCCTACAATGTTGTCGATTTCTGCCAGCCGTAAAGTGGTTTCATTACTCATATCGACCGCGGTGCGCCCAGGAACGTTGTACAGAATCTGCGGAATGGAGACGGCAGCCGCAATTGAACTGAAGTGCTGGAAAAGTCCTTCCTGGGGTGGCTTGTTGTAATACGGCACGACCAGCAGGCAGGCTGTGACGCCTACCGCCGCCGCATCTCTAGTGAGCGCCATAGCCTCAGCAGTTGAATTCGCTCCAGTGCCACCGATAACCGGTATCCGGCCTGCTGCCGCATCTACTGTCCGGCCGATCACTTCGATATGCTCGTTATGGTCAAGCGTTGCCGATTCCCCGGTCGTTCCAACTGACACGATCGCATCCGTACCCTGTTCCACATGGTGATTTACCAGTCGCTCGAGTCCCGCCCAGTCCACGGAACCGTCATCCCCCATAGGGGTAACCATCGCAACCATACTTCCAGTCAACATATTTTGCCTCCTTTGAGCGTAGCAACGCCCCCTAACACAAGCCATCGATGGTACTTGCCAAGACCATCGTTGACAAGAATTGCTGAAGTCAGTCCAGCCTCCATTCCAGGACACCTTCGTTAATACGAGCATCCGCCCCGATCATCAGTGGATAGTTGGGTGAGATATGACCGAAGTCAGGTGAACGGAAAAGTGGCACGGTGCATCGTTCCGCGAGTCGGGTTACGAGCCATTCCTCATCGTGTTGGCCCGAAAGGTCTGTGAAACGACCCACCACAACCCCAGCCAAGTCTGCCACCAAACCACAGTCTAACCACTGGTTCCAGAACCGAAGTACCCGTTCCGCCGATTCATGGGTGTCTTCTAAAAATAGAATATGCCCCTGAAGTGTTTCGGGAAAGTAGGGTGTTCCGATCAGAGCAGATAACACACTGAGGCAACCTCCGATTAGCGTGCCTTGAACCGTGGCACCTGTCGGACTACTGCCAAACTGCGAAACGCTGATAGTACTGTTCCACGGTCGAGATGATGATAATAACCGCACCAGACAGTCTACATCTGGTCCATTTGTCCATAAGGACGATCCGGGCATTGGGCCATGAATCGCGGGCCACCCTAATCGGGTGTGCAGTGCGACCTGCAGGGCACTGATATCAGAAAACCCAACCAATATTGTCTCAGGTAGCGACGATAATGCGGACCAGTCCAAGTGTCCCAACAGATCACTGGCACCATAACCACCGCGTGCTGCCAGTACATAGGCACTCTTAGGATTGGAAAGTGCGCTTGACAATATCTGACTACGGGCATTAACCCCAACTTGGGCCTGCCTATCACCCGCATCTAAGGGATAGCGCAGGTAGCACACCTGAATCCCGGCCTGACGCAGTGCGGCCAAATTGCTCTCCAGTACCGCAGATTCCGGCACCGAGCTGGGTTCCAGTATCGTCAGTATGGTCGACAAACCGTTCGATGCTGGAGCCGAGCCATGTGGGCCAGTAGTCACAAAACCGCCCAAGCAATACACGTTCGTTCGGAAAGTATAGGAATCACAATTGACCCGGGAGGTTGGATGACCATCGACCTATTACATCGCGTGACACAATAGAATTCAAGTTCGAAGTTGCTCTTGTCTATCAAAATGCTATCGATGCCTGGGCGTCAATATTGTTGAATCTGCTCGACTGACGTACGATCATGGCAACCATTGTCTACTTGGGCCAAACGCGGAGCAAGCCATGTCGATTTTCGACACAAATCTACAACAGCAGGACGCAAACTTTGAACCTTTGTCACCAGTGAGCTTTCTGCGCCGGGCTGCACAGGTCGCACCGACACATACTGCTATCGTTCACGGCGATCGACGCTACACCTACGCCCAGTTCTATGAACGCTCCCGCCGCCTTGCCAGCGCCCTATCAAAGCGGGGTGTCGGGCAAGGAGATTGTGTTGCAATCATGGGCGCTAATACTCCGGAAATGCTCGAGGCCCATAATGGTGTGCCGATGCTCGGCGCTGTGCTTAACTCACTGAACATCCGTCTGGATGCACGCACAATTGCATTCATCCTAGAACACGGGGAAGCTCAGGTGCTCCTGACAGATTGCGCATTTTCCGATACGGTCCGTGAAGCCCTGGACCTTATTGACCGGGAATTGCTGGTCGTAGACATCGACGACCCAATGGCAACCGGGGGTAAACGCCTGGGAGCTCTAGATTATGAAAATCTTCTAGCGGAAGGCGACCCGAACCTTGTGCCTAAACCTCTGCTGAATGAATGGCAGGCATTGTCATTGTTATACACATCGGGGACCACCGGTGATCCTAAAGGTTGCGTATACCACCATCGCGGGGCCTACCTGAATGCGTTGGGCAACATGTTTACCGTAGGCCTGGGCCGCGAGTCTGTCTATCTATGGACTTTGCCAATGTTTCATTGTGATGGCTGGACATTCACCTGGGGTGTGACAGCGGCAATGGCGACCCACATCTGTGTTAGAGACGTTGATCCTGCTGTCGTTTATAGATTAATCAATGATGAAAATGTGACGCACATGTGTGGAGCTCCCATAGTCCTAAATATGCTCGCACATTCACCGGAAGCGTCGAAGTCGAGCTTTCCTCAACGCGTAGAAATTGCGACAGGCGGTGCTGCCCCGCCCTCATCGGTAATCGAGACCATGGAAGAAAACGGATTCAATGTGACCCATCTCTACGGATTGACTGAAACCTATGGTCCAGCAACCGTATGTGTACCGCAGGACGACTGGCCAGATCTTGCCGTAAACGAGCGTTCAGCCCGAATGGCCCGCCAGGGTGTGCACTACGCGACACTGGAAGGCGCGACGGTCAAAAACCCCGATACGATGAAAGAAGTGCCTTGGGACGGTGAAACCATGGGCGAGGTCATGATTCGCGGTAATACTGTTATGAAGGGCTACCTCAAAAACACACAAGCCACGAATTCGGCATTCTCAGGTGGTTGGTTCCATACAGGCGATCTGGCGGTGCGACATCCCGACAGCTATATTGAAGTAAAAGACCGCTCAAAAGACATCATCATTTCAGGCGGAGAGAATATTTCCAGCCTAGAGGTAGAGGAAACGCTCTACCGTCATCCCGCTGTATTAGAGGCCGCTGTGGTCGCGAAATCCGATGAGAAATGGGGTGAAACACCGTGCGCGTTCGTCACTTTGCATGACGGTGCAGTGGCAACTGCTGATGACATCATTAACTTCTGCCGGAAACAATTGGCACACTATAAATCGCCTAAATCTGTTGTCTTTGGTTCTCTCCCAAAAACTTCGACCGGCAAGATACAAAAATTTTTACTTCGTCACGAGGCTGAGAATCTGGGAAACTAACTGGGGCAAATAGCAAACAGTCAATAGAACAGACGCTATATTGTTTTGGGCTACCTCGTCCACACGACTGGGTAGCGGGGACTATCCAGCGGATCACCATCGGCATGATCATCAGATCGAAGACCTTTATTGGTCCCCGGTCGAGCATCATACACCACATCATCACCGGTATAGCGCACTGCATATCCGCGGCGGCGCACATCACCACTGCAATTGCCGCCGGCACCGTGAACGGTTAATGCATGAAAAACATAGACATCCCCAGGGGAAAGATCCCAGCTGATAATCTCATAACGCTCGCGGGCTGATTCAATATCAGGCATCGGTTCATAATCCAGGTTACGTTCATACTGTTCTATCCCTACACCTTTGCCAAAAATCTCAGGTTGAAACCAGCGCCCCCAGCGGTGAGAGCCCGGTATGAACTCGAGTGCACCATTTTGTTTATCGACCGGATCCAGCGCAATCCAAAAACTTAGCACTTGCCAGCCCCTCATGGCCCAATAAGGTTGGTCATTGTGCCATCGTGTTCGATTCGGCGTCTTGGGCTCCTTTACAAACAGTTGGTCATAGAGCAGGTTTATCTTTTCTGATGCAAGAATTTCCGCCGCCAACTCAGGCAAAGGTGAGTTGAAACAAAAATCCTGGAACCGTGCCTCAGATTCCCACAGACGTAGGTTACCGTGAAATCGGCCTCCCCCAGATTCCGACTGATAGGCGTGAACAAACGGACCGGGATCACGAATATCGTGTTCGATTGCTTCGTTGAGCACCCCTAACCAATGATCGCTGATGCAACCACGTATGACAGCTGCACCATCGTCGTTGTACTGTTGGATAACTTCGCTATCGATGAGTGGCATAGTTGCAAATGAAGCTGAACCGGCCAGTTAATCTACCTAAGTATCCGCGTTAGTCAACTATCGGTATGGACCCAATCAGCCACCTAGGGCACTAAGATCTCTAAGCAAGGGCGGCACCGATTTGGCCGGTTGACCACCGGCCAGCAGACGGGCCGCCTTTTGAATATCTGGTGCGAACACACGATCTGTCGACAAATGCGGCACCTCGTGGCGCAAAATCTCAACCGCACCTTCAATCGAACGAGTTGATTTAAGCGGTCTACGGAATTCAATACCCTGCACTGCAGCCAGATATTCCACAGCGAGTATCAATTGTGAATTTTCATTCATTTCAGCGAGTCTCCGGGCAGCAAATGTAGCCATGCTGACATGATCTTCCTGGTTTGCCGATGTGGGCAGACTGTCGACCGACGCCGGATGAGCCAGACTCTTATTTTCGGAGGCAAGTGACGCCGCAGTGACGTGAGCAACCATAAACCCTGAATTGAGACCAGCGTCCTCTACTAGAAATGGCGGCAACTCACTGATTCCAGAATCGATGAGCATCGCAATCCGTCGTTCAGACAAGGACCCAATTTCTGCGATGGCCAGCGCTACATTATCAGCAGCCAGAGCTACTGGTTCTGCATGAAAGTTACCACCAGACAGTATCTCGCCCGTGTCCGGTATGATCAGAGGATTGTCAGAAACTGAAATCGCCTCCCTAAGGAATACCTCAGAGGCATGCCATAATTGATCCAAACACGCGCCAAGCACTTGAGGCTGACAACGCAAACTGTAAGGATCCTGCACTCGGTCACAGAGCGCGTGAGACCGGTTGATTTCACTGTCATGGAGCAGATCCCTGAATATAGCTGCTACTTTCTGTTGCCCGGGATGCGGTCGAATCTGGTGAATCCGCTCATCGAATGGCACATAACTCCCCAAAGCTGCATCGACTGAAATCGCACCGATGAGAATCGCATTAGCCAGATTACGTTCGGCTGCAAGTACTGCGTCTAATGCCAGTGCAGTTGAGACCTGAGTACCGTTCAGCAGTGCCAAACCTTCCTTAGCCTCCAGTTTTAGGGGCTCCAATTCAATAGCCTTGAGCGCCTGACTCGTCGGCACAACTGCTCCTCTGAAGTGTACCTGCCCCTCGCCTATCAACGTCAACGCCATGTGAGCTAAAGGTGCTAAGTCACCCGACGCACCGACCGAACCCTTTGCGGGAATAACCGGCATCATGTCGTTCGCCAACATAACAATCAGTCTATGGACCAGTTCCGGCCTAACTCCGGAGTATCCCTGCGCTAGGCTGATAATTTTAAGACAAAGCATCAAGCGGACAATCCCGGATTCCAAAGGGGCCCCAACGCCTGCCGCATGTGAACGTACCAAGTTTTGCTGTAGCGTCGACAATTTATCGACATCAATACGTGTCTGGGCTAGCTTACCGAAGCCAGTGTTGATGCCATACGCGATAACATCAGCCGACAAAGCAGCCTCAACATTAGCTCGACTGCGTCCTACAGCTCGCCAAGCTCGATCTGGTAGTTCAATGTCTACCGGCTCGGCAAGTATCTGTCGAATATCAGCCAGCCTGATCTGGGACAGTTCAAGTTTTAGTGTCGTCATTCGAATGATCTATCTGTCAAGTGCTTAAGAGTATTTAGGAACTGTTCTATTGCAATAGCCTCACCAGCATGCTGACCTTCCGTCACAACTTCCCGGCCCATCGCAATAACTGTGCGAACGTTACTGTCAGTAGCTGAAAATATCCAGCTGTCCAATGCTTCATCCGCACTGCGGCGAGACAGCCTCGGAGATTCCGGATCGAGCTCGATCAGGTCAGCCGGGGCACCCGAGGTTAACCCAGTCACTGATCGTCCACAGGCCTGGCTGCCGCCCGCGACTGCGCGTTGCACAAGCGCATTGCCATTATGCCGCTCGTCAGCCCCCATCATCAATACACGCCGGTGGTGCTTCAAACGTTGCCCATATTCTAGAAGCTGGAGCTCTCTTGCTGGATTGCTACAAACCTGCGAGTCTGAACCGATTCCGAACTTGCCACCTAGCGCCAAATATTCCGTTGCGGGAAACAAACCATCACCCAAGTTCGCTTCAGTCGATGGGCACAGGCCAACAACTACACCGCTTTGTGCCATCGACTCAACTTCTTGGCTAGTGACGTGGGTTGCGTGAATAAAACACCAGCGAGGGTCGATATTAACCTTCTGACACAACCACTCAACTGGTCGAGAACCGAGCGACGCAATACATTCCTCCACCTCGTTCAGTTGTTCGGCCACATGGATATGAACGGGGACATCGGGATGTTCAAGGCGCGATACACTGTCAAGGGCTACCAACTGTTCGGGCGACACGGCCCGAAGCGAGTGTGCTGCCAAGCCGTAGCCTCGATTTCCAACTCCGACCGTGGCTTTTTGAATCTTGTCTAACAGCAACAGGTAGTCTTCCAGAGTGTTGTAAAAGCGCGTCTGTACTCCGCTCAACGGTTGCTGATCGAACCCCCCATAGGAATAAAGCACTGGCAATAGAATCAGTGTAATACCAGCATCTTCTGCGGCGATCCATAATCGCTGACTCATTTCATCCGTTTGTGCATATCGGTCGCCGCCTGGCGCATGGTGCAGATAGTGAAATTCTGCCACCACGGTATACCCCTGTTTAACCATCTCAATAAAAACACATCTGGCAATCGACTCGAGATCATCGGGTGTTATGGCGCTGTTTGCCCGATACATCAGATCACGCCACCCCCAGAAATTGTCTTTCCCTGGAGTGCGTGTTTCCGTCAATCCCGCCAGCACTCTCTGATGTGCATGGGAATGGAGGTTGGGTAGCCCTGGAATCACAGGCCCGGTGAGTACCAGGTCTACCGACGCTTCACCCGCAGGACCGACACCAGCAATCAACCCGTCTGTCGTGATCTCTACCACCTGATCTCGAGCCCAGCCATCGTCCAACAAGATCTGCTCACACCGCACGCGATGAATAGCTCTGAAATCAGCCATCTGTATATGAACTCCTGGACCTAGGTGATCCTTTAGTCTGACTCTGGGTAAGTATAGACAACGACGAACTCTGACGAATCATGCTGCCAACGTTAAAATGGCACCATGGATCTATTATCAAAACGTCTTCAGGTACTTGGTATCGAATTGCCGGCGCCGCGTGAACCTGCTTTCAGCTACAGCGCGGTCGTGATCGATAATGGCTTGGCTTGGGTCTCCGGACAACTGCCCTGGCTCGGTAATTCGACCAGCCTTGTCCACAGCGGCCGGCTTGGCGAACACGTGAGCGTGACAGAGGGTAAATCCTGTGCTCGAGCCTGCATTCTCAATGGCCTGGCCGTTCTTGAGGAGGTCTGTGGCAGTCTTGACCGTATTGAGCGCGTTGTAAAACTAGTTGGCTATGTGGCGTCGGGAACAGATTTTAGTGAACAACCCGCGGTAATCGATGCCGCATCGAATCTACTGATCGAGATATTTGGTAATGCTGGAACCCATGCCCGTTCGGCCGTTGGTGTTGCTCAGTTACCACGCGGAGCGCCCGTTGAAATCGACCTGGTCGTTAGACTAAGCAGCTGAAAAGCCACAAAACACGGACATACAATTATGTCGAACCACACAACTATCTGGGAAAACGCCCGGATTGCTACCATGCAAGCCGGAGCCGAACCGTACGGCCTAATCGACCACGGATTTATTGTCGTTGCCGGCGAACGCATCCAGGATATCGGGACCGCTGACTCCGTCCACCGAATTGCTGGAGACCTTGATTGCAAAAGAATTGATTGTGGCAGGCGCCTGATCACACCGGGTCTTATCGATTGCCATACCCATCTTGTCTATGGTGGCAATCGGGCAAGTGAATTCGAACTACGGCTGACCGGCACGTCATATGCCGACATTGCTGCAGCGGGAGGTGGGATTCAGTCGACAGTTCAAGCGACCCGAAATGAAGCCGAAGATGTTCTGTTTGATGCCGCTAGACAACGCCTCCAAAGAATGATCAATCAGGGTATCACTACCGTAGAAATCAAAAGTGGTTACGGGCTCGATACCAGCACTGAGTCGAAGATGTTAAGAATCGCACAACGACTCGAACACGAACTACCGGTCTCTGTTCACAAAACCTTCCTGGGTGCTCACGCGTTACCGCCTGAGTACTCCGGTCAGCCTGACAGCTATATTGATCACATTTGTCAGGATATGCTACCAGCGATTGCTTCTGAATCCCTGGTCAACAGCGTCGATGCGTTTTGTGAAACGATTGCATTCAGTAATGTGCAGACACGCAGGGTGTTTACTGCAGCTTCTGACTTGGGTTTGCCTGTCAGGCTACACGCGGATCAGTTGTCCGATTCTGGCGGTGCCAGCCTCGCCGCTGAATTTTCTGCGTTATCTGCTGACCATCTCGAATACACCAACGCGGCCGTTGCAAAAAACCTTGCCACTGCCGGCACCGTAGCAGTGCTGCTACCTGGTGCTTTTTACTATCTTGGCGAGACGACACGACCACCGGTCAAAGCGTTTCGTGACTGCGACGTGGATATAGCTGTTGCAACCGATATGAACCCGGGAAGTTCACCAATGGAGTCCATCCTTCTGGCGCTGAACATGGCGTGCATACTATTTGCACTGACGCCCGAAGAAGCTTTGCGAGGCGTCACTGTTGCAGCCGCACGGGCCCTTGGGGTACTCCACGACCGAGGCACACTGGAACCGGCAAAACGAGCCGATTTTGCGCTCTGGAACGCCACAGAACCCGCTGAGTTATGTTACCCCATCGGCGCACCGCAACCCGTTTGTGTGGTTAACTCTGGGCAGATTGCAACAGGTGGTCTCGTCTGATTCTCCTTCAACCAATCATAGTCCCACTGGTCAATTCTCACTTTGAGGCTGTATTTTGTGTCCCAGGATAAAACAATACAGACGCGACGATATGCACTGTAAGTCGACACCAATTGTTGATTACAATCGACCTAACATTACCTATTTTTCAACCCAGTAGACCACCGGGGTACTTTTATGACGCAGCGCGCAGCGTTTAATTTCGAGAACTGGATACAGCGGCACCAGCATCTGCTCAAGCCTCCAGTCGGAAATAGACATCTTTTCGACGAGCAGTCCGATATGGTCGTGATGGTGGTCGGCGGCCCCAATCAACGCGTTGACTTCCACGATGACCCAGCAGAAGAGTTCTTCTATCAATTTGCCGGTGACATGGTATTAAAGGTCGCCGAAAACGGAGATATTTACGATATACCCATACGCGAAGGTGAAGTTTTTTTTCTACCCGCGCATGTTCGCCATTCTCCTCAACGGCCCGTGGTCAATTCGATCGGCCTAGTCGTTGAAGGTGCCCGGCATTCCGGGATGAAAGACGGCTTCGAATGGTTCTGCTTCGACTGCGGCCAACTGGTACATCGAGTAGAAGTAGAGATCAAGGACATCGTCGAAGATCTACCGCCATTGTTTGACGCTTTCTATAAAAACGAATCCCGCAGGTGTTGTCCCCACTGTGGGTCAATTCACCCGGGCCAAGAACCGCCTGCTGGATGGGCAATTGTCTGAGGTTTTATCATGGAGACTATTGACATCCATAGCCATTTTTTACCCGAGACTTGGCCGGATCTTGCAACCCAGTTTGGAACTCCAGACTGGCCCTGGCTGAAACACCTCGATCACGATCGGGGCATGCTGATGCTGGGCGAACGTGAATACAGACCCGTGAACTCTGCCTGTTGGGACATCAGCAAACGACTCGAAGAGATGGACCGTGACGGTATTCACCATCAAATCATGTGTGTAACCCCGTTGCTCTTTGCCTATCAACGCAAGCCCAGTGAAGCTGAGGATTGCGCGCGTATGTTCAACGATGTGGCGCTAGAGATGTGTGCCCAATCAAACGGACGCATCACGGCACTTGCTCAGGTACCCCTTCAGGATACAGATGCGGCCTGCCGTGAGCTCGAGCGCGCAATCGATCAGGGTCACCTTGGAGTTCAGATAGGCAATCATGTTGCAGATCGCGATCTAGATGACGAAGGGCTTATTACATTTCTTCAGCATTGTGCCAGTATCGATGCTCCGGTACTGGTCCATCCCTGGGATATGCTGGGTCGGGAAAGAATGGACCGCTATATGATGCAATGGCTGGTCGCGATGCCAGCGGAGACCCAACTTTCGATACTGTATCTGATTCTTTCTGGTGCCTTCGAGCGGCTTCCAGAATCACTCAAGCTATGCTTCGCGCACGGCGGCGGTAGCTTTGTGTTTCTGCTCGGCCGAGTGGACAATGCCTGGCGTCAGCGCGACATTGTTCGCGACCAATGCCCTAGTGTCCCGTCGAGCTACGTATCCCGATTCAGTGTCGATTCGGCTGTTTTCGATGAAGCTGCGCTACGCTTACTGATCGACGTCATGGGTGAGGAACGGGTAATGTTCGGGACAGACTATCCTTTCCCTCTGGGTGAACAGGATATGGGGGCTCTGATACGCTCAGCCACAAGTATTTCGCCAGATGAGAAGTCAAAGATCCTGGGTCTTAATGCAAAGTCGTTTTTTTTCGCTCATAAACTGTAGTTTGTCTCGAGTACCCGGTAACTAGTGATTGTACTCATAACAAAGATCATGCCGGCGAAAATCAAGAATCTAGTTACGATCTGTAACGTAACTATCTTGATTTACTGAACCTTTATACTTATCCTGATCTCATCAATGTAAAACTGGAAGGCAAGGCCTGACTTGGTAGGTGCGACATCGCTCTCTATCAAACTTGTAGAACATCGCCAAGGTATAGATATGACACCCAATCATCTCGCTGATCTAAGAACAATCATTGACTATCTGGACTCGTGTGGCCGGCTAACCCGTGTGACCTCAGAGGTTGACCCAAAACATGACCTTGCCGGTATCGCTGCCCACTTCGAATCGAAACCACGCGCGGTGTTGTTCGAAAAGGTAAAAGGTTACGACGTGCCCGTGTTCACAGGCCTGTACTGGTCAAGAGAACTGCTGGCACAACTGATGTCGCAGGAAGAAGCTACCCTGCCTGGATTTGTCAGTAGCTGTATTCAGAACTGGCAGAAAAACCCTGTACCCCCAATCATGGTTGAACACGGACCGATATTCGATGGGGGGGCGCAGCCACTGGATCTTTCCACTTTGCCTATACCGATTCACGCCTTAAAAGACGGAGGACCTTATTTTGATGCGGCGGTTGTCATCGCACGAGATCCAGATACCGGTATACGCAACGCCTCCATTCAAAGGTTCATGGTCGTCAACAAAGATACCCTTCACATCAACATCGATGCAGGCCGGCACTTGGGTCTGTACCTTGAAAAAGCAAAACAGAGGAATGAATCCTTAACATTCTCCCTGAATTGTGGCGTTGGCCCGGGTCTCCATTTTGCAGCTGCTACGCCGGCTGAAGCGGCGCCACCGGACACAGACGAACTCGGCATTGCAAGCGAGTTTCATGGTGCCGCGCTCGAACTGGTTCACGGCCGTACCCTACCAGTACACATCGTGGCCAATGCAATGTACGCGTTGGAATGCGAAATGATTCCAGGCGAACTCGGTGATGAAGGCCCCTTTGCAGAAGTTACTGGCTACTACGCAAATTGTGAACCTCGGCCAGTTGTGCATGTCCGTGCCATTCACGCACGGCCTGATGCCGTATTCCAGACTATCTTATCCGGCAGCGAGGTATGGAATTCCGTTGGGCTACTAGGAGAAGCCAATGTGCTGACGACCCTGCAACGTCAGGTCCCAGGATCCCGGGATGTCTACTTCAGCCATGGCGGATGTGGGTTCTACCATGCTGTCGTTCAGCTTGAACAACAACGTGCCGGCTGGTCTAAACAGGCGATTATGGCCACCTTCAGCGCCTTTCCGCCACTGAAAATGGTCACTGTCGTTGATGAAGATGTCGATATCCGTAACTCATCCGACGTCGAATGGGCAATGACAACGCGTCTAAACGCGAATACCGGTATCGTGACCATAGAAAACAGCTTCGGCCACGGCCTGAATCCCACTTTTCCAGACTACCTCGGTACGAAGCTAGGATTTGATTGTTGTCGGCCTTATCCACACACCGCCGAATACGACAGAGCCAACTATAAATCAGTTGATATCGGCGACTATTCGATCCAGGTGCCGGAAATTGAGCAACCTCAAGCAAAGGCTCTACCGTTGAAAGAACGAATCGCAGCCGATATCAGGATGGCCGTCGCACACGCGACCCGACCCTCGCTCGAAGAGCGGATCCGAGATGATGTTGGCGCCAGCCGCAGGCACAGCGGTGGCCCGTCGCTCAAGGATCGAATTCGTCTTGATGTACGCCATACCCAGCACCATGCTGGGGTCCAGGACTCACAAGAACAGGCCCGCTTGACCGAAGCAGCCAACGACCAAACCAGGCCAAAGGCCAGAATTGGACTCGTCAGGGGATGAAACAACGCCTTATCGTCGGAATCTCCGGCGCCAGTGGCGCGATCTATGGTATCCGCTTACTTGAGATTCTTCAGCAGTTGCCGGAGATCGACACCCACTTAATCATCAGCAAAGCTGCCAAGCGCACAATAGTGTTGGAAACAGACTATAAAGTCGACCAGGTGGAGAAACTGGCAGCCGAAGTATTTCCAGATCATGACATCGCTGCTAGCGTCTCGTCTGGTTCTTACAAAACGTCCGGAATGGTCGTCATCCCATGCTCGATAAAGACGCTTTCCGGCATTGCTAATAGCTACGCCGACAATTTGCTTGTGCGTGCTGCTGATGTGGTGCTCAAGGAACAGCGGAAACTAGTGCTGGTTCTTCGGGAGACGCCGCTACACCTAGGCCACACGCAGTTGATGACTCGTTCGATCGAGATCGGCGCAACACTTCTTCCCGCTATGCCCGCCTTCTATCATCGGCCATCTACAATTGACGACCTGATAAATCAGACTGTAAATCGGGTGCTCGATCAGTTTGATATTGAACTACCCGACGACCTGTTCGAACGCTGGGCTGGATCACCAAAGAAATAATCATCCGATCTGCAACCCGTGACTATTCACTGGCAAAATAACCCCGCCCGGCTCGACCATCTAATGCTCGAATCAGACGACCCAAGCAATCTGGCTAACTTCTACTGCGAAGCCCTACACATGACCCAAACAATACAGGGCTCACTGATTGTGGTTGAAGCTCCAGGAAGAAAACTCCTGATTGGAAGTGGTTCCTCGCGCAAATTGGGGTTCGGTGCCTATGGATTCGACTCAGATGCCAGCCTGACGCAACTTCGTCGTAGCCTGGAAAGTGCTGGCATCATCCTAGATGCGTCACCCAGCCCCTTATTTTCCGATCACGCGTTCTCACTGATGGATCCCGATGACAATCGACTGGTGTTTGGCCGTTCTACTGGTCTTTTAAATGACTCCGCAATGCCGGCCCGGCTACAGCACCTCGTCGTTGCGACAGATGAGATGTCCCCGATGCTCGATTTCTATACAGGGCAACTGGGGTTTTCCATTACAGACCGCGTTGAAGATGAAGCCGGGGATCTTCGTGCTTGTTTTCTAAATAGCGACGGTGAACACCATAGCTTTGCCTTGTTTAAAGCCAACGAAAAACGACTGGACCATCATGCCTACGAAGCGGGAGAATGGGACCTCATCCGAGATTGGGCAGATCACCTGGCCGATCTGGATGTCAAAATCGTCTGGGGGCCTGGACGACATGGGCCAGGCAACAACCTTTTTTTTATGATAAACGATCCCGACGGTAACTGGGTGGAGGTCTCGGCTGAACTTGAGCAACTGACCTTGGAGCGCCAGGTACGCATCTGGCCACATGGTGAAAAAGCACTGAACTTGTGGGGACCCGGTTACCTTCGCAGCTAGGAGAATCTTATGAAGCTAGTCACATTCACCCGATCAGGGAAACAGAGTTACGGGTTTGTCGATAACGATACAATAACTGACATTGGACAAACGCTAGGCAGTACACATCCCGACCTTAAGTCTCTGATCGGTGATGATTATCCTAAACTGATTTCAAGCAGTGCCGACACCGCACCACAGGTTGCTCTGAGGGATGTCCAGCTTCTACCACCTATTACCAACCCCGACAAGATAATCTGTGTGGGTCTTAATTATGAGAGTCATCGAAAAGAAACTGGACGTCCTGAAGTTGAATTTCCTACCCTGTTTACCCGATTTGCCAATAGTCAGATCGGTGATGGCGAAGCCATGTGGCAGCCAGCAGAATCAACCAGTTTCGATTACGAAGGGGAACTCGCCGTAATCATCGGTTCTGGTGGCTGGAAGATTCCTAAAGACAAAGCACTCGAACATGTCGCAGGCTATTCCTGCTACAACGATGGGTCCGTTAGAGACTGGCAACGGCACACCAGCCAGTTCACACCGGGTAAGAATTTTCGCCATACCGGCCCATTCGGTCCGTGGCTCGTCACCAGCGATGAGATACCAGACCCGAGCACCCTTACCCTGATCACACGCCTCAACGGCGAAGTCATGCAACATGCGACAACCGATCTTTTGATATTTACGATTCCCGTTCTTATCAACTATATCTCCAGGTTTACGCGCCTTGAGCCCGGCGATGTGATCGTCAGTGGGACTCCGGGCGGCGTCGGCTTTAAACGCGACCCTCAGGTCTTCATGAAACCAGGTGATGTTGTAGAGGTTGAGATCAGCAAAATCGGTATCCTTAAGAATCCTATTGAAGCAGAATCGGTGGATTAGGCTGGCGCTCGAAAAGACTGATTTTTCTATCTTGGATAGTGCGTGGTTCAAGCAAAAGTGCCTGGAACTCAAGATACACATTATCAAGTAGTGGTGGTCGGTGCTGGTCCGACCGGCCTGATCACTGCAAATCTGCTTGGACAAGACGGCATCAAAACACTGTTGGTCGAACAACACGAGTCGACTGTCTCACAACCAAGGGCCGTATCCATTGACGATGAGGCCCTGAGAACAGTCCAATCAATTGGTCTGATCAAAGAAGTACTGGCCGACGTCGCTCAGGACTACGGCTCCTGGTACTTCACACCCACTGGTCGGTGTTTCGCAAAAGTTGAGCCCCAGACCCGTGAATTCGGTTACCCGCGAAGAAATGCATTCCAGCAACCTCGTCTAGAGGCCACGCTGCTCAGGGGCCTGGAACGTTTTGAACCGGTGACAACCTGGTTCAGCCATACACTGGAATCGGTCGAACAGACTGTAGATCTGGTCAAACTGGTCGTTCGACTCCCTGAAGGGGGTACCATTGTTGTCAGTTGTGATTACCTGGCGGCTTGTGATGGCGGTCAGAGCACTTTGCGGCGTTTGCTCGATATTCCACTGGAAGGTTCTACCTACGAACAGCGATGGTTGATCGTGGATACTGTCAATACCAGTAACCATTTCCGACAGACCCAGGTCTTTTGCAATACCTCACGACCGGCAATTTCACTACCCGGGCCCTATCAGTCTCGTCGCTTTGAGTTCATGCTTCATGAGCACGAAGCTGACGATCTGACTAATAACGACGTTTTTATCAACGAACTTCTTCTGCGCCATGGCGAGTATCGATTACCGAATATCATCCGCCGACAGGTATACACTTTTCAGGCCCGCACCGCGGAAAGTTGGCGCAGCGGCCGGGTTTTTCTTCTCGGTGATGCTGCCCATTTGAGTCCCCCATTTGCCGGCCAAGGCATGAACAGCGGTATCCGGGACGCCCACAATTTTTCCTGGAAGGCTGCACAAGTACTACGAACCGGATTCCCAGACACGTTGCTAGATACTTACGAGATCGAACGGAAACCACACGCCAAGGCATTGATTGAGCTGGCGGTCCTGATGGGACGGTTCATGATGCCGCCCGGGCGTCTACGCGCCTGGTTCGTTCAATGGGGTCTTATCCTGCTTAAATTGATACCGCCTGCTCAGCGTTACATCACGCAGATGAAGTTCAAGCCCAAGCCAGTGTTGGAAAAAGGTCTCGTGGTAGGTACTTCGCCATGGGTAGGCCGCTTGTTTATACAGCCGCGGTTAGAACTGCCTGACTGCTCCATCACCCTGCTCGATGACTTGATAGGGAATCGCTTCACTTGCCTATTCTTTGGAAATCCCATCGACAAACCCGATCGACTCCCGCAATGTTATCTGGGTCTGAACGCTGGGATAAACTGGCTCTGGATCACCCCAAGCAGCTTTATGGCGACCAAGGACTCCGGCATCGCCGAAGCAAGGGATCTAGATGGTGAAATAGAGCAAGCCTTTTCCGATGCACCCGGCTCTGGCATTTTGTTACGACCCGACCACTACGTCGCAGCTGTCCTGCGGGTGGAGAACATCGCCGATACAGATTGTTTCAACAGGCTATTCGATAAACAGTACTACACTCAATTAGAGCACTGACCTCATCGATCCACCCAGGCTCGGACACGAGTACCTTACGGTATAGATCACAACAAACTACCATCCACTCCGATCAAACGTTCAAGCAGTGTCTGATCCCGCCTGAGGGCCTCGCTACTCCCATCTCGGACAATCCGGCCACGATTCATAACGATACAACGCTCAGAGAATTCCAGAGCAACCCGACTATTTTGTTCTACCAAAACAATCGTCATCGACGATTCTTCGCGTAAAAGATTCATCACTGACTGCAGCTCTTCAACAATGACCGGTGCAAGACCTTCTGAAGGTTCGTCCATCAACAACACATTTGGATTACCGACCAATGCTCGACCTATCGCCAACATCTGCTGCTCGCCGCCTGACAACTGGTTGCCGAGGTTTTGTCGGCGAGCGTTGAGTTGCGGAAACATTGAATATACGCGCTCGCCAGTCCACGGGCCGGCGCGTACCGCGACCGCCAAATTTTCATCAACAGTCAGAGAGGAGAATATGACCCGTTCCTGCGGCACCAGTCCCAGTCCGTTCCAAACGCGTTGGCACGGCTTGGCAGCAGTGATTTCCTTCCCATTTAGGTGTACTGAACCACTGTGCAGATCAGTGTGCCCCATGATAGTCATCAGCAAGGTCGATTTGCCCACCCCGTTGCGCCCAATAATACTGACAGCCTCCCCCGCTCGAATCTCCAGGTCTATATTCTCTAAGGCAATGGTCTCGCCATAACCGGCAGTGACAGATATCAACGACAGGTCCGCATTAGTCACGATTGACTTCTCCAAGATAGACCGCACGCACCCTCTCATCTGCGGCAATGACCTCTGGCTCCCCCTCTATCAATACAGCACCGGAGACTAGAACAGTGATGTAATCCGCAACGCTGAAAACAATTTCCATATCATGCTCGATGATCAACACTGTAATATCGCTGGCCAGGGCGCTGGCCGCGTCCAGGATGTGCTGGCTCTCGGAAGATGGGATGCCGGCGGCCGGCTCGTCAAGCAATAAAACGCTTGGTCGTTGTCCCAATGCAATAACGATTTCAACCAAACGTTGCCGGCCATAGGGCAGCTCATCAATCCGTCGCAGAGCATCGTCACTCAGCTCAAAATTACCCAATAATTCCATTGCCTCATCTGTTATTTCAGAATAAAAAGACAACGGCCGAAACATTGAGGATGCAATTCCCTGACGTTCGGCGATCGCCAAAGCCACGTTTTCAAGAACAGTTAGGCCCCGAAACAACTGGTTGATCTGAAAGGTCCGGGCTATACCTCGTCGACTTCTCTCTGCTTGACCTAACCCCGTAATATCCTGGCCGTTTAATAGGATTTGGCCACCCGATGGTGCTAAAACACCGGTAATCAGATTGATGAATGTCGTCTTTCCTGCACCATTAGGCCCTATCAACGCATGACGGGCACCCCGCTGCAGTGTGAAGTCAATGTTATGGGCTACTTCCAGAGCGCCGAAATTCTTGTACAACCCAATGACCTCAAGCACCGGATCACTCATGGTGTTGCCCTGCTAAATAGCTTTCTTAATCGGTCAAAGATTCCGAGTAACCCTCCTCTGGCAAACATCACTGTGAGGACAAGAAGTAATCCGACACCGAATTCCCAAAACTCCGGACTCATTTTGGCCAGTTCATCCTCTAGAACCAAATAGGCCACCGCGCCGGCAAAGGCTCCGTACAATCGACCGACGCCACCTAGAATCAGAATTATCAGGATCGTACCAGAACGAGCAAAACTCAAAACATCTAGGGTTACATAGGCGTTGGACTCCGCAAACAGACCACCAGCCAGTCCTGCGATACCCGCGGAAACACCGTAGACAGTAACCAGGCGACGGTAAACGGGCGTACCGATTGCATGCATCCGTGCAGCGTTTTCGCGAATGCCCACCAACGACAATCCAAAGGGAGAATTCACAATAACCCTCACCACAACAAATACCAGAAAAAGTACAACCATCGAATACCAATAATAGGTATGCCCCCAAAGATCGTACTCAAACAGACCCAGCAATGGCGCAAAACTGACTCCAGTCAGGCCATCAAAACCGCCTGTGACATCTTCGTTAACATTCGCAAATTCCTGCAGGCAGATTGCTGTTGCCAGCGTCAACATCAGTAACGTCAGACCGTGATAGCGCAGCAGCACAGCACCCGTAATGAATCCGACAATTGCCGCAACAAACCCCGCCAGCAGTAACGCCGAAATTGGCTCAGTCCAGCCCAGATGGGCCGACACCATACCTGCCGTGTAGGCACCCACGCCGAAGTAGGCAGCATGACCCAGAGTTACTATGCCGGCAAAACCAACCACGAGATCGAGAGAAAGTGCAAAAATAATCGTGATGAGTACTTGCGTGCCAAATGCCATGTAATCCGGTAATACAAAAAATGCTGCAACAGCCAGTATCCACGGTAAACCTTCCCACCACTTAAGGCGACTACGCCGGGAAAAGTAACTCCTAGCTTCCGCGTCCGGGGTCATGGTTTTTATCCCTGTCGACCATACAGTCCTGCCGGCTTTAACAGCAGAATCACAATAGTCACGGCATATATAAAGAAAGCGCCGCCTTCAGGCCAAAGATACTTTCCACCATTGTCGATCACGCCCAGTACCAAAGCTGCGACGAACGTGCCCTTAATCGTGCCCAAGCCACCTACCGCGACCACAATCAGGAAAAGTACCAAGTACTGGATGGCGAAGCTAGGGCTCAGCCCAAGAATATCAACAGCAAGACCCCCGCCCAGCGCCGCCAGGCCGCTACCCAGTGCGAAGGTAAAACGAAACAGCCTATCGACATCGATACCCACCGATTGAGCCATCATACGGTTATCTACAGCAGCACGGACTCTTGCACCTATCAGAGTCTTTTCAAATCCGTACCAGATTCCGGCAGCCATACTCAGCCCAACAGCAACCATAAACAGACGGTAGGCTGGAAAGCTCCGAAATCCCAGATCGACCTGACCACGAAGGCTGTCAGGTACTTTGATGGGGACAGGGTCAGGACCGAATACGTAAGTAAAACTGGCCGATGCCATAAATACCAGACCGATACACATTAGCACCTGATCAAGCTCCCCGGCCTTGTACAGCGGCGCATAAAGAAAGCGTTCAAATGGAAGACTGACGACAGCCACACCCGCAGCAGCGATGACCAGAGCAGGAATAAACGGAACCCCGGCAACTGACATCAGGCTGGTAACAAAATACCCGCCAGCCATCGCAAATACGCCATGGGCAAGATTTACAAAACCCATAAGCCCCATCGTGACCGACAAACCCACGGAGATGATGAACAAAATCATCGCGTAGGCCAGGCCATCAAATATGATACTGATAATGATGTTGCTAAGCTGACTCACGTAGGCACCAGCAAATCGGAACTATGTCAGAAATGACTGCGACCGGATGTTGCCAGCGTACCTACACTTGCTGGAACAATCCGATGACCCCGCCGAGTCTCTCACCCGACGGGGATCGAAATCAGTTACTGGCGCACTTGCCCAGCTGATTCGCCTTGCAGGGATCTTTCACCTGAGAGATAGAACTCAGTACTTTGATTTTCAGTCGGCCACCGGACTTCACTACCTCATGAACATGTTGATCCTGAATAATATCGCGAGTTTCCGGATCAATCATGATGGGTCCACGAGGGCTGTCGAACTTCCAACCTTTCAGAATATCCATGGTTGCATCAGCTGAAATGTTCCCGTCCAGTTCACGGATAACCTGCACGATTGCGGCCATACCGTCGTAACCGGCCACACCCATGAAATCGGGCGTAGTATCAGCACCATAAGCCGCCTTCCAGGCCGCAACAAAGACTTGGTTTTCTGGCGTTTCATAATCGGCTGAATAGTGGTGCACCGTCACCATACCCACAGCTGAGTCACCCATTCCCTGGAGTTTTGTATCTTGGGTGATATCGCCAGGACCGATCAGTCGTATACCTGCACCTGCCATGCCCAGATCAGAAAACGTCTTGACTACGGCACTGGCATGATTACCCGCCGGAACAAAAACATAAAAACAATCAGGTTTGGCATCTTTAACACGCTGGAAAAACGGTGTGAAGTCTGGAACCTCTCGCGGTCCGCCCATGGGGATGGCATCTACGACTTTACCGCCCGCACCTTCAAAACCGAACTTAAAAGCAGCAACGCTGTCTTTGCCTGGTGGGTAGTCGGTATAGCCACTCGCGGCGCTAGCACAGTTCAGAGTGTTTTTGGCATATTCGCCCATCGGCACACCGGCCTGCCACATAGTGAATGAAACCCGCGCAATGTAGGGAGACAGACTGGGGATCCATGCGGTACCTGCATTCATAATCACCATCGGCACTTTACCCTGCGTCACTAACGGGGCACTGGCCATGGCATTGGGTGAAAATACAAACCCCGTCAGCAGATCCACCTTTTCGCGGGTGATCAACTCCTGTACTGCGGTCTTCGCGATATCGCCACCGGGCCGTTTGGAGTCCCGCTTGATTAGTTCGATCTGGTGGCCACCCAACTGGTCACCATGCAAACTCAAATACAGACTCATACCCCGGTCGATCTGCTGTCCAAATTGGGCAGCCCCACCGGTATAGGGCAATACGACTCCAACCCGAACGTTCTTTGCTTCAGCAACTGCTGACATTGCAACGACTGCCGCCGCAACGATAACCAGTAATTCCTTTTTGTATTTCATGTACATTCCTCCTTTTTTAGTTCGGAAAGTTGCTCTATCTGGCCCCAACTCAATATTGCCTCAAGAATCCAAAGAGAACTTGGTGAATACTAAACCATAGCCACCTACCCTGTAAAAAGCCAGATCGGTGATCGAGTCCACACCGATATCGCTCTTGAATCACAAACAGGAACCTAGGTGATTTTGATGTTGGAAGATAGAGTCCTACCGGAGCGCGCAATGCAGCACTGTTGCTCCGTCCGGACTGATCGTTTAATTCGGCGCTGGTCCACTCATCTGAAGAGCCGGGCTGACCCCGTCGCGCAACCTCAAATTGACCATAGCCTATTCAGGCTTGTAGGCCGTGGCTTTAATTTCGATCACCAGATGTGGATGGGGCAACTGATGGACTGCCACGGTAGTACGGGCAGGCCGACTCTCACTGAAGTACTCCGCGTACACTTCATTGTAGCCTCCAAAATCATTCATATTGACCAGAAAAGTCGTCACATCCACGATATCGGACAATGTGCAATCCATGCTTTTAAGAATATCCTCTATATTGTCAATGACTGCTCGAGTCTGCATCTGAATATCCAGCCGAGTGGTACCCTGGTCGTCCACCTGCGCACCGACGATAGAATTGTCTGTTCGCCGCGCACTGATGCCCGATACGAACAAATAATCCCCGGCTCGACGAATATGGGGGTATGTGCCGCGAGGCGTCGCTTTTTCACGCAATGTTTTTGAAGACATGCTGTGTTCTCATTGAATAAGACCGGCCCATAGTTTACCGGTCAGCATTACCCAACAGAACCGCGATCTGGACCGCATCGGGTATCAACCGGTTACGTGGTGTTGGCGTTTAGAGTCCTATAAAGTATAAATGGGCCACGCCAGCCTGTAACTCATGGCCGCGCTGCCCCGAAAACCGCATACCCACTGCCCTGGAGAACACCATGACTGGTTCTGACCCATATTCGAAAATCTATGAAGACCTCATTGGCTTTGTGCCGCCCAAGATTCAGCATCGCATCCGCTTGGGGCTCGAAACTGACCCAGAGCTACTGGAAGTAGTCGAAAATGTTCGCGAAAAAGCAATGTATCCGGATTGTTTTGATGTCAAAACAGCTCAGATGATTTTGTTTGCGGTGTTAATCTCGCATGTGTCACCGGCATCGGAATTTCACGCCAGAGGGGCTGTTCGCGCTGGCGCCACTAAAGAAGAACTCCATGCCGTTGCAGGACTTGCTTTCCTGTTTCGAGGGCTGCCGGCATTTAATCTAGCTGCTGAAGTGATCAACAAAATCTTCGACGAATAGAGCCCTATAAAAGATGCCACTAGAATTCCTGGTGGAAACACCCCGGGCGGTTTGCTCGGCAACGCCTCGGCAATTCACGGATAACTCACATGTCGATTCTGAATCAGAACCCGCTACCTTTCTTTATCAATGGGCAATATGTGTCGCCAACTGGGCGCCAAACCTTCGAAAACATTAACCCGGTAAACGGAACACTGAACTTCGACGTGCTCGAGGGTAACGCTGACGACGTTGATCACGCAGTAAACTCAGCGCGGTCTGCGCTTGCCGGCCCTTGGGCTGACATCGATGTTGATAAACGTGCTAGCCTACTCCACAAGGTTGCCGACTTGATCGACAGCCGTCGCGATGAATTTCTCGCTGCCGAAATTTCAGACACCGGCAAACCGGTACAACTGGCCGGACATATCGACATTCCACGCGGGGCAGCTAATTTCCGAGCATTTGCCGATATCATCAAAAGCCAGTCTGACGAGACGTTCCGTATGTCGACGCCCGATGGGGGAGAAGCCATCAATCTCACCGTGCGCAAGCCTAAAGGCGTTATTGCCGTTATCTGTCCCTGGAACTTACCGCTTCTGTTGATGACCTGGAAAGTCGCGCCTGCACTCGCCTGCGGCAACACCGTGGTAGTGAAACCCTCTGAAGAAACCCCCGCAACAGCTACTTTGCTAGGCGAGGTTATGAATGAGGCCGGAATCCCACCGGGGGTCTACAACGTCGTTCATGGTTTCGGACCCAACTCGACGGGTGAGCACTTGGCTCGCCACCCTGATGTTGATGCGGTGACTTTCACAGGCGAGACCAGCTCTGGCGCCGCGATAATGAAGTCTGTGGCAGACGATATCAAGGACGTATCTTTTGAACTGGGTGGCAAAAATCCCGGTGTGATTTTTGCTGATGCCGATTTTGAACAGGCTGTAGAGGGAACGAGTCGCTCTATATTTGCAAACTGTGGCCAGGTTTGCCTGAGCACTGAACGGGTCTACGTTGAGCGGCCCATCTTCGACCGTTTCCTTGAAGCATTGGCAGAACGCGCAACCAGTCTCGTCCGCGGTGACCCCTTTGCTGACAAAACGTCAATGGGCCCATTAATCAGCAGCGTCCACCGCGACAAAGTTCTTAGCTACTACCGCCGCGCGACAGAGCTCGGCGCCAATGTGATCGTGGGTGGGGGCGCGCCCGAAATGCCAGCACCGTGGCAACACGGCCACTGGATAGAACCCACTCTATGGACCGGACTGGACGAAACCAGCCAGATTGTTAAAGAGGAGATCTTCGGGCCGTGCTGTCACATAAGACCATTTGACGACATTGATGAAGTAGTCAGCCTTGCCAACGATACAGAATACGGCCTTGCTGCCACGTTGTGGACTCAGGACGTCAAGAAAGCAAACCAGGTTGCGACAAGGATCGACTGCGGAATTACCTGGGTGAACTGTTGGTTTTTACGCGATCTCAGGACCCCGTTTGGTGGCGCCAAAAAATCGGGTATCGGCCGTGAAGGCGGCGAGTACTCTCTGGAGTTCTATACTGAACTGCAGAATATCTGCCTTAAAGTTTAGTTCGGAATGTCCAACAATCATGAGCAATACCCCAAAAGGACGTGTACCTTGCTACAGAACACCTGTAGATCACACAACGTTGAAGCGCCTGGTGCAGACCAATGATCAGATCGCACTTATTTATCTGGGTGGGTTTGTCGTAGCGCTTGGCTTTTCCGGCTATCTCGCTTTCCTGAGCATCGATACGCTGTGGTCCATCCCAGCATTTCTCACCTACGGCGGAGTCTGGGTTTTCGCGACCTCAATTGTGCATGAAACCTGTCATGGTACCGCCTTCCGCAGTCACTGGCTGAATGAAACTGTACTGTTCCTCTCCGGAGTATTAGTGCAACAAACTCCAACCGGCCTGCGCTGGACCCACGCCAGGCACCACAATCACACCGGCATGGCGGATAAAGATGTAGAACTGGTACTGACCAATCCATTGTCATGGCGCGGTTTCATTTGGGGTCAGTTATGTGATGTGAACAGTATCTTCTATTACGCTAAATTGGTTGTATTGCTTTCTATTGGGCAACCTGATCAAGAACACCGAGATTGCCTCAGTAAAATCGCGCTCAGACGAACTTGCTGGGAGGCACGGGCATTTTTGCTGGTATATACCCTGGTTATTCTCTGGTCGATTCTGCTACACACTTGGTGGCCCGTCCTGATCTTTCTTTTTCCCCGGATCACCGGTGCGCCAGTACACGGCGTAATCCTTGCCACTCAGCATATCGGACTGGCGCAGAATGCACGCGACTATCGAATGACTACCCGTACGATGTTGGTAAACCCGCTACTGCGCTTTGTTTACTGGAACATGAACTATCACATCGAACACCATATGTACCGGATGGTGCCATTTCATGCCCTACCGGCCCTGCACAACGAAATTAAACATGATTGCCCGCCACCAACGCGAGGGGTGCATGCCGCCTTAAAAGAAATGTTTGATACGGTTGCCCGACAGCAATTTGCTTCAGATTATTCGTTACCGAGAGTCATGAATTCGTCCTAACCCATCAAACCCACGTCGAAGACGATCTCAAAGAGCGACTACTCAGTCGATTCCGTCACCAAAATGCTGGCGTTACCACTACCAGATGATTGGCCATAACTACCGTACTGACGACCGTGATACTGCGTATCATTATCAAATGTTCCCAGGAAGGTCGCCAGATTACGCCCTCCCATCTCAGCCGTAACAGCCCGGGCATAATCCGGAAACTGCCGCTGAGCCTGTTGGACATGACCGGAACACAATAGATTAATGAATGCATGGTCCTGCTTTTGTTCGTCGTCCGATGGCCAGTGGTCTGGTCCGCGTACAAGTCGGTGTGACAACGCCGTGCTCGCCAGAAATGCAATTCGCCGGCCACTTTCTTTCGCCGCTTGTGCAACAGCAGCGCCCACAGCCATACACTCCCCGATATCTGCCATCACACAGCATCCCAGTAGCACAACCGGAAGACTGAACTCCGGATCGAGGTAGACCAGTGGTACGTAGGAACCGTAGTCAAATCGGTGATTTGATGTTCGGCTTTGCCCACCAGGAAATCCAGCCGCCTCAATTGCTGTAGACAGTGCCGCAGAAAATTCCGGGTGACCCCGAATAGAATAATCGATGCCCGGTATGAGGTCAGGACACTCCTCTCCGACACACATCCCGTCATGCCGTGCTTGATGGGTGACGTACCAGTTAAAGGTAGTGACCCAGTGTGTCGAGTGAACAACCCAAAGGTCGGGTTCGAGTGAACGGATGACCTCACCCATCTCTCTCGCACCGTCCATTACCCCAGCGAGGAAATCTGGCGCGCCGTCGGGGTTGGCCATACGCGGAGTATGGGGACTCACTGCATGTGCCACGATTCGTCCTTGATTCATCGTCACTTGCCTATCGATCAAGCCAAAGGAGGCAGATTAACCGGACCTGCCGCATTCCGAAAGACCCACGGGATGGCGATAAGAACAACCCTACCCGTTGGCAGTCTTTTCTGCCAACAGACACGTGATAAATGCGCTAATCTTCTCATTGGTCTGTGCATCGACATCACATTTTAATTGTTCCAAATATTGAACCAAGCCACTTTCGATTAGCCGCTTCTGATCTGAAACTGGAACTGTCGAATCAGTTTCATCATAACTCAAAGGTGCCAGAGCGTTCAGTTCCAGATGTTCGGCCTCCAGCTCCAGTGCTTTAAGTTTTTCACGAAACGCAAAAACCGCTTCTTGTACGATACCCTTTGAGTCTCTCTTGAGTTCTCGCCGTAGGCCACGCAAGGGAGCGACGACATCCCGGTGCCAGACACTGACCAATTGTTCAATCTGTGCCAGCAGTTGATGATCTACAGGTACGCCCCGTATCGAACACCAACTGATAAACAGGATAATAGGAACATCACCGCGGCAGTGATCCTGAAACCAAAGGCACGACTCAGGTATGCCTGGTCGACTGTAAAACGCGGTTGCGTAATCCCAGAGAGAGCGAGCCGCCTCCGACGATGGTTCTGACACAGAGGAATTCTCGACCTTAGTCTAAATCAGCACAAAATTTTGGATATTGAAACCGATGGGCCACAAAACAGACGAGGGTCACCCAATCTAGCTGTCCCGGAGGTGCTCGACGACCCAGCCATCTTCATCATAATCACTTAGACAAGCATCCACCATCTGGCGGTAGCGTTCACTGTCTCCGCGCCCGTCAGACCAACTCAGCGCATCTAGTCTTTGCTGTTCATGATTTCCCGCATAATTCCGTTCATAGAGCGCATGCCGGCCCGCGAATTCCGAGTAGAGCGCATCCCAAATCAGCTTGAACAGCTTGATTCTGTCCACCGCTGCCATTCCTGTTCCTCGGAAGTAACGTTCGATGATCGGATCCAGTTCAGGTTGCCTGAGATCCTGGACCGAAGACACCGTCACAATGGGAGCCCCAGCAAGCACTTTCTCAAAAATCTCCCGTACGCGCTGCCAGGCGGAAGTCATATAAACCCGCGCAGCCGCTGCGGTCTGCAGTTTGGGCACAACTGATTCACCGACGCCCGGCTCGGGGTCCATCGCCATTGCCGTGGTCAATGCCCATACGAGATTAGCCATTGAAATCAACTCACCGACCTCTGTCTGCACGCCGCGGAAAGTATTGGTCCCAGTAGCCTCTGTGCCTTTCATCAGCAAACCGCAAGCAAATTCCAGCTTGACCGCCAACCGGGTCGCGGATTGCAGGTTGAAGCGATTGAAAAATCCAGACGAAGCGTAAAACCCCTTGGCCTTTTCAACGTCCCGATAGACCAGCACATTTTCCCAAGGAATAAAGGCTTCATGAAACACCAGTACAGAATCGTTTTCATCAAAGCGGCTCGCAAGAGGTGCTTCGAAGGGACAATCTGCTTTTAGCTCGTACGATGGCCGAGCGACAAGCTTAAGACCCGGGGTGTCCATGTCGACGATAAAGACCAGTGCAAAAGCCTCATCTTTGCCGGCTTGCATGCGCGCCGCGGTACCACTGTTCGGTGCCACAAAAGTTGCATGGGTCAACACCGACCCTGTCGCGACCATCTTAGCGCCGCTGACATAAATTCCCCGATCATCATCTCGAGTGACATTCACGAACACGTCGGTGGCTTCATGGTGAGGCCGGTTTCGATCTACCGGCGGGTCGACCAGCACATGGTTCAGAAACAGACCTTGCGCGGCATACTTTCGATACCAGTTCAAGGCATTTTCACCAAAGGGCTCATAGAAATTAAACCCCTCTGCCAATTGGGCCATAAATGCAGCCTTATAGTCTGGTGTACGCCCCATCCAGCCATAAGTCATACGCTGCCACAGCGCAATGGCATCCCGTGCTTCCAGAAGTTCTTCCGCGGTGTAACTGGGCGCAAAAAACTTATGAGTCAAAATACCGTATTTATCCGTTCTCGTCAGTTGTTCGCGATATGCAGGGTCGTGGAGTGAATCGTAAAGACGCGCGATATTTCGGGCACTGGTTTTGAAAGCCGGATGAGTCGTGACATCTTTGACTCTTTCACCATCGTACCAGACCTCACGCCCGTCACGAATACTGTCAAGAAAGGCTTGCCCTGTTAAGAGATTATTCTTGATTTTAGCCACTTGACTTGATGATTCTTTAGTAGTCATAACTCGTTTCAAAAACTAGGTCGAATACTGGCAGCAAAATAATTAAGTCTAACCAACTCGACGACGCGATGTCGTTCGCACCCGATATAGTGCGTAACCAATAACTTTGACATGACTCAGATCAATCATCCACTATAAATCTTTCCCGACACAGTGCTGTCGATGCCTAAGTAAAGCAACTGCGTAAAGCTATACGCGACACCAACAGTGAACGTTTTCTGACTATCTAGTCAGCCGACTCCACGCGATTGCGGCCATTGTCTTTAGCCAGATAGCATGCTTTATCCGCTCGCTGATATAGAATATCAAGGCTTTCTCCAACGGCCGTTTTGGCCACACCGATAGAACCTGTAGTCGAAACCGACACATCGCCGGTCTTTATGTGTGTACTTTCAATCGTCTGGCGTAACCTCTCGGCAACTGAAACAGCATCATCGATATGATCTGCAGATATCAATATACCGAACTCCTCGCCTCCAAGCCGGCCAACGATATCCGGTAAACGAGAGCCACTGGTCCGCATCGATCCTTGCAATAATCCTCCAACCTTTTCTAGCACGACATCCCCCACAGCATGGCCATAGGTGTCGTTGATGGTCTTGAAATGATCAAGATCTATCAGCAGAAAATAAACGCCTTGTGGGTGAGATTTTATTAACTCCTCCCCCTTCGTAAAAAACGTTCGCCGATTAAAGATGCCTGTCAGCCCATCGGTGTTTGCTAGTCGAACCAGTTCCGCCTGGTACGTCCGGATACGCTGCAGTAACCCATTCAACGCATCGGTCAGTTCGCCGATTTCATCCTCGGTGAGCTTCCGGATCAACTCCTGCTTGGTGAGATCTTGTGAAATGTTACGAAGACTTCCGATCAGGTAACCAATCGGATGCCCGACTATTCGTTGAAACAACAGTCCGCTTCCCACTACAAATAACAACAGAAAGACTGCCAACGCGATAAAGCCAATGTACAACTCCCGATCGACCTGCTCCTGTACCCATTCACTGCTGATATGGAAGAGCAGTCCAGTACCGTCAGACAGTATGTTTCCATAGTGAAGGGGATATTTTTGTTCTTTGATAATCTCACAAGGAAGCGGTGGCCAGCGAAAATCAGTCTCCTGACCTGACTCAATCTCGACACACAATACAAATGGCAACATTGAAAATAGCGATAGTGCTTCTCTCGCTTCTTTTCCACCCATGGCGATCGCCTGGTCTAGAACAGTTGCGCTGCCCACGACAGCAGTCGCTAATTGGGCAGAGGCGACACCCTCGTAGTGATCGGTTCGGTAGTTCTTATACACCACCAATCCGCCGGCACCCAACACAACAGCCAGCAAAACAAAATATAGTACAAACTTAAGAAAGATTCCGAGACGCATTAGAATAAGAATAGAAGGCCGGCACCCGATCACTAGATTGGTGACCGGTCGCGACACTCAGACAAATTACATACCCATCATTTTCTTGACACTGTCCCGATTATTCATAATGACTTCAACGATCTTGAATTCATCACCGACTTTGACAGTGAGAAAGTCCGCCGTCACTCGGTCACCGTTATCCGTGACAATCTCCGAACACACAAACACGGCGCCATCCTTGTAAGGCACAATCATCGGGTGCACATTGGCACTGTAGCCGCCCATCAAGTCATTAGTCTGCCGATCCACAAAAAGAAACCGGCCGTTATCATCAGATCGCGACTTCATCCATTTTGCGAGCGTTAATTGTGCTTTTGCTTTGTCTTCGGTTGAAATGTCGTCGGCAATCGCCACAATCGAAAACACCGCCAGTATCAGTACTGCCAAAATTCTTGACATCAATTTTCTCCTTTTTTCAACCGCCAATTTAGCTTAAGCCGTGCGGGGGATTTCTATCAATCTCGCACTCGAACTCGAACTCGAAACAGATTATATCGAATCTAACCTTTGCCATAACAACGAAGTGCTAACGGCTACAGACTGCCAGTACTTGTTTGAGATCAGTGTGACCCTGCAAGCACTTAGCTACCCCGTCCTGAAGCAGCGTTTGCATGCCCGCTTGCTGAGCTAAGTCTCGGATCTCTCCTGTTGTGGCCTTTCTTTGAATCGCAGCACGAATCTCATCATTATTCACCAGCAGTTCATGCAAAGCCAGACGGCCTCGGTAGCCGGTTTTCTCACACTCCACGCAGCCGTCTGCTCGCCACAACTTCAAGACACCGCCAGTCGTTGCCCGTTCTACCGCGTCTGCCCCGATATAACGACTAAACTCATCGGTCTCATCGGGTGTTGCGTCATACTGTACTTTGCATTTTCCGCACAGCTGCCGAGCCAATCGCTGTGAAAGAATGCCCAACAACGCATCCGAGAAAGAAAACGGCTCCATACCCATATCGATCAGCCGAGTCACCGTTTCTGGCGCCGTGTTGGTGTGTAATGTAGAGAGCACCATGTGCCCCGTCAGAGAGGCTTCGATCCCCATATGGGCAGTTTCTTCATCTCGCATTTCGCCGACCATAATGACGTCTGGATCTGCTCGCAGAAACGAGCGCATAGCCGACGCAAACGTCAACCCAATCTGCGGTTGTACCTGCAACTGCCGCAAGCCAGGTTGGGTAATTTCCACCGGATCCTCTACGGTCCATATCTTTTTCTTAACATCGTTGATTTGGGCCAGCATAGAATGAAGTGTCGTCGTTTTACCTGAGCCTGTAGGGCCTACCGCCAACATCAGTCCATAAGGACGTCGAACCAACGCTTCTACCGCTTGTAGGTTTTCTGGACTGAGTCCCATCTCACTCAACGGCAAAGCCCCGAACCCCGCTAGGATCCGCAGCACCACATCCTCATTTTCCCCGGCTGTCGGCAGGGTAACCATACGCAGTTCAATCTCGCGTTCTCCGAGTTTAAATCGGATCTTGCCGTCCTGTGGCAATCGCCGCTCTGCGATATTAAGCCTCGCCATGATTTTCATCCTGGCCACGATACGTTCCCGATACTCCGATGGGATACGGCGATAATTGCGGAGTTGTCCATCTACACGAAACCGAACTGTGAGATCCTGCTTTTCACCATACGGTTCGATATGTATGTCTGATGCGCGCTCGCGAACCGCATCGACGATAAATCGGTTTACCAGTTTGATGACATCGTCGTCGTCTTCAGCTTCGCCGTCAGTGCCACTACCACCGAGTGACCGCAAGTAGGTCTCAAAATCCTCGCTGCTTTCTTGGGTAGATAGCCGGTCGGCGATATACGCTTTCAATTGAGTAGGTGTTGCAACTACCTCGACCACTCGTTTCTTACAAGTAAAACGAACGGCATCTATTGCCTCACTAGACAGTGGATCTCCCATTGCCACTGTAAGAGTTTCAATGTCTGCCCGGATCGGAAATACCTGCTGCTCGCGGATCACTCTGGCCGGAATCTCGGCAAGCGCGTCAGACTCTATGTCGGTGCTGTCTAGATCAATGAATGGCAACCCCAGTCGGTTAGCCAGGACTCTGGCGATGGCACTCTCGTCAACCATACCCAGTTCAACCAGCACCTCACCGAGGCGTTTGCCTTTCTGTTTTTTTTGCTGGCTCAGTGCAACATGAATCTCAGCCTCACTGGTGAGGCCCTCACTCACCAGGACTTCGCCCAAGCGCAAGCGACGGCGTAGTTGCCGTGCATCCGGGGTCTCCGTTGCGCCGCGGGTTACCTGACTCATCTTGTTTATCCAGTTAAGACTTGGCTGTAAAGACGCTCGACCGAGAGTCTGACCGATTTAGAGAAGGATATTCTAGGTCCTGATCTCTAACTTGCCTATTTATCACTTGAGTCAGACTAGTTTGTCTCTTTCAGTGATAATATTATCTGGTGCATCAGCAACGTTCATTGCCACACCCAACCCACCGGAGATTTTTGTGACTAACGGCCCCTACCAAGCCTTCTCGGAAAGACTGATCGATGCCATGATCGAATCCGGCTACTCAGCCCGTGCTGGTAGCTGGTCACGCTTACCGGTTGAAATCGAACCCCTTCGCCGCGAGGCCGGTGCCAAGAGCCTCACGACCGCCCGTAAATATCTGGAAGGATCTGCTTTTCCACGACGGTATCGCCTTGAGCTAATCGCAGACTGGTTGCGCGTCAACATAGAATGGCTCGCGAGTGGAAATGGTCCCCGCTATGCTGGTACTGCCGCCTATACTGGTCCTGATCTACCGGAAGAAGCACTCGCACTGGCTAAAGCCTGGGCTGCACTCCCGCGTTATTACCGAGAACCCATCCGTAGTTGGGTGATTATGGCTTCGATCCATGACAACCTTCCTGATGAAGCAAAACAACTGCCGCCGAGTGCTAAGCTAATGGAGCGACGAAAACGTCCACGACTACAGGATGCCTAGAACAAATCTTCCAGACCCATTCGTCTCATCATTCGGGATGTGTTCTCGTGAATACGAGCAGGTGCAATTCGACGGACTACCACTAGATCACAAAACCAGCGTTAATGTCGATGTCTTGTCAGTGATTCCGAAAGCCAGTCATTGATGAGATCTGCCTCATCCCCCGACTGACTTTCATTAGCTGTGTAGAGTCCAACTGTTAGTTTTCTAAGAGCTGGGAAGCCTTGGTCAACATCTAGAATTCTCATTCTCTCATCGAGCGTAAGTCGGGTCAGTGCACTCACACCCATTCCGTTTACCACGGCTTCTTGAAGGCTGGCTAAATCTGGACTCTGATAAGAAACGTACCAGGCACGCTCGGCCGCATTAAGGCATTCAACCATGCGCTTGCGATATTCACAACCTTCCGGATGCACGATCAACGGTACGGCCTCGCCATCATTTAGAGTCAGATCTAATGAAGCCACCCAGATCGGCTTTACTTCCCATGTCGCTGACAGTTGGTCTTTGTTCGCCTCATGGGCGATAGCTACCACAGTATCGAGCTCTCCGAGTACCAAGCTTTCTACAAGTTGCTCACTGAGGTCACATCGGATCCTGAGTGGGACATCGGTGTGGACCTGACGAAACTCTGCCAGACTGCTGTTCAGGTACGACAGCCCATAATCAGTGGGCAACCCGACTCGAAATATCTTTCTGCTTTCCGTCGGTGCGCTGTTCGGGTGCTGATTCTGGTTTTCCTCGAGGTATTCAACGAATTCAGTTGCGGGTACAGGCCGGCTGAAATAATAGCCTTGCCCGATATGACAACCTAAGTCGCGAAGTTGGTGCATGCTTTCCATCGTTTCTACGCCTTCTGCGACGATCTTGAGCTCGAGACTGCGTGCTAACTGCACCACAGCCCGAACAATGGCCCAATTCTGGCGGTCAGTGTTACGCACGAATGACTGGTCAATCTTCAACTTGTCGAAAGGCAGTCGGGTCAGATAGGAAAGGCTCGAATAGCCGGTACCGAAGTCGTCAATTGCGACACCGATTCCAAGAACCTTGAGCTCATCAAGCACCTTCGTGATCCGCTCGATGTCATCGGCGACGATTGATTCGGTGACCTCGAGCTCCAACCACTCGGCGGCCAGCCCAGTCTCACCGAGGACTTCTTGAATGCGTTCAACCAGATCCTGCTGTCGAAACTCGACTACGGAGATATTCACCGACATCGTCACTGGCGGATATCCTTCCTCCTGCCAGAGCTTGGCCTGGCGACACGCCTCCTTAACCACCCAGTGCCCGATCGGAATGATCAACCCGGTGTCTTCTGCAACTGGGATAAAGTCGTCTGGAGAAACCACTTGCGAATCCGAGCCGTCGCCACTGCCCGGACGCCGCCACCGAATCAGTGCCTCGATGCCGGTTAAACGGCCTGTCTCAAGGTCGACCTGTGGTTGGTAATGCAATTCGAACTGATCCTTTTCAAGGGCCACCCTCAGATCGGCTTCTAGCCGGATGACATCTCGACTTACTTTACGGCGCGCTGCACGCCAGTCAAAATATCGATACGAGTTACCCTGTTGCGCCGCATACTGCAGAGCCAACTGAGACTTGGTCAGTAGCTCGCCGATTTCGGACCCATCCTTCGGATACAACACAACACCTGCGCTCGCAGTAAAGGACATTTCTTCCATAGTCTCACCGTGGTCTAGTTCAAGCGGGAAAGAGTCCTTCATGACTTCCTGAAGAATTAGCACTGACGACTCAGCTGCGACCTGTGATTGATTGCAAGCCTCAGTCAGGAAAAACTCGTTACCCTGACCACGAGTGAGTATCGCCCCGTCTGGTATAACATCTTTTAAACGAATAGCTATTTGCCGGAGCAACAGGTCCCCCGTCTCTATGCCATAAATCTCGTTAATTGCCTGAAAGCGGTCGACTTTTATGCGTATACCGTAAAACTCACTGCCATTTTTTTTCGCATCCTCCAAGATATCTGCGAATTGCTGTTGAAGATATTCGAAAGTCGCCAACCCGGTTACCTTATCAGTGACTTCTATAAGTCGTTGTGCCTGCTTCTCTTTGGTAACGTCGGTATGTATATAGGCCAACCCACCGCCCGAAAGCTTGTGAGTTCTTACATCGATGACCTTCCCACCCGGCAACTCAAGATCATCTCGCCACTCCGTCCATGGACCCGAAAACGACTGTGTGAGATCTGAGACCAATCCTTCAGGGTCACCATCGCCATAGACGCCCCATTCTGCCAACGTAAGCAGAATCCTCTCGAACGGTTGACCGGGCTGGGTGATCGATTCCGGGAACCCATACATCTCACTGACCACCGAATTGTTGTGAACTACTTTAAGATCGGCACCAATAATTGAAATTCCTACGTCTACGTGTTCCAGAGTTTCAAGGCCCATCTGATTTTCGAGCTCCTCAATCCGTTCTTCCTGCTGTTGCTGAGCACGTCGTTTTTCAGTTACGTCTGTGTAAATACCCCAAACACCCCCGGTACTCAGTCCCAGCATCTGAATTTCGATAATTCGGTCATCCGGCAAGGGCTGATCGCTTACTTCTGGTTTTGCGCCATGATGAAGAGAGGAAATAGCGGACAAACGAGATTTCACAAACGTATCTACATCATCGACATCACCATACATGGCATGTGCTACGTCATAACGTATCACTGCTTCGAGTTCATTGCCCGGCTCGGTTAGTTCCGACGGATATTGATAAAGATCTCTGTAGGCCTGATTCGCACGCACCAACTTGTGGTTATGGTCGTAGAACGCCATCCCTATAGTGAGCTGATCCATTATCTCCAGATTTACTTCGTTCTCGAGTTGTATGACCTTTTGCCTAGCTCGAGTTCGACCAGTAAAAACGATCAATAAAGCGAGGCCAACCAATACAGATAAGAGCGCAACGATCAGAACATATCGTGACAGTTTCAGTATTCGATCTGTACGATCCCGCTCATACTCCAATTGCCGCTGACTAGCAACAGCCGCTACTAAACTCAGTTTTTGTAGGAACGGCTTCAAACGAATATCCAAATCGTGGTAGCTACTACCGCGGACAAAAAATCGACTTCCCGCCTCTGTTAAGCCAAATACTGTTGGCTGAAGGGCACGCAATTCGTTCAAGAGACTCTGATGGACGTTAGGATAGTCCGGCATTTGCCTAAATACGTAGGCATGGTATAGGTTATTGAAATTGGCCGCTTTTTCTACCTCATTCTTCAGGATGGTGAATTGTTTTTTCAATTTCATCCCTAGCGGCCGCATGAGCTCCAACTTTCTTATGTACTTTTCATTCTGCGGTAGTAGTCTCTCGTACCGCTCGTGCTGTTCCATAACAGTCATAAACTTTTCAAATTCATTAAACACCCGTTCGGCATTCCACTCGGAAGCACGAGCAGAGTCATTCTCCAACTTTTCGAGACCTTGAAATATATAGACCAATGAAACAACGACCAGTCCACAAAATAGAAACCCGACAACGATCGAAAGTCGGGTCCCGGCGAGTAACTGTTTAAATGGGTTTATATGAGGCATTAGATGCATGCCAAAGACCCTGCAGGGGCTTACGGCACAGGGAAAATAGCGGCACCGCGCGAATGTGTCAATTTAATCCTTTTCAGTGATAATTAGGACAAAATCCACCGTTCAATCTTACTTTTAGGATGAACTTACCGCTGAGAATCTATACATTTGTTGTTTATTTACAATGAGATAGATAGCTACCATCAAACTAGCGAATCCCCAGTTCTCCTAGGCCACACGTACGGGTGACAACTTAAATGTCTGATTCCTTGTGAGCCAAATCCTAGCATTACCAGTTTTACACAGGTGGTACCTGGACTTGATTGCGACCATTACCCTTTGCAGCATATAGGCCATCATCAGCCAATTTGATCAGATCACCCACTGAACTACTAGCGCCGTAATCTATCCTCGCTACACCGATACTCGCTGTAACAAAATCGTTGACCGGGGAGGCCCGGTGCTCGATTGCGTCTTCCAGTAAAGCAGCTCGTAAACGCTCAGCTATTTCCAAAGCTTGCTTCTGTGAGACGTCAAGAACTAACACTGCAAATTCTTCACCCCCGTATCGGGCCACTAAATCATTAGAGCGTTTAACACTGCTCTTGAAAACCGACGCAGCCCTTTTCAGGCAAGCGTCCCCTGCCAGGTGCCCGTAGTGATCGTTGTACGGTTTGAAATGATCCAGATCAATCAGCAACAAGGAAATCGACCCATCCTGTCGATCTTGGACTCGTTGCCATTCCTGTTCCAAACGAAACTGAAATTCTCTTCGGTTGGCAATTTGGGTCATCCCATCGACTCTGGCGTCTCTCTCCATGGAAACAAATCGTCTGCGATCGCTGACCAGCTTGTCAATTCTGGCTTTGTGCAAAGACGAACTGCTGTCCAGCGACATATACTGTTCGGCGCCATGATTCAAGGCACGCAACTCAACTTCTTCGGCCGCAGTTTCTGACACCAGCACCCAAGACAAGCCTCGAGACCTTGCAAGCGCCGTCAGGGTCTTCAATGTATCGTCATCAACAAATTCGTGCTCTATGAATAGAAAATCGATATCCTCATTTTCTATCATCATCTGCTGACAGGCTTTAAGGTCCGAAAAATGAAGAATTTCGCATGAGTCACGCGCAATCTGGACCAGTGACCAGAGGTGATCCATCCAGCCGAATACCATGATGACCGGCCGCGGCTGAAACACACACACATCGTCATTGACGAAATGTTCCCGCCGGCTCAGTAAAAACTGATACAACACCTCCTCAGAGGGCAACCCCAGCAGCAGCGCATTGGTCTGCGTGTTCTCGATCAATGGTATACGGCGGTCAAACGCTTCATCTGTCTCCCACCGGTTCTGCCAAAGTACCAGCTCTTTGGGTTCTGGGCCCAGTAGTTTCCAGAACTCCCAACGTTCCATGGGATTACCGTTGTTTGTTTCAGCCCTCGGATCGGCATCAAGGAACTTCTCCAATCCCGCTTTGCGTAAACTAGATTCCAGTACACCAGGCTGGCTAAGATCAAGACCGTCCTGCCACAAGGCCCTGTATAGCGCCAACCGGAACTCGGGAGCTTTGTCACTGGCATACTGGCTGACGGCCATCACGAGCCGGGTCGCAAGACTACTGCCCGGCCGACGCTTGGGCAGCGAAACCGACACGTCCGGTGCTCGGTGATGTATCGCAAAAACTTCGTTGGCCAGCATACTTTCATCTTCTAGACTGAACGCCGCCTCGGACAGTTCCGGTGCGTGTACGATCAATCGCCACTCTACACGGCTCAGTAGATTCCAGGCACTGATCCGCTCGTGCAATGCAAAACAAAACGGACAATTGAGATCGCCATAGACGACAAACTTGCTGAGGTCTTCCCCATAAAGCACAGACAAGTTGTCCTGATCACTCATCGCAGGACGCAGTGACAACACAACTGGATAATTTGGTTAGGCAAGCGCATCATCCACAGGCACACCATATCCTTCGGCAAGTTTATTGGTTTCGTTGGCCATGGCCACAACGGCCATCAACTCTCCGAACATTTCTTCGGTCATACCGGCCTTACGGGCTGAGGCTCCGTGACTAGCCCGACAGTATTCACATCCATTATTGGTACTGATTGCGAGGTAGATCATCTCCTTGATTCGGATATCCAGGGCGCCATCGGTCATGATCTCCTTGATACTCTCCCACGTTCGTCTGAGCGTTGGCGGATGATTTGCGATGGCCATCCAGAAATTACTCACCCGCTCGACATCGCGGGTGCGCTTAATATCGTCGTAGACGGTTCGCACCTCTTCGGATGCATCTTCGTAGGAAACCAGGTTAGCCATGGTGATGTTACTCAACTTTCAGGTCGTCAATGTGAATAGATCCGCTCGCAAGAATATCGCAACCCAAGCAGTCGCAGGTTCGCCTAACTCGCCCGCTGTGCACATACCGATCACTGGGTCCGTCATACCAAACCCATTAGAGAGGAATATTGCCGTGCTTGCGCCAGGGATTAGACAACTGTTTGCCGCGCAACATATCCAGTGACCGTGAAACCCGACGCCGGGTGTCCCTCGGTAGGATCACATCGTCTATAAATCCTCTGTGTCCCGCGATAAAGGGATTCGCAAATGTCTGCTGATATTCCTCAGTACGGGCGGCAATCTTATCCGGATCACCCATTTCCTGGCGAAAGATGATCTCCACAGCCCCTTTAGACCCCATAACTGCAATCTCAGCGCTGGGCCAGGCCAGATTAACATCCCCGCGCAGATGTTTGGATGCCATCACATCGTAAGCGCCGCCGTAGGCCTTGCGGGTTATAACCGTGATCTTAGGAACGGTGCACTCCGCGTATGCGTATAGCAGTTTCGCACCGTGACGGATGATGCCACCATATTCCTGAGTTGTGCCCGGAAGAAAACCCGGCACATCCACAAATGTCACAATCGGAATTCCAAAGGCGTCACAGAAACGTACAAATCGTGCTGCCTTGACTGAGGATTGGATATCCAAACACCCGGCGAGCACCATTGGCTGATTAGCCACAACACCCACCGTCCAACCATCAACTCTACCGAAACCGATGACGATATTGCCTGCATAGTCGGGTTGCAATTCAAAAAAATCACCCACATCGACAACTTTGTGGATTAACTCTTTTATGTCATAGGGTTGGTTTGGGTTGCTCGGCACTAGAGTATCCAGTGACGTTTCGATACGATCAGCAGGGTCGTCGACGTTACGCCTCGGGCACTCGCTGCGATTATTCAAGGGCAGAAAATCTACAAAGCGTCTTAGCGACAGTAACGCCTCGACATCATTGTCAAAGGCCCCATCTGCAACTCCCGACCGGGTGGAATGCGTGTTTGCCCCACCAAGTTCCTCATGAGTGACTGTCTCGTGCGTAACAGTTTTGACCACCTCTGGACCGGTCACATACATATACGAGGTATCCTTCACCATAAAAATAAAGTCGGTCATTGCTGGCGAATAGACGGCACCGCCCGCACATGGCCCCATGATCATCGAGATTTGAGGAATCACCCCCGAGGCCAGCACATTACGCTGAAATACTTCAGCATACCCCGCGAGCGAATCGATACCCTCTTGGATACGAGCACCACCGGAATCGTTAAGGCCGATAACCGGCACACCAACCTTCATCGCGTGATCCATGATCTTGCAGATCTTTCCCGCATGTGCTTCTGACAACGAGCCACCAAGCACCGTAAAGTCTTGGCTAAAAACAAAGACCATTCGACCATTAATAGTTCCGTATCCGGTAACGACGCCGTCGCCCGGCACAACCTTGTTGGCCATATCAAAATCAGTTGAGCGATGCTCGACAAAAATATCCCATTCTTCAAAACTGCCCTGATCCAGAAGCACATCAACACGCTCACGTGCGGTCAGCTTTCCCCGTGCGTGTTGCGCGTCAATTCGTTCCTGGCCACCGCCCAGTTTGGCGGCTTCCCGCCGACGTTCGAGTTCTTCAATGATTTCCTGCATGGCCCGTCCTCCCGCTAGCGCTGACGCTGCCCCAGTAGATCCACAATGTCCTGAGCTGCGGCTGGGATATGGGCACCGGGACCGCAGATAGCCGCCACACCCAACTTGTACATCTCTGCATGATCCTGCGGCGGAATCACACCACCCAGAACCACAATAATGTCTGATCCACCCTGACGCGCAAGTTCTGCCATAACCTCGGGTATCAATGTACGGTGTGCAGCCGCCTGCGAGGATATACCGATGATGTGGACATCATTTTCAACTGCCTGGCGAACTGCATCAGCAGGTGTTTGAAACAA
>LWDU01032105.1_pt1 | contig 81919 bp, 54 predicted proteins | sample 727161 | NCBI WGS metagenome assembly LWDU01 (sample SAMN04566230, study PRJNA314399) | hydrothermal vent metagenome | isolation source: deep sea hydrothermal plume seawater | place: Mexico: Gulf of California, Guaymas Basin | collected 2004-07-11
GATGGTTGGGGCGGAAGTAGGCGCTGTTGAAAGGAGGGCGAAGTATCTAATTATTCGACTAAATACAGAGGATGATTGGTTGGTTCACTTAGGGATGAGTGGTTATTTTTCATTAGTCAATGGTAGGGGTTCAATCGCTAATTATGAGCCACTGAAACATGACCATGTATTGGTTGAATTTGAAAATGGATTTATTGCAGTTTACAATGACACACGCCGTTTCGGGTTTATGGATTTGTTTCCAGCAGGCCGTGAAGACGAACATCGTTTGCTAACTCACCTTGGCCCTGAGCCTTTGTCGGATTCTTGGGATGCAAGGGTGTTAGCCAAATCATTAAGTCGTAGAAAAACTGCTATTAAAGTGGCACTATTGGATCAAAAAGTCGTAGTAGGGGTGGGAAATATATACGCTAGTGAAGCACTATTTAGGGCAAGAATATCACCATTGGTTGAATCGTCTAAGATTGTTGGAAAAAGCGGAAAAAACATGAGGTCTAAATTATTGGTAAGCGAAATAAAAAAGGTATTACGAGAAGCAATCGCAGCAGGGGGCTCAACATTGAAAGACTTCAAATCGGTAGATGGTACACTTGGCTATTTTTCCCATTCTTTCAAGGTATATGGCCGTGAAGGCGAAGCATGTGTTACTAATACTTGTAGTGGAGAGATAGAGAGAATTGTTCAAGGAGGGCGTTCTACTTTCTATTGTCCAGTCTGCCAGAAAAAATAATTCGGATTATTGTGTTATTTTCAATTTTAATGGTATAGCAGTAAGTGTATTTGATTACACTAAGTAATATTCACGGCCCGGTGATACTAATTAGGTGTCCTAATCTTACTTTTTACCGGTTTCCGTATGGAATTACTTATAACTAATCCGAAAACATGCAATAATTAGCGCCTAAGTATGGGCGACAATAATTGGATGTGAAATGAATGGGAATGAATAAAGATATGCAAGCAATGGGCGCTGAATTTTTCGGTGTCATGATAGTCGTGTTAGTCGGTGCATCAACTGGCAGTGCAATGCTCACTGGTATTACCCTTGGTCTAATGATGACAATGGCAATGGCGGTTTCTGCTGGACACCTTAATCCAGCAATTACCCTCGCTCAAATGGCAATACAAAAGATGGAACCAGAAGATGGTTTGAAATATATCGGAGCGCAATTAGCAGGAGCAGCAGCTGGATTTATGATCTACATGCATGTATTTAGCGAAGACTTGGTAAAAACAAGTGGATTTGCAGCAGATGGAATTTTTCTCACTTTAGCAGGCCTATTAGTAGTAATGATGATTTACACATTGGTGTGGATTGCAACTGTAGGTACTGGAATGGTTGAAGGCCATGGCGGACTTGGAGTAGGTGTAATGTTTTGGCTTCTAATGGAATCATTGGAACGTACCGGTAATCTTTCAATGGCAGATGGTATGAATGCCGCAATTCACTTGATGCAAGATATTCTTGGTGGAACTGTAGAAGGTGGTACTTTCTGGCTTGTTTGGCTTGGAACATTCCTCGGTGCTCTCGTAGCATTTTGGGTTTGGGATGAGTTCATGGGCGAGGACGACGACGAAGAGTAACTATTACTCTTGAATCTCGCCCAACTAGGGCCACAAATTTCAAATCTGGCTTTGCCAGGTTCCAAGTAAATCACTTTTGGTATGTAGGGTGAATATGGGCATGTATCGCTATTACTTTCAATCAGAGATCTATTGCTCGAAACAATGAATCAGTTCACCCTTTTTCAAAGTAGTCGAGAGGCAGGAGCCGCTGGGTTTCAAATATGACAGGGTCTGTAGTAGTGGTATGGAAGCAAGGACGCGCATCACCTGCTTGATATTATGCAGCCTATTGCTAAGCAGTTTTGCCCCAATCGTAAAGGCCGAAGAATCGAGTTTCTTGATTGAAGCATATTGGGTGGGAGAAGATGGTGTTAGCAGTGCTCATATTTGGAAAATTTCTACTGAATCAGAGCCTGCATCCCTCAATGACCTTACTTTTCACATACTTCACGAAGATGTATTTGGGTTAGTCATTTATGAGAATACAACAAACCTTTCTTCACTCAATGGCTCATCTTCAACTGGCGAATGGGTTGCATTTTTCCCTTCTCCAAGCACCTTGGGTTTTGCCGACCAAATATTGCTCGAAGTTCTTGATGGTTCAACTGTTCTCGCTTCAAGAGGAATATCCGTTTCTCAATGGAACGAACCATTAGAGGATCATGAGATTACAATTTCAACCGAATGGGAAATAGACCAAAACTACGAGGATGAAAATGGCACCCAAATGTACACCTTGTTTTTCGACGGACAGGGTTGGCAACAACGTGTTGGTACAACATTAGTCGCTAATGAGCTTGGAACTGGCACTCTATTTGTTTACGAGAATTCAGTAGATGATTCAATGACTTTAGATTTGACATTAACTTCTATCTGGCGAAATGAGACTTCAGAAAGTGGTGTCTTGGATGCGCAGGAGTTTGAAGCACGCGGAATGGGCAATTTGCTCTTTTCTGATTTTTCAAGTGGCTCAAATACATCAATCAGTGCAAATGTAACCTCAGCTATTTTCAACCGTTCATATGAGGATGGTTCGCATAGCGAGAGAATATTTCTTAATGCTTATGGCGGATTGACTATTGCTGAAGAAGGGGATGGCGATAATGGGACTTGGATCGATGGTGTTCTAAATCAATTTGTTCTTGATAATACTGATGTTGATGGGATTAGGACTCATTCCTATTTACATTTTGATGCTGATGCTCAAATGGAAATAATTGATGGTGATGACCGCCTCGATATTGATTTAAATCGTTTGGTTCAAACAGAAGAATGGCAAGATGGTATTAGAATTGATCAGTATTCTTTGATTCATGGAGACGGTACTTTTGGTGCTGCAGATGAGGAAGATAATGGAACTGCAAATATTAATGGAACAATTATTGAAATCAAGCAAGAGAGTATTGATGGATTAACTACGGCCGACCGATTACATGTTGATGGAACAATTGAAGGTGATGCTTCAGGTGAATTTGGCATGTTGCGATATATTTCTGAAACGGGTCAATGGAATAATTATAATGGAACTGAATTTGACATTAATGTGATTCACCAACAATTTTGGTTGAATCTTACAAGCGTAGGCGGTTGGTCAAATGGAGGTCAAGGTGCAGGTTCTCAACATAATGAAACTTGGTCATACGATACACCTCAAATTGATTGGGAAAACAAAACAATTTTCCGCCGTTGGGATAGTTCTGGTATCCTTGAAAATTCCGATGGAGAGGAATATCCAAATGGTTCACCCATACAAAATCAGCCCGAAGCCCCCGAGGCCGAAGAGGGCCTCGGTGAAGCGAATATTTCTCGCGAATCAGGGCTTGTTCCAGTACCCTTGATGCCTGGAGATGAAGTGATTCTTGATAGTAATGTGGAATTAATTATGCATGTGTCTGCAACAGAATTGGGTGCTTTGGTGAAGGACGGTCATTCACTAGCAGTCACTCAATGGACTGGAGTTTATGTTGCGGCAGATAACGGCACAGCGAGCGGTTCTGTAATCAATAACGGCGTATTGAATGGTCTGATTGCCGAGGTAGTACGCATTGTAGAAACTGAAAATACTCAAGGCGAGCCGTTGTGGTTTAATGAAAGCCAAACCATTGAAAGAGTACTTTCTCCAAGCATTGTCAGTAGTTCTGAGAATTTACCACCTTCTATTATTTCTTCCGGAATAACCGAAGGGCTTGTAGTAAATGAATTGGGTTCTTCTGCACATTTGTTTGTGCAAATTGAAGATGTTGATTGGAATACAATTAGCGTCTCTGTTGATCTTTCTGAGTTTGATTTGGGAGTAATTGAATTAAATGACAAAGGTCTTGATGGTGACGAGGGGATCAATGATGATACATGGACTGCCGAATTCAAATATGCTGGAATATTGCATGGTGACTTTTTCGCTAATATATCCGTGGTAGATTACTGGGGGGCTACTGCAGAGGGGGTTCTTAATTTGACTATTTTTAATCAAGCGCCTCGCCTAACGGACTTTGAATTCACTCCATCTCAAGTTATTAGAGGTGATAGTATTATTGTAAATGCCGAGGTTTATGATGGCAATGGTGTTTCTGAGGTAGCCCTTGATTTCCGGCTCGACGGGGGGCTATTAGTCCCCCTCGAATATAATTCGGTAATTTCATTATGGAGTGCAATGATTGAAATTCCGGATACCCTCAACCCCGGTGATTATGCAATAAAAGTAATGATGGTTGATAGTGATGGAGCCATAATTACTGTCACTGATAAGCAATTATCTGCAATTCATGGAGTCAATACTGACGGCGATGAAATCCCTCTCTTGACTATTCTCAATGACGGGCCCGTCATTGATGTTGTAAGCATTGATGCAAATCCAATTCTTCGGCCAACAGAATCAACGGGTACGCAAATAATCACAGCATATGTAACTGATGTAGATGGCTTGCATTCCGTATTAATTGAATTATCGGATTTATCGCCGCCGGGACAACAAGGACATTGGCAATCAATGCGGGATGATGGTCAAGGTGATGATGCCCAAGCAAATGATGGCATTTGGACTTATACTTTAGAAACAAGAACAGGTATGCCGCTTGGAACTTTTGCAGTCACCGTGAAGGCGATTGATATTTTTGGCGCATGGAATTCCGACGATAGCCTAGGGGTTGTAGTCGCTATTGATGATGGAGGAGACGACGGCCCTCCTTCTCCAAATTCCTTATTTGATAATTCAGCAGTTATTTTTGGAATGATCGGAGTATTGGCGCTAATTGCAATCGGCGTAGTCATATTGATTATTCGCGGGGATGGCGAAGAAGACGGCGGAATGGATTGGGGTTCACCTCAATAATTTCTCACTTTCAAGCCACCAGTGGCATTTGGTTTGACACCAATCTTCTTACAATTTGAGACTACTTCAAGTGTTGCCTTTAAGAGAGACCGGACAATAGTGGGATTGTTCGGGGGGCCCAACCATGGCAGGCAAAGATGAAGAAAATATGACTTTAAGGGTAGCAAAGGCAATTCCATCTGACGTAGGGCATGGTCGTGCGCGTATTTCTGGTGATAATGATTTGGGATTAAAACCAGGCGATATTGTTGAAATTAAAGGCGCTAAGCGAATCACTGCAGCAATTTATTGGCGTAGTAGGCCCGAAGACAATTCAATGGATTTAATTCGCGTTGATGGAATAATTCGTAAAAATGCCGGAGTTAGCCTTGGCGATAGAGTTGAAGTTCGAAAGGTTGAAGTTAAAGCATGCAAAAAATTGACCCTATCGCCTGTGATGGCGAATAAGCAAAAGGTAAAATTTGGTAGCGGAATTGAAGGGTTTGCTCGTAGAGGTCTCAACAAGCGACCAGTTGTAGCAGGTGATCGAATTTTTATTCCTGGGATGACATTATTTGCAGAAGCCCTCCCATTTGCAATCGTTCAAACAACTCCTAAAGGAATTGTCCAAGTTACCGGTGATACTGAAATCATCATTAAAGATGAGTCCATTGATGAAGAGGATGTGGGTCAATCCGCAGGTATCACTTACGAAGATATTGGTGGCATTGGCATACAATTACAAAAAGTTAGAGAGATGATAGAACTTCCTCTAAAGCACCCTGAATTATTCAGGAGGCTTGGCATTGACCCGCCAAAAGGTGTATTGTTGCATGGTCCTCCCGGCACCGGGAAAACAATGATTGCAAAAGCAGTTGCCACTGAAACAAATGCCCATTTTCAATCGATTAATGGCCCAGAGATAATAAGCAAATACTATGGTGAATCTGAAAAGCAACTTCGGGAAATATTTGATGAGGCGTCTGCCAACTCACCTGCAATTGTATTTATTGATGAACTCGATTCTATTTGTCCAAAGCGCGAAGAAGTTAGTGGTGAAGTTGAACGCCGCGTTGTTGCTCAAATGCTCACTTTGATGGACGGGATGCATGGTCGCGACAATGTGGTTGTAATCGCTGCTACAAACCGCCGTGATGCAATTGACCCTGCTCTGCGCCGCCCTGGTCGTTTTGACCGTGAAATTGAGATTGGTGTGCCAGACCGTAATGGGCGCAAAGAAATCATTGACGTCCATACTCGTGGAATGCCGATATCGGATGACTTTGATGTAGAATGGGTGCTGGAGAATTCATATGGATTCGTTGGAGCAGATATTTCGGCTCTTGCGAGAGAGGCTGCAATGAAGGCCCTCCGCCGTTATCTTCCAGAAATTGACCTTGAAGAAGATACTATTCCCCCTGAAGTACTTGAGAAAATGGAAGTTAACATGGAAGATTTCAAATTAGCAATTCGTGAAATAGAGCCAAGCGCTCTACGAGAAATATATGTTGAGATACCCAAAGTATCATGGAATCAAATAGGAGGCCTAACTGAAGTTAAAGAGAGATTGAAGGAATCAGTAGAATGGCCAATAACGAAGCCAGAACTGTTCAAACATTTTGGTATTAAACCACCTAGAGGCATTGTATTATTTGGGGCACCTGGTACAGGCAAGACTCTATTGGCCAAGGCGATTGCAAATGAAGCAAAAGCCAATTTCATTTCAATAAAGGGGCCTGAATTGGTTTCAAAATGGGTAGGCGAATCTGAAAGAGCAGTTCGTGAAATATTTAAAAAGGCAAAACAATCAGCACCTTCAATCATTTTCCTTGATGAATTTGAAAGTATTGCTCATATTCGTTCTGGTGGAAGTCAAGGTGAAGGCGGCGATGTAATGAACCGTGTAGTCAATCAATTATTGGCTAGTATGGATGGAGTTGAATCTCTTGATGGTGTAATTGTAGTTGCTGCAACAAATCGCCCTGAAATGATTGACCCTGCTTTACTCCGCAGCGGAAGATTTGAGAGAGTACTTCACGTACCCCCTCCTGATGAAGAAGCAAGAGCAATAATTGCCAAGATCCACATGGAAGGGATGCCTTTGGGTAAATTTGAAGTCAAATCCATTCTCAAGGGTCTTGAAGGATACACTGGTGCTGATATTGAAGCCATTTGCCGTGAAGCTGCTTTGATTGCAATGCGGGCAAATAAAAAATCAGTTGCAAAGAAACACTTCCAAGAAGCAGTTACTCGCGTACGCCCAACCGTAACACCTGAAATGCTTGAATATTACAAGAAAATGGAAATTAAGTTAGTGAGTGGCCTTTCCAACATTAAGCGTGACAATAATCCATATGTCGGCATTGAATCAATGTGATGTGGTTCAACTGTCTAGCGAATCATTGATGCACCAGCACTTCTAGCGGAGTCTAACGAGGGAGCCCATGACTGCAAGTTTCGGCCACGAACTTCTCGGAAGAGAGGTTGTTGATGCAATTGGAGACCGCCTTGGAGTCTTGGAAGATTTTATTATCGATGTAGAGACTGGAGATGTAATGAATATGTTAATTAAAATAGGTTCAGAACTCGACCCAAGCAAACTACCTTGGTCAATGAGTGATGGTTTGCTTAAAGTACCCATAGAAATGGTAGATAGAATCGCCATGAAAGTGCATTTGCGAACTTAATTTTATGACTTATTTAGTTCGCAGGGAATGGTAACCTTCTAAACCAAAAGGCTCGGCTCAATGTCTGAGAATTGTACCAATAGGGGGGGAGTCGATGGTGAAAATTTCAAAAAAGGTCAGGCGAGCAGGTCTTCTCGCGGGGTTTTACGGAGTATTAGTTCTATTACTTCTCACAGTTGTTTCATCCTCTGTTGAACTTGAAAATGTCAAGCAGTTGTCCGCTTATGATGATGGATGGGATGACCTTTCCGCTTTCCGAAATGAACTCAATGGCATGGGATTAGATACAGGGAGTGTAGTAAGTAGCCCGTTGTTGTTGTCTGAAATCCAAGACCCATCGCATACTGTTTTCATTATTGCGGGTATGGAAAGAGATACTTTTTCTTTCCCTCACTTTGATGATGATGGTTTTATTTCATTTTCAGATGAAGATGGGTATTCTAGTGCCGAAGTAGAGGCAATAATTGATTTCGTAAAAGCAAATGGCACAGTAATTGTCATGGATGATTTTGGATTTTCAAGTAGTCTTGGCGAATCCCTTGGAGTGTCTTTTTCTGGAAATGCTCTTTTTGATACAGTTTACGAGCATAGCCTTGATTATAATTATGTTTGGACTTGCATTCAAGACAACCCGTGTGGTATGGATAATGATACTATTGACAAGGCTTCACTAGGCGTCCACCCAACTTGGGCTGTTGAAAATACGCGTTCTGCACACCCGTGTTTAAGTTGGGACCAGCCGGTTGCAACAAAGGAGGCTGCTGGGCTATGTGCACAACATTGGAATCCTAGTACAGGTCAAATTGAATATAATGGAACATACCAATTATTACTTAATGGGCCTTCTTCCTTGGAAATAGAAATTGGGAAAAAGAGTCCTCTCGCCACACCTAGAGTTCAGGCCAATAGTAGTCGTGAAGCGGCTCTTGACGTGAATGGCGATGGAGAAATATGGGCTGGGGATGAACAAAATGCAGAGACTCCGGATATTGCAAATCAAAACTTCCCTCTTTATGCAGAGGTTTGTGAAACCACAAAATGTAAGGCTGGTAGCGAAGGAAGAATAATTTTCGTTGCCGATGGAAGTTTACTCTCAAATGCATTGTATGACTATTCGGGCTTCAATCGTGGTGATTATGGCGAGACTACAAAATTAATTCCAATCAATGACAACCGCAAGTGGGCAATAGACCTTATTGCAATGGCATTAATTGATTCTGAAGGAGAAGATGTGACTCTTGAGGCACAGGGCCAAGTTCTATTTGATGAAAGTAGGCATCCACAAAACGCTTTGATTGGCGATGGTTACAACATGGTATATTTCCTATTAGTTTACTTCACTAGTGAAGCAATGGCTATGCTCTTGCTCTTTTTGGCCCTTTTCGTTACCTTTGAAGCAGTATTAATTAAGAAGGTTGACCCTGAACCTTGGAGACATGTATTCAGTATTATTTACTATGGTTTCGGGGATGCTCATCGCTATGGATTTTATGCTGAACCAAAGAAAATAAAGCAAGTGTTTTTATCAAAAATACGTAATATTAATGGTTTAACAAGAGAAGAGTTCGATTCAATGCCGGCGCGAGAGTTGCAATCATTGATTAAAGATCCAGTTCTAGAAAAGTTTGTATTTGAGAAACGACAATATTCACTTGAACAAATGGTTACAATAGTCAAGCGCGTCAAAGCATGGGGTGCTGGTTCAAAGAAGGTGGTGGTCTAATGTGGACACGTAAGGCTGCCTTTTCTTTCGTTGGCGGAATCGCCTTAATTCTCATTGGGATGATGATTTCAAACCATCAATTGATGACTTTGGGAATTGCCTTCATCGCCTTTATTGCAATTAATTCATGGCTTTCAGGGCACGGAGATGTAGAAGTAAGGCGTATCCTTTCTGCTGATAATCTATACAAAGGAGATGATTTGTATGTTGAATTACAAGTTACAAATCGCTCAAAACGTCGAACTCAGCAACTTGAAATTTTTGACAATGTGCCTCATGAAATGAAGTTGCGCAGCGGCCTCAATTCAATGCGAGTAAATCTAGGACCCGGTGAGACAACCAAGATACGTTATGTCCTGCGCTGCCCCCTACGCGGTCATTTTTCTATTGGACCTGTGAGTTTGCGCTTTAACAATACATTCAACCTATTTGCAGAAGAAATGTCTTTGGCCCACCACAGTGACATAATCATCTTCCCTCAAATCAAGGATATTGAAGAAGCATTTGTCCGCAGCCGTACCCCTAAAATGTACACCGGTGCAACAACACTGCGTACCCCGGGCCCTGGTTCAGAATTCTTTAGCCTACGGGAATATGTTCCCGGAGACCCATTCAAGAGTATTAACTGGAAAGCATATGCGCGCACTGGAGAGTTGATGGTAAATGAAAAATGCCGTGATGCGGTTACGGATGTTTACATTATTCTTGATAGTCGAGATATTAGTAGAATTGGTACAGTTCTCAAGAATCCATTAGAAATGGGAACTGTCGCAGCAGCAAGTCTTGCAAGTTTCTTCATTCAACGTCGTGACTCAGTCTCACTTACTATCTTTGATGATAAGGTTTCATATTTGCAACCAGATACTGGCGATAAACAATATTTCAAGATTCTAAGCAGTCTTGCCGGAGTGGAACCAAAAGGAAATATGCCCCTCCAAGCTGTAACTAATTCTCTTGCCCCACGCTTTAGTCGAGGGAGCCCGATTTTCATCATTTCAAGTGCTGAAGGCGATGGTACTGTCCCACATGCCGTGCGTGACCTCGTCGGAAGAGGGCACGAGGTCAATATTCTTTCACCAAGTAGCATTGACTTTGAAAGGCTTGTTAGTCGAATACCAAGGATGTCTTATGAGGTATTGAAGTTGGAGCGAAACAATCGATTAACTGGATTGGCTGGAAGTGGGGCTCAAGTGATTGATTGGATGCCCGATATGGAACTTAGTCAGGCATTACTAATGGTACGGGGATATTAAGGAGGTGAGGTGAATGGCAGAAGATGTACAAATACAGTCTGAAGGAATTAGGACACTCCACCTACGTATTTTGCGTAAACAATGGCAGATATTAACTCTCCAAGTAATTGCAACTGTTGCTTTAGTTTGGATGTACTTGACAGTCTTTCAAACTTATGTGCTCAATAGCATTGACCACACAATGCTTCTTAATGTGTTCAATAATTTCCTTGTAAATGAGAGTGGTGGAGAGCATAACATGCCTCTGGCGGAATGGATGACGGGAATTGGCAATTCGGGATTGGGTCGCGTTTACATGCCTCTCCTATTAGGTGCAGTTTTTGGAGGGGGAATGGCCTTTATTTCCTTCCAGGCACCTGAAAGACAACGGAAAATAAAATTCGCACTCACTGGTTTTATGATAATAATTCTTGTTGGTCCATTGCTCTTGGGATGGTCTTGGGATATGCTGACTAGCTGGGACCTCAAACCCCCGTCAACTGAACAATGGGATTCGCTTGTTTGGCCAATCTCAATAATAATTTCACTTGCAGTAATGGGATTTTACTTTTTACCTATTATCCTTGGCACAAAAGGAATATGGGGTTTGTCTCGAAGATCTATTGGTTGGGCTATTGGTTTTACATTAATATTCTTAGCAATTCATGCAATCCTCACCTTCCCATTGATAATGAATGAATTGGGTACATCTAGCAACCAGTTATTATCTCTTGAAACTCAAGTTGGTGAGCCAGAAGTAGGTCTTTTTGGTTATGAAATGATAACTCAAGAACAATTTAGTCTAATATTAATTGCCGTATTATTGATGGTCTTCCAGGAAAGTGGTTTCGCGGTAATTCGTTATCTCGAATATGCATACCGCTTGCCAGAATCATGTAAGAAGGACCCTGAATATGTACGCCAAATGGATAATATTCTCAATGGCCATATTTGGCATACTGGGTTTATGCTTGGAGGAACTGGGATAACTACGATGATTGCATTAGGATTCCATCGTATGCTCCTTGATTTCGTTGCTGGGATTTCGGGTAGTCAATGGGCAAATCAAGTAGGGGAGTCAATTGAATTGCAATTGACCTATGGTTTAGTTATTTCAGCACTATTATTCCTTCTATTAACTGCGGCTTTACGCTTCATCGTGCCTTGGCAACGTGTTAGTGGTTGGATTGAATATATAAGGCAGCGAGTGAAAGGTGTTGAGGAAGAAGAAGTTGCCAAAACTTATGGGTGATAATTCACATTAGTATTTTCGTATGTTGCAACAGACAATGATTATTTATGGTTTGACGAGTGAATGTAGTAAATAATCCGGCTGAAAAAATCAGTCAATAGGGTTACAAATAATGGGAGAACGCAAATGCTTGTTAGCCATAATAATGAATTTGGCCATCCACTGGATTGCCACATCCAATTAGCAAAAGTGATGGCAATAATAATTCCGAGAATTAATATGGCTTTTTCTAGCCAACTCGGATACTTTTTCCCGAGCGTTTCGACCCTACCGACTAGAGTGAGTGTTGAGCTTTGGTCATCGGACAAAATATCCACACCCTAAAGGTCAATATCTGCTAAATCACTCTCTAATTCCGCTAATGCAGCCAAAGCACCTGAAGTTAAGTCAGCAGCACTACTTACCTCATCCAAGCCTGTTTTTCGGGTTTCCCAAGCAGCATCAAGTCGTGCAAGTTCCTCCTCTAGTTTTGCCCTCTCGTCATTTTCAGAAGTGGTCGCAGTCGCTTCAGTAGCGGCATTCAATGCAGTTGATATTGATGAAACTAAGGGTGAATTTGGGCGAGGGTCATCCTCTGGGGGAGGAAGCTCTTGCCAAACCGGCTGATCGCTTACATTAATTTCTTGCATAGGCTTATTTTCTAAGGTCGGCGTTTTTTCTGTAGCAACCTTAGTGATACCTTGCTCACTTTGCTTCGTTTTCGACACACTCTCACTACCTTCTAGTGAATTGATACTTCTGTTCATGTCTTCTAGAGCATCATTAGGTACTGCGATAGATATGCTTCCATCCAGCGATTCATGTGGTAATAATCCACTTCGCTGGAAGTCCCAAAGTGGGCCTTGTGGCGTTCCACTTGAGAGCCCAGTGCCATCTATTTGATCGATTAATTCTTCCAATACCTGGGTGGTTTGTTCAAGCCTTACTGCCGCTCCAGCATCTCTTTGGTCTGATTCTAAGTAAATATCATCAAGCGATTTACGAATAATACCTCTTGCTGCTTGACTAATTTGCGGAAGTGCTTCAGGTCGGCGGCAAGCATTTTTTAGTGCTATTATTTCTTCATTAGGTGCGCCTAGAGTATCAAGGCTGTCAAGTACTGAACGAAGGCGCCTTAGCATAGTTATTGACTGTTCAAAGTCCTCTAGCAATCTTTCAAGGTCTAAAACTACATGAGTGACAGTTTCCCCTAAGCGATGTTCAAGCCTTTGCTGAACAGACCAACGTGTAAGGCCACGAACAGTTCCCGCAGTTTCGGGTGCTTGCCTTTCAAGAAGGTCCATGACTTCTCTTGAAAGTAGATATCTTGGTGTTTTTGCAACATCCTCAACAGTGTGCTGGATGACTGCAAGTCCACGTTCCACTGCGCGGTCGAGTAAAGTAACTGAATATCCCAAGTCTCTGGCATGCTCCAAGCGATCTAACACTGGACCAAGTGCAGAAAAAGAAGCCTCTTCGCCTAGAAGGGCTTGTGCAAGAGGTTCTTCGGCGAGACGTGCTCGAATCCTCTCTGCTTCTTCAATATCATCTAGTGCTTCTTCATGTGCCTCCGAAAGTGCCCCCGCCTGCTCAATAAGAGTTCTTAATTCAGATTCGTTTTGCCCTCTCCTGGCACTTAAGTCACCGAGTTCTCGCAATAATGTACGACGTTCTTCCATTAACTCGCGTAATTCTGCTTGTGCGTGTGCTGCTCTAACCTCTGCCTGAGTTGCCCTTGTGTCATGGTCATCCATCATTCGCCGTGTTGTATGAGTTTCAGCCTCAACTGCAGTAAGTTCTGTTCGGCGTTCATTAAGCCTAATCTCAACTTCTTGTGTTTCTGATTGTGCCTGGCGATGTCGATCTCGTAATGCGCCCACCTGCTCTGAAAGAAGGCGTTGCCGACGTTCGTCTGCATCCATTTGCTGGCGAACGTTTGATAATCTCTCAGCATCCGCTTCAAGTTCTGCTTTCAATCCAACTTCTTGAAGACTCAATGATTCTAAATCCTCTCGTAATTTAGTGCTCGTTTCAGAATCTCCAATTGCTTTTGCTAATTCAGCAGCTCTTTCAGAGAGTTGATGTTCAAGGAATGTTATTCGCTTTGATAGTTTTGCGGCTCTTGAGTTAGCATCATCTTCAGAGATAGTCAGTTGCCTAAAGGCGGTTTTGTTATCATCTATCTCTTTGTGTAATGATTCTACTGAGGTTCTCAAGTCATTAATTCTTTCATTTGCTAAGCGCAATTCATCCACTGCAGTTTCTGCAGACTTCCGAGATGCGGTTGCTTGGCGTTTTGAAGCCGAAGCATTCTTTTTTGCAGCAGTTAATTCCAATTCTAGGTTTTCTAAGGCCTTATCCTGAGTTGAATCAACTGGTGAAAGCACATCTCCGCGACTCAATATGGGCCGTAATATTGCAGTTCCAATATCTACCTCTTCATCTAATGACCATTTCACTCGCGAATCTGTAAGTACTTCTAGGCCCACATCAAATCCAAATAATTCATCTAATTTATGGGTTAGAATCTGAATACGCTTTTCAGATTTTGAACGAGTAGTTGATAATTCTTCACACATTCCTTCAAGAGACCAACTTTGCAGTCTACCGGCTAGGGCAATTAATAACTCTATTTTATCGAGACGATGAAGACTTAATTCACGGCTAGGTTGCGTTAGGTCATGGATTGCTCCAGCCAAATCTGCACCTTCAGGTGCTCTAATTCCTACTGGCACCCCTGCCTCCAACATTAACTCAACGGACCACTCGCCCTTTTCTGCTCGCAAATACCCAGACGTTCTTGCGCCATGCGCTGATGAAAGCAAAGACATTATCTTGTCAATTCCGCCCTTTGTCTCTTTCAGGATAAATCCTTCTGGCAAAGGTGTGTCAACTGAAATTGGGGCCGTCTCTCGCCCGGCTTCAAGAAGAGCCAAAGCATTGGAAAGAAGCGCTTGATGGTCCGCTTTATGCCTTGTCCAAAGGGCAAGAGATGCTGAACCGGCTGATGCCAATAGTAAAATCCCATTTTCAAACCAAATACTTGTCCGGAGCATATTAGTCAATTCTAAATCAGAACGAAGTGATTCGAGTCCAGTTAAATGTTCTTGGCACTGAATTGCTAGGTCCTCGTCATTTGCGGGAAGTTCACCGTGTGAAGAAATAATCATTCCATCTTCAAAGGCCAAAGCCCCTAGTATTGCCTTATTTTGACTGAGTACTTCGGCTAATGCGGCTAAGTCTTGGGAAGCCAAGTCAGCAACATCTCCCCTTTTAGGCATCAAGGGGCCCAATCTAGATAAATCGGGAAATGATTCAGGAAGTTTGGATGCTATTGCTGCGAAATTAGAACTTGTATATTCGTGCCCTACTGAGCGGATTTTTTCATTATCGAGTGCCTTTATTATTGAGCGGGCAGCCTTTCCTGCCAAATAGGTATTCTTTTTATCACCTTCTGAAATCCAACCTACGACTAGGCCATCACAAACAAATCTGTGTGCAATTGGCAATTCCCTTCTCCCACTATAATGAGAAATAATTCCATAATCAAAGGGCATTTGTGTAGCATCAATACTAAGATCAATGCTTTCATTTACTGATTTTCCTGTTGGCAGATTAAACATTTTATCACCTAGATTAATTGTGCAAATACGGGTTTAGCCCTTTCAATTTCGTGGCGTAACAATCCAAGATTTGGAGTGGAATCGCATTTTATTATTAAGGAATATCCGGATGAAATTTGTGACATGAGAGTATTTGATTGGTTATTTTCAAACCATAATTGGTCAAATCGTCCAAGGTCATGTTCACTTGCAATCATTTGTGCTCTCCCCATAGTATCTTTTACGCCATCGAGGGAAGGCGCAATTTCATTTGACGAAACAACTCCGACGAGATATAACCCGTTTGCATCGAGTAATGTGGATGAAATCACACCGGGTATTCGGCAAAATGAACCCACGAGTCTTTGTAGCATTTACACCCTCTAACCCTTCCGAGGTTGAAGGGGGCTTCAAGAAGTTTGTCTAATGAGAGGCCTATAATGTCGTTTTTCCTACCTTTGTCATTTTTCCAATTGGAAAATTCAAATCTGGTGAAGCAATATTTTTTTGGAATTGTTAATAATCATATCAGTAATGGCTGCACTGCGAGGAGGTGTTGCAGTTAGAATTACTATCTAATTAGCAAGTTTTGGTTTTGGTTCGGTAATGTGATTTGCATGAACTTCGCAATTTATCATGCAAAAAGGGGTGTTAAATGAGAGTGAATTATCATATTAGAAAAGTATTTTTTCAATTGAATAATTCACTTAGGTATATACGGTTGCTATTGAAAAGTTCTGCTCTCAATTGATCCAAATTATTATTTCAAATAATATTTCTAAAAAGGTTATTGCTAATTTGTGATTCTGCCGATGGCATAAAACCGTTTAGACGCCCCGCCCTAAACATGCCCGGTGTGTTGGATGTGCCATCTTGCGATGCTTGCGGGCATGATGCAATATTGCATCAAATATACTCAGGGAGAACCTTATGTGGGGAGCATTTAGCCAAATCTGTTCGTAAACGGGTAAGTAAGAGTCTAAGAAAACAACTCGAACTTCCCCGTCAAAAGAAGGAGGATGAAAAAACAACAATATTGGTTGCAATAAGTGGAGGGAAGGACTCTGCAGTTCTTCTTTCATTTATCCATCACTTATTACATAAGAGAAGAGATGTAGTTATTGTCGCAGGAGTTGTTGATGAGGGTATCGATGGTTATCGAAGCCCGAGTATGGATTGCGCTCAGGAATTATGTGATGAGTTAGGAGTAAAACTCGAAAGGGTGTCTTATTCAGAACTCGGTTTTGAGGAAATGGATGTTGTTGTTGAACATCTCCCCAACATACAATCTCGCAATTCTATTGCAAAGGGGATGGCTCCTTGTTCCTTTTGTGGTGTATTTCGCCGCCAAGGAATTATACATTTGGCAAAGAGAGTTAATGCAAGTGTGGTTGCACTGGGACATAACCTCGATGATATGGCACAAAGTGTATTGATGAATATGCAAAAAGCAGATTTGGACAGAACTCTAAGGTTGGCCCCCCACACAAGCACTCCTCTTGCGGGAATGACTCCAAGAATAGTCCCCTTGCGTTGGGTTCCTGAGCGTGAAATACACGCTTATGCGATGTACAAAAACCTCCCCTTTTTCCATGGAGATTGTCCGTATGCCAAAGGTGCATTACGTCAACGTCATCGTGATTTTGTTGCAAGTATGGAAGAAGATGTCCCTGGCTCAATGCATGGTTTACTTCATTCAGCAGATCGCATAAAAGAATTATATGCGCAAATTCCAAATGAGAACGTTACCGGCATTTCGCCTATTCGTGAATGTATTCGCTGTGGAAGTATCACCAGTGCGGAAGTATGCAAGGCCTGTGAAATGATGGATTGGGTAAGGGATTCTACGAATCCTCAATAACCAATAATTATTACAAGAGATTATCAATTATTGCTTCCATATCTTGGCTTCTTCCACAATAATGACACCTTAGTTCAAGAGGCTCAATTGAATGTACTTTCAATCTATGGGGTAGTGGTTCACGGTCACCCCATGTGGCACAGTTGCTGAAGCAACAACGAGCGACACCGGTGATTTCTAAACCTAAATTCACAACTAATTTCTCTGCAACGGAATAGGCGCGAATAATTGAAACGCTTGCTTCAGGTGCTACGAGTGCGACCCTATCTAATTCAGATTGAGTGATTTCTCTATCTTCAATCTTTACTACATCCTTTCCACCCATTTTCTTACTTGGGACATTCATGGCTAGTGTAATTGGCGTTGAACGGCGCCCATCTATTCCGAGCATTTTCAATACGGTGATTGCACAACCTGCGGGAATATGGTCAATCACGGTACCATTATTGATTGCAGTAACACGGCGCATGTGAGATTCTGTGGACATTAATTTTCACCCCCATTTGAAGAAATAATTGCAGGCACTTCTACATTTAGTAATCTGCATAATAGCGACATTCTTGCAACAACACCATTGAAAGCTTGTTCAAAGTAGCGTGCATGTTTTGTATTATCTACATCTGGGCTAATTTCATTAACTCGAGGCAATGGATGCATTACAATCATTCCACCTTTTGCTGGACTTAAGTCTGCAGCACATAATTTGAAAATACCAGCAACTCTAGCATATTCATCTTCATCAGGGAATCTTTCTTTTTGAATTCTAGTCATGTAAATTACATCAGCTGAAGGAATAACTGACCTGAGGTTTTCGGTTTCGGTAATATCTGCTCCATGCTTTTTCAAATCAGAAATAATCTCGTCAGGCATGGATAGGCTTTCCGGACTAACAAACGTGAGGGTGCAACCAAACCTGACAAGTGCATGTGACAAGGAATGGACGGTACGGCCAAATCTAAGGTCGCCAACTAAAGCAACATTTAGCCCTTCTAGAGTTCCATGGGCTTGGCGAATGGTGAATAAATCCAACATGGTTTGAGTTGGGTGGTGGCCAGCCCCATCGCCTCCATTCAAAATTGGGACTCTTGCGGAATCACTTGCATATTGTGCTGCCCCTTGGCGAGGGTGGCGCATGGCAATTATATCGGTATAGCCATCAACCATTTGGATCATATCAAATAGAGTCTCGCCTTTGACAACTGAAGATGTTTTTACATCGCCTAAATTTACAACTTCACCACCAAGTCTCTTCATTGCAGTTTCAAAAGACATCCTTGTACGCGTCGATGGCTCAAAAAATAAATTCCCCAATATTTTTCCTTCTAAAAGGGGAAGGTGAGTCTCACCACGCGCAACAGGTAATAGTCGTTCGGCATTATCTAATACCTCAATAATCTCCTCATTAGTTAGGTCGTCCATCGTGATTAGGCTGGCCATAATAACTCCTCCTAATGTAATACATGAGCAATTATCCCATTAACTTAACTACATGCGAAAAGTGAAAAATAATCGTCAAAGAATTTTCAATTAGTGAAGTAGAGGGGTTATTTGATGAGTTGAGAGACAATATTGTGATTTGGGTTTAAGTCAGCAGGCCAGCCTAAATCAACCGGCATATTATCAATTGTTGTAAGCAATCCTGAAAGAAGTAAATGGTTTGCAAAAGGTTGTTTTTTAGGCAGACCTGCTTTTTTCGTCCACCGCCGAAGCGACATATTTGCAGGGTGAAAACCGCTCTCGGTTGCAACTTTCAATAATGACCATCCGTTTGAATCCCAGGTGTGAGTTGCTCGACGATGGTCTTTACAATTAATTGGAATTGGTTGAGTCTTGTGTCGACTAATCCATTCACTTGCTAGTTTTTCTTGGCCTTGCTGAGGTGATTTCCAATCAAAAAGTGATGCGGAAGATGAAGGAGGGTTTGGTAGGTAGCCCCGGGTGTGCATTTGATGAACTAATTCACGAACAGCAGGGTCATTTTTATCCATTTTTGAAGCATCAGTACATTGCTTTGCAGCCGAAAGAGTAAGGTCTTTGTCTAAAAGTAAGAGTGCTTTTGCAACTTTACCCATGACCCAATCATCAGCCTCGTGCTTGTGAATCCACCATTCTAATTTATTGAGTGCTTCTGAAGATTCCCCCATAATTCGCATACGTGCAACATCTCCAAGCAGTAGTTTTTTCCCAAGTGGGTCATTTGAATGAATTTTTTCACTCCATGGCTTAAGTTCATTCCAGCGCCTAAGGAGGTCGCGGTTTATTCTTACACTCGGTGAGAGGGAGGCATTAGCGGCGTGCATCATATCAAAGTGAATTTCTTCGGGTGATAATACAGTGGCAATCCACCTTAGTGCTACGCCTTCATAACCAATCGTAGGCAGGCGGTCAAGACGTGGGTTTACTTCGGGGTAATCTCTTTGGGCGAGGGATGCGGCAACTAATATCATCTGAGCCTTAGGGGCATCCTCGCCCCCCCGAAGGGCAAGAAGTGACAATGCTTGCTCTTCTGCTTCATCCCAATCTCCACTTGCCGCGTTTAGGATCATTCCAGCATGAGTCCTTCTAACGAATTCCATTCCTTTGGGGTCTATTGCCATTAACTCATATCTACTAATTGCTTTACTCCAATTACCTTCTGATATTAATTCAGTAAATGGTTTTTGTTTGAGGAATAAATTATCCTCATAGCTCCGCATTTTTGCACGCTTTTGTCCACGTGCAGCATCCAATATTATTTCATCCAATTTATGCCTCTCAATCCAAGATGGAATCCAAACAAATAAGAATGCAATTTGCCCACCTGCGGCCAACATCCAAGTCAACCGTTCCAGCGTTTCCTTTTCAAAGACCCCACAAACACTGTCCTGCCAATTGCCACACTGTTCTCCTTGAGGGAGGAATGTAGAATCCCAGAAGGTAATCAATGCCAGCATCAATAGCAGCATTGACTGTCCAGCAAAAGCGGAAAAACAGAAATTTAGAACTTTTGCTTGCTCAGGCCTGTCTGCCCTTAACAAGCGGGGGTCGGCAATTCTTATTCCTCCCTTGCCAGCAATATCGCCAAGCCCCAAAAATAATATTCTCGCAACTTCATATACGAAAGCAATCCCAACAATTGCCACATTAAGTAAAAGGAATAGTAATACTGCAGTGACTAGGGGTATTCGAATACCCGATTCGGAAATATTGGAAAATAATTCAATCGCATAAAAACCAAGAAATCCCCCTTCTTCCATTACGGAAGTTTGGAGGGTATATTCGGGTAATTTGAGGACTTTGTCGGAGTGAACGAATGTCTCCGGAGAGAAAGTAAGTAATATTATTGAAATCAATGAATTTAGTGCGGTAAATGGCATTGCAACTGCAGTAACATAAACCATCAAGGATAATGTTTGGCGACGAATGGAAGGTTTTTTTGGATGAAGGTCGGATGGTTTACCTTGAGATAGTAGTTTGTTTGAACGTATCAACGGGAGCCACGAAGAACCCATGACGCGCCCATAGGCAATAACTGCAGGCAGGAAAATCAAAAATAATGCCAAAGCGCGCCGCTCACTCAAATCTGTACTTCCTACTGCCAATATTTGGTAAAGCAAAATAATGATAGAAATCCACAATGCCCCAAGGAAAATGTACATGGCGTTCCTCGATATTGATGAATCTTGCAAAGTTGCTTTCTTTTCACCTGGCTGCGATAATAATTGTGTCCCTAAACTAACAACTGTAGATGCGAGTGCTGGGCCTATGACCATGACCAATCCAAGTGCAACATTTATGGGTGAATAATTATCTTTCAGTCCAAATATAGCAAATGCCCAATCAAAAACCAGCAATAAAATACCCGTTAGGGCACTAATATAATTCACTACGCCAAAGCGCATCCTCTTGTCTGCAAGCAATTCTCTTGCGGAATCTACAGTTTCAGTTACCGTATGCACTTCATAGTGGTTATTCATCCGCTGGAAGGCGACCTGCAGACCTTTTAAATTCCGTGGGACAAGCCACTTCCACATAAATGCAGCAACTAAAGACGCTATGAAAAGGGGCGCCAAGTCTATCGATTGGAAGCCGTTGGCCATCTCCATACTTTCACCCCCTATGGAGGCGGCTATGCATTATTCATTCTAAACCCAGCGGCGAATGGCCCCTCTCTCTATCAATCAATTCCATGTATCTCAATCATCAATGCTGAGGAGATTGCAATTGTTTGGTCATAGATCGCCCTCTACCCGTGGGGCAAGGAAGTATGTGACGCTACCTGCGCCATCAGCAAATTCAAATTCAATCTTTAGGGGCTTATTTTCATCAAATCGTAGGCGAACGGAATCTACATTTGCCATTATTCTTGCGATTGGAAGGAGGTAGGTTAGACTAAATTGGGAACGGACGGGGCTTGCACATTCAATGCTATTTACTTCATCAGAATTGTATGATACATTGACACTGTCGGTATCGCCTGAAACATGTACAGTGAATAGATTTTCTTCAAGAGACAAATTGACTAAATCACCGACTTGGCGAGCAGCACGAAGTGCTTGGGAAAGGTCGTTACCTTTCAGGTCAACCATGGCATTAAGCGGCAGGTCTGGGACATTTGGAGGAGATAAATTGGCAGGGTCAAGTGGGCGAATGACACGGTCAATCTTGCCGAGGTTAATATTCACCTGACCATTTTTATCATAATCCATTTCAACCATCTCGCCCGATGCCGCAAGGCTAAGTAAGTCTTTCATTTTTGGCAGGTCAAAGCCGAGTGATGAATTCTCAACTTCATATCTTTCAAAAGCAGCAGCATCTACATTCATTTCAATCATTGCAACATGTGATGGATCAACAACGCGGATGTTTAATGCGTCTTCGTTGAAGTCAAATCTTGCTTCTTCAACTACTACGTTTAGTGTGTCAATTATGGTTCTCATCAAGTCGGAACGTGCGGTGATATTGAGCATATTAGCATCCCTCAGTCACACGGCTCTCAATGAAGGCTCTTATATGATGTGGATTGAAAAACATGATGAATTGTGTCTGGATGGCGTAGTTTTTTTTCCAACTAGATCGTTTTTTCACTTCAAACATATTAACATCTATCTCTCGACTCTTAATTAAGAGTGAAATTGTTTAACGAAATGATTTCGTGGAGTAGGGCCTCAGTGCGGCATTTTTCACATATGTGCGAAAATCATTTTTCTACAATAGCGCAATAGTTTAGACTATTTCTTTCAGGCAGGCTCATCATTATTATTTAAAAAAATGCGTTATCCTTTGGCAATAATTATTTTCAATGCGATTATAATGACGCCCACGCCGAGGGGCATATTTTTACTAAATAATTGAATTTATGCGATAAGTCAATAATTGAATGCCAGTTGAAGCAAACAAGGGACGGGCGATAATTGTGGAAATTGGAGAAATAATTGATTGGTTTTTTGGACTTTCAAATCTTCAGCAAGGAATAATATCCTTGATTCTAACCGTGATAATTGCATTTATTGTAAAAAGATTAGTTTGGTTGCCACTAGATCGTTTTGCTGACCAAACAGAGTCTGAAGTAGATGATGAAGTAATCGATTCTATTGGCAGCATGACATTTACTGCAGTAATTATTGTGGGCATGGTAGTTTCGTTAAACTTTGCATTGAAAGATAATGATGTGATTAGTATTGGCAACAATATTTTATTAATATTTCTCGTTTTGTTTTTCGCTCGCCAATTCTCGAAATTGACAAGCCTCCTTGCTCCAATATTTTTCTCACAAGCCTCCAAAAAAATTGGAGTTGACCTTGAGGGTGCACAATCCACTTCAACAATATTATTGAAAGTAATCATTTGGGCAACTTGTATTTTTCTGTGTTTGGAAATATTTGGGGTGGATATTACCGCGCTACTCGCCTCAATGACAATTATTTCCCTTGTTATTGGTATGGCATTACAAGATTCTGCAACGAAAATGATTACCAGTGCTCAACTATTGATTGACCAGCCTTTCAAAGTGGGTGATAAAATTGAAGTATTGGGTTATACGGGAATAGTAAAGGGCATTGGAATGATGTCTACTAAAATGCAAACTCATAATGGATTGATGGTAATTCTACCTAACCAAAACATTGCAACTTCGACTATTATTAATTATGCCAAAGGAGGTACTGATGATGCCCCTCGCCGTGTGAACCTTAGAGTTGAAATTGGAGTTGGATATTCAGAGAACCCTTCGCATGTTAAGCAGGTGATGAAGCGTATTTCTTCTGAATGCCCTTTCATTTCAAAGTCAATTTCTGATGTAAATGTGGCAATAACCTTGCTTGATGGATCTTCGGTAAATTACCGAATTAGTATGTGGATTGATGATTATGAGGACGAGTGGATTACAAGAGATTGGCTTTTCCATCGCATCTTAACAACCTTTGAAGAAGAGAATATTGAGATTCCATTCCCACATCTAAGTGTAATTACTGAAAAGAACTCAGCCCTATCTGTGGCCTCGAAGAAGAAAAAGGATGCAAGGATTCATGCTGCTCGCCTCAAAGAGGCTACTGAAGTCAAAGACTATTTCTTGCATCGCGAAGAAATGAGGCAAAGGCAAAATGAAATCAATTCAATGCTCAATTCTAATGATGATGAGCAAGACTCACTATCCAAAGAAGAAATAGAATTATTGCGCAATGAATTATTGGAAATTGATAATTATCTTGCCCATGGCGATGATAACTGAAATGACATATTCAAATATTGTTTCTTCTTGAGGCTGAGCAATTCTTCATTTGCATATGCAAAGAATGTAAAATCAATCTTCCACCCCAAGATTCTTTCTAAGAAGGCGTTAGTTATCCTTCATTCAACCTATTTTGAGGTAGAAATACATAAGACCACTAAACCCACCCGATGTTTGATGATAATCAGCCAGACTCCTTTGCGAGTCTCATTTTGTGGCGGGGGGAGTGACCTTCCAGCGTATTATCAAAATTCTATTGGAGGGGGCTGTGTAACTTCCCTGTCTTTGGCAAAGTACATCCATGTGACCGTCAATAAGCGTTTTGAGAATGATATCCGAGTCTCTTATTCAAAGACCGAAATAGTTGATAATTTTGAGGATTTGGAGCATGAATTAGTTCGCGAAGCAATGCGAATGACAGGCGTGATAAGGGCAGTGGAAATAACCACAATTGCAGACATCCCTTCTCGAGGGACAGGGCTTGGATCTTCAAGTGCGGTAACAGTTGGTTTGCTCTCAGCCTTGTATGCTTATTCGGGACAAGATGTATCGCCTCAAGTAATTGCTGAACAGGCTTGTAAAATAGAAATAGATATCCTCGGACAAACTATTGGGCGTCAGGACCAATACGGTTGTGCAATTGGCGGGGTAAATCATATTATTTTCAACCCAGATGATTCTGTTGAGATTGAACCATTATGCCTTTCTGATGATTTGCTTTCCAAGATGGGTGATGAGTTTTCTTTGCTTTATACTGGTAAAACCCGTTCTGCAACTAAAGTTCTCTCTCGCCAGTCTGCAAATACTGCGGACAATATGACTTCGTTGAACCGGATGGTTGAGCAAGCAAAGGAAGTTAGAGAACACTTGCTCAAAGGTGATTTTTCGAGAGTTGGTGAATTGTTACACGAGGGTTGGTTATTGAAGAAAGAGTTGGCGAATGGAATTTCTTTGTCAGAAATTGATGAATTATACTCGACGATTCTTTCTGCCGGCGCCACCGGTGGTAAATTACTCGGCGCCGGTGGCGGCGGTTTCATTCTATTCCACGGTTCTGCGGAAGTTCGGGCGCGGGTTGCTGAAGCACTTCCTAGTCATCGACTATTAGCGCTTGAAGTTTCAAAAAACCCAGTTTCCATTATCTTTAGAAATTGAGAGGTGAGGTAAGTTGAAGAAAGAATTTCGTTTGTTGTTGGTAGTGGCATTACTGATATTGGCTACAAAATCTATTGAATTACAAGTTAATTCACAAACCCTTATTGATGATTCTAGTTTTTTTGATTCAAATGGCTCCGGTAATAACTCCTCTAGCAATGATACAAATAGCCATGGTTGGACAGAATTAACATTCACTGGCCCAATGCAAGCCCAATCAAATTATGATGGGAATTTTGCAACTTATATTTGGCAGAATATGGCTTTCCCTTCTCCTTTCTTGGATAATCAGAGTATGAGCCTTGACCAACAAATAGACTCTCAATTTGGAAATGAAGATGGTAATCTAAGCATTTTTGAGTGGCAATTATTTTCTAATCATTCTGCAAATCAGAGTTTGTTGAGCATCCCTGGCATTCTGTTGGATTCTCAAATTATTTCTGTGAATGTAACAATGCAGAATATTACCTTTGAAGGTGCCTTCCCTCATATAATTGGAACTGCAGCGAATTATTCTTGGTATGCATCTGGTAATTTTTCTGGATATAGGGCAAACTTACCTCTTGCCCAGTTAAGCGTATCACATTCACCAACTGGAATTATTCACCACCCAGTGACGATTATTCTCAACAGTCCTGTTGAGTACAGATATTCTCCCCCATCTGTGGAAGTATTTGGCGACCCAAGTAATTTCACAGTTTATTATCCATCCATCTCCTCATATTATGTGGTAACTTTTGGAGATAATACACTTCCTTCTTCTCAATTAGTGACGCCCAGTACCTCTCATACGAGTATTGATTGGGTGGAGGAGCAACATTTCGAAGTTTCAACCTCAGATGCAGGACTCAATCATGGAATTTCATGTGAATGGAATTTTTCTACTCCGACGGGGAGCGTTCAAAAAAGTGGAAAAAATGTTTCCCTTAATCCGAGTAATATTTCAATTTGGGAAATGGGGCAAACTCTGCAAGTAATTTCCACCTGTAATGATTATCATGGAGAGAGTACTATCATTAACCATTCTTGGGGATTAGATGGGCAAGCCCCATCGGTAAATTGGTTGAATGCAACCGTTGGTTGTGGTGAAAATGATGATAGTTTTGCTGAAGAAAACATCTTGAATTGTGATTCATTAAGTATTCCCGCTGGAACAAGAATAGAGATTTTTGGCAATATTAGTGATGATTTTACCCCCTATCCTCTAGCGATTTGGTCGAGTGATAAGACACCCAATTGGTGGCAAGAGGGAAAGCAGATATCAATAATTTTCTATCAAGGCCCGCAATCAAATTCTTTTGACGATCCTGTTGAAGAGCGCTATCTCGCCCGAAACACCTCTACTAATGTACTCAATTTTACCGTGAGTGATGATGCCGGTCATGTTTGGCAAAGGACTTGGGATGTGTATTTGTTAGATAATCAACCACCTTCAGTAAGGCCAAATGTTCTCGCTAATGATATCCCCGTAAGTAGTTCTCACTCTGCGCATGATGGAGATGAAATAAGTATTTCATTGAATGAATCATTTGATGATATTTCTGCGATTGGAGATGTTAGGTGGTGGTTTGATTTAGATAGTGAGCCACTAGAGGGAATGCAAAATGTTAGTTGGCAAGAAGCGAGATATTTTTCACTTGGTAAATTAAGTGGCGGTTATCATTGGGTAAATATTACCAGTCAAGATGGTTCTGGCAACCAAAATATTGAACCATATCCGTTATTCATTATGGTTCAACCTATAGCTGAATTGGACCTTCAAATCATTCAAGTCCATCGCGATGAATCCAGTGATTTATCATTATCTCCAAATATGGTTCGTCTTCTCGTTACAATTCAAAATAATGGAGGGCAGAGTGGCCCTTTCCAACTTTGTGTGGAAAAACAATGCGTTAACCAAACAGCAGTTGCCGCGACAGCAGAAGATCTCGCCTATGGTGCAGACACAACCGTTTTGGTTGCATGGTTTGATGCGAATGATGAATTACATTTTGCTGAGATGGAATCCGGCATATCGATTAATAGAGAATATAGCGCAGTTGAGAAGTTTGCTATGGGGGCGGTCATTGTAACAATCCTTGTTGGACTTTGGTGGCGTTCAAAAAGTGCAAGTGAAGGAAAAACCAAATAGACATTTTTTCATCAATTTGTAAGCCTTTTCATTGGGTCCTTGAAGCGAAGTGCTGATGAAGTATGAGAGAGGGGATACTCTATTCACAGGGATGAAATTTTACCTCGCGCGCACACGCGAGGGAAGAACAACAGAAAAGGAGGTGAAAATATCGCAGCAAAAGGACCACTGAAAGGCAACGATGAGTGGGATGAATTATCTCCTCGTCTACAAGATACAACAAGCCTCGATGAAGTATCTCTGTGCAGGCGAAGACAGATTACTAGTTGCACCAACCGGTGGAGGGAAAACTCAAGCCGCTATTTTGCCTTTGTTGAACCGCGCTCTGATAGAAGAATGGGAACCTTTGGCTATCCTTTACATCACTCCCTTAAGGGCGTTAAATCGTGATGTTGACCGGAGGCTGAAAGAAGTGGCCTCTGAAGTTGGATTACGTGTAGATGTACGGCATGGTGATACCACCCCTTATCAAAGACAAAAACAGGTCCGCAAGCCTCCACATTTACTGGTCACCACACCTGAAACCTTTCAATTATTGTTCACCGGACATCGGTTGCGTGAAATGATTTCTAAAGTTCGGGCGGTAATCATTGATGAGGTGCATGAAGTTATTGGGAGTGAGCGCGGTTGGCAATTATCTATTGGGCTCGCACGCTTGGAAACATTAGTTGGTAGGCCAATTCAACGAATCGGCCTTTCAGCAACAGTCGGAAATCCGAAGCAGGTTGCCGATTGGCTTTCACCTCGAAGGATAATTGATGATAAAGAGTACCGCGCCGGCGAGCCAATAATTGTCAGTAATCTAAGAGGTACCGAATTGTTGGTACAATCGGAATCTCCCATCATTGGGGATGAAGCATTTGCTTTGGAATTAGGCATGTCCAATCGTGCCTATGCAAATCTTCGTCGCTTGGGAAATATTTTGGCTAAAGAATCACCATGTTTAGTTTTTGTAAACTCAAGAAATACCGCAGAAACCGTTGCTCAAAGAGTTCAAGCATTAGCCCCAAACCTCAATATTGGGGTTCATCATGGTAGTCTTGCTGCCGAAACAAGACGTGAAATGGAAGATAATTTGCGAGCAGGAGAACTTCATGGTCTTATTTGTACTAGTAGTTTAGAATTGGGAATTGATGTTGGAAGCATTCGTCGTATTGTTCAGTTAAAGAGTCCACGCTCCGTTGACAGAATGTTACAACGCGTAGGTAGGGCCGACCACCGTCTCGGCGGAATCGGTATCGGCGACATCCTCGCTTGGGACGCGGACGATATCGCCGAATCAGCAGCGATAGCAAGAAGGGCATTATGTGGTGAAATTGAGGGAATAGAATGGAGAGAAAAACCTCTTGCAGTAGCCGCAAACCAACTGATATTATTAGCACATAGTCACAAATTAGTTTTGATAGATGATGCAACGGAAATTATTGCCAAAGCCCCCCAGTTCAAAGGATGGAAACGAGAAGAAACAGTAGAAATCCTCAAAATTTTGGCTGATGGTTGGCTGCTAAGAGTGGCCGACGATCCAGAGCAAAACCCGTGGTGGGAATGGGGCCGGCTGGCCTGGGAAAAAACGGTTGCATATGCAAAATCAATCGGAATCACCCTGCCGGAGGAGTTACCTGAAATAGACAAGGAATCACGTTTGCCTGCCAAAAAATATCGTGACTTGAAACCACCAATCCCCCCCGATTTGAAGGGTGGATGGTTTAGCACAGCCGGAAGGACTCGGCAGTGGGTAATGAGTCATTTATCGATGATTCCTAACCGGCAAAAATATCGTGTAAGAGATGCAGTGACTCGCAAAAGTTTAGGTTCTGTTGATGAGGCATTCGTACTTTCATTAAATGACTCTGGGGAAGATGAGGATGGCGCAACCCGTCGCTTTGTAATGGCTGGTAGAACTTGGACGATTATTGATGCCGACCCGGAAAAAGAAGAATTGCTAGTGTCGCCTGTTAGTGACCAAGGAATTGCACCAGTGTGGAGTGGTGAATTGCCACCAACCCCTCCTGAAGTAGCACGTGAAATTGGCAGAATTAGGGCAGTTGTTGCTGAAGAATTGGGTTGGATTCCACCCGAATCTGCAGATGTTTTAGACCCGGCTGGGTTGTTTGCAGATGAGACTTTGGAATTGGACGATTTACCCTTGGACAAGGAGGCGCTAGGGATATTATTCGAATCGGTCCAAGAGCATTTGGAAGCAAGCGGTGATGTTCCAACCAATCGCCTTCTAACAATTGAAAGTCGCGATGATGCAATCGTATTGAACATTTGTCAAGGTAGTAAAATCAATGAGGCCATAGCACATTTATTGCAAGCAATGGCTAGCACCAAGAGTGGAAAATTGGGGCGGATTATTGTTGAGCCAACTCGTATTGCTCTTCAAGCCGGCGGCATCAAACCAAATGATATCATTGGGTGGCTAAATGAAACGCCGCCGGATGCACTTGAAGCATTACTGGGCATTACGATGCCCAATAGCCGACAGGTTCGTTGGCGCTTCGCCCAAGTTGCCAAAATATTCGGAATTTTACGAAGTGGAGTTGACCCGCGACGAATCAATATGCATTCACTTGTTCGCAAATATCGTGGCACTGCAGTAATGCGTGAAGTTCTTGGTAAATTATTCTTTGAGAGAATGGATGTTGTTGGTGCTGCTGATGTGTTAAGGGCAATCCAATCAGGATTACTCGGTCTCAAAGTTACCGCCCCAGGCCCTCTTGGTCTCTCTAATAGGGGTGGCAAGGATTTACTCTTGCCCAATTGGTCGAATGAACAAGTTCGGCAAAGGCTCGAAGGGCGATTGATGAATGAAAGGGCAGTATTGGTTTGTTTGGTTTGTAAGAAGGGAAAGAAATTCCGAGTTGCTCGCTTCCCATCTATTGACCCGCGTTGTACTTGTGGCGGCAGGCTATTGGCTTGTGCTCCAGAGCGTTTACGCTCAGATTTAGAAAAACGAATTTCCTCTCCCGAAGAATCAGATCAAAACCGTATACAACGAAATGCTGAAGCGATAAAACGCCGAGGGATGGATGCAATACTATGTTTGATGGCAAGAGGAGTTGGAGGGGCTACAGCAAACCGAATTCTTCGCCAAGTTCAAGCGGGGAATCGCGATGGTTTGTTAGAAGCGATTCATCATGCTGAAGTTAATTATGCCAGAACGCGAAGGTTCTGGTAAGGCTAACTTTTACAATTCATTCTTTGAAAGTCGCAATAGTGCTCTATTGAATAGAGTACTCTTTCATTCAAGCGGACGAAAGGTACCCAGCCGCTGGGTTGAAATGACCTTCGCTTTTGGCTCACCACATGACGCATGTACTTGAGACCGGTCTAGAATTTATGCCAAGCGAAAATCCCGATAATTTGCCAATGGTAAAAGGATATAATATTATCAACGGACAAATGAAATTAGCAAGTGATGGAGCAACTTTCACCAGTTCTAACCCGGCATTACTCGCCGATTGCTTGGGAGAATTCCCCCTGTCCACTAAGGATGATGTTCACGCTGCTCTTGATGCGGCCGGCGCTGCTTTCCCGGCATGGTCGGCGACACCTGCGCCAACTCGCGGTCAAATTATTGGAAACATGGGTCGTCTATTGATGGAACACAAGGATGCGATTGTTGCTCTTGAAACCCGTGAAATTGGAAAAACTTTGAAGGAAAGTGCTGGCTCAGTACAAGAAGCGATTGATACTTGTTTATTTTTCCAATCTGAAGGACGCCGCCTATATGGTCAAACAGTTCACTCAGAATTGCCTAATAAAGAGTTGTTCACCTACCGACGAGCCTTAGGTGTATGTGGAATAATCAATGCATGTAATTTTCCCGCAGCAGTACCATTTTGGAAGATGATTCCAGCAATAATGTGTGGGAACACCTGTGTTTGGAAATCACCTCAAGATGCCCCACTACTCTCATTTGCATTAGCAAGAATCATGCATCAAGCCGGCCTTCCTGATGGTGTAATTAACCTCGTTCACGGCAAAGGAAGTGGAGCAGGACAACACCTTGTAGATGCGGTTGATGACGGAAAGATCAACAAAATCAGTTTCACCGGAAGTACTGCAGTTGGGAAAATGATTGGTGAAGTATGCGGGCGTAACCTCGTAAGTGCAAGCCTTGAATTGGGAGGAAAAAACCCTCTCGTCATTATGCCTTCAGCAAACTTAGAAAATGCTATTGAAGGGGCATATTGGTCTGGATTTGGTACTGCTGGTCAGCGATGTACTAGCCTCGGCAATCTAATTCTTCACCAGGACATTTATGACGAGTTCGTTGAGAAATTAATGGCAAAGGTAAAATCTACTCGTATCGGCGATAGTGCACGTGTCGATGGCGTTCTTTATGGGCCCATGCTATCTGAAAAATATGCAGTAGATTTCCTAAAGGCATTGGAAATGTGTGAAGCGGATGGAGCAAACAAGTTATTCGGCAACGGCAGAATTACTTCCGACAATAAACCACAAGGATTTGTTGGTGATGCAGAAGCAGGAGTCTATATGTGGCCGCATGTATATGCAGGCGTCACTGAAGACATGAAGTGTTTCCATGAGGAAGTCTTTGGTCCTGCAATTACCATTGTGAAGGCTAATGACTTTGACCATGCCCTACATTTGGCTAATGCTAGCCCATACGGATTATCAAGTGCAATATACACCAATGACCGCCTTGAAGCGTATCGCTTCAAGTCCGGAATAAAGGCTGGAATGACCGGAATTAACAATTCTACCACCGGTGCAGAAGCACACTTGCCATTCGGTGGAGTGAAAGGCTCTGGAAATGGAACACGAGAATCTGGAATTTGGGTAATTGAAGCCTATTCATATTGGCATGCGGTTAATGACGAATTATCTGGAAAGTTACAACTCGCTCAAATGGATGTTGACGAGATTGAAATGGTTGAAGCCGAAGTAGACTACTCATCACTAGCTTGAGAAAGGCGTAGGCAAATTATCAAAAGCCTAAGCCTTTAGGACAATTTACTGAGGGATTGTTGTGGCCGAAGCAAGACATCTGCCGATGGAAAGAGGATTTGGAAAAACAGATCGAATTGACAACTGGTGGAAGTCTCCACTGGCTATGGCAATCTACCTTGGGATTGCAGTTGCATATGCTACTTGGCGTGGATTCATGGAAGCTGATTTCTGGATTTTTGAAGAGTTTGGAAGGTCTGCAGGAAACCAAACTATGGCTATTGAATCCAATGGCAGCCATGTTCTTTCACCTCTTTTCTCGCCACTAATTGTTCCTGGCGAAGGCGGCCTTGGTTCTTGGGTTCCTGAGAGTCTTTGGTGGATGAGTCCTGCCATGTTCATATTGATAATCCCAGCAGGATTCCGTGGCACTTGTTATTATTACCGCAAGGCATACTACCGCTCATTTATGGCCAGCCCTGCTGCATGTGCGGTAAGCACACCATTCGGAGATTACAATGGAGAGAGCAAAATATTCCTCTTCCAAAATCTTCACCGCTTTTTCATGTATCTTGCAGTCGCTTATCTTTTCGTTCTATCCTATGATGTATTAATGTCGGCACAATTCCATGCTGCTGATGGAGCAAATTCATTTGGAGTTTCCATCGGAACTTTGGTTCTACTTCTCAACGTAATAATGCTTGGAGGATATACACTCGGTTGTCATTCCTTCCGCCATGCAATCGGTGGAATTAGAAACCGTTTCCGCAATGGTGGCGGAGCGGTTGCTGAAGCATGCTGGAAGGGTTGTACTGGACTGAACAAGAACCACAACAAGTGGGCTATTTTATCTCTATTCTGGGTTATGTTCTCAGATTTTTATGTCTATGCCTGCACTGAAGGCTGGTGGACTGATATCGTTCTTTTCGGAGGTCTTTGAATGAGTGATTACGAGACATACGAGTACGATGTAGTGGTAATTGGTGCTGGAGGCGCTGGACTTAGAGCAGCGATTGAATCTGCTCGTAGTGGTGCTAAAACCGCAATCATTTGCAAGTCCCTGTTGGGTAAGGCACACACTGTTATGGCCGAGGGTGGCGCTGCTGCTGCTCTGGGCAATGCTGATGACCGAGATGGTTGGAAAGTACACTTCAAGGATACCATGAAGGGTGGAAAGTACCTCAACAATTGGCGTATGGCACAAATCCATGCTCAAGAATCTGCTGACAGAATCCGAGAACTTGAACAATGGGGCGCTGTCTTTGATAGAACTCCAGATGGATTGATCAATCAAAGAAATTTCGGTGGCCATACCTATCCTCGTCTGGCACACGTTGCGGATTCCACTGGCTTAGAAATAATTAGAACTTTACAAGAAAAAGGAATCCATTCCGGCATTGATATCTTCATGGAATATACCGTAAGCCATCTATTACAAGATGATGATGGGACCTGTACTGGCAATGTTTCCTATAATCGAGTCGATGGTTCAATGCATACTTTTTCAGCAAAATCAACTATTTTGGCTACTGGCGGAATTACTCGATGCTGGGCCGTTTGTTCAGGTTCTTGGGAATATACTGGTGATGGACATGCATTGGCCCTAAATGCTGGAGCCGAATTAATCGATATGGAATTCGTACAATTCCACCCAACCGGTATGGTATGGCCTCCAAGTGTTAGAGGGATTCTAGTTACAGAGGGTGTTCGAGGCGAAGGAGGAGTTCTACGAAATTCAGAAGGTAAGAGATTCATGTTCGACAATGTTCCTGACATGTTCAAAGGTGACCACGCTGAAACAGAAGAAGAAGCTAATGAATGGGTTCGACAAGTCGTCGCTGGAGAAAAGGCCACCGTTAGGCGACCTCCAGAATTACTGACTCGTGACGTCGTTGCTAAAGCGATTAACAAAGAGGTTGCTGAAGGGCGTGGTTCTACTCACGGCGGTGCATATCTCGATATTGCAAATCAACGCAGTGCTGAAGAAATCATCGCAAAACTACCGAGTATGCATCATCAATTTAGAGAACTTGCTGGAGTTGATATTACCAAGGAGCCAATGGAAGTTGGCCCTACCGCACATTATGTCATGGGTGGAGTAAGAGTCGATGGTGAATCTCAAGAATCAACGATTGATGGGTTATTCGCTGCTGGTGAAGTTGCAAGTGGTTTGCATGGCGCAAACCGTCTAGGAGGAAATTCCCTTTCCGACCTTATCGTATTTGGTAAGAGAGCCGGAGAACATGCTGCAAAGCGTTCAAACGACATGAAACAACCAGAAATTGATACAGATCAAGTTGAGCGTGCAATCGAAGCAAATCTAAAACCGTTGAAGAGAGAAAACGGTGAAAACCCTGGCCGTGTTTATGACGACCTACGTGATATGATGCAAGCTAAGGTTGGTATCATCAGAACCGAATCCGATTTGCAAACTGCGTTGACCGATTTGGTGGAATTTAGAAGGAGAGTTCAAAACACCAGTTCAGGCAGTTCGATGACATATAATTCAGGTTGGCATCAAGCATTGGATTTGCAAAACATGGTAGATATTTCATCAGCCTGTACTCTTGCCGCACTAACTCGTACCGAAAGTCGAGGTGGACATACTCGTGATGATTTCCCTGAGCCAGATACTGGTATGTGGAGTCATACAACAAATGTAGTTTGGAAAGATGGGGCTGAAATCAAAATCCGTCAGGAAGAATTATCCCAACCCCCTGAAGAATTAGAAGAATTACTTGACCGTTCTAAGAAAGAGGCCTGAATATGACCGACATTAAGATGAAAATCTTCAGAGGCGAAGAAGGCGATGGTGAATTAGTTGAATACGATATTGAGTTAGATGAGGGTATGGTTCTTCTTGACTGTATTCACCGTATTCAACACGAACAAGAACCTGACCTTTCGTGCCGTTGGAATTGTAAAGCGGGTAAGTGTGGTTCATGTAGTGCTGGACTAGAATGAGTGACGTCATAGAAGAAACACCAGAAGGTGAAGTCATTACTGTGCGCCCTTTTCAGACTTTCCCTCATGTAAAGGATCTTGTTAGTGATGTTTCTTGGAATTATGAGATGGCTAAGGCGGTTGCCCCTATCAAGGGACCAGAGGAAGGTGATTGGAAATTCAGTCAGTTCGAAGCAAAACGCGCTCAAGAATTTAGAATGTGTATCGAATGTTTTATCTGCCAAGACACCTGTCACGTACTCAGAGAATACAAAAAATTCGATGTTTTTGGAGGACCGAGAACAATGGTTCGTATGGCTAACTTTGAAATGCATCCAATGGACCAAGAAGACCGTATTCCAGAGATTAAAGACGAATTTGGTATCGCTTACTGTAACATAACAAAATGTTGTACTGATGTTTGTCCAGCAGGAATTAACATTACCGACAATGCCATCATTCCGCTTAAGGAAAGAGTTGTCGACCGTTATTATGACCCAGTTAAAAAGATTTGGCGGTTGATAACTGGGGAAAAAGTTCGCAAGTAAATAATACTCTATTGCAAGTTTGAGGTATTTCCTTCTAGTATATACAAATCACATTCAATGACTAGTTTCTCTCCTGCATTATTTGGAAATACATCTACTGGATTCTTGGTATCAATATGCTGCCATCCCTTTTTTAGGTACCAGTTTAACAATCGTATCCCATGGGGATGTGAATGACCATCTTTAGCAATCAAAACTTCAAGACAAACTTTCTCCATGCTAAGTGATTTTGCTCTTTTAACAACTTCCTTGACAATCACATCACCTCTCCCTTGGCCTTGCTTTGTCTGACAAACAGTAATCAAACCAGCCATACATTTGTTATTATCTTTAGGATATACTCTTGCTAGCGCACTATTATCAGATAAAAAAATCAATTCGTTATGCTTGAGGTAAGTCTTGATTTGCTCGTCATTTATTCGAAAGAACCCTTCTTGCCACAAATGCCCTTCTGATGAATAGTATGCACCATTTATCATTTCAGCTATTTCCACATGGTTCATAGTGATGACTTCACTATGTTCCATGATTCTTTGTAGGGGTTGGCCTTTTTCTATATTTGCTATTGACTGGGGGGGCAATCACAATTAACATTGGCCATACCGTATTATGAAAAAGAAGGAAAAGAAGGAAAAGAAGGAAAAACCCTCTGCTTACTCACAAGAGTAGACGATTCAGGTGATTTGTTAGGTGTTGCATTTTCGAATGTGAATCATAGCATTTTGTAGGGCATTTACAATTAGTCAAAGGGGGTCAAATTGATGAAATGTCAGTATGCTAAGCACTCCTAAAAAAATGTTATTATTTGGAAAAATAATCAATAAACCTGTTTAGATAATGCGAACGATGTATTGCGGCCCGATTCAAAATGTACTCTCGGAACGCCGTATGTGGGTCCATATGTGGCGCAGTATTGCGTTCTGTCGGCGAAAACATTATAACCTCGGTGGGGTGACGGAAAAAATGGAGGAATACCAAATGGGAGAAAAGAAATACTTTGTCCTGATGGAAGGTGGAAGTGACACCAGTCAGGTCTTTGCAAGCAAACAACCACGCGGAGCAGCCCTAAAGGCAGCAACCCGCGGACATACCGACATACGTCTACGAGAACGTGGCACAAACCGTGTACACGTCTTCACAGGCGAGATCAATATGGTAGACAAGCCAGCCAATGGGCCAGCTTGGTTACCAGACAAGATCAAGAAAGCAAATGTCAAAAAAGTTGGAATCGAAAGATTGTGAAACTTATTGTTTGCTATCTGCAACACCAGGCATAGCCTGACCCTTAGGGGATTTATCCGCCTGTGGCCTGCGGGCCTCAGGCGGTTTTTTTTTATTTTAGGCTAAGATGGGAGCCATCTTTCGAAGAACCTCTTGTAGAGAGGGGGTAAAGGAAGATTCTGATTAGAACTCAGCACCAGCAAGAGTCTTGGTGTCATGAACGCCAGCAACTTGGCGAATATTTTCAACCACTGTTTTTGCAATAGCACCCATATTATCAGCTTCAATTTTTGCCAAAATATCATAATCTCCAAAGAGAAGAGTAGCATCAGTAACATTTGGCATTTCTTTGATTTGCGAATATGCTTCAAATTCCATTCCAGGTTGAACATTGATGAGAACGTAGCCAATTGCCATGTGAACCAACCTTTGCATCACGGCTTGGCTTTTGAGGCTTGGGTTCGGATGAGATGTAGTATTGAGGTATTGCAAAGGCAAAATCACATATTTTCCAAATATTATGGCTTACAATAAATCATCAATAATTTCGTCAAGGTCATTTTGAGGCGAGTTTTGAGCCAGATATTGTGCCTGAAATTGGGCTTCTGATTCTTCACTTACTTCACTTTCGCGACTTTCATCCACTTCAATAGATTCGTCCGGAGAAAATATCTGCGATATTTCTTCTTCATCTACTTTGGAAGCAATTGGGGGGGTGGCAAGTTGTGCAGTTTGAGAATCAGGAATGGAGTCTTGTATGGGCGGGGGGGCAAGGGTTGCATCAATTTCTTCGCTATTGGTTTCAATTTGCTCATCGCTTGAAGAATATTCTTCATCGGTGGAAGTCTCATCTTCAAGTTCAATCCATGCCTTAGTTTGGCTTTCATCTGCATGTTCAATATTGATTGCAGTTTTTCTTTTATTATACCATAATCCAACCGCGAATAGAATGGAAAAGAGAAGTACAAATGAGAGTACTGTGAACCATTTTCCTGTATCACCATCTCCCTTTGTATCTGTGGGAATCCCTCCCTCTTCGGGTTCAGTAAAAAGTAATTGTACTGGATTATTCATTGTTGAATTAGCAATATTGCCACTTTCGTCGCGGCATGATGCACTTATTGAAATGGATTCATTTTGATTATAATCTTTTGTTTGATGAATAATATTGATTTCTCCACTAATGTCTGGTTGACCATTTGCTTGGCTATGCTGGATTCCATTTGAATCTGTGAAAAATATTTCACACCGGACTCCTGCGAGTCCATCTGCATCTGAGACAATAATGCTCACATCCAATGGCTCTCCCAGCCCAATCTCTTGTTGAGAAAAGATTTCTATTTCAGGAGGGGAATGAGCAATTGATATCGGCAAATTCTGACTGATGGAAAGGCCGTCAAGGTCTGTAATTCTTATTCGGATTAATGCTTGGCCACCGGTATAACTATTTCCAACAAGAAGTCTGAATTTCATTATTTGACTCGCCGAATCGACTATTGAAGAATTCGCCTCACAACCAATTGGTGGGTTTTCATCCCAAGGTGGAGATTGTAAATCAAGTAATGGCGATTCTGCCGCCCAACCAGTTTGTTCAATATCAATTCGATATTGGTCAACATCCCTTGTTGACTGAAGATAAATATATAGCGCAGCAGGCTCATTTTTTGTCAGTTCTTCAATAATTCCGTTTGAATTACATATTTTTATTTCTAGAATACTTGGTAAAGTAAGAATAACTGGAATAATTTCAGTCACCCTATTTGTCGCACCATGAGCGCCGGAAATAGAAAATTCCACCTGTAGGTTTCCAATTTCCAAGCCCGCTTCTGCAGCGGGCAGTTCAATAAATACCCCATTTGTATTTGCTGGGATGCTGATTGGTAGGGTGCTTGTAAGCATACCTGGCCAAGAAACCAAAAGGTCTCCAGTGATAGCCGAATTAGGGTCGTCTCCGTCCATTACTGATAACCATACATACTCATTTGAACCAGAACTGAATTCAATCGTATTATTTTGACTATTACGGATACTAATCGTGGGTATTGGTGCTAGATCAGCAATTAAAATACTCCTTCCATTCCGTAATTCTCCATTGGACCACAATTCGAGTTGTGCAGATTGTAAATCGCCGCCAATTGGTAATATCCAAGTTGACCTATAACAATAAACGCCATTTTCAAATTGACTCTCGTTACTCACTGAGCCGACAACTCCTTTGCTTGCGGCGAATTGTGGCCATTCACTTATTGGGTCATGATCAGCATCAACCGTACAAGCGCGAATTAGCACTTGGCGTCCACGTAGTAGTCCATTTTGTGGAATATAAGGCAGGTCACTTGTGCCATCCCACTGCGGGCCATCAACAGTTTCAATGTGTAGTCCATACCAGCGTGGAACCGCATTAACAAATTCAGAAGCATTTTCAAATATTACCGTTAGTGAAGAAAAATTAGTATTATCAATAGCAATGACTGCGAGGTCTATCATGCCTAAACTAATATTTACTGGTGCATCAAATACTGTCCACCATTGCATTGCAGTATTATGGCTGGTTTGACTCCAAGTCCATTCCGATTGATTCAGGCTTGAATTACTCAACCGCCAGCCAATCAACATTTCGCCGACGGAATCATCATCAGTTGATGTGGCAAAGCAAGCAAAAGTATCTCCTCTTTCAATTTGAGAAGAAGCACACCATCCATCGGTAACGAGAGGAATTTGGTTGATTAGAATATTTAGCGAAATTGCATTATTGTTTTTAATTCGCTCGGGGAATCCGCCCTCTGTACTATTTTTCCAGCGTATGTCATATTCAACATAGCCATTTCGAGTAGGAGTTATTGGCAGGTCAATCATTATTCTACTTCCCACTTGGTCACCAGGGGGCAAAGTGAGGTTTATACTTCCAACTAATATGTTTCCTTGTTTGTCACGAATTTCCATTTTGCCATTTGCAGAGCCGGGTGCAAGGTTTTCCAAAATAGTCGATATTGTGCCAAGATGGCCTTCAGTCAAAGTACCATTTGCAGATGCAGATTCTATTGAAACATCATGTAACAAATCAGAGTATGCCGCCATTTTCGGGTCGCCAACTACAACTCCCATCCAAGAAACCATTGTATTCGCTGCATAATAGGATTCGGCCATTGTATATCCTTCTGCGTAGGTTGGTAGAAGGATTGAAGGATATGAGATTGCAGTTAAGTATGGCTCGTAAACATAACCTTTGGTCGCTGAAGCCCCATCTTCGAGAATATCTGCTACCAGTGATTGACCATAGGTTGTGCCAGAGTTGAACGATCTTCCTCCTGTTGAAACTGCTGTTTCGACAATGCTACCATTTATCCATTCCATATGTGGCCGTATTACACGTAGTGTCACCGTATCAAAATATATTGAACCATTGTGCGTCATTTGATTAAAATCTGCAAATAAACGAACGGTAAATGAAGTGGCATTCTGATGAGGTCGGAAGCGAAAGTAATCCTGCTCCCAAGTTTCTGTAAGATGTCTACCGGTGCTAACATTTGTTGATAACAAAGTTCCATTATCAGAATATGCATCAACCTGCATCCCCCAATTAGCATTAATCCATCCATCTCGTTGAGCATAAGCCCAGACATTCCAAACGTGCCCTCTCAATTCTTCTTCGATCTGGAATACCTGTTCCACAGATGCTTGGGCGCTACCGATGCCACTGAATTGCGGACACTGCCACATGATTTCATTCTTGGAGTCTGCGATATCTGAATCTGTAAGAGTGCTGTTCCAAATTTTCAATTCATCAATCATTCCAGAAAAATATGTGTCACCAGCGCGATTCACTCCAATTTTGTATAGTTCGATATTATCGATTGTATCATTTGAAAGATTTTCAGTTCTCACTAATTCACCATTTTTGTATAAACTCAGAATGTTGCTCTCACTATATGTAACAGCAAGATGAGTCCATTCACCGGCATCTACAGTTCCAAAAGAGTAGGTAGAGTTGTGCCAAACTTGCCAATTTCCATTCGCATCGGTCTCAATTTGGAAAGAACTTCCGTCCCCAGCCATATTGTTCACTGCAAAGATGCTTGAGTGTAGATCTTGAGTTGCATTGTCTGTGTATACCCACAAGGAAACCGAGAAATCACCATTCCAATTATCAACTTCGACTTTGGCATATTCATCCACACCATTGAAATTATATGCCCCAATATCGATTCCGCTACTCCAATTTGTTCCAGCCCCTCCTCCATAGATTGTCAGATTTTCACCATTTATCTCATCCGAGATAGTTGCACCATTTCCATCATCAAAGGACCAGTAATTTATCAATTCATTTTCTTCAACAGAAATTGGCAAAGCTAAAGTTAGATATGAAGATGGAATAATTTGCTTAGTAATGTTTGGACCTGCCCAACTTAGGCCAACTCCACCCCATCCACCTTGCTCAAACATCTCCACATTTATTTGATACAATCCAGAAGAGAGAATTGTCGAGTTCGAAACTTCTTGGTAGGGATGAATTCCTTGATTGTCGATGAATCGTGTACCATTTAGGTCAAAAATCCCACCATCATCTGCTCCAAGATAGAATGTCCAATTTCCATCTTCAGGGATTTCAAGTATAGCAGTATAACGTGCCGAAAAGTAATCGGAAAAACGGCTACTATCTAATCCAGACCAAGCATTCGTGGTTGTAGGGTGATTGATGGTAGATTCCACTCGAGTATAATCTGCATTTCTGCCCGTGAGGTCTGGCATTAGAGAAGTGTTGAAAGATATTCCATCATTATCAAAATATTCAGCAAAAACACCGTTTGTTGTTGCTGCCAATCCACTTGTGCAGGCGCTCTGAGATTGTGACAACACCCCCTCAATTGCAGCATTGCCATTACGCTTGACAGCAGTTTGACGTGCCCAAGAAAAGTCCTCATCATTAGTAAGAGTGGGATATGAACTGTTCCAATATCTAGAGTCAGTCCCCCAAGACGAATCGGAGGTGTCAAATCCAGAATTAGGTAGTAAATTTTCATTCCATGCACCATCATTTGAGCCCCATGATGCGTAACCAATTACATTACTTTGGTTTGTTAAGAAGGTGGAATTTTGGTTGAATGTTACTGGTAAGCCAAGACTTCCATTTAGACTGGTATTTGCTGCATATAAATCATCATTCCAATATTTGTATCCCGAACCATTTCGATTTGTGGCGAGGTCAAGTACAAATTGTCCGCGTTGGCCCAAAGATGAATTCGCTTTGTCAATTAGTCCTAGAGCAGTATCAACAGAATATCCCGTTAATCTAGTTACAAGTGAAAAGCCATATTTGCTTCGTGAAAATGATTCCATTTCCTTGCCAGCAAGGGGTCCATATCCATGTGTAGTCCACCAATCATTGCCTACATCGCCATCATATATTCCTCCAATTAAACCTATTTCGCTATCAAATGATGCCTTACCGGCGCCACTTATTCGTAGCGGGACACCTTTACTGGTGACTAGATAATTTAAATCATTTGAGCGATTTTCACTTCCAATCCATACTGCAAAAGGGTCGGCAAAATAAGTATTGAATTGAGCACGAGAAATTGTTTGCCCAGTGGGTGTATCATCCATGTCAAATAATAATACATGTTCTAAGGAAATGTTTCTCGCAATAACAAATGCCCAGCCGATTGTTCTACTTTCAGCACTTTTGTTATTGATAAGCACTCCAACATCACTATAATCAAGATAATTAGTTTGATTGAATCCATTTGGAAAGGCAATATCTTGGAATGCAATTGGGGGGTCTTTGGGTGAGGAAAAAGTCCCCATTTCTTTGTTTTCGGCGATGAGTTCACCCATGGGTAGCAAAATGCTGCTTATTAGTAAAATAACGAGGGTGAGAGAGAGGTTAAAGCGCCCATCAATGCCCTCTCGCATACGACTAAGCCTGCACTCATTAGTCAATAGTCTGCCGCAAAAATGTTACTAGTGATTTTTTGGAAAAAAATAGCAAAACTTGAATGGTAAAGCGGTGATAATATAGCCGACGGCCCCACCTGCGGTAACTAATGGATGTTCTATACTTGTCTCGCGAATGCCGTCATGGCCGTTTGCTTGTAGTGGGTGGCGACCTGCAAAAGATGTCAGGTGACGCAATTATCGCTCCAGCAAACAACCGATTATCTGGTCGCGAAGGGCTTGATGCTGAAATTCACAAGGGAGCAGGAGAAGAATTAACAAAAAAGTGTAGGGAAATCTCAGTTGAAAAGAGAAAATCAAACCACCCTCCATGTTTACCAACGACAAATGTTGTAACCGAACCCTATGGATTATCTAGCCAATTCAAGTATCTAATTCACGCAGTAGCGCCCGATTGCCGTCGACCAAATCAAGATGAAGCAAGAAGGGATATGATAAAGGATGTATACAAAAATTTATTCATAACATTAAAGGAATTAAAAGATGTGAAGAAAGTAGTTGCTGCACCTCTGTCAATGGGTATTTTTTGCTACCCTCACCGTGAAGGTTCTAAAATGACTTTGAATATATTACTCGATTGGCTTGATGGCGAAGAAGATCCAGGTGTTGAAGAATATATTCTCGTTGTAAAAGAAAAGAACTTGATAAAGAATATGCGTACTGTATATCGAGAAACTGAAGACCAACTCCCTGGTATTGATACAACTAACTCTTGAGGCGGTTAAATGGTGGCCCTCAACTCCCTTATTTCGGGTTTTATTGCTGAGGGAGATTTCACTCAGGTTATTTGTTTATCCAACAATAGCATAAAGGCAAAGAAATTAGCAGAAATTATTCCAAACAAATTACCAATTACCGTGCTAACAAGTCATTTACGGGTTGCTGAACATTGTCATGAAGCCGGAATAAAGTCAACTTTACTTGAGGATAATCTTGTTGCTCATGACCTTGGAGTATTGTCCTCTGTTCATGATTTTGTGATACAAGCCATGGGTGAAGGTGGGTTGAGTAAGGATGACCGCCTTCTTGTAGTTCTACTTGAGCCAGTTGAAGGGATAATTATCATCGAACCAGGTCAATTGGTCTTGAATCGGCTTGCAGCAGTAGCAAATGAACACGGCGTGGAGTTGGAAGTCCTCACAAAAATTACAGAATTAGCTCGGCGTCTCGGTTCGAGAGGTCGTGAGAACCGGCCAGTGGGGGCATTATTTGCAATCGGTTCAATACAGCGCCTTAGAGGCAATACTACTGCAATTGTTCTCAATCCTTTCAAGGGCCATTCAGAAGCAAAGCGCACAGTTATGAATCCCGATAATTTAGAATCATTTGTAGAATTCGCTTGGCTTGACGGAGCGATACTCTTCAACAATAAGGGAATTGCAAGTGATGCAGGAAGATATGTACAAGTTGGAGATAATATTCATGCAAAATCAGGTGAAGGCGGAAGGCATCTGGCTGCGAGGGCCATCAGTCAGCAAGCCGACGCAATTGCTATTTGTGTATCCAGCAATGGCACTATTAGCCTATACTCTAATATTCAATTAACCTCAATTGAAGTGATGTACAACTAATGATTGGTTATTACGACCAACCAAATCTTGATTATTACTTATTCAAGTTGATTTGTTGGAGGTGCGCCATGAGCGTTTGCTCCAGCCTCTCCATCAATTATCAATAGATATAGGTTGTATAATGGAATTAAAATAAACCACCCTGATTTTCCGTGGTCATGCATTCGGCGTACTGCGGAACTTAGGGCTGCAGGAACTAGTAATATCAAAGCCATTGAAAGCATTGGTACTCCGGCTGCTCCGGCAATCATATCTAGAATATATGACAAAGAATAAGTAAAACCACCAATATTCTGAACGGGATGCTCTGCCATCAAAGGATAACGATCCCTTAAGACAACTTTTCACCGCATCCATTGGTGACATCATACTACTCGGCCTACTTCCTTGCACTGTCCCCATGACAGCGGCTTGTGGTGCTGCTTGCATTAGATACTGAGTTTTCTTTTTGGTATTTAGTGTTGCGGGCGACACTTACAATGAAATATTAGTTTTGAAGAAAATATCTATTTGCCATTTCAATAATTCTTACAGACTATATTGTCTGTCAATTGCTTCTTCCATAGTTATTCGACCCACGGCAACTGCTTTTGCTAGATCGCTCCTCATCCGCCGACTACGGCGTTTCAATTCACGCAATTCGCCGTCAGCAGGTGAGACGTTTTGTCGCTCAACAACTCTTTTTCCCAGCATCATGGCGATTTTTGTTGCTGCTGCATGGTGATGGTGGCGTGAAATTCCTTGAGAAGTTCTCCTTTCATCAACGAATTCTATGTGCATTTTTCTCGCTATGCATACATTAGCAATACGATTTCTCAATGTGATTGAACCATCGCCAATTTTCACTTCAATACGGTCATGTTCAATTGCGGTTGCGATGGCTTTGATGTGATTGGCTACATCATCTACTCTCTCTAACTGTGCCACTCCAATTAGCACGCCATCTGCGAGCCAAGCAAGCCCAGGTCGGGGGCCAGGGTCAACTCCAAATGTGAGAACTATTATTGGACCAAGGCGCCGATTTACATGCAAAGCCCGCTCTATTGCTAACTCAATTTCACCTTCAATTGCCCAAACTCCTCTCCCCTCACTGCATGATTCAACTTCGGCAACAGTGCCAAGCCAAACTGAATCTTCGCATGGTAAAGGGTCATCTGGGTGTAAGTGAATGCAGGGCAATTTGCGATTGTGAATTTCACGTAACAAACGCCATGCGAGGCGAAAGTCAGCCGTCCTTACAACCAGTGGCTCCACATTATACCCTACAACTGGCAGACCTTCAATATGTGCATTAACAACAATGCAGATTGGTTTTTTCAACTATTTTTCAAACAATTACTATTAATTCGAGAGATTGATTTATTTCTAAAAGAGAGTATAGAGTGTTAGAAAAGGTTATAATTTATTCGTATAATCACCGATTTAACTAAGAACGATTGCCCAATATTAATGATTCAATGGTAAGCTCTTATGAGCGTGAACTGCGGGCTGTGCTCGCCGGTACTCCTGATGGTGTACGAGCAGTAACTCGTTCTTGTTCACAACTTGAAAAAGCCAAGGCTATGCAAGTTGTACAACGCCCCTTCTTGGTGGTGCGAGCAGCCGGTTCTGGAATAGAAGGAAGTGGCGATATAGTAGCGCTGCGTGGAGATTTATGCTTTCCCATAGAAGTCAAAACGACTAAAAATAAGAAACTATATCTTTCAGGTAGGACAAGTGACCAACTAAAGGCATTAGAGAAAGAGGGTGAAAGGTGTGGACTTTTACCTTTGTATGCTCAACGATTGAAGGGGGTTCGCGGCGATTCGTGGAGAATATTTAAAGTGGATATTGAGAATTTAACTGGACGATTAGCGCTGCTAAGTCGGCGGATACCTTCTCTGCCCTTGACATCTGGGGGCCGGCCAATGTTGGACTGGGAGCAAGGGATGCCATTACATAGATTCCTTGCACTAACTTGCCGACCTTCGGATGAGGCACCTTTGGAGCCATTGTTAGATATCGGTCAAAGAAGCGCTGGTAAAAAATCCGCAAATAACTCATCCGGCCCTCATTGCAATGAAGCAAAGTCGGATACTGATAGTAAGAATTCAAATCCCACTGGGAATGAATTGTTTGAGAAGGCATTAGCAAGGGCAGATGCGCTAGAAAAGAAAGCAGTTGCAGAAGAACTTCAATTTGCAGCAAAGATTTCTCAAACTCCTACCACTACAACCATGTCATCTGATGAGTCCTCTCCCTCCCCCTCTCCCTCCCCCTCTCCCTCCCCTGCTCCTTCACAAGACGGGAATGACCCCTTTTTCAAGTCGGAAAAGGCCCAGCCAAAGGGAAAAAAATGGTTGAATCTATTTCAGCAATAACCCCCCCCTCCCTCGTCCTAATCAGTGTCTTGCTCTCGCTAGAATCAAATGAATTTCAAAAGGACAAGGATTATTTGCTTCGCTCAACTGCAAGCAAACATGCGAAAAATACCCTTGCTCATTTGCTTGATGCTTCTAACCGTCTCTCTTTCTGGTTGTTTTGGTGGAGAGGATATTGAAACTTTCGAAGGTGATGATATTATTTTAGAAGATACAGACGACTGGCCAACATATTATGTATTGACCTCCGGAGACCTTCCTACTTGCCCTGGCCAAAGTAATGAAAATCTTGGAAGATTGTACTATGTAGAGGCCGATACCAATTTCCAAGCATGCCTGTCTACAGGATGGCAAGTGGTGCAGATTGGTGGTTCAAATGGAAACATTCTGATGAACCAACCTCCAATTATTGAGGCAAATGTTTGGTTTGCTGATGATGATCTTTTTATGGAGGATGGAGATGGAACCTATTCAGTACTAATGGGTTTACATTGGAATGCAACCGACACAGATGGTACAATTGCCCAAATTGGAATAGATTATGATGGGGATTTGGTCATCGACATTCCTCTGACAACCGAATCCGGTGCCCATTCAACAGAGGACCATACAACCGAATCCGGAGAAGTCTATTCTGGCTTTTTTGCAATTCCATTTGAATCTGGATTGACTTTCCATAGAGGGCAGACCCTAACAACTTGCAAATGGTCCATGACCCGTACGATTACTGTGGTGGCTGTTGATGATGATGGTGCGACTTCGTTGGATTATATTACGCGCAACGCAATTTCCCCGCGCACAGATAGCATGGGGTTTCTATATTATGACGCCTATCGAGCGCAGGAACTTAACTCCGACATACCCGGATTCATTTCCCAATCTGATTATGATTGGATAACAGGGGTCAGTCCGAGCACTTGTCCCGCCCCACCTGTATTTTCACTGACATTTGATTCAGGAGCAGTCACCAATGGTGATTCCGATATTTTGGGAGTTCTTACATTGGTCTCTGGTGCACCAACCAACCTAGATGGCCAAGATGGATGTTCACCAATGATCGTTGGATTAGTTCTTGATACCAGTAGTCATGGTCAACCATGCTCAAGTTTTTCCATCCAATTCTCCGGCACAGATCCGGCTAATCCAGTTGCAGGTGACACGTACACTATTTCAGAAGCCGGCGTTGACGCCTGCAATCCAACCAATCTATGTGATGGAATTTATGTTGATTTTTATCACGATGATGGTAGTGGTGATTCAGTGAGACAACGACTCCATGCACCTTAATCAAACTCTAGATCCTATTTTCTGTGAGATTTATTCTGGATAAACTAGAGGGTGGCGAGTGATTAGACCTTGTGCGCCATATCGCTTCATGAAGATGCGTTTGAGTTCCAATTCTCCATCTGATTGATGGCCTCAACCACCCCTACTACGTCACCATCTTCCCACCAGTCTACGGCGACAAAGGTCGGCCTATTGCCCACTTCCTCCCAGCAATCAATGGTTCTCTGTAGTAACTTGTCATAGTCATTCACATCTTCTGAGCGTTGCGGATCTGATAATCCCAGAGCATTGGACAACCAGTTATTCAAGTGCCATACAGGCTGATTGATGTCTCCCCGACCAACATCGCATGACATCTCATCCTCATTACTCTCACCATATGGGGTATCCCAACTATGAGTCCATGCATGGTGTAACCAGGGGTATTCCGGCTCTTCACTATCATCCCAGAATACAACCAAGGTCTTGTTTGAAAGCACCATCTCTCCAAGAGTGGGCCAAGGTTCAGAGATTTGGTGAACATACGTCTTTTCAAGTAATCCAGTCTCATTGAACAGGAAATCCAAATGGCTAGAAGGGACATAGTTCTCAAGCAGAATGGTAACAATCTGAGTCGGGTCGTCATCCATGAAAGACCTAAGTTGTGTTAACCATGCGAAAGCATCGACCTCACTGTAAGTGCAGGGGTGAATAATACCATCATTATCACCATGGCAGAAGACTACATCTTCAGGGTCATTTTCTGTATCTGAGGAATGATGGGTATCAAGCATGAAGGCGCGCACACCGCCATTCCATTGTGCCGAAAGACCAGTTTCATGGTTCGATGCAGGGTAATAAACAGCATCCTCGGTGGTGGCGAAAGAATTGTGGGTTTCAGCAAAAGTGAAGTTGTCGTAGGTACGCAAACAGTATTCCACTAGACCCATACATTCCGGTGCATCAGAACCATTGAGTGGGTCGAGACCATGTTCCTCCTCCCATCCATTTGAAAGGCCATCATTATCCTCGTCTTCCAATGGGTTGAGGGGGGGTTTCTTAGGCGGCTCGGTACACCCAGCCAAGAGAATCGAGGCAATTACGAGAAAGCAAAATACTCTTCGCATTATTTCTTGCTCAGGGTGTTTGGCTTCAATCTTTGCGCTAGTCATTGCTTTCTCGGCAAAGATATTGGCGTTGTGTACATTTGAATAATTCTTCCCCGAAACCAATAGAACCGTCTTTCGCAGGTTATATGTACGGAATTACCATAATGAATACGATAATAATCAGCATAACAAGGCTACTGCGACTCGATGTTTTATTGGTCACTTGCTCAAGTTTTAGCGGGTGTATTTTCCACCAACCGAAGCGGCGGCCAAATCTATCAAATCGTTTTATTATTCCACGAATAGCATCACGGAAAATGTGCCCCCCATCAAAGGGTAGCATCGGAATTAAATTGAAAAACCCAAGTAGTAAATTTACCCAAACTAACCAAAACATTAGGTGGACGATGAATAACATTCCTTCAACACCTAAAATACTTGCAAGCCATCCATCGCCAGCAGCCAGCATTCCTTCCTCAACAGGATTAATTGCAGTGCCCATATTATCAACAGGTATTGCAATTGTAGTCATTATCTGAATTGGTGTGGCCAAGGCCTTTGCCCCCCAACTCGCATCAACACCCGGTGCAAGAGGTCCAGCAATCCGGTCTATGCCGGCAGTACCAGATGCAAGTCCAATAACTCCGACGAAGGCGTCACCCGGTTTGATTCCCATCGCCTCAAGCCATTCCTCACTGGCTCCATTGTCCAAATAATGTTGATGCTTATCGGTTAATAGAACAGAAATTGTTTCGGTCTCTCCAGAATCATGTTTAACAATTATCATCTCGGTTGAATCTCCAGCCGAAAGTCCATCCATTGCAAGAGAAAAATCATCCAAATCTGATACTGTGCTTTGATTAATGCTAATGATTACATCAAATGCTGCTAGTCCGGCCTCATCCGCCCCGCTATCTTCGACTATTGCTGATGCATGGAGGCCAGGGTCGGCGGCTACGAATTGTCCAGCCATTCCCGCAATGATAAGAAAACAGAAAATACAAGCGAAGATATTTGTGGCAGGGCCTGCGGCAAAAAGTCGCATTCTTTCGCGATTTGGAGCCTTCATCAATTCCTCACCGTCGGGTTCAGCGAAAGCGCCAAGAGGTAAAGGGCCGAGTGTAAGCATACCAAAAGAGCGAACCCGCATTCCATGAGCTCTTGCTTGCAATCCGTGGCCGAATTCGTGAATCACCAAGGCGACCACAAAAGCGATGATGCCCCACCCGAGGGGAATTACCGGATTTAATCCAGGAATGGCAACTAACTCGGCAGCAGAAGGGGGATCAGCAGTAGGTGGATCGAGTATTGAAAGCACAAATGAAAGTAGTAAAAGGAGAAGCACAAAAAACATCAGCAATATACAAATCCAAAGACTAACTTCACCATAGGCTCGCCAAAAAGCACGTGGTTTAGCCATTTTTTCAAGAGTTTTTTGGCCATGTTTTGTTCTTAACATTAGGGCGATTCCGAATATTCGTGTTGCATTCCAACGGTCCAATGTCCCATTGTTTTCCCAGTTTTTTAGAACGAAATACCAGATGATTAGAAAGAAGAAAATCATCTTGCCACTAAGCCAGTCCACCTCCATCCAGTCTGCGACCATGACTCCCAACCATCCCTTGCTATCGCCCCTTACTCATCAAACCGCCGACTATTAAACCACTATCTTCATCCACTATTGCCACTCCGCACAATCATGGAGGAGGCTGAGCGTCATGTACGCGAATGGGCTTTGGAACATTATTCTAAAGAACCACAAGAGGTTATTCTTTGGCATTCTGACAATGAGTTGATAGAGTGCATAGTTCGTTTTTCGCAATCAATTTCAATTGCAGTTCTTGTTGGTGATGCAGACAATTGGATAGATGAGCAGTTGATGAGCATTCAAGCATCCGAATGGACTCCGGGGGCCATTCAAGCAAATCGCCGCCCTGATGGCTCGATTCGAATTCGCTTTCAGCGCCGTAGAGTTGATTTTTCAGCAGTCATGAAATCACCACATTCTATTTCTGCATTAATTGAAGAATGGTTGATGAAAATTAATGGAGGCGGTGTCCGGCCACGAGATCGAACTCGCAGAATTGCAGCCTTAAAGCGAGAAAGTGAGGCAGTAAGGCGAATGTTTGACCAAGCATCATTATCAAGAATTTCTGAGGATGTGGAAAAAATCTCTACCAAACTGGACGGGATTGAAACTAATCTTGAAGGGCGCTCTGCAAGCAAAGCAGATGAATAATATAGGCCACCTTATTTTCATCTTTTTATTTACTAAGAGGGACAATTTTTCAGTACCTGTTTGTAAAGATATTGCTTGACTTCGGCAACTATTCTTGCTCTAACAGACCTTCGGCAATTAGTGAGGTCTTTTCTTCCCTAAGTGCTTCTTTTATTTCGGGGGATGAGGCGAGTATTATTCCAATGATTGGTTCAAGAATAAATGGCGATGCAAGTAGAACCACAATGCTTGATATTAGACCAACCCAAGCCGAAGAAGGGACATAATCTGTACCGGGGCCACCTGAGGAAAGGGCTAGTTTAACAGTGCCGAGCCAGGGAATCTCTCCTCCGGCAATACCAACTAACCATTCGCCCCTCACGGCTTCAACTCCGTAGGTGAAACGGCCATTTTCATCCAGAGTTGGTAGGCCAGCGGCACCAGGAGAGACATCCGAACCTTGGTCAACAGAGCAATGATTATTATCGCCCAAAGTAATAATCCCAGAGTGTTTTGGATCCCAATCTACTATTTGCAAATAATCACTGATAACTTCACCATGATTGTATATTGAATTACGCTGACAATCGTAAAAGCCAGTGTTATTGCCATCAAAAACCCATGAAATTGTTTCAACATCTTCCAATGTAGTTCCGGGTACATCCCAAGTCAAAACACATGTGCCAACTCCCCCATCAATGTCTACCGATTCAGGGTCCCATGAGGCATCATCAGGGCATTCTCCCGTTTCTCGGTTTAAAGGAGATATTGTATCATGAGGTATTGCGCGTAATATTGCACGGTGAATAATAGGTGTTGTTTCAAGTCCATTTTTTTGATAAATTATCACATCGCCGCCCATGCCATGCATTTCATCGGCAAAATGTTGGTTTCCCGGTTGTGTAGCCTCTGCATAAGTGACGACATATTCAATCCCTAAATTATGAACTAAGATCAAATCTCCGGCATCAATACTGCCAATTTCACCATCCACTTCATGTATCATTGAATCAGATTCAACTACCACCAATGGCGGCAAGGTTCCGGTGTGAAACCACAGTCCAAGAATGAGTAATCCAATCATGCCTCCGGCTAGCAAAGCCTCTCTGGTGATTGACCACCCTTGATTTTCTGTACCTCTAGGCACATCTTTTTCCATTATTGGATTCCCACCTTAACGACGCATTTTTTTGAGGCCGAGGCTATTTAGGTGCTCGTTTAATTTCTCCTTGGCTGAACTACCTAATGTGCGAGCAGCATCTTCTGCTTCACCACGTATTTTTTCAAATTCTGAACGTGATTCAATAGTTAACACATCGAGTAAATATGAGCGTTGCCCGATATAGTGAAAGAATTCAGGGCCAATCCAAATTGCAAAACCGCTGGCGATAACCAATCCTCCCCAAGAATAACCAGTGTAATCTGCCCATTCTCCATCTTGAAGTAGTAGAATTTGGTATAAGCAAATACTGATTAGAAGCATCAAAGATGCAAATGCGGTCGAAAGAATTCTTAAATGATTATCTCGTTTTGCGTCCCACCAATTTGTGAGCCGGCCTGTGGATGAATTTTTCTTTACCATGTCGCCACCGGTTAATCGCATGTGCTTTGGGCTTATCCTTTTTGCGCTTATATTATCCCTGAATTGATTATCATTTTTCGAATTAATGAATTTATTTTTTTTAAATCAATATGGTTTGTGCCGGCAACTGACCCCTACGGGGTCCTTAACCGATGAGGCATAAGTTCAATAGTAAAAATGTTCAGTTCGGGCCGAGCGACGCTCATTGATGGTGGCATTATGCGAATTCAAGTCTTCCTAGTATTGCTCTTTGTATCTTCGATATTTGCCCCACTCGCATCTGGGGCAAGCACTGAAACTCAGTTTAATGATGGTTCAACTTCTTATTCGCGTACCTTTACTGCCAGTGGAACTGCTACTGCAGGTGATATTTCAATTCCATATGGCGCAGAAGTAACTTCAGCAGAATTTAATTTACTGGGGGCTCCTTCTTCCTCGTCCTGGGCTAATCTTTCCACAAATGCCGACTTTGGTGGGGCTGGAACCAGTAACTGGATTGGACAACCACCAGGTATGCAACAAGGTTATCGAAATGCCCTTGAAATTGAGAACGATGAAGTTCAACTGCAAAGCACTCCAACTTATTTGACTACAACTTTTAACAATGCAAACTCGGTAAGTAATTTGAATGGGGCAACCCTCAGCACTACAGGGGAATATCTCAGTTCCGCAACTCAAGATTTCAAGGGCGTCACTTCAACACCAACCCCTCATCAAATGAAAAATGGGACATGGAGTTATGCTGGGCCAACAGTAAATATTGGCGATGAGCGCCTAGTTCTAATGTGGTCTTCCACTTCAGTATCTCCTGCTCCCGCTTTCCAGCGCTATAATGCAACAACTGGAGAGTACAATACATCTTATACAATACAATATTCTTCTTGTACTTCGAGTACACTTGCGTATATTTATGATATTGAAATTGATGGAAAAGATTTGTGGATAATAGGAAGAAGTAATAGATATCTCTCAAAATGGACAATAAATGGAAATTACTTAACTTGCCAGCAGTATTGGATGTTCTCCTCTCCGTATTACCCATCTGGTGTATCTGTAGATCCTGTTACTGATCAATTATTTGTATACTTGTACCAGCAACAATCTCCATCTTACAATCATTATTTATGGCAAGTAAATCGTGCCTCTCCTTCTATCGCCAATCAAACTTTCCAATTAGGTAGTCAACAAGACTTTCCCTCTGGTAATCCTGCTGGATTAGCAGTTAATGGTTCTCGCGTAACAACAAACATGCAATCCACATCTTACTCTTTTCATCATTATTTTGATTTTACAGGTTCATGGATAACGCATCTTGGCTCAAAGCAATTTACAAACAAAGGCCATTATGGATTAAGTAATGGAGAAGATGGTGATTTATTGTTTACTTGCCACTATAGCAATTATTGTACCGCTTCTTCTCGCAAAGTTCTGCGTGTTGGCTCGGGTTTAACCCATACTGCATCCACCGGAAGTAGTAGTTCATCGATTTTGGTTACTGGCCCTACAACTCAATTATCTAAGACAATGACTGAAGTTGAAGTGAGTTCCTTAGTCGCCTATACTCCGGGTAATTCAACAATTGAAATTCAATTGAGCGTTGATGGAGGAACAACTTGGCTAGATGCGGCTTTAGGTCAACCCCTTACATTTGCTCAAGCAGGAAGCCAACTGGTTTGGCGGGCTTGGTTAAATGGAACTACAAGCGAGACTCCAGTTCTTGATATGGTTACTTTATCCTATATTGCATCATTCCTTAGCAGCGGATATATGTATGTTCGTTCAAGTTTAATTAGCCCTGTAGCGGCAACAGTATGGTGGAATTCAACAACCCCCGGCGGTTCTAGAATTGATGTTTCTATTCAATATGGCACCAGTTTTTCATTTACTAATTCAGGTCAAACTAAGACGATAACCGGAAGTAGTGCAAATGTATATTTATATTTCTATTTTTACTCCGGTACAGGAAATGCATATACGCCAACCCTACACGATTTCAATGTTCAATTTTATACCAGCGCTCCAAAAGATGTTGAATTGAACCTAGGGCTTAGCGGAGGGCAATCAACAACTATTTGGGAGCATTCTGGGACTTTCCTCGGAACTGAAACCGCAACACAATATCCTTCGGGCCCAACTGGGATTAGTATCGCAGATAGGTTTAACGATATTATCCCGAGCACTGGAACTGGGACTATTGATCTATCTGTTGGAATCACTTCATCCTCCGCAGGAATAGTTTCAATTGATTCATTTTCAATTACCTATACGATGCAAACTGTTAACTTGGAAATTGATTATAATTCTTCATTAATTTTGCATGAAAGACAAGAACCATACGAAGTAGTGACTAGACATATTATTGGTGAGTTATCTGCTGAAATAGATGTCGTGAAATTAATATTTAATGCCCAACCATTGGGAATGGCACCAATGCTTGAATGGGACACCCACGATTCTCAACCTACTGCAAGTGATCCGGAGAATTGGATTTCAATTGACCCTACATCTTGGATGAATGAAAGCAATGGTATTCTTGAAGTTCACTGGCGTTTCAAAGTATTGGACGACTTCCCTGAGCAAAGTTATGTACGCTTTACTACAAGTTGTACCGATTCAGAGGGCCGAACTCCTTCATTCCTTGCAGGTGAAGACCCACTGATTGTCAACCATTCATTTGGAATGGGTTGGATGAATGTGCAAGATAATGATGGATTGGTGCAATGGCAAGATATTCCCGACAATAATTGGATTGCCGCAGGCGAAACAATACATTTCCAAGGGCAATTATTTTTCCAAAATTCATTTGATGCGCCAAAGGATAATGCATTTGATATTAGGGTGGCTCAAGGCTCCTTTGTTCATTCATCATGGCGAGACATTTCAAACCAAAATGGGACATTCTTCGTTAGTATCGATGTTCCAACTATCGATGTACCTGATGGCGTAACTTATGAGGTTCAATCATATAATGAGAGGGACCCAACGAGAGTAGAAACTCCTGACCATGAGTGGCGAAGGACCTTTCGGATAGATGCAACTGCTCCCGAGGCAATGGGAAATATTCCTTTGGAGGGTTCTTACGAAGCAGCAACCGATGAGCAGGCAATTAAATTTCATGTTGCCGATGCAACCGGGTCTCCCACCGAACTAAATCTAAATTATTGGATTGAGGCGGAGCATGATTCAAATAGAAATGGAATTGCTGATGCAGATGAATATGTTCAGAAAATGATGTCAAATAATACCGATGCTGCAGATAAATGGTTTTTCACTACTATTGATGATAGCCACAATCCCAATATGGCAAAGGTATCTTACTATGTATCGGGAACAGATCCGGCAGGTAATCCGCTCAAATATTTGGCTGGAATGACCAATGATGAAGAACCGATTTGGATGCAATATGGGCCAGGGTTTGGTGCAGATACAGCAACTTACCTCACGAGGAAGGATTCAGATGCAGTGTTTACTGGCCTAGAATGGATTGGGCACTTTGATGATACTGCCATTTATGCAGGAACAGAACAAACCATCCTCCTCGGCCTATTAGATGCAAATACAGTGATTGATTTCGAGCACATCAGTCTAATTTTTGATTTTGAAGGACCTGACGCTTCAAAGGACCAGCAATTAATCGCCTTTTCTGGCATAAATAACACATTTTGGTCTGAGAGCGAATACATTACACTATCTCCTTCAAGCCATGTTACGACTACAATAAACGAAACCGGAATGCCTTGGATTAAGGTTGCATTTAATTTTAGATTTAGTTGGGATTGGCCAGATGAAGAATGGGGTGATATCGCCTTTGTTTACAAGGAAAGAGGTTCTGTTGAAGCAACTCGACTTGAATTTGCAGATAATTCTTTTAGGGTGGAAAATGATTTGGTGTTATCCGCTTCTTCCTTCTTAGTTTCGGATGTAACTGAACCGAGAGTAGGTCCAATTGCTGATGGTTCAAGAGTAAGGTCAGACGACCGCCTCTCATTTAGCGGTAAAGTAGTATTTGAGGGCTCAGATACTCCCGCTCCATTGAATGTTGGGATAAAGGTGGATGTCTTTGATGGAGTCAGTATTTGGAGTGACGGAAGCCTTGACGACACGGGTGGTTACACAGTGGAAGTTCCACTTTCCGCCGCCACAAGCCTTGCCAGTTCTGAAACTAGAGTTTGTCTCATTTCTATCTCGGGGATTCCGGGGCGAGGTCAAGACATGACTGGAAGTTCGGTATCAACTACACTTCGAGTTGTCGTTGACCACACGCCTCCAAGAATCACTCACCGAACCGAACCAATTGATGTGATTGATATTAGTGATGCAAGTGATTTAACCTCAGTAAATGTAGCATTTACTGGTTCCGAAGATGCCGATTTAACTGGAAGTAAACAATTTGTCAATTGGGTGATGCGCGACCACACGAATACTATGACAATTGCTAGCGGTATTACCGAATTGGGTATGCAGCAAGAAGGAATGTTGATCAATTGGACCGGCTCAGTTGATATTACGAATGGTGGCGTTGTGACTCCTCGTGCAGGAGACCTCGTTGGATTTTGGGTTACTGGATATGATGCAGCAGGAAATTCATTCTTGGAAGTAGGAAATTCAGCAAGTAATCCAATCGCAGAATTGGCAGAAGCTGATGGCGATTATGAATTGTCTTGGCTGACTCTCGGCGCACAAGTTACTGAATTGTCAATTCTTGATATTTCGGTTGATGATGATCATATTAGCCCTGGTGCAAGTGTAAAAATTGAAGCAACAATTCAAAATACCGGAGGAAGTACTGCCAGTGCATTTTCAGTAAATTTCTATGCAGGAAATAGCCAAAAGGCCTTCCATACCTCAACAATTCAAGGAATTAGTGAGGATGAGACACTAATCATTACAACAACTTGGAATGCAGAAGAAGGGGTTGACCGTGTGCGAGTTGTCGTAGATGTAGAGAATGTTATCATTGAAGTCAACGAGGAGGATAATTCAGCAGAGCATGGAATTGAAGTGGCTTATGTTTCAATGATGGGGTGGCTTGATAGTCCACGTGAAGCTCCTCTTGCATGGATATTTGCCTTTGTCTCAATTATTGTATTGATTACTGTATTCACTATTGCTAACAAGACTGCCTTGCATAATCATGAAGGCAGTTTACTTGATGATGACTTTGATGATGATGACTTTGAGGAAGATGAGTTTGAGGATTTAGAAGACGATGATTACGAAGAAGACGATGATGATTGATTCGTAAAATCGCATTTTTTGTTAGGTCCATTGGTACGAATCTCAAAAGTTTCTTTTATTTGGTGTGGGTGTATGGGCAACCATGTTGGACTTTACTGAGCATAAGGTGAGCCCGGCAATCAATATCCCTGTGGGAGAAGACATACATGTCTTTGACTTTACAACAGAAGAAGGAAGAATGGCAATTCCTTCTGGTCAATATAGCATAGGTAAGTACGATGAAAACCGAAAAGGTTTGTATGAAATGGCACTGTTTGCAGGTACTAGGTATATTCACATGGGAATTGACATCGGTGCCCCTGTCCAGACTGAAGTTTTATCTTGCTTAGATGGTGAAATCTATTCTGCATCAATTCTTGCCGATGCAGGAGACTATGGCCATGCAATTATTACCAAACATGAGGTGAATGAGGTGCCTATCTGGATTCTTTATGGTCATCTTTCAAGCGATTCTCTACGCCACATTCATGTTGGACAAAAGGTCTCTTCGGGAGAGGTTATTGGTTGGTTAGGTGGGAAATCTGAAAATGGCGGGTGGGAACCGCATCTTCACCTTCAGATAAGTTTGGAAGAACCTCTTGCTGGAGATATTCCCGGCGTAGTGGCTCTTAGCGAAAGAAAATCTGCGTTGCAAAAATACCCCGACCCGCGTTGCTTACTCGGCGAGTTATACTAACTATTGAGAAAGGGGTTGGCTGAATGGTAGATATTTTTTCAATGATTTTTTACATCATTGGAACTATTTTCTTACTATCACTTGGCTCGGGCTTGCCCGGTTTGGCTGCAGTTCGTGTCCTCGACCCAACCGCAGATCGCTGGCGCACGGCATTGCTGGCGCCAGCCCTTGGATTATTGCTAATGTACGGATTATTTGGGTGGTCAGTTATCTTTCTTGGTTTTTATTCAAATCTTGCAATCCTATTCTTAATAATAATAATAAATTTAGTGGCAATTAGAATATTAGAAAAAAAACCACAAGGTTTGAGGAGAAATATGAGCAATTGGCAACGTCTTGAAATAGCGATGCAAAGTGATTCAACTTCCGTTCAAAGTGGCGAATTAGACGTCGAATTGGAAGGCGATACGGAAGACACCTCAGTTGAAAACTCGGACATTTGGACAGATGGATCTGCCGATTTCAGTGGGTTTGGCGAGGATATTTGGTCGGAGGTAGAAGAGCAAAAGGAAGTACGGCAATCTCGGCCAAATTGGTGGTGGGCTCCGGTTTCTGTTGCGGTATTCATCAGTATTTTGCCACTATTTTTGTTTAAATACCCGCACGGAGTAGATTGGATCGGCTTTGCGACTCTAACTCATCGTTTTGCTGAAGTTGGACAATTCACTCTACCTTCACCTTCTCAGGGTTATTGGACCTACCCTCCGGCTTTTCCTGCAGTTGCCGCATTCTGTGAGCAGAGTTTGGGTATTGGTCCAGATGTTGCAGTTCACATATTAGGACGGATTTCATTATTGGTATTATTATTGGGTATTGCAGGAGTAAGCGACAGGTGGGGTAGTGGAGTTCAAACATTGATTGCCATGGGGCTTGCAGCAGGGATATTTGCAAAATCATTTGATTCCGGTTGGCCTACTGTCAGTAGTCAGTTGGGGCTTGTCCTCGGTTTGTTGGTTGTTCTTCGCCCAGCGGTCAAGCAAAGAAAAGAACACAATATTGCCTTTGGAGCCGGTGTTCTTTCAGTTGCGGTAATACACCCGACTGGAGCAATATATCTCGGCACCTTACTTTTTGCAAATCTGTTAATGAGACATTTAAATGGAAGGGATGATGAACGTGGCATTGCTGTAGCCGCTATTTCTGGCACTTTACTCGCACTCGCAACTGCTGCGACATTCCTTCTTTTTGCTCCGAGATTACTCCAAATGGACATATTTGCTGAGTATGGATGGCAAGGAGGGTGGCCAATGTTGATGTATTCCAGCCCGTTGTTGTTAATCACGATTTGGGCTGGTTGGAAATTACGTCAAACCCTTGAAGGCAGTATTCTTATCCTGTGGTTAATGCTACAATGGGCATTAACTCTCATCCACTTATTGGTGGGCTGGACAATACCTGTTCTCTCTTTATTATCATATACATTGTATTCAATGGGGCTGCATGGTTTTCATGTACCGGCAGCAATATTATGTGGAATGGCTCTTGCAAAGGGCGTAAAACTAACTCAATTGCCTAAGAAAATAAGATTATTTGAGGACAATAGTATGTCAAGTGAATCGGCAGGAAATCCGGAAGAAGGACTGGAAGAAGGACTGGAAGAAGAACCGGAAGAAGGACTGGAAGAAGGACTGGAAGAAGAACCGGAAGAAGAACCGGAAGAACACTCAAGGTTGGAAGATACTTTTAGCGGAATAATTGATGATTCATCAGTCGATGAATATACACGTTCATTTGAAATTGTAGAGTCAAAAAGAGCAAGATTTATCGTATTTTCTTTTGCCATATTACTTGTTTCCTGCTCACAAATTGCAATATTGAATTTATCAAACCACCCAGAACTATTCGCAACTACCGATGGAGACCGAGCAATTGTCGCTGAATTAGCGAATTATGTTGGAGAAGGTGAGGTTGTATATGTGGAAAATGCTCACTGGGGATATGCATTTGATGCGGATGGAGATATTTTAGTATCCACTCACCCCGTAATTGGATTAATTCATTTGCAAGAAAGCATCCAATCCGCAGCAACTACGGCAATTCGACATGGTGACATTGACGCCTTGCGAGATCTCAACATTTCCTATGCTATAACCAGTCCAATTGGAGGATTATCTTGGACACTTTCTCCTTCGCCTTGGTGGACAATTGAATTGGAAATTGAGGGGGCGAGATTATGGAAGTTAGCAGATAATTTAATTCCAGAATCTGAAGGTTGGATATCTTCTCCATCCGAAGAATCTTGTGAAGAATCTCCTAATTGTCAATTGCGCAAAGACCCTTGGGATGAACATAGGCATTGGGATGACCCCGTCATTCCAGATAAACGCAGTTTCATCAGCGAGGGTGAAATGTCGTGGGAGTCGGAAATCCCTGCAAACCTTCGTGATAGAACAGTATCGTCTACTGTATTACTTGAAGGGGCAAGCGGAATAGTCGTTAGAGTGACTTTGTCTTCGGGAGATTGGACTAGTAGTCAAGTCGTTGATTTAGATGGTTGGACAATGGTAAAAATCCCTTCGGGAACTCCAAATGATGAAAACCTGACAGTAAATATTGAAATAATTTCTAGTTCGGGTGGGTATTGGATAAACCCCCTTGGTCTTTCGGGAAGGGGCGATAGAATCATAGATAGTGACGGAATATACATTCATTGGCTTGAAGTCCGGCCAAATTAATGGGAAACTAATGAGTTTCTATTGAGGTATTGTCGGCGATAAGACTTAGTCAAAGCGCCTCTTCTAGCAAACATGCGAGGGCTCACCATCCTTCTGCCAACTCTTGATGAGGAGGATGCTTTACTCGGTGTACTCGAAGAAATCCCTGTCGCCACACTCGAGCAACAAGGATGGTTCGTTGAAGTATTGGTTGTCGATGGCGGTAGTGTTGATGGCACAGTCCAAATCGCCCAAGATTTTGGCTGCGAGGTAATTCTTCAAACAGCACAATCAGGAAAAGGTGCAGGTATGAGGATGGCTTTTGAGAAATTTATCACCTCGAAGAATAGTGCACTTGTAATGATCGATGCAGATGGAACATATTCACCAAAAGATATCCCTCGGCTTCTTGCAAAATTGAAACATTATGATGTGGTGATGGGTTCACGCCTTCGGGGTGAAATATCAGAAGGTGCTATGACAAGATTAAATTATATTGGTAATCATTTGTTAACTTGGCTCGCCGTCTCCCTTTATGGAGTTCCAATTACAGACCTTTGTACTGGTGCATGGGCATTTAGGCGAGAATCAATTGAACAGATGGATCTAAACTCTATCCGCTTCGAAATAGAAGCAGAAATGTTTGCTAATTGCTCAAATACAGGCCTACGGATTACTCAAGTTCCAATTCGTTATGACAAACGAATCGGTGAAGCAAAGCTTGGTTCTGTTCGCGATGGGGCAAGTATTTTCCGCAAATTAATTGTGCGTAAATATTTCCCTTTTCCACATAATGATAATAACACATAGCGAATCACTCTTGAGCGAATGGCCTCAGCCAAGTTCATGAGCGAAAGGATTCCTGTCGCTGTGTTAGGCGCATCCGGCCTTGTCGGTCAGCGCTTTCAACAACGCTTGGTCAACCATCCCTGGTTTCGATTAGCAGTTGTAGTTGGAAGTGAAGAATCAGCAGGAAAACAACTTTCAGAGTTAGTTTGGCGATTGGACGAAAAGCGGCCAAATCTGCCTAATATCACAGTGATTTCGGGTGAAATTAGGGGGATAATTAGTCAATTAGAAAAAACGAATATCCAATTGGTTTTTTCAGCCCTTCCAAGTGCTCCAGCAAGTATTATTGAACAACAACTTGCAGATGCAGGTTTTCACATTTTTAGTAATGCAAGTGCTCATCGTGAACAACCGGGGATGCCCTTAGTGATTGCCGATTTAAATCCTGAACATTTGACCCATTTTGGCAGCCATAAACCAACACTAAAGCATCAATCTTCTGCAGCAAAGATGGATGGAGTGGAAGTTGCAGGTAGCATTGGCTCAATCACTTGCTCAACTAATTGTACAATCGTACCAATTGCCCTTCCTCTCAAAGCCTTGAGTCAAATCAACAAAATTATCAAGGTGGAAATAAAGACCCAACAGGCATTATCTGGTGGGGGCTGGAAGTTACTAAGTGACGAGAGTTCAGTTAACGGTAATCCTAATCCATTTATTCCTGGTGAAGAAGAAAAAGTAATATCTGAATTAAAGCATTTATTGGGAGTAATAGATGAGCAGGTAATCATTCCTGCAGATATTGAAGTCACAGCAGAATGTGTTAGGGTAGGGGAAAGAGATGGGCATTTAGTTGAAGTTTCAGTTCATTTTGAGAATGTGATATCAGTAAGTGATGCCGAAAGAGCAATTTCTCAGTGGACTTGTTTTTCAGAAAATAATCTGCCTTCGGCACCGAAATCAATAATGCAAATCTGTAAAGAAATACCCAATCGAGTTGAACATTTATGGTTGGGGCAAGAAAATAATTTGTCGGAAGAACTGGACCCAAGTAAAGATTTACGTGCAGGTATGGCAATAATGGTCGGAGGAATAAATAGTTCTAAAGCAAAAGTAATCAATTTCTTTGCTTTATCGCATAACACAATCAGGGGCGCAGCAGGAGGTTGTGTATTGTTGGCTGAATTAGTATATTCGCGTGGTTTGATAGTTTAATCTATTGATTATGTAGCCATAGAACTCATAGGTTTGATTGATGTCCACCCGCTTGGTGAGAAGATGGGAATCACAGCAGTTCTTCCTAATATGACCATTACTCAACTCACCGATGAAGGCAACCAAAGGTGGCCTGGAGTTTGGTCCTCTGAGCAAAGCCGAGTATTAATTCTATTATTGTGTAAGCGAAAAGAGCGTAAATTGCTTGAAGTGCATGGGGATATGGTTGATCATGACCATCCTGTGTTCGGTTTGTTTTATCGTCCGCGAGAAACAGCAGATTTGTTGAAGGAGCAAGGTTTTGACCACCGCACAGCCTCTTTTGAATTAGTTGAAATTGCAACATCTGACCTCGGCGCATGGTTACAACATTTGGTTACAAATGACAAATGGGTTCGTAGTATGACAACATTAACTCCAGTACCTACTGGTTATCAAGTTGGGATGACCAGAGGCTTTGAAAAAATGAACATTCCTTGTTTTAGACATCCTGAGTTATCTCCCCTCGATACATTCCATCTGCCAATGCCACCGCGAAGTATTGTCGGTAAGGCATTTGTTAGTATTCCTAGATTAGGGGCAGAAGAATTAGCAAAAAGAAGAGGCTCGGATGCCGTTGTGCGTGATGGCACTGCATCTGTATCGGACAAGTATGCAATCGCACAACCAACCTCCGATGGTTCAAGTGAAGGTGCAGTCCCACTTCCACCAGCCAGCCAAAGCAATACTGTTGTTTCATCTCAACAAACCCAACAAACCTCAACTCCAAAAATTGTGATCCTTAATTTAGGCAAAACGGAGGATGATAGTGCTGATCACTCTCAAGAAAGCGTTCCCCAAGTTACAATTCAGCCAGATTCAAGAGAATTAGGAATGGATGCGATGTCTTCGGCTCTTTCTGCTCTCGCAAGCGGAGCCGATTCGGTCGACAACGAGGCGAAAGATAGTGGCCTTGTAGATGTATTCACTCCAGATTTATTAGCCAGCGTCACCCATAGTGCCGGCGGAAATGTAACCGCTCAAACCCCTTCAGCCACTACGGCAGAAGTAGAAACCTCAACCCCCCTTCCTCCTCCAACTTCTGCCCCCTCGCCTCAGCCCGCTGCTTCTCAACCTGATGATAATGAAGAATTAGTGGAAGAATTAGTATTGACATTCCCTGAATTAGATTCCGAGTTCACTGGAAATGGTCCAGGTATTCAGCCAAGCGGCCCCCCTTCCCCTCCAGTATCAAGTCCTCCTTCTGGTCCTCCTTCTGGTCCTCCAAGCGGCCCTCCTTCTCCTCCAGTAGCAAGTTCTCCTTCTGGTCCTCCTTCTGGTCCTCCAAGCGGCCCTCCTTCTCCTCCAGTAGCAAGTTCCCCTTCTAGACCTCCATCTGGTCCTCCAAGCGGCCCTCCTTCCCCGCCAATTCCGGCTGGACCTGAGGGAGATTTCCGTGCAATTGTCAGTCAATTATTATCTGAAGGGATTCCAGCAAGTGATTTGATGGGCGACGAAAGATTTAGCGCTGTAAGTGAAGTTGCATTAGCAGCAGGAATTGACACATGGAGCATTTTCCTTGAGATTACAGGTGCTGCTTGAGAATCATAAGTTTGAAAGCAGTAGGACATCAGCGATTACATGGTGATAGCATGACTTATTGTGTTGGCTGCGGACAAGATATGCCTCAAATGATCAAATTTTGCCGTTTTTGTGGTGAACAACAACCTGGTCAACAATTGCTCGCTCGTCTTCAATCTGAAGCACAGCAAATCCAAACTCAAGCCCCTAATGGAGGGGTTGCAAAAAGTCCTCCCTCTGCAAATGAAACTATGTCAACTCTTGTTCGCCTTGAACAATTACGAAAAGAAGCTGATGAGGCTGCTCGCCGCCGAGCCCAATTAGGCGGATACGGTCAGCGCTGAATACCTTTATTCCATGGGGTGATGATAATGCGCCTACGTCACTTGGCGATGCGATTGTCACAATTATTGACAATTCAAAATGCCAAACCTAAGTTAGAGCAATATCCCACGGAAGGACAACTAGCCGCCCGATGGCTTGGACTTCTTGCAATGGATGATTCATTGATTGGGGCTAATGTAGTAGATTTGGGAGCAGGTGCAGGAGTCCTTGGTTTAGGGTGTGCATATCTTGGTGCAAAATCAGTGACATTAATCGAGGCTGACCCCGAATCTGTAGCGATTGCTGAGGAGAATGCAATTCGAGTAAGAAGCGAAACAAATTGTGAAATAGCGGTTATTTGTGAAAAAATCCAGGGGCGATTGCCCGAAGGAATTAAGGTTGATGTAATTATCATGAATCCACCTTGGGGATTCCAAACTAAAGGCGCTGACCGGCCAATCATTGAGGCTGCATTTGCATCTTCAGCGAAGGTAATTCATTTGCTTCATAGTAAAAAAGCGACTCATATTGAAGGGATGGCTAATGCTGCAAATTGGCAAGCCGAAAAGGAATTCAGTTGCATATTTTCATTGCCACCAAGCATGCAACACCACAAGAAAAAATCATCAACAACTCGCTGCCAAGTTTGGAAAATTACCCCGAAAAGGTAGTGTTAGCGAGTGCAGATTTAAGTTGGCCGGAGATGGTCAAAGGATTGAACAAAGTCGATGTGGCAGGGTGGCCGTGCTATGTGGATACGTTCTAGGTGTTAGAAAAACCGGAGAATATTTTCGTGATCTTTGGAATTGATGTCAGAGTATAGTAATGCTTGTGTGGGATTTTGAAAAGGGTCTTCTCCTTTATTTTTTGACAATAGTCTCGCTCGCTTAGAAATTATTTTCCATGCGGTTTTCTCCCCAATTCCAGGAATTGCTTGCAATTGTTTTTGGGTACAAGTATTGATGTCAAGATTAGATTCAACTGCAGAAATGCTGCGTTTTCCATGCCCTGTCACAATAATATCACTTTCAGATTCTAGTGGAATCAAATAAGGCACGCCTATCAAAATGGGGTATGCACCGATTTGACGGCCGAAAGTAATTCCAGATTTACCATGAATAGATGGGTCCTGTAATTCAGGCTCAAGGTGCCGAGGTAAGCGGAATCTTGTTTCATGGCTCTCCCATGTTACGCGCTTTAATTGTTCTCCAATCGGAAATAATTCCTGCAAGAGCGGCGCATCGATTTCATCTCTCACCCAAGTTTTGAAATTTGTGAAATCTTTTTCATCAACAGTTTGAAAACCTTCACCCTCAACCTGACGAATATTTATTCTGCGTAGCCACATCCCTTCCCTTTTTAAATCTCTAAGGAGTTTTTTATTTAGGTTGTATGACTCACTTGATTCACCGTTTAGACCTGCGATGAAATTCAACCCCGGAAGGAGTTTTGGCAAGCCTCTATTTCCTCTTTTTCGGCCATATTGATTGATATGTCGGATAGCAACTTTCAGTTGCTCACTTGAACAATTCAACCAATTTTCTTTGTGAACAATTGGGTCAGCACTTTCAAGTCCAAAAGATAATACTGAACCATCACTTAGTGTATCACAAAGTAGTTTGGTTATTTCAGTCGCAGGCTCAATATTTTCGGCTATTATTGATGGGTTGGCGTTATCGGTATGCAAGATATCTAGGCGCTCATCCTCACGCATCCCGTAAAGCAATTTGCCAATTGGCCCGGGGTTAGGAATTGGGTATTCCAAATCAATAACTCCTTCGGCCATGTATGTGTAAACATCTGTCATCCCTCCCAATCTAAAGTGTGTGACTCCTGAATTTAATGCCGCATTCACTTCGGCGAGAATGGAATCTACAGGGCGATCTTTTGGGATACCCTTTTTTGGCTCAATGCAAAATTTACAGCCATTCCTAAACCTCACGCACCCTTGATAAACTTCCACTTCATAGGTTAATGGCCCATGGAGGTCTTGGTTTTTTGTGACTGCTTTTGATGATGCTCCTGCGATTGCCCATTTTTCCCATTGTTCGGCAGTACGACGTTGATGTTTCCAGTTATTTGTGTTGAGAAAGTTATTGAGAGTAGCATCAATATCTTGAACAGTAAGGAATAGGTTTTGCTTTAATGGATTCCAGCCCTGTTGGCGCCAGCCACGAATCGCCCATCCACCAGCAAGAAATGGGACACTACGTGGATGAGCTGATATGATTTCACGTGCCTCTTTATGCGAAATCGGAGTGCCTCTAAGATACTTTCCCGGAACAATTGCTCCAGCAATTAGGACAGTTCCAAGCAAGTTATTAATTCCTATTCTATTCAAAATCTCACTTGGGCTATCTGACTTTAGGCTATATCTTCTCCATTCATCAATAGTGACATATTCATAAGGAATATTGTGTGATTCAAGAACTCCTGCTACATATCTCACATGAAATCCAATGTAAGGGGGAACGCCAAATGCCGCTGGTTCATCTTCATATCCATCAAGGAGAAGCCATTTCGCCTCTCCATCCATAAAATGGTCCACCGCCGTTCGAATTAATCGCCAATTCCTTCTTCGCGGCGCGCACGTTCTTCACGAGATGAACGGCCATCTTCTCCTTCACCTTTACGATTATTGTCGCTTCGATTTTCTCGGCTACTGTTTTTACCTCGATGTTCATTGCCGCCTCGGTTTCCTCGGCTACTGTCTTTGCCACCGCGAGGTTTGTCAGTTGCGATTTGAACTTTGAGAGTACGACCTTCAATTTTGTATGTGTCAAGTTCAGATACTGCTGTCTTTGCATCAGCATCTTTCATTGTAACGAAACCGAATCCCTTAGAGCGTCCAGTAGATCGGTCTGAAATGACCTTGCAATCAACAACTTCTCCGTGGTTTGCGAATAATGTTTTGAGTCCATCATCGCTCATACTCCAAGGTAAGCCGCCAACATAGATTCGAGTTCCAGCCGGGCGGGCTGGGCGGTCACGTCCGCCTTTCTTTCCAGCATCAGCATCGTTTACAGTTAATCTTCGGCCATGGAAATCAGCTTTATGCATTGCAGCAATTGCCTTTTCAGAATCTTCTTTTGAATCAAAAGTAACAAAACCGAAACCTCTGTTATTACCGGTATCTTTGTCAACCATTACGATAGCATCATTGATTTTACCGTGAACTGCAAATGATTCCTTCAATTGGTCGGTACTTACGCCGCGAGAAATTCCTCCAACGAATAACTTGAATCCTTTGATTTGGGGGCGCCCTCCTCCTCCAGCTCCACCGCGACGGTCTCCGCCGCCATCGCCAAAGTTCATGAGGCTGACATTTGAGCCATCATTTCTAACATCGGCAGCAATTAGTGTACTCCTTGCAGCAGGACCCTTGGCAAAATAGTCTTCTGCCGCTTTACCCCAGCGCTTTCCTGGTTTGTTGAGTTTACTTGAACCGCCTTCAACAACATCGTATCCAAGGCCATATCCATCAGAAAGCACTCTAAATGCAGTGTGTGAACAAGTTGGGCATTTAACATTCCAGTCATCTTCTTCATTGTTGGGTTGTAGTGTATCACCACATTGTGGGCAAAGAGCATGGATGACTCCACAACCGTTGTGGTCTCTCATTTCAAGTCGAATGACAGGAGAAACTTGGGATACTTTTGCTCGAATGATATCTCTGCGTCGAACTCCATCGCGTGCTTCATGCATGTAACGGTTAACGAATTTTGTTACATGAGTTTGACCAACGAGTTGGCTGGGAAGTAAGTCGCGAAATTCCCTTCCTTCAATTTCAAGAATTGTTGACTCAATCATTGATTCTCGGATTTTCCAAACTTCGGCAATAACGACATCGCCAATCTCAACTAAGCGTAGCCCTTCTCCAGCGCAAATGACACTTACTTGGTTTTCATCAGAATTGAAGTGAACATGTCCAGTTGTGGTTGAAGTCCAATTGCCATTATGGGCAACTACGCCTACACCGGCACTCCAATCGCTTTCAATTGCTACTACTTCGCCAGGAATTACTATACTTGATTCACTCATTCATTAATCACCAAACAGTTGGGGGGAAAGCCGCATAAGGGCTGGAATACAAACAAGGCGGCAAGCCTCCTACTGTTCAACCCTTCGGTTTATATTTTTATAACGAAATGTATGTTATTTTCCTCCTTTAAGAGAAGGTCCAAGGTGAAATTATAGTGGGCATATTATCATAATTTTCTACTGATTGAAGGCTTATAGATACTTGTGGTTGGTGGTGATGCAACATATGCCGGAAGGAATAAATGGAAAAGCCCAATACAATGGCTATGGGCGAAATATTTTCTATGGACCATTATTACATTCAAACAAAATTTTTTAGAATTTTTGGCGGATCTTTTTTGTTCAAGGATATGAATGACCAAGTTGTTGCTTTTTCAAAACAAAAGCGCTTCAAATTAAAGGAAGATATTGTTCTCTATTCAGATGAAACATGTACGCAACCATTACTTTCAATAAAAGCAAGAAGCATGATTGATTTGTGGTCAACATACGACATTGTTGATTTAACTACTGGTGAAAACCTTGGTGCTGCGCGTCGTAAAGGGCTCAAGTCAATTTTCAAAGATACATGGAAAATACTTGATGCTAATGGGAACGAATATGCTGAATTGGTTGAAGATAGCATTGCAATTGTAAGAAGATTTATCCCATTTATTCCGGCAAAATTTCACTTCAGCATCCAAGGTCAGCAAGATATAATGATGCATCAAAGATTTAACCCAATCATACAAAAGACCGATATAATAATACCTCAAGATCATCCATTGGATAGGAGAGTAATTGCGGCTGTCGCTTTACTAAATTCAGCAATTGAAGGTCGACAAGGTTAACTTGTATAGATTTCTTCAGTTTGAAAAGTTGAATGGATGAAAGTTCACCCATTCTCGATTGACAGAATTGTCTTTTTGTACTTACGTCACTAAGCCTTTTGGAGGCATGACCTTTGCGGTAGATTAGCGAGAAGAATCGGTGCAGGTAGGTATTGATAATGGGTAGTGACAGAGAAAGGGAAGATATTGCAATATCCCAACAGTTACTCTTGGCAGGTCAAAAGATGGCAAGAATATGCAACCTTCAAATCCCAGAATTAATCTCTCAAACCGATGTATGCTATGCGACGAATCCATTAGATTATGCTGCATCAGCGCATGAACAATATTTGCAAAAATGGGGTGGGCTTGGTGCTCAAACTATTCTTCTCGGCATGAATCCCGGCCCATGGGGTATGGGTCAAACCGGAGTGCCTTTCGGCGCAACAGGAGTGGTGCAGGATATTTTGGACATTACTAATGCTGAGATAATTCATCCCACAGGCGCTCATCCAAAAAGACCCGTTTCAGGCCTATCGCTTGAACGGCAAGAGGTAAGCGGCACTCGTCTTTGGAATCTTCTTCTGCAACACTATGGTACATCAGAGAGGATATTTGAGAATGTATTTGTTTTAAATCACTGCCCACTATTACTTCTCGGTGAGTCGGGGAAAAATTTGACTCCAGATAAATTAGCAGGGGAGGCGACGAGAAAAATTCTCAGTACTTGTGACGAACATTTACTCAAAGTAGTGGAAATATTAAAAATCAAAAAAATAATTGGGGTCGGAAAATATGCAGAAAAAAGAGCAAAGATTGCAATCCCAAATCATGAAAAATTAGGTATTGAAATTGATACCGTTTGGCATCCAAGTCCGGCAAGTCCACTCGCTAACAAAAACGATGGCATGGATTGGCGTGCAAATGTGAGTGCAAAACTACCTTAGTTGGCTGGATAATCTCGAAGTCACTTCTTTCCACCATGCGAGAAATCTGGTGCGCTAGGAACATTTGAGTATACGTTTTCACCTTGAGTTACATACTTTCCTTGGGGCGAATACTCACTTTCAACACCATTGTGGGTTGGGTAGTTTGCTTGTTGCTGCCCATACGCAGGTGGATTAGATGCGTACTGATTGCTTGCATATTTTCCTTGAGCAGGACCTATCTGGCCAGTATTCTTTCTGTCTCCTCCGCGCCGGCCCAATAAGAGGCCAATCAGTGCAATCAATAGAACTGATAAAGTAAAGATTGCAATGTAAGTTGGGGTGATTTGGGAAAGGCCCTCGGGACCTAAATTAGTTGCACTGCCACCAGTACTACCATTTCCTGAATTAGATCCATTACCACCACCCCCGTTAGTATTGTCACCATTTCCAGTATCGATTACTTCAATCACAGAGATTATTCCATCTTGACAGGAAGAAACATTTTCTCGGCTAACGCATGCAGTCCATGAGAAGTTGCCAATTTCAAGATATGTGTGAGAAACATTTCCTCCGTTGTAGGGTGAGCCTTCAATTGTCCAATTTATTGTGTCATTAGTATCAATCGCTTGGGCACTATAGTTCACCATGCCACCTTGTTCAACATGGCCACTTGACGATACCGAAGTTTGAAGACTTGCAAATCCAATTTCGGTAGGTGGGCTTGTGCCCTCATCCACTTCATCATCACAATCATCATCAATTCCATTCCATATTTCTTCGGCGCCAGGGAATACTTCAGCATTTGTGTCATTACAGTCGGCGAAATGATACCAATTATCCAAATCTTCGTCAGGGTCAAAAACCAGTGGGTCGGACATGTATACATTTACTTCGGCTCCATCGGGTATTCCGTCTCCATCGGTATCAGGATTAGTCCAATTTGTCGTGTAATTATGATATTCAAGATAATCGGTTAACCCGTCTTCATCATGGTCTGATGTGAGAAAAGCCTCGTCAATAATATCGTTGCAATTTTGGTCTATTCCATCAAGAATCTCAGTAGCATTTGGATATATGCTCGCATCGGTATCATTACAGTCTTGGAACCAATAGAAACCATCCAAGTCAGTATCTGGGTCATATACAAGTGGGTCGGTACCTAAGACATTCACTTCATCACCATCTTCAAGCCCATCAGCATCAGTATCATTATCTTGATAATTTGTTAGATGAGTGTGCCATTCTGCATAATCACTCAACCCATCAGTATCATAATCTGACATGTTATAGCCTTCATCGATTACATCATTGCAATTATCATCATAACCATTCAATAATTCAAAGGCGCCAGGCTTGATTTGAGCATTTGAGTCATTACAGTCTTGGAACCAATAGAAGCCATCAGTATCGGCATCTGGATCATAAACGGTTGGATTTGTGTTGTGGATCTTAACCTCATCGCCATCGGTCAGTCCATCATCATCTGAATCATAATCAAGTGGGTTTGTTCCATGTGTATTTACTTCAACACCATCATCAAGCCCATCTAAATCAGAGTCATTCACATTTGGGTCAGTATTCCATACCATTACTTCGTCCCAATCACTCAAACCATCATCATCAGAGTCAATATCAAATGGGTCAGTATGCCAAGTGTCAGTCTCATTACTATCCCACAAACCATCGCCATCTGAATCGGTTGTAATGGTTGTTCCATGGATAGATAGTGCCCAATGATTCCAAGTTCCGGCATCGCCATTACCCATATCCCTAACTTTGAGTTGCCATTCACCATCGCTCATTTCATCCCAGTGCAATGTTGAGGTGAATAACCATTCATTCCAATTATTGCCACTGTCGCCATGCTTTTCAATTAATTTTGATTCAGTTCCATCTGGTGAAACGAGGGTCAAATCCAAATCACCGCGATAATTGTGGTCAGCATCAAAGAGAACTTCAACAGTTTCAACTTTTATGCCGGCACTTACGTTTAGATATTCTGTGGTCCAAGAAGCACTATTATCGGGGATAGTAGTTCCTACATTTATTTGACCAGAAGTCCAATTGTCTTCTGCACGTACATTTGTCCAATTTGCGGCGAGGTTTGTGGCTGCGCCGGCATCAATCATGCCATGGCCATATTCGTGGTTAATTTCAAGACCTGCACCATTTGTTGTCCAACCGCTATTGCCCGCATCCACTTTATGGGCAGAATTAACCAAAATATGCTGAACATCCCTCCAAGTAAGGTTGGGGTTAGCATCGTAAACCAAGCCAATAATTCCACTAACAAGGGGAGTGGCGCTTGATGTGCCACCAAAAGAATTAGTCCAGTCGCCATTAGAATAGCCTCCGCTTCCTTCTATGTCTGTGGTGGTGATTCCCGATGCTCCGCCATCGGAAGGAGCGACCACGATTAGATTTGCACCGGGTTCCGAATAATAAGAACGGTCTCCACCATCGTCAACGGCTCCGATGGCGAGGGTAAAACGGCTATTTGCATATCCGTCATAATTTGAATCATCATTATTACTTCCTCCATTTCCGCCAGCGAATGTAATGATTCCGCCTAAGCCATTTCGTCCACCATAGGCTTGTTCCTCAAAAGCAGCAAGCATTAATGGCCCCGGTGCTTCTTTGGTATAGCCATTATCATTGGGTCCCCAAGAATTTGAATAGATATCCACTGCGCCTTTTTGGTGCAATAAGCCATTGGATTCCATATTGTCATTCATGCTACAGGCAATGAGCAAAATCCCAATTAGGTCAGCATTCATGCTGGCTCCAGTAACACCGTAGTTGTCATTTCCATATGCTGCAGCAACCCCTGCTGCAGAAGTACCATGCCCATTCCAACTACTTGGGTCTGGGTTGGCATCATTTGCACAATAATCATAGTCAAGCGATGATTTGTAATTTGGTGAAAGGTCATCGTGAGTAGTATCAAGTCCATCATCAACTATCGCAATCAGCACACCAGAACCATCATAATTATCCCACGCACCGGTAATATTGACGTCTTCACCAGAAGTTCCACCGCCTTGCCCGGTGTTTTGCAAGTGCCATTGATCAGAGAATTTTGTGTCACTGGGAATTAACCGTGGTGTTCGAATAGTTTCTCTCATTGGGTGAAAAGTTTCAACAAAGGGTAGGTCATCATTAGCAGTGGAAGATAAAATGTATTCATCAGATGGGTTATTTACGCCGGCGGCTTTTGAGAGAATGGAATTGGCTTCAGAACCACTTTCAAAACTCATTATCCAAGTGCCAGAAAGAATTGTACTTTCTAGCGAATGCGCACCTAACTGCTTTGCATAAGGCATTACTTCGGTTCTGCTTTGACAACCTACTTCTGAAAGAACAACTAACCACTTGGCAGTCGATTCACCAATTTGCGGTTCATCTTCTGCGTTTGCTGCCTCTCGTCTAAATGCAGTTTGGACATGTGGTGAATAAGTGCTTAATCCACATTCATTTTGGCCGTCTTCAACATTTGAAAAAGAGGAGGGAGAGAGGTTATCCATGTGAATAATATTAGAAATAGATGTTGAGTCATCTTGGAAATTGGAGGCGAATGAAATCATCATTGGAGAAAGTAATGAGAGGAGCAGAAATCCGGCCATCGCCACTCCATTCCGGTATTGCATGATAACTTCGCCACAGTGAAAGGCTTTGAGACTATGTGCTATTAGTACATACGAAGAATATTCAATTGCTAATTATTATTGACCTCATTAGTTTTTCTTTTCCGTGTTATAGTTGAAATATGGTTACGGGTTGTGCGAGCCATGCCTGCCGATAATTTACACCAATGGCCGCGACAAGCCACAGACCGTGATTGGAGCGAACCTGTTAATGATGATCCGAGAACTCTATACCAAATGTTGCAAACAAGTGTAGATTTATTTGGTTCCCAACCATGCTTTGGTGCAATTCCTGCGCCTGATATGCCAAGACAACATACTACTTACAATGAATTTGGCGAATTGGCCAGTTGTGTTGCACGTTCTTTACGAGATAATGGTATTGGTATCGGCGAGCGCGTGGCAATTATTTGTAATAACTCAATACAATGGGCTGCTTTAGCCTATGGAGCAAATGCAATTGGCGCTGCCTACACTGCAATGTATACTCACCAGCATGGAAGCGAATGGACATATATTTTGGGAGATAGTACTCCTAAGATGGTGGTTGTGGAAAATCCCGAGGTGTTGGATAAATTAATAGCAAACATGCCGGCTGAAGCTGAAAAATGGCCGGCAAGTGGAATCCTTCTTCTCGGTGAAGAAGAAGCAAATGAACTTCCCCCCGAAGGTGTAACTCTTCATCGTTGGGCTACATTCGTCGCAGCCGGTCGAGTGGCAGATGAATTGGCCGAAATCGCTGATGACCCGCATGCGCTTTGCACTCTTATTTACACGAGCGGAACAACTGGAAATCCAAAAGGCGTAATCTTGAGTAATTGGAATATTCTTTCAAATGTATTGACAGTACAAGGGGTGTTTGAAATATATCCTGGAGATAAGAATGCAGCATTCCTACCATGGGCTCATTCTTTTGGCAGTACTTTTGATTTGCACTGGATGTTGAGGACCGGCGTTCACATCAATTTGGTTTCAGACCTAACGAAAATTGCCGACGAATGTATTGAAATTAAACCGGCAGTTCTTCTCGCAGTTCCGAGAGTTTGGAGTAAATTCTATGATCGCGTGAATAGTCAATTTGCATCTTCTGGAGTTAAGCGAATGCTTTCAGGAAAAGCACGCAAGCACGCCGCCAAGAGAATCGCCAAATCAGGAGTTCAAGCCGATAGAGTTCCAGCCAAAGGACTCAGAGATAAGTTCTTTGACAAGATTATTTGGAAGAAAGTTAGAGCCAGATTCGGCGGAAATATTCGTTTTTGTATGAGTGGGGCAGCAGCACTAAGTCCAGATGTAGCCGAATTTATTCAAATGGTTGGGTTTTCTTGTTATGAAGGATATGGATTAACCGAAACTTCACCACTCGTCTCAGCAAATGGCTGGATGGGCCCAGGTCAATCAAAACTCAATACGGTTGGAAAACCAGTAAATGGAGTGAGGGTAGTCATAGACACAGATGCATGGGATGACCCTGCGAGGCCAGATGAAGGAGAGATTGTCATTTACGGGCCAAATATTATGGGTGGCTATTGGAATTTGCCTGAAGAAACTGCAAAAGTGATGACCGAGGATGGTGGTTTCCGTTCAGGTGATTTGGGTAAGTTGACACCAGAGGGTTACCTTTCAATTACTGGGCGAGTGAAGAGCCAATTCAAGTTGGAAAACGGCAAATATGTCAGCCCCTCCCCTCTTGAAGAAAATTTGAAACTTTCACCTTATGCCGAGCAGGCAGTTCTTGACGGAAGAAATATGAAAAATACATATTTGATTGTATATCCAAACTTCTATACACTTCGCCCAGCTCTTGCAGCAGCAGGTATCAATGCTTCAAGCGATGATGCTGAATTATGTGCTGATCCTGCAGTCAATGCATGGCTGTTAAAAGAATTTCAAACCAACAATATGGTAGCGCCAGTTTGGAAAGGTTATGAGACGGCAAGGAATATGATTCTTGACCATGAAGAATGGACAACTGACAATGATTTGATGACGCCAAGTTTGAAGGTCAAACTACGCAATCTACTTGTAAAGCATGAAGATGCCATCAAGAAACTATAATCTGATTTGAATAACAGGTTAAATCAAAGGGTGCACCTTTATTACTTGTGTATTGTGATAATTTTGGCATTCCCCACCCAATGTCAGAAAGGATTATCTATTGCCTTGGATATTTGCATTTATGGAAAGCGAGTCGTCTGGTCTGCCCGGTTTTGATTTTTGGATGGGAGTGACATCCCTTTTGTTAGCCGTTTATTACACATATAGACATCAAACAAAAGAACATCAAGGCTGAATTTGAATAGCCAAAAAAAGGCCCCATCGGTCCTGCACGATGTATCCTTGGACTATTTCAACAAATTCTAATATCTAGAATTTACGCAGAAAGACATTGAGTAATATGCAATAATTTGAATAATAGATTGCCATAGGCAACTTGATTTCCGATGACACATATTGAAAAAGACCTTCATGGCTTAACGCTTGAAGAAGCAAAAGCTGCAATAATTCAGATTATTAAATTCCCTCAAGTGAATAAAATCACACTAATTCACGGTTATAATCGAGGAGTTGTACTTCGAAATTATATCTGGACGCAAATGGCCTCGGATCTTCGAGCAATGGGTCTAACAAAACAAATTCGCTTTTTTGCAGATGACGTCAAAGGTAGGACGACATTCCTTGTTATTCGTGCTGATAAATCGCAATCGAGAACTGCCAGTATTGGTGACTTAATTGATGTAGATGCTTTCCTTTGTCAAATCGATATTGAAGAAGAACTTGCTGAATCTATTGAAGATTCTGCTAATCCGCCATAGCACAAGCAAAAACCGAACAAACCCATGACCCACCGTATGGTAAAGTAAACTGAGTGGGCGGTCATTGAACCGAGCATTAATCCTGTTTCTCTGTTTTTGGAGTAAGCGTAAGTTGGAGATCCTTACTTTGAATTTCAGCGGTTAACTTTTCTATGAATTCACCAATTGGCATACCATTCACCTGCTCATTATTTCTGCCCCGCAGACTAACAGTCTTCTTTTCCACTTCCTCATCACCAAGAATAACCATATAATTTGGTTGCATCTTTCGGTGAGTTCTTATTTTCTTACCAACCGTCGCATCAGACATATCTGCTTCAACCCGAACTCCGGCCTCAACCAATGCAGAAATGACTTCCTGTGCCCACAAATTATGCTTTTCTGAAATTGTTATCACATGAACTTGAGTTGGTGATAACCATGTTGGGAATTTGCCGGCAAAGTGTTCAATCAACACACCGCAGAATCTTTCCATACTTCCGAATGGAGCGCGGTGAATCATTACTGGGCGATGAGGTTGACCATCCGGTCCAGTATAAGTAAGGTCAAAACGCTCAGGCAGGTTGTAATCAACTTGTACCGTTCCTAATTGCCATTCGCGACCAATAACATCTTTGACAACGAAATCAATTTTTGGACCGTAGAAAGCGGCTTCGCCTTCTTCCTCGGTGAAAGGAACTCCAAGACTCAAGGCTGCAGTTCTACAAGCGGCTTCGGCTTTGTCCCATTTTTCGCCTTCACCAACATACTTGTCCGAATCTGGGTCTCGGAGACCAACGCGGACGCGGTAATCGTCCATCCCAAGGGTTTTGAAAATGATTTGAACGATTTCTATGCAGCCAAGAACTTCTTTGGCAATTTGTTCTTCAGTTACAAATAAGTGAGCATCGTCTTGAGTAAAACCACGCACCCTAGTCATTCCTGAAATTTCTCCGGATTGCTCCCAACGATACACAGTACCGAATTCGGCCAACCTAAGGGGGAGGTTGCGGTAGGAACGAGGTTGTGAGTCATAGATTTTGATGTGGTGGGGGCAATTCATCGGTTTGAGCAGATAGCCTTCAATATCCCCTGCACTCATTAAGTTTGATAATTCACCACATGAGCAATCTTCATCAGCAAGTTTTTTCATCAAATCGCGCTCAACAAGTGCCGGATATTGGCTGTCTTGATAGTAAGGAAAGTGGCCTGATTTCCGGTAAAGGTCCAGTTTGCCAATGTGAGGTGTAAACACTTGATAATAGCCCTGGCGGCGCAATTCAACTAAAATGAAATCCTGTAATTCTTGGCGCACTGCCGCTCCACGCGGGGTCCAAAGAATGAGGCCTTGACCGACTTCTTCGTCAATGTGGAAAAGTTGTAGATCTTTGCCTAGTTTACGGTGGTCTCGCTTTTTTGCTTCCTCAATGCGTTGTAGAGTTTCCTTTAGGGCATCCTTACTAGGCTCAACAATTCCGTAAATGCGCATTAACTGCTGACGAGATTGGTCTCCCCTCCAATATGCGGTTGAGATACTTGTCAATTTTACATTCATTAATTTGGCAGTGCTGGCTACGTGTGGCCCTAGGCAGAGATCATACCATTCACCTTGCTTGTAGATGGTTGAACCACTGCCATCTTCCACCTTATCGCTGATGATTTCCATTTTGTAGGGATTGCTAGCGAATAGGTTTTCAAGTTCCTCATCGCTACATTCGACGCGCTCCACGCTGAGATTCTGTCGCGCCAGTTGTGACATTTTCTTTTGGATGGTTCGAAGATCAGATTCACCAATTGGTTCCATATCAAAATCGTAATAGAATCCACGCTCAATCGCTGGACCAATAGTGGGTTTTGCATCTGGATATATTTCCATGACCGCTTGGGCGAGAAGGTGAGCAGCACTATGGCGAAGGATGTGCATACCGGCATCAGAATCAGTTTTGATTCCATCAACTGAGGCTGAGCAAGTTCCTCCGATATTTTCCAAATCAGCAATAACAAAAGAGAAATCACGTTCTTCACCATTGACAGATGCGGCGATACAGCCATGTTTACGACCGTAGATATCATCAACAATTTCTCCAGCAGTAATTTCTTCTGAGTATTGGTTGACAGTGCCGTCTGGTAGTGTAATATCAATCATTGACATATTTTTTCCCTCTGTTTTTTTGCGAGAAATGAAAGAATTACCCAACCAAAGGTTGGCTGGGTAATTTACAAAACAAAAAGGGAACGAAACCAAAGTTAAACTATTAGTTGAACCAAAGCCAAACCAAAGCCAAACCAAAGCCTCGAACTTCCAAACTGTCCTGTAATTTCTTTCCCGACATATTGTGGGGGGTGCTTCATGTTGATGAAGGCGACGCATAAGCAATAGGAAATTGAACAGTTATACGATGAACCAAATACAATAGAACAAGTTTCATCTGGTTTAGAAATTAGTCAATTGATAATAATGTGGCCAAAGATTACGCTCAATTGATAACCGCTTTCCTTGGGGAAATCAATCCCATGCAGTGCTCTCTTCGCGACAATCTTGGTACTCCTCTGTACCTTCGTTCAATGCGTCGCGGTAAACGGTAATTTCCTCAACCGCAACACCATCAGACCATTCGCCCATATTCGCCAACCAAGTTTCATTGAGGAGATAATCACCAGCCAAAATGTCGTTGGAGGAGTTTCCATCACTTCGGGCAACCATGTAGTCGGCTTGAGCGTCGGCCCGACGATAGAATCCCCAATCGGCCAAGACTTCGTGCACCTGCGAAGCCTGCAGGTAATGTGAGGCGACCATCGGCGGGAAACCGTGACGGTCACTTGGAATTGTCATCAAGAATACTTGGCCAGTAGCCAAATCCCCAGCCCCATCGCGTGAGATTATCCTCTGCTGATGCCACACTCCGTAGCATGGACTAACGCTGGTATCATCTTCTGAGAGTGCAATATGGACCAGAGTATTGTCTGGCAGAGTCTGCAAATCACCCCGTAGTTCAGTATCAACTGAATGGGCATATGGTGCTTCCAAGGCGATGAATAGTGATTCATCTCCCCACCCGCGCATTAGAGATTCGTCCAAGGTGCGGAACGTTAGTCCGGCCCCAAGGCTATGGCCACCGACCCACAGATGTGAGGGATCAATAGATGTGTTTCCGATTACCGAGTCGAGCCACTCGCTCCGGTTTTCGTCTAGAGCGGTTGCATCCAGATGCTCAATGGCTGCGGCAATCGCGGCACTTCGAGGCGTGTGCTGGGGGTGGTTCGACATTCCCTGTGCTTCTATCAAGTCGAAGGTATCTGCTCCTTCTGGGTGGACATCCGAAGGGTACTGGATGAATGCTACGGCCATTCCCTTGGCTGAGAGATGAGTTGCCCAATCGACATAGGTTTCCCAGTAAGGGTTGCCGAAGCCGTGCAAAATTATCGCCAAAGGCATTGTCTCCATCCGCTCATCTACAGGAATTTCGGGCAGGGTGAGATAGATTGAGAATTCAATATCTCCCTCGACATCTCCGATAATCGCTTCCACCTCGGCCGGCATCGGATAGGCATAGGTCTGGGTTATCACAGAATAAGGGCCTGGAGTTGAACCGTAGCCCTCGCTAGGGGCGGTTGGTGGTGCTGCGGCTACGCCTAGCATCGCCGGTATCGCCGGCATCAACAACCACACACAGAATAATATCACTACAAGATGGAGGCCTTTCCCAAAACTCTCAAATCGTCCGTTCGCCTCACCATCGCTAGTGAAAATTGGCAGCGGGCAAACGAATAACAAAGTCAGTAATGCGAGGATGACAAATGCGTAGGCGGCAACGGCCAAGATGAAAGCGCCTCGGAAAAATGCAATATCCAATAATTCATGAATCAACACTAGTGAAAACGTGACACCAAGTAGAAAACTACCGACAACCCGCGCCCATGCCCACCACTCGCGGCCACTGAATGCAGAGCGAAGGCGAAATCCAGCAAATATCAGTCCAACCCCAATAATGAATAGCAAAAATGGTGACTGCCGCAGGATGAATGTCCAGTCAAGACTACGCAAAGCGTGCGACCAAAATGCATCAGCGGAATTCTTCCCTTGATATAACAGAAAAACCGGCCTAATGAATAGAGAGAATAACCCACCGAGGAATGCTATTGGAAATGCCCATACAGGCGGCTGGAAAGGTGGCTTGGAGGACGGTGAGGTGGCCGACGGTGAGGTGGCCGACGGTGAGGTGGGCGACAGTGAAAGGGCATCGTCCATTCTTCTCCGCTGCAACCTCAATTATTTAACGAAGGCCACCAAGGGGCTCGTTGGAACATGGCAAGAGTTTTCTGTTCTCTCCGATACCTGTTCGCCAGAAGAAGA
>LWDU01039403.1_pt1 | contig 81909 bp, 72 predicted proteins | sample 727161 | NCBI WGS metagenome assembly LWDU01 (sample SAMN04566230, study PRJNA314399) | hydrothermal vent metagenome | isolation source: deep sea hydrothermal plume seawater | place: Mexico: Gulf of California, Guaymas Basin | collected 2004-07-11
AGCCAAGAAGAAAGCTGCGGCCAAGAAGAAGGCCGCAGCGAAAAAGAAGAAAGCGGTCGCCGCAGCAACCAAAAAGAAAAAGGCCGCGGCCGCGAAAAAGAAAAAGGCTGCGAAGAAAAAAGCAGCGGCAATCAAAAAGGTCGCCCTAAAGAAAAAGAAGGCGATCGCGAAGAAGAAGGCCGAAGCCAAAAAGAAGGCCGCGGCCATCGAAGCGAAGCGAAAGGCCGCAGCCAAGAAGGAAGCTACAGCACGCAAGGCCGCCGAGGCCAAGGCGAAGGCAGAAGCCAAGGCAAAGGCCAAGCTTGAAAAAGAAGCCTCCGCGCAGAAGGCCGCTGAAGAGAAGGCCCTCGCGGCCGCCATTGCCCGTCGTGGCAAGGCGAAGCCGAGCGGCCCTCGGCACCCCAAGCTTGGTTACAAGTGGGAATGCTTTAACTGTACCGCCAAGTTTTACGACCTCAACAAAGAAGAGCCCGTCTGCCCGAAGTGTGAAGCGGATCAGCGCGACAAGCCCAAGGACGCTCCGGCGGACAAGACCAAGAAGAAGAAGGTCAAGGCCAAGGTGCGCCCGATGGTTCCGATCTACGACGACGAAGACAGTCCGCCCGCTGACGACCCCGATCGCAGTGCGAGCGATGGCTCAGGGCGCACTGCAGCTACGGAAGCAAGCTTGTTCGAGGACGCCACTGAAGACCAAGACGTGGTTGACGTTGTGGACGTCGTCGAAAAAGGTGATTCCGCCAAGCTGGGGCACGTCGTCGACGACGACGCCAGTGGCCCGCGAGCAGGCTCGCTCAAGATCGAGGACATCGACGGCAAGTAGGCGCTAGGAGTCTGCTTCGACGTCACTTGGCCACGATCTAGTCATCGCGTAGCCCCGCCATGATGTCGCCACCCTGAAAACGCTAGAGGCTAGTCAGACGCCTCAGGTGCAGGTTGAACTGTCCGCCGATGCGACGCCATTGTTGTTCATCGCGGATCTCCCGGAGCCTGGCTTCCGAGTCGGCAACCCGGGTAGTCGCCGTCCGGATCTTGTCGCCGATCTTTTGGACCCGTTCGAACTCTTCGACGCGTTCTTCCATCAACGCGCCCGTGTCGCGTACGCCGGCACGGATTTCGAGCGATGCTTTGTACTTGCGGTCGAGCATGTCGGTCTTTTCTGAGTAAGCGCCAGCGAGTTGTTCAAGATCGGCGTCGCTATAGCCCTGGAACGGGCGCGCGTTCCTTTGTTCGGACTCGAGCGTGAGGTTGCGCTGATAGTTCCAAGCTCCTCCTCCGCCAGCCAATACCAGAATGACGACGAGCAGAAAACCGTCGCCTCCGCCTTTCTTCTGACTCTTCTTGCCCATGTCGCGACTCCGTTTTCACCACGAAAATTCTTATTGGCTTTTCGGTAGAAGCGGCTGAATCAACAGGAAATTCGATCGGGCGCTCTCTCTCGCATGCAGCGAGTCGCACAAGGATCTACACCAGCAGCAGAATTGGCTCGTTCGCTAGTACAGAACCCGGTAGGCGTGATAGCTGCGCAGGACGCGTTTTACGTAGCCTCGGGTCTGGTCGTAAGGGATCGACTCCACCCAGATGTCGTCCTCTACCGCGGTCGGCTCTTCGAGCCAATCCGACACCACATGGGGCCCCGCGTTGTAGCTCGCGATCGAGGCGGACATACGGCCATCGAAGCGTCCCATCAACTCGCTCAAATAGTGGGCTCCGAGCCGAATGTTGGTTTCTGGCTCGAATAGGTCGTCGGGTTCAAAGTCGGTCTCGCGCAGGCGACTCGCGAGTTTTTCACCGGTGGGCACCATGATCTGAAGCAACCCTCGCGCACCAGACACCGACAGGATCTTGGGTCGGTAGCCACTTTCTTCGCGCATAATCGCGTAGACGAGTGCCGGGTGGACACTGTCCGGCTTTGTCGTCGAGGCCGCGACGAGATCCTCAAATGCCGAGGGCCACGCATGCCACCAGAGTTCTTCGAGGTGCGGAACCGGGCCTCGCGCCAAGTCTTCGGCATAGGCTTCGACGACGACCCGCTGAGCGTCGTGGTACTGCTCCGCCTCGTTGAAGAGCTGCGCCATGGCGAGTCGGTCTCCGAGCCCTCGCGCCCGCCGGCTCGTGCGCCGCATCTCTTCGGTGGCAAGTTTGCGCAGACCCGCGGCCAGCAAGATCTTGGAACGTTCGAAGTCCTCGACCGAAAGCCGCGGCGTACCTGGGTTTGGCCGCCGTCCGGCAGACGGCACTTCGTGGTCTTGGATACGGTCGCGCGCGCGCCAACCGTAGTAGGAGAACGGAAACCCGTTGGCCAACGCCGAAAATATTTCTTGAGCACCCTGTTCGTTTCCCTTGCGCGCAAGCGCCCGGGCGCGCCAGTAGCGAGTGCGCAGCCTGTCGAGGGTGTGGGTCTCGGTTTCGAGGAGACGTTCGAAGTACCCGATTGCCGTTTCATCCTCGCCCGCGCGAAACGCGCCCCAGCCTAGGCGCCAAAGTGCAGCGCTGCTCAAGCCAGTCGAAGCGCGGCTCTGGGACACCCAGTTAAAATGCGCTTCGGCACGATCGACAAAACCACGTCCGTCGAGCAACAGCCCGGCGAGATACGTGGCACGCACGCCAAGCGCGCCTTTGTTCTTTTTGCCAAGGGCTTCGAACTCGTCGATGGCCTTCATAACTTTGCCCGAACGCGCGAGTGAACGGGCGCGCCACAGCGGGACATCATCTTTCTGCGGAAGCGCCGTAAACGCCTTCACGGCGTCGGGGTACTGACGCATTCGAAACAAGATGTGGGCCCGCTGGTTTTGCGCGCGATACGATGCGGATTTCTTGAGCTTGCCCGCAAGTGCCGTGTCGTAGGCGCGAAGTGCTTCCTCGTTGCGACGCTTGCGAAAGAGCTGATCGCCGCGCTTGCGCCAGTCTTCGGCGCTTCGCTGCGCGACACCCTCGACATGTTCAAGAATGTCGAGCTGCCGTGCGGCGGCCTTCGATTCGGGGAGGTGTGCGTGCTTGATCCAGATCTCGGTGTAGCGCGCGACCGCTTTCGAGATTTCGCCCGACCTTTCAAGCGACTCGGCCGCCCGCAGACGCAACGCCGCGATGCGCTCGCTGTCTCGGGTCGCCTTCACGCCGCGCGTCCAGGCTTCTCGCGCGCCTTCCTCGTGATCAAGCGCAGCGCGCGCGTTCCCGAGCATCTCGTAAAAGTCAGCTCTGATCGGCGAGTCTTCGAAGCGTTCGATCGCGGAAGCACACGTGCCGGCCGCTTCCGCGTAGCGTTGAGCGTCGATCAAATGCTGTGCTCGAAGGAGCAACGCGTAGTCGGCAACAACCTTGAAGTTTCTCGAGACCGCGGCCAGCCGCGTGGCTGCGACCATCGGATCTTCGGCCGAAATGGCGTGGCGGATCGCGCGAGCGGGGTCGCTGCCCTGACCAAGCTCGCCGGTGGTCGAATCTTGGGGAAGAGAGTTGTGCGAGTTGCCCGTCAGATCGCGGGTGTCGACCTTGGCCAGCAACGTTTCGGCATGAACGGGGGTTGTGTAGAACGACAACCCAAACGCCAACATCGCTGACATCGAAATCACAGCGGCAAACGTATGCCTATGACGCTTTAGATCCCAGCGTCTCAAACGAACTCCCCCCATAGCTGACATTGTGCTGGACGAGCCTTGCGTGTCAATCGCGCAACTCGAGTTGGCTCGGCAGCTTCTACCGTGTTGATGATTCTTGCCCAGGGTTTGAGGACGCCTCGAGGAATTGCGTTCGGCGCGGCCCCGACTGTTCTTGAAACTGGGTCATGCGGCGTCGCGATTCGCGTCCGTGATCCGCTCTCGGCAATCGTCTTCGTCAGTCTTTTCGACCCTGCATTGTTGCTGTGGGGAGCGTCCGTTAGGGTTCACTTGCCTTGAACCTCATTACAAACACAATTGTCCAGCCGGCACCTTTGAATGCGCGCGCAACGACGCACCGCGCCGGCGCCGGGTTCGTGCGTCTCATCGCGGCGCTAGCGGTAGCGGCCTTTGCACTGGCTTGCGGTCCGAACCCACCCAATGAAACGACGGCGACGGTTCCCGTCATCTCTGCAGCTCCGCCGTCCTCAGACGTTCCCCCCGACGACATCCCCGCCCCCGCCGAGCCATCCCGCTATCGCGGATTATGGATTCTCTGTGAGGGGTCACAGCGTGTTCTGGAGGATCCCAAGAAGATCGCGCTTCTCATCAAAGACGCCCACGAGCTTGGGGTGACAGACTTGTTCGTCCAGGTCTACCGGGGTGGGCGCGCCTGGTATCGCGCGGAACAGGCCGACAGCGCGCCCTACCGAGCCATGGTTGCGAACGGCGCCGAAGACCCACTCGCACTCTTGCTGCAAAAAGCCCACGCGTCTGGGCTGAGGGTTCATGCCTGGGTGAACGTCTTGAGTTTGAGCCGCAACCTCGAAGCCCCGATCTTCAAGGATCTCGGACGCTCGGCAATTCATGTCGACCGACGCGGACGTTCTATTCTCGACTACCCGGCAGACTTCCAACTGCCCGAAAGCGACACGGGCTGGTACAAGGTCGGAACCGCGGGCCTTTACCTCGACCCCGGAGCACCGGGCGTCGCCGACCGACTCGTCGCAACGTTCCGCGAGCTCGTCAGCAACTATCCGCAGCTCGACGGCCTGCACCTCGACTACATCCGTCACCCAGGCGTGCTGCCCTTCGTCCCCGGCTCACGCTTTGGCATTGGGCTCGACTATGGCTACGGCCCCAAATCACGGCTGCGATTTCGACGCGAGACTGGCGTGCGGGGACCGTACGCCAACGAAGCGTCACCCGACCCGAGCCGCTTGGTGAATGCAAACCGCTGGGACCAGTGGCGGCGCGACAAAGTGACGGAGCTCGTCGCAAAGATCGGCACCGCGACGGCGGAGGTGGCGCCGGAGCTGCGACTCTCGGCGGCGGTGATCAGCTACGTCGACCGTGCATACTTGAGCTTGGCCCAGGACTGGCGGCGTTGGCTCGAAGACGGCCTACTCGACTTCGCGGTGCCCATGGTTTACAGCAAAGACGAACGCCTCTTTCGCTATCAAGTTGAGTCCTACGCCCAAGGCGCGACGGCAGAACGAATTTGGGCCGGGGTCGGGGTTTGGCTTTTTGAGAAGCAGCCAGAGCGCGCGCGCAACCAGATCGACATCGTTGGCGCCACGGCGATCGCGGGCGACGCGCTCTTTTCTTACGACTCGATCGTGAGCGCACGAGACGCCGCGCGCGAAAAGTCCGCCACCACGAATCTGTTCAGTGCGCTGGTCGATGACGCAGATAGCGATGTCGCACCGAAGCCGGTGCCCGCTCAGAGTGAGAGTGCACACTAGCGATGCAAGCGAGCGCGCCCTCTTCTCCCGCGTCGATCGACCTCGACGACTACGACTTTGCCTTGCCCCAAGAATGCATCGCTCAACAGCCCATCGCGGTTCGAGACGCGTCAAAGCTTCTGGTCGTTGACCGCGAAGCGCAAGAGCCCGCGGCTTCACTGCGCCACTCGACCTTCAATCGGCTGAGCGACTGGCTCGAACCCAACGACCTGTTGGTCGTGAATGCCACGCGAGTCGAGCCTGCGCGCCTACGCGGCCTACGCGATACCGGCGGCGCCGTCGAAGCTCTTCTTTTGTCTCCGCTTCCCGACGCAGACGCAGCGAGTCCGCTCCCGGTTCGATACCGGGCCATGCTCAAGATCAGCGGCAAACTGAGAACGGGCATCGCGATGTGCTTCGGTCCCGAAGCAGGTGCGCTGCCCGCCGAAGTCATTTCGTTGGGGGAGCGAGGCGAAGTCATCCTCGGCTTTGAAGCCGGAGCCGACCCGTATGCGGTGGGCGAGCCCCCGCTTCCGCCTTACATCCGCCGCCCCGACTCAAGTGAGGCCGAAGAAGATCGCGAGCGATATCAAACGATTTACGCGCGGGTGCCCGGCGCCATCGCGGCTCCGACTGCGGGGTTACACTTCAGCGAAAACCTTTTTGCGGAACTCGAGGCTCGGGGCATACGCCGAACCGAAGTCGTGCTCCACGTGGGTGCGGGGACGTTTCGCCCTCTCGACGAGGCGTCTCTTTCGACGGGCAAGCTTCACAGCGAACGATTTGAATTGAGCCCGGAAACCGCTGCTGCGATCGCGCAAACCCGCGAGCGCGAAGGCCGTGTCGTTGCCGTCGGGACCACCAGCGCACGCGTTCTCGAAGCCAGCGCGAAAGACGCGCGCTTGGTGACCGCTGGCGCCGGCGAAACCGACATCTTCATTCGACCGGGTTCGAAGTTCGGGGTTGTCGACGCGCTGATCACGAACTTTCATCAGCCTCGCTCCTCGCTTCTGCTCTTGGTTGCAGCCTTTGCGGGACGCGAACAAATCCTTTCCGCGTACAACGAAGCGATTGCAAATGATTATCGCTTCTATTCGTATGGCGATGCGATGTTGATTTTGTGATGGGCCTGCCAAGAACATGAACGCAACTGGATATTCATTCGAAGTCAAAGCGCAGACGGGCAACGCTCGGCGCGGTGAGCTCGTGACCCCTCATGGCAAGGTGAACACCCCTGCCTTCATGAGCGTCGCGACCTATGGCACGGTGCGCGGCGTTGCGGCGCATGACCTGCAAGAGATGGGCTCCGAGATTTTGCTCGCGAACACCTATCACCTGCACGAACGCCCGGGCGAAAAAATCGTCGAAGGCCTCGGCGGGCTACACGGATTTACGGGTTGGACCGGCCCGTGGCTCACCGACAGCGGCGGCTTCCAAGTGACTTCGCTTGCCGACCGCGTCAAGGTGAACGACGACGGCGTCACGTTTTCTTCGCCCCTCGACGGCGGACGCCGCCTGCTCACGCCAGAAAATGTGATCGGCATCCAAGAAGCTTTGGGTAGCGACATCGCCATGGTGCTCGACGAATGCTTGCGCCCGGTGGCAGACGGAGAAGAACCACGGAGCGCAGAGGCGCTCGACCGATCCCTCGCTTCAGCATTGGAGCGAACCCTGCGTTGGGCCGACCGCAGCGCCCAAGCACGCAAGCGCGCCGATCAGGCTGTATTTGCGATCGTGCAAGGCGGGGTCTCCGAAACCCGCAGGCGACATTCCGCCAGGAGCATCTCGAACCTCGGCTTTGACGGTTACGCGCACGGTGGTTTGGGCCTCGGCGAAAGCCGGGAAGAGCGTCGTGATGTTGTGGCCTGCGCCCACGGCGAACTCGACGCCTCAGCCCCGCGCTATTTGATGGGTCTGGGCAAGCCCCTCGACATCGTCGACGCAGTCGCCGTAGGCGTCGACATGTTCGACTGCGTGGTGCCGACCCGAAACGGACGCCACGGCATGTTGTTCACCAGCCAAGGCCTGCTCCCAGTGCGCAACGCGCGCTTCAAAGACGACCCGCGCCCGCCTGACCCGGACTGTGCTTGCCCGACCTGTCGCCGCTACTCACGCGCCTACCTGCGGCATCTGCTCCACACCGGGGAAGCACTGGGCTCTCGTCTCGCCACCCAACACAACCTGTGCTTCTACTTTCGCTTGATGGAAGACTGTCGCCGGCACATTGACGCCGGAACCTTCGACGCCTTCCACACAGAAATCGAAGTATTGGCTTCCGCCAAGGCGGACTGAGCCGCCCTGAGCCCTCCCCTTGTGCAATGAATGTTGCGTGATATCCCTCACAAAATTCAGGACTTACGGCGCCGATGCGTAATTTTGGTTGAAGCCTGCGGGGGCATTCCCCATCGCGACTTCTCGCGACATTCATTTCCGCGCATCGCTTGTGCAAAACGCTCAGGCTCACGGCGTATGCGTCCGATCAATTCATAACGAGACCAGACTCATGCGGCGCTACCTGCCTACGTCTGGCCAAGGGGGAAACATGCAAGGACCCACGATGAAGATTCGCAACGCGCTCAAACTCACTGCCGTACTCAGCATGTTCGTCATGCTGAGCAGCAGCCTTGGTTGCGCGTTTGGCGAGATTTACTGGACTGACCCTCTGAAGCGCGAGTACACGCTCGGCGAAGCTCAGAAGCGATATACGAACTTGGTTCGATTTGGTGCCTTCACCCAGGCGAGCAAGTTTGTCGACCCGAAACTCGCAACTCAGTTTCTCGACAACTTCCCGTCGAGTGAAAAGGTTGTGTTCACCGATTCTGAGTCTGAGCGCATCCTCTTCAATGAAGATGGTGACCGTGCTGAGGCAACTGTGCGGGTCACGTATTCGGCCTATTACACGAGCTCGCCAGTGGTCTTTGAGATCGTCGAGACCCAGACCTGGTACCGCGAAGGCGCTGCCAACAACTGGCTCGTACGACCCGAATTTGACGGCTTAGCGAACTTCGCATCGAACTAGCACCAAGCAATTTCGACCGATGCGAATGGTTGGAGAAGCTGTGGCCGGAGGGGCTTTAATGAGCGACGAACGAACCATCCTTCTCGTCAATCACGTGGAGATGCTTCGCGAACTGGGCTCTGCGTTTTTGACGCGCAGCGGGACGGTACTCACCGCAAGCAACAGTGACGAAGCCCTACGGATCGCGAAGCAAGTGCGACCCGACGTGATGGTGGTGGATCTCGTGATGCCCGGCCTCGACGGGGACGCTGTCTGCCGTTTTGTGAAGGGTGCCCCCGACTTGTTTCGGACGGCGGTCGTCATGTTGGTGGACGTAGACGACCCGCATGCATGGGGGCGAGCCGTGCGGGCAGGTGCTGACGATATCCTCGCCAAGCCACTGTCGCGGGTATCGCTCAACGAAACCGTTCAGCGCTTTACGCGTGGACAAGTTCCAACTGGCCAGCCCCGCATCCCGGTGGACTCCACAGTTCAACTGAAAGTCGGTCGCGATACCGTCGATGCGCGGATTTCCAATTTGTCGCGCGGCGGAATTTTTTTAGAGACCGACTGCGAACTCGATCGCAACATTGAGATCGGGCTCGACTTCGTGTTGCCCGAAAGCGAGGTTCACTTCAAACCGACGGCTTGCGTCGTTTGGAAGAAGCTCGACGCCGCTCTCGACCACACCCAAGGCTTGGGGCTGCGTTTTGTCGACATCTCGAGCCAGTGGGTCCGCAACCTCGAAGACTACGTCTACGACCACGCCCTGGAACCCAACGCGGTAACGGCAGGAACGAACTGATGAAGAACATCACCGAAATCGCTTGGACGTCACGCGTTGCACAAGCCTTCGCTATCGGGGTGTGTGGGGCAATTGTTTCGTTGGTCGCCACCGCGAGCAGCGAGACCGATCAGTACGAGCAGACCAAGATCAACTTTCAGACCGAGTACGGCAACGCGCTTACGAAGCTGGCCCAAGCGAAAGCTCGGTTGACGGCGAGCGAGAAAGCACTGCGCAAGGCAAGGCAGCGCGATCGCCTTAAGGGCGAGTCACGAACTGCGATTTACGCTGAGATCGAAGCCGCAAAGGTTGAACTTGAAACCGCAGAAAACAACGCGGCTCGGATCCCCGAAAGCGCGCGCCGAGCCGGGGTTCCGCCCGGCTGGCTACGCGAAGTCGAAGAGAGGCAGGCCAGCGCGAGCTAGCCGAGAGTCCCTATCTTTTTATTCGACCGAATTCGCGTCAAAGTCCCATTCGTCCAGTTTCGGAGTCAGGGGATTGTCGAGCTGACGACTCTTGATCACCGCAAGGACACGATCACCCTGCTTCACAACTCGCGCGTGGCGCGTTGCGTTTGAACCCGCGACGGGTTTCATGCGGATGTGCTCGACGACAATAGGTTCCATGTCGTCCATTCCAAAACCAACCGGGATCTGCACTTCGGCTTGATTGCCACCGTTGCGTCCGCCGCTACCGACATTGACGTTGACGACGCGTTCTCCCGCGCCTGCGGCACCCATCTGCTCGCTGTCACCAACGCTGGTGCGGAGCACTTCAAGGCGCTCCATAACACGTTCCTGGTGAGCCTTACCGTCCGACTTGGGGCCGGGGGTAAAGCGGTCGTAGGATTCCATCGACTTCAGGTTCGACTTCTTAGCCTCACCCTTGTACTTCGCGGGAATCTGCTTTCGCTCGTTGGTGTAGGCAAACGTCCCGTCTTCGGTCTTCCAGCTGTACAGGGTCCCAGCCGATGCACTCGCTCCGAGTACAAAAACCAAACCCGCCGCGCCAAAGCGCGCTGCCCAATTACGATTGCTGCTCCATTTCATGAGATCAGCCTCCTATTCTGAATGTATGTGGCACAAAATGAAGAGAAAGATCAAGTTGCCGGTGCAACCACTCCGCAACCGATTTGACGAGAAGAAGCAGCTCTGCTCATTGACAGGCACCCTAGCTATCGTTAATTAAACGGCGACTTTGTTGCGGGGTAGAGCAGTCTGGTAGCTCGTCGGGCTCATAACCCGGAGGTCGCAGGTTCGAATCCTGTCCCCGCTACCACCGAGTCGAGTCGCCCGGTTTCTTCATGAAGCCGGGCGGCTTGCATTTGGAGGGGCCACTCGAAAAGGCCCTCTATACGGAAGCCTCGCTCGGGATCGGGTGCCACGGTCATTCGACGGCCTCTAAGCAGCTCTTTCATCGCGTTGCGTATGCCAGCCCGGTCTCCTGCGAACGTTTCTTTCAGGTCCGTCACGCGATCGGCTACCAGCTGGCGCAGTCGCTTTGGTGAAATCTCGATCGGCGTCGATGTGTTGAGAAGCCGTTGATCAATTTCGCGCTTCTCCGATTCCAGCCGTGCAATGGCGCACGAATACACATCGAGATGGCCACGATCCAAACGGATGCTTCCCATGGCGCGGACGGAATACCAGCCAGGTCGACATCATCGAGGCCTAGGAACGCGGCTCCCAACTCCTCGCGCCCGGCTCGCGATTTATAGATCTTTCACCTGACAGCTGCTCAAGCTTTTCCTGCAGTCACCACGCAAATGTTCGACGAACGAAACCACCGAAAACCTCGGTGCGAACCAGAGAGCCCGATTGACACCAAGCACTTGCATCGCCGCTTGCAGCACCCTGCCGCCGCAATGCCTCTATATCGTCAACTCTGTTGAGCTCTTCCGCTTTTATGACCGCCTTGCAGTTGATACATTCAGATAATGAATACTCCTGACTCGTTTGACCCATCGAGCGAACCGACCAGCCGCAAATACCTTGCAGTCGCGATCGGCTTTGCCACCTGCGCGACTTTGCTGTTCGAAGTCGCCCTGACTAGGATCTTTTCGCTGATCTTCTGGTACCACTACGGTTTCGTCGTGATTAGTCTGACGTTGCTCGGCATCGGACTGTCAGGAATTTTCGTCTACCTCTATCCCGAGCGGTTCCCTCGCAGCGAATCCGCCGGGCGCGCGGCGACGGCATCGATTGCCTTCGCGATTGCAACTGTCGGATTCCTCGCTCTGTTCCACTGGCTAGTCTCGACCACTCCCTATGTGGGAACCAGCGAGCTTTTAATCGTCTTCCTGATGACAGTGGTCCCGTTTTTCTTCGGAGGGCTCGCCATCGCGATTCCACTTTCGCGTTTCACCGAACGCATCGGAACGCTGTACGGAGCCGACTTGCTTGGCGCGGCAATCGGAGCGGGCCTTGTGATTCCGTTGCTCGCACTATTTGGTGGTCACCAAACGTTGCTGGTAGCCGCGTGTATCGCGGCCGGAGCCGCGATCCTATTCGCGCGAGCCCAGCAAGATCGCACCGCCGCGATCCGCGGCACAGTTGCCCTCGCGATCTGTCTTACCACTTGGCTCGTCGCGGCTTCGACCGACGCATTCCAAATTCGTTACTCGAAGAATCAGGAAGAAAAGAATGTTGTTTACGAGAGATGGAACTCTTTCTCTCGCGTTGCCGTCCTCGAAACGGACTTGCGGCGAGGAGGCTGGAACCTGAGCCCCAAGGCCCCACCAGGGGGGATCGACCAGCGCAAGATCATGATCGACGGCGGCGCGATGACACCACTGCTCGCCTTCAAAGGCGACTTCGATGCCCTCGAACTGCTTCGCTACGACGTCTCGTCCCTTGGCTACCAGATCCGCCCGCAGAACAAGGTGGTGATCATCGGGGCCGGAGGCGGAAGGGACATCCTCACCGCGCGAAGCTTCGGTGTGGAAAACATTCACGCCGTCGAAATCAATCCCATCATCGTCGACTACGTGCGGAACCATTGCGCGCCGTTTTGCGAGTCTGCGTATGACCTTCCGGGTGTGACTCACAGCGTTATGGATGGCCGCAGTTACCTCGCGACCGCCACGGAGAAATTTGACCACGTCCAACTATCGGCCGTCGATACGGTTGCAGCATCCGCAGCAGGAGCACTCGCGCTCGTTGAACAGAGCCTCTACACGAAGGAGGCGTTCCTCGATTACTTCGATCACCTCACCGACGACGGACTCGTCTCGATTACGCGACCGTTCAACACCGAAGACGTCGGAGAAACGTTGCGCATGGCCGACATCGTGCGCGCAGCGTGGGGCGAGCGGGGCATTCAAGATCCAGCGCAACACTTCGTCATGCTGGGACGGCGAGAGGCAACAGAGTCGAAATGGGGGTTGTTGCTGGTTTCGAAACGACCGTTCGACGCGACCGATCTCGGCACGATCGAGCGGCTCGTCGACGACCTCGACTTCCGTTTACTCTACGCACCCGGCCGCTCGGACAACCTTCCCGGAATTCTTCAGATCCTTGGCCCAAATCGTGATTCGTTCCTAGACGACTTCGAGCAGAACGTCGCCGCAACGACCGACGACAAGCCGTTCTTTTTCTACTTTCGAAAGCCAGGCACTGCCTTGCTTCGCGCTATTTCGATCGGCAGCGAGTTTGAGAGACAGGCAGTGGTCGTTCAGGACATTCTATTGAAGTTGCTGTTTTTCATCTTCGGCTTGACGTTCCTCACCGCGTTCGGAATCCCGATGGCACTAGGTCGATTGCGCTTACGCGAGGCGCGAGGTTCGGGCGTCACATTGACCTATTTCGCTGGGATCGGTCTTGGCTTCATGTTGACGGAGATCGCACTCCTGCAGCGATTCACGCTCCTGCTTGGTCGCCCTGTATATGCGTTTGCGGTGATCCTCGGCACCATGCTCGTGTTCGGCGGCATCGGCAGTTTCTTGAGCCATCGAGTCGGCTCCGAGGGACTCCGGCGCTTCAACCAGATTGGACTCTTGGCGATCCTTGCTGGAATTGCGATCCATGCCTGGCTCATGCCATTCGTCTTGAGCAGCGCGATGCACTGGGACCTCGGGCTCAGGCTTGGTCTCACGGTGCTGACGATCGCCCCTCTCGCAACAGCGATGGGAATCGCATTGCCCAGCGGAATGCGGCTCATCGAGCGCAGTTCTCCGCAGGTGCTTGCTTGGGCGTGGGGAGTGAATGGCAGCATGTCGGTTCTGGGAACCGTGAGCGCCATGGCGATATCGGTGTTCTTTGGGATCACGTCGGCACTGATTGTCGCGATGTTCGCCTATGGCCTCTCATTACTCACACCGTGGAAACTCGCAGACCAGCCATCCTCACAGTGAGCGCCGAGGCCAACTAGGCTTTTGAAGCCTCTTTCGCCGATCAAGTGACAAACCGCAGGCGGACCCGAATCGTCGCCCCCGCTGACTCGACTCGGTCGTAGCGGGTCCTCGCTACCAATAGACCAAACCCTCGGAATCTGCGGATTCCGGGGGCTTTATGGTTTCGGGGGCCAATTGGATGAGAGAGGCGGCGGCGCTGAACTGGATTTGAATTCAGTTGATCCCCACGACGTCGTGGGGCGCTCAACCTCGCTGACACGCATTGCGTCTCGTCTATTCGTTCTCGCGCGGATCGAGTCGATAGATGTAGCGACTTTCGGAAAATTCTTCGAGTTGCCCCGGGCTGTCAACCAGAACCGCCGTTCGTAGATAGACCTTCGTGCCAAAACGAATCTTGACTTGCGGGTCTGCGCGAATGTAATCGCGCCATCGTCGACCTTCTGCGGGATCGATATAGAGCATTCCGTCCTTCACGATGTATTCGACAAGCACGGAATATGGGTCTGCCGGACGCGTCTCGAGTTCAACAAAGCGCTCCGTGACAAACGACCAATCTGTGACCGGTTTCGTTTCGACCTCCCCCTCGAGCCTGCCGCCCGGGATGAAGAACAGCGGCCCCCCGCAAGCGGGCAACGTCAACACGGCGAGGACAACGATAAGTAGTTTCAGCTGAATCTTTTTCATTGCGGCGTCCTGATTGATCTATTGAGAGTTTGCTGTTTTGTAACGTCGAGGATCTCAATCACTCGAATATCACGGACAAAGAGGTGCGCTCCGAGTCCAAGCCTAATCGAATCGTTCCGCGACAGCCTCCTGAGACCCATTCCCTAACAAGCCGAAGCCTCGCTCGGAATCGGGATGCACGGTCATCCTTCGGCCTCTGAGCATTTCTTTCAGTGCGTTCCGAATTCCAGTGGGGTCACCACTAAACGTCGTGTCCAGGCCCGATACCCGACCGGTGAGCAGTGGGTATCGAACTTCCGGATCCAATCAGACTCGGGGCGCGGGTACCGGCGACCCTGGGCATTCGCGCCCAGGGTCGGTACCTGGTCAGTCTTGAATCGCAACCACTTTGGGCATCTTCTCTTCTTGCTTCTTCAGGCTCACCGTAAGGACGCCGTCTCGAAGGCTCGCATCGATGTCACCCGACGTGTCGGCGGGCATCCGAAACTTCCGCGCAAACTCGCCATAGACTCGTTCGAAATAGTGAAGCTTCCCCTCCCCGTCTTCGTGCTCGTCCCGCTTTTCGCCTTTGATCGACAGCACGCTGTCGTGGCATTCGATGGAAACGTCTTCCTTCTTCACGCCTGCAATTTCCACCGTCACCACGTATCTGTCGTCGTCTTCACGAAGGCTTACAGCAGGCGACCAGGTGGCGGCGCGCACGCGCGTACTTTGATCGTTGGACTGGCGCGTACGAACGGGCGCCCGAAAGAAAGCACGAAATGGATCCGCCTCACTCCAGAAGGTTCGCTCCACGCCCGCGATTTGGTTTATCGATGTCATCATGCACTCCTCTCATATTGCACAGCAGACACACCGGTCCCCCGGGTGTTCATACGCTGCGCGGCTGGCCCGTCGACCGGTGATGTTCTGCTTTCGTCGACGGGCGGTTCAATCGCTTGACTGGGATCCTGAACACGACGGATCGCAACGCAAGTGGATCGGCGCACTTAATTCGAATTTCGTATTCGCTGATGTACGCGGCGCACACCGCACGCAAAGACATTCGCAATGATGCGGCGCCCCACTTGACGTCATCGAGAACGCGACGACGATCCCACGCACCCGGCCTTTACCGCATCTCCGCATCCTGTACACGACCGTGTATTGTCTTGCAGGGAGGCTCATTGCTTGAATACCGGATACGAAACCGTGGTCGACCCGACCACCATCATTTGGACCGCGGTGGCGATCATCATTCATGTTGCCGTCGTCGCGTCTCAGTTAGGGCTCAGCCTTTTCCTGGTTGCGACCGGGCTTCACAATATTTTTGCACCGAAGCTCGACAGCGCTTGGAGTCGAAGACTTGGCGCCGTGACCCTCGTTGAATCAGCCACCGCCAAAGTCGGTGCCGCGCGGGTGGGTCTAGGAGCCGCCCTTCTCTTGCCGCTAGTTCTGGAGATGCACTTCGCCACTTCTTTCACTGCGTGCATCGCGACACTTGGGCTTCTGAGCTTTCTTGAGCGCGGCATCCCTGACGAAGTGAAGCCACAAGGTCATTACGTCCGACGGCTTGCCACGGTGTCTGCACTCTTTCTTGGCCTCTTCATGATCTGGGAGGGCGAAGACGGGCTCGACCTCGGCGTGGAGATCCTTGCCAATGCGCAGAGCTGGCGCGTACACGAACTCGACTGGCAACTCGAGAACGACCTCGAAGCCCCTAAGGTCGGGGAACTTGCGCCGAACTTCGAGCTTCAAGATCCGAGCGGAGAAGCGGTCTTTCGCCTCGCGGACTTTCGGGGCGATCGTCCAGTTGCCCTCATTTTCGGGAGCTATACCTGACCCCCCTTCAGCCAAGGGACCGTGCGTCTCAAAGAGATCTACCAGAAGTACCGAGATCAGGTTGAGTTCGTCGTCGTCTATGTGAAAGAAGCGCACCCGAGCGACAAGTGGTGGCTGGGTCGATCGCGAACCCAGACCGTTCTGCATTCGTTCTCCGGGAACCCAGCACGACTCGACGTCCCCGAGCCCGTCACTCTCGAACAGCGACGCAAAGTTGCGGCTAGCTGCCAGGCCAACCTATTCGACGGAGTCGTGCCTCTATACGTAGATGCCATGGACAACAAAGTGAGTGCCCGATACGCCGCAAAGCCGACGCGCATTTACTTTATCGGGGTCGACGGGAAAGTGGTTTACAACCCGGGCATCGGGCCATTCGGCTTCAACCCAGACCACCTCGAACGCGTCGCCGAAGATTATCTGTCTCGCGGCTAACCGAGGCTAGTCTGTATAAAGCGTGATAAAGAACTTCTCGACGATCGTTCCCAGAAACGAAAACGTCGCCATCAGCATCACAAAAGCGAGTGTGAACACCACCACGCGCACGACCCAAATTCGCCAGCGTGACTGGGGTGGGCCAAATGGGCTTTCGGTTGAAGCTTCCGTGTGATTGGTTTCGTGTGACATCAGTGCCGTTCCAGTTCGTGGGCTTGCTCGCGGGAATGATCGCAAATTTTGTTGAAGTTCAAATTCATTCGAGTTGACCGGCGTCTGACGCGCGAACTGCAGTCAATGCGCCAAGCGCGAGTTGCCCCAGCGCACCATTCTTTCGCCTTGGAGGAATTCAACATGTGTCATTTTCACGACGACACGAGACCTAATTTCGAATCGAAAAGACAAACCCCGTAAACCACAGTCGCGTGACAGCTTCGTATCGAATTCCCTGCAAGAATTCGACGATCGACATTGTGCCCGATGAAATCATCGCGGCAAGTCGCACTGACTGAGTTTTACCTGTGCACGCAGATTGTATTTCATGAGACGCCTCAGTGCTTGACAAGGCTCTTCCCAACGAACGACAATACATCCCTCCCGAAACCCGAGTGCGAATCGTAATCTCGATCACACATCCCAATATTTATTAGAGACGTACGCGTCTTCATCTTGGAGAGTTCCATGGAAAACTGGCAAGAGACGATTCAAAACGGATTGGCAGAATACGGACCCGGCCTGCTCGGATTTGTCGCCGTACTCGTCATAGGATGGGGGGTCGCAAAGGCGATCACTGGCGGCATGCGCAAAGCCATGAACAAGGCAGATGTCGACGCCACCTTGGTTGGCTTTGTATTAAACCTCGCGTACATGGGCTTGATGGCACTCGTCGTGATCACGGCCCTTGGTCAGATCGGCGTAAACACGACCTCCTTCGCCGCGATCATTGGTGCTGCGGGCTTGGCGATTGGCTTCGCGCTTCAAGGCTCACTCGGCAACTTCGCGGCTGGGGTCATGTTGATCTTCTTCCGCCCTTTCAAGGCGGGCGACTTCGTCGAAGCTGGCGGTGTCGCGGGTGTTGTTGAAGATATTCAGGTCTTCGCAACGATCATTCGCACCGGAGACAACAAAGAGATCACCGTCCCGAATGGCTCCATCACCGGCGGCAGCATCACCAACTATTCGGCCAAGCCTACCCGCCGCGTCGACATGGTGTTCGGCATTGGTTACGGCGACGACATCAAGCAAGCCAAGCAGATCCTGCACGATTTAGTCGCCGCGGACTCACGCATTCTTGCCGACCCGCCGGTCACCATCGCGATTTCTGAGCTTGCGGACAGCAGCGTCAACTTCGTATGTCGCCCCTGGGTGAATTCGGGTGACTACTGGCCCGTGCGTTTCGACATCACCGAAAACGTAAAACTCGAGTTCGACAGGAACGGCATTTCCATCCCATTCCCACAGACGGACGTCCACGTTCATCAGCAGTCTGCATAGACTGCGTCTGCACGAAGCGGTTCTCAACTGAGGTCCCGGGTATCGCGCGGGTCAACACCCCGAGATGCCCGGGCCGAAGTCGAGGCTCCACCTCGAAATCACGCTTTCTTCTTATTCTTCCTCGAAGGACGGCGACTCCCACCAAGGAAAGAAGTCCGGTAAGTCTTCGGACACCCTCAGCGAGAACTCTGGCGGCCGTTTCTCCAAGAAACTTTCGACGCCCTCGCGCGCGTCCGGCCCGCTACCCAAATAGTGGATCGCCTTCGAGTCGATGCGATGCGCTTCCATCGGATGACTTGCCCCGAGCATCTTCCACATCATCTGACGCGACAACGCAACAGAGATCCGCCCCGTATTGTCGACAATCTCACGCGCAAGTTCGTTGGCCCGCGCGAGCAGCGCATCCTCCGCAAGCACTTCCGAAACCAACCCCGCTGCGAGCGCCTCCTCGGGACCAAACACGCGCCCCGTTGCAACCCATTCCATTGCTTTGTTGATGCCGACAACCCGAGGCAAGAACCAACTACTCGCCGCCTCGGGAACGATGCCCCTTCGCGCAAAGACGAAGCCAAACTTCGCTTTTTCGCTCGCAAGACGAATGTCCATCGGCAACGTCTTCGTGATCCCGACGCCGACTGCCGGCCCGTTAATCGCGGCGATCACAGGCTTCTTGAGATCGAACGTGCGAAGCGTGACTCGACCACCGCCGTCTCGGGGCACAGGACGCGGGCCTTCGGGGTTGTCCTTCGTTCCCCCGGAATCAAACGTTGCGCCGCCACTGCCCAAGTCGGCTCCCGCGCAAAAGCCTCGCCCCGCACCCGTGACAATTACGACGCCTACGCGATCATCGTCATCCACCGCGTCGTACATTGCGAGAAGGTCATTCATCATTTGCGTGTTAAATGCATTGAGTCGATCGGGACGATTCAGCGTGACGGTCAACACACCATCATTGAGTGCGGTCGCAAGAGTTTCGTACGTGGGGAAGGCTGCATTCGATTCACTCACGAGTTGGTTCTCCGAGATGGCGGCGCGCTGCAAGCACCGCGGGTGAACCCGCGAGTCTAGCGCCCTAATACGTCCGCTCGGCCGGGGGCTTGACATGGGGACAGGCGGGGCAGACAGTTGAGCGCCACGATGGAGCGCCCCCCAATGAGCAAGTACAACTACGACCGACTTTCAGGCCAGGACACGTCTTTCCTCCTGTGGGAAACACCCAACCTGCATATGCATGTAGCCTCCACCCAAATTTTTGAAGTTGGAACCATGGCAAACGAGGCTGGAGGCATTGACTTCGCATCGTTCAAGCGATTTACCGCCTCTGTTCTTCACCGGATTCCTCGATACCGCCAGAAGCTTAAGTGGATTCCAGTTGAAGAACGGCCCGTCTGGTTCGACGACTCCGCGTTCGACATTGACTACCACATTCGTCACACGAGCCTTCCGAAACCCGGCAGCGAAGACCAGCTGAAGAAGCTCTCGGCGCGAATCATGGCGCAGCAGCTCGATCGCAATCGCCCGCTCTGGGAAATTTGGGTCGTCGAAGGACTCGACCGGGATCGCTTCGCCATCATCAGTAAGATCCATCATGCCATGATCGACGGTTCGTCGGGCGTAGACATTTCTCAGATTTTGATGCGCACCGATCGGGATCAATCGATTCCCGAGCCCCCGGAATACCTTCCGCGCCCCGAGCCGACTGACCGAGAGTTGTTCACCGACGCAATGAGCCTGCGCCTTCGTGGTCCTTTGCGCGCATTGCGAGGCTTCCAAGAGTTTCGGAAAGAGACCGACAACCTGCGAGACGAGATCACCCTGCGCACTCGCGCCGTGCGTGCAGCGATGGCGAGTCAATCTTCGAACGCTTCCGAAACGCCCATCAACGGTGAACTGGGCCCACACCGAGTCTTCGATTGGTGGAACGTTTCGCTCGAAGATGTAAAGGCGATCCGGCGCTCGCTCGACTGCACGGTGAACGATGTCGTGCTCGCCGTTGTGACGGGAGCATTTCGCGAATACCTCACGCATCGTCGCATGCGAACCGACGAACTCGACTTCCGGATTCAAGCTCCGGTGAGCGTGCGGAGCGAGGACGAAAAGGGGAAATTGGGCAACCGTGTGAGTGGCTGGCTCGTGCGACTTCCACTCGACGAAAGCGATCCCCGCGAACAAATCGCCCGCATCAACGAAACAACCCGCGAGCTCAAGGACACACACCAAGCCATGGGCGCGGAGATCATCCTTGGCCTCATGGACATGATGCCCAACGCGCTCGTTTCGATGGGTGCACAGGCCGCGGCAGGGACGATGAACTCCATCGTCACGAACGTGCCCGGCCCGCAGTTCCCACTCTTCGTTCTCGGGGCAGAGATGCAAGGCATGTATCCCCAGGTTCCGTTGCTTGCCAACGTGGGGCTGGGCATCGCGCTCATCAGCTACAACGGACGGGTTTGCTGGGGCTTCAATGCCGACCTGGGGTTGGTCCCCGACCTGCCCGTCTTTGTCGGCATGATTGAAAGCGCATTCGAGAAACTGGCCGAAGCCGCTGACGTCAAACTTTCGCCCCCAGACGTCCGCGCTATATCCTAGGGAGAGGGCCTTGCATCAAGGTCGAGGTCCTCGCCGCGAGTCATCGGCGACGTCAGCGCGGCGTGAGATTCAAAAAACCACCAACTGTTTGGAGACGACATGCGTACGATCGCAATTACGGGCTCGGCATCGGGCATTGGCCTCGCAACTCGAAACGCCCTCGAGGCCGAGGGCGCTCGAGTGATCGGCATCGACCTAAAGGACAGCGATGTCAAAGCTGACCTTTCGACCAAGGCCGGACGGGAAGGAGCCCTTCAAGACACCCTCGCCTCGTGCAATGGGCAACTCGACGGCTTCGTGGCGTGCGCGGGAATCTCAGGCATTGGCAATCCCGGTTCACTCACGGTCGCAATTAACTATTTCGGTGCGGTTGAACTGCTCGAAGGCTTGCAACCCGCGTTGGCGAAAGGCACGGACGCGTCGGCAGTCGCGATTTCGTCGAATAGCGTAACGACGATGCCGAACATTCCCGATGTTTTGATCGACGCGCTGCTTAACGGTGACGAAGCGGCCGCCGCGGAGATTGCGGACAAACATACTGGCCATGCGTATGCGGGTTCGAAGCTCGCGTTAGCACGCTGGGTTCGTCGCTCTGCGACCGGCGAGAACTGGATTCAAGCCGGCATCACCCTCAACGCTGTGGCACCCGGTCGAACGTCAACTCCATTCGATGACGCCATGATGAAGAATGAACAGATTCGCCCGCACCTTGAGGCCTACCCGATTCCAAAGGGACGACTCGGCCAGGCTGACGAAATTGGGAAGTTCATCGCATATCTGCTCGGCCCCAATGCCCGGTTCTTTTGCGGTTCGCTGCTGTACATCGACGGTGGCTCCGATGCCTTGATGCGCGCCGACGAGTGGCCTGCCACGCTTCGCGTCTGAGATCTAGCGCACAAAAATGCTCGACTGCCGCACATGGCCCTCACAGAGACGTGGGATTGCTGGACCACGCAGTGCATTTGGCAGCCGTTGTGTCATATTTGCCCACGGTGAACCGTGCGTGTCGGATGGCTGCGGGCGACGCCGGGAATGACCGCGGTCGCGCACGGCAGACATTATTCCACTTCATCAACAACGAGACGTCCGGGCGTCTAATCCAACAAGAGAAGCAATCGAGCCGATGTCTGACGCAATTCAAAACGAGGAAACGGACGGTCGAGCGCTTCGTTCTGAGCGCAGCCGGCAGAAAATCGTTGACGCCCTCTTCGCACTTGTGGGGGAGGGGACGGTCCTCCCAACAGCGAAACTGGTCGCGGAACGCGCGAAGTTGGGCATCCGAACCGTGTTTCGACACTTCGCCGACATGGACAGCTTGTTCGAAGAACTTGCGAACCGGCTCAAAGCGGACATTCAAGAATGGCTTCGATACGACATCCCTGACGGCACCGTGTCAGAGCGACTCGATGAGCTATTGCGCTTGCGCGGGCAGTTCTATGAGCGGATCAGCCCGTACTGGAAGGCCGGCGAAGCCCAACGGAGTCGTTCCGATTTCCTCACAAAAAACCACCAGTCCGACACGCCAAAACTCCGCACCAACCTCATCAACTGGCTCCCCGAACTCAAGGACGTTTCCCAAGAAATAATGGACGCACTCGAATTCACTACGTCGCCAGAGGCTTGGCATCGACTCCGCGTCGAGCAGAAACTAAGCGTGAAGCGTGCTGCAGCCGCGATGAGGATCGCGGCGCTCGGAGTCCTCAAGGGACATCTCCCCGATTAGTCCGATCGTCGACATCCCGAAACCGCGTTCAAGCGCACATCTGTTCAGGATGCGTCCCCCCCGAGTCAATCAGTCAGGGTATATTCTCGGACCATGGTCCTAGGAAGCGAAAACGAAGATCGAGAGGCGGACGGCGTGGAGGCTAACCCGCCTGTATCGCAAGAGTCCCTCGATCGGATTTCGTCCTTCCGCGTCACCTACATCTCCGTCCTGATGTATCTTCTTGTCTACTTGTTCACCGTGCAAGTGTTTCAAGAGTTCCTGCAACTCCACTTTGAACAAATCGTAAGCCAAGCCATTCGCGTCGGCGTGAGCACGAGACCGCCCGCACAGAACATCCTCTTCAATCTCCGTGAACAAGTCGACAAGAATCCTTGGGTCACCTTTTGGCGGGTCGAAGTCGACACCGCCGTACTCGCGAAGGACGGCAACACCTGGCTTGACGTAGCGGGGCGCGCCCAGATCCCGGCATACCCGGATCGTGACCCGAAGAAGCGACTGGGGATCCACGCGAGTCAACTGCCCGCAACGGCAACCGTCTCGGTTTCGGTCAATCACAGCACGATGCTTTCGAATTCAATTTTGATCGCTTATTCCCTTGTGCTGTTCACCGGTCTCTTTTTTTACCACCGACGAGTCGTCGACCTCGAGAACCAAGTCATCGAAGAGGCGCGAAACTCACGCGATGCCTCCGCAACCCGCGCAAGCCAGATTGAAGACGAAATTGAACGGGTCCGAGCCCAACTGCGAGACGCCGGGCCCGCAAAGCGAGAAGACAAAGAAGAGATCAACCGCTTGCAGGCCGAGCAGCACCGCTTGCAGGCTCAGCTTCACACCCTCGCCGGGCAAGAACGCGCGCTTCGAGGCCAGGCAGGGCGGGCAGCTGCCTTAGAAGAGGAAGGACGCGCTCTCGAAGACCTACTCGAGGAAGCGACTGGCGACCTGGGCGCCAAGAGCGACGAAATTCGCGAACTCGAAAGGAGCCTACGCAGCGCGCGAAAACGCGCGGGGATCCCCGGAGAGAAGGCGAAGGAAAACGAGCTCCTCGCAAAGCGGCTTCGCGTTCTTTACCCCAAGCTCGAAGTCGACGAACGGGCGATCGAAGACATCATTTCGTTGAGGGATGACACCACGAAGCTTCGCGCCGAAGAATGCCTAAAGCGTTTTTCAGAAGATGCGGACAGCGTCGGCGTACGTCGCAAAGTGGGTGGTTTGCCGAAGCATCTTTCAGTCTACGAGCTGGGCTTCGCGGGCAAGCGCAGGATCTATTACACGAAGGTGGCGAACGGTCGCTTTAGAATTCTGGTCATTGGCGCAAAGAACACGCAACAAAGTGACCTCGACTACATCTCGCGAATCCCCAAAGACGAAATCAGCTAGGGCTACAGCTAGCTTTCGCAACACAGCCAGCGGCATTGGATCCGCGTTTGGGCGCGTGCGCCTTCTGCCGCGCAGACTCCTAGCGACGCCGGCTGGAACGCATCTCCCACTGTGCTTAGGTTGCGAGGGAGTCGGACTCAACGAGCGAGACTGCGGTTGCTGGCCCGCGCACCCGGATCCAAAGCACCAACGACACCGCAACGACGGCGAGCCCAATCACGAATCCCCACCATATGCCGGCCACCCCGTGGCCTTGACTTAGCGCCAGCCAAGTCCCAATGGGGATGCCAAGCACCCAATAACCCAACAAGTTGAATGCCGCCGCGGGATGGGTGCGCCCCATGCCGCGCAACACGCCACAGCCCACCGCTTGGATGCCGTCGAAAATCTGAAATGCACCCGCGATGGGCAAGATGACGGCGCAGACGGCGATGAGCTCCACGTCGCCTGTATAGAGCGATGGAAGCAATTCACGAAACATGACGAAACAAGCGCCCGCGACAGTCATCACCGTTGCCCCCATCGAGATGCCCACCCAAGCCGCCCGTTGTGCCGACGCTTGCTTTCCGGCGCCAATCAGATTCCCGACCCGAGTGACGACGCCCATCGAAATTCCGAGCGGCATCATGAAGGTCAATGCCGCCATGTTCATCACGATGGTGTGCGCGGCCACAGAAGTGGCGTCGATGGTGCCCACGATGAGCGTGCCAACCGAGAACGACCACATTTCAAGCCCCATCTGGATCGCCACGGGCCAACCCGTCCGCCAGACTTTAAGCAGCGCGTCCGGTGCAATCGCGCGACGACTCCACGGGACCCAGGCACCGTCATGAAGACGGAAGCCGATCACCCACGCAAGTAGGATCAACAGCATGGCGAGCCGGGTCAACGAAGTCGCGATCCCAGCGCCGTAGAGCCCCATCGCGGGAACCCCGAGGCCGCCGAAGATCAACACCCAATTAAAGAGTGCATTCAAGACGTTTGCGAATGCCATCACCCACATGCCCGGACGCATGAGTTCGCGCCCCTGCAAGTACTGGCGCAGCGCGATGAAGATCAAAAATAAAGGCACGCTTGGGATTTGAACCGAGATGTAATCATGTGCCGACCTCGCAAGCTCGGGGTCTTGTTGCACGAGCAAGAGAATCTCTTCGGTGAAGCTAAGAATCGCTACGAGCGGCACGCTGATTAAAAGCGAGATCACGATGCCGCGCTGAAGCGCGACCGCAGTCGCTTCACCATCGCGTGCACCGTGCGCCTGCGTGACAAAGGGATCGATCCCGTGGACTACGCCCTGCCCCATCAGCAATATGGCGTAGAACCAAGCGTTGCCGATTGCGGCGGCCGCGAGCGCGTCGGTGCCCACACGCCCGACCATCATGGTGTCGACAGTCCCCAGGAGCATGCTGCCGACCTGAGCGATGGCGACCGGGATCGCCAGCCTGGCGACCGTGCGCGTCTCCAGGCGCCATGTCTGAACGCCGGCCGCAAAGGGACGACTGTCACGGGTAGTCATGTTCGGAACTCACGGTTAAACCGACGTCAACCGCCGGGGGCTCGAGCCGCGCGTCACTGGCTCAGAGCGAAGTCGGCCTACCTTAGGGCGGCTCGTATGACGCGTCCAGGATGCGAGGCGGATCAGATTTAAAAGCAGCGAATTAGAACGGACGCCTCAGCGCAAGCGACGTGAAAGTGCGCTTCCCATGCCCCAGGTTGTGAGCATCACCACCACGCCAAGCACCGTCAACGCATTTTGCTCACCGAAACGATCTGCGAGGGCGCCTACGGGAAGTGCCATCAGTCCGAATCCCGCGAACGCAAGCATCGTCAGCGACATCACTCGCCCCATATATGCGGGCTCCGTCTCGCGGGCGATCACAGCGTTATTCAAGGCCTGAAATCCGCCGCTCCCGATGCCGACGAATAGCATCGCCCAAGTCGCAAGCTCCATGTTATCCGCGAACGCAAGCCCAACGAGAGAGACACCAAAACATGCCGCCATCAGGGTGTAGATCATGAGCGCACGGGGCGAATCAGCAAATCGGGCCACGAACACGCTTGAAATCAAAGCGCCCACCGCCGATGCAAGAAACAGGCGACTCACCATGGCGGAGTCGATCCGGTGAACGTTTTCGAGCAAGCCGGGCAGAACCGTCACGTGGGGGAAACCGACAAAGATCACCGCCGCAAAGAACACGACCAATAACCGCAGATGCGTGTTGCCCCACACATAAACGAAGCCTTCGATGACAGAGGAAAACACCGAAATGTCAGAGGCTGTCGGCCGCACGATCGACTTGGGAATCAACACCATCGACGCGGCAGAAATCGTATACAGTGCAGCCATCGCGAAGTACGCCCCCTTGGAGCCAAAACCGGGCGCACTGAGTAACAGCCCCGCCACGACGGGCCCCAACACCCGCGACGCGGTGTTGGCGATCATCGTGACCGCCATCGCGTTGCCGAGCCGCGCTTCGGGGACAAGGTCGGCGACGAGCGATTGACGCGCGGGCCCCATGAAAGCGAATGACATGCCCATGATGAAGGCTCCAACCACGAGCATTTCGAGGCGAAGACGATCAGCCGCAAGCAAAAGCCCAACGGCCGTGAGGACAAGAGCGGTCAGAATCTGGCAGATCACGATGAGACGTCGCTTGGGCCAACGGTCGGCGACCGCACCGCCAATCGAGCCAAAGCTCGCCATTGCAGCACCCTGAGCTGCGACCACGCTGCCCACGGCGGTGTTCGTGCCCGACAATTCGAAGGCGACCACGCTTTGCACGATCATCGACATGAAGAATGCGATGAATGAAAAGATGGTTCCGAACCACAGGATTCGAAAGTGTGGAACTTCAAGAGAGGCAAACGTACTATCGAACCAATTTTTCACGCGCGGTACCGTATCGCGTTTCGGACAGTGCGTCGCTTCGGTCCTGTTCCCGGGCTCCTCCCCAGTCGGTGGCGCAGCGAATCCATCCGATTCCAGATTTTGAGATCCGCCGCCTCACGATCTATAGTGCTGCTCCGATGGGGCACGACTGACACCGGGTCGGTGTCATAATCCTCACGCATTGCGAACACGGAGCACATGAGAGTGCAAGATTCCAAGACTCAAATCGTTGCCAGCCTGATCATTGGTCTAATCGTTGGCGGATTCGTCGGACGCATGACGGCGCCAAGCGTCGAGAGCGCACTTCCACCTGCAGCGCCCGATCAACTCGCCAAAGACAAAACCGCACCGTCGTCGGGCATTGGCGATGTTATGAAATTGGTCGGCCAAGCCGAAGACTATCTCGATACCGAGGGCGAAGGGCTGTCCGCCATAGGAGATATCTTGACCTCGGCGAGCATGTCCGACCTGCTCAATTGGGGCAGAGCCCCCGAAATGGTTTCGCGCAGCATCATTAACGAAATGAGTGACGAAGAACTCGTCAGCACGATCACCAGCATTACGAAGATTAGGTCCGAAGACCTCGACGAAATATCGGATCTGCGGGACTACGCGGGACGGCTCTCGCACATCGCAATGAGTGGCATCATCACCCCCAACATTGCCGACGAGTTTGACAACACCGCTGTAAGCGTCGAGTTCGGATCCGGCGCGAGCTCGTCACGCGGCGCCGAAGAAGCATCGCTTCAGTTTGAAGTGAACACCCGTAAAATCTACGCGGTCATTCCGAACCTCGAGTCAAGCGGCGACAATGTGATGGTGCATTGGTACCGGGTCGATCAGCCTGAGAACCTGCTGTTCGATCAATACAAGGTGAGCTCTGGCGACGACTACAGCTACGTTTGGCTCAAGTCACGGGGGGGCTGGGCTCCGGGTGACTACCGCGTCGAATTCTTTTCGGCGGACGAAGATCTCGCGCCCCTCGCATCGGGAACCTACAGAGTCGTCAGTGAGTAATACTCGGTGCAGCGGCTCCAGGGTCGCTCGATGCGCTGCGATCTCGCTCGTCCTTATGGTTTCGCCAACGATGGCCATCGCACAGACAGACCCTGTTGAAGATCGCGGGGCACCTGTCGAACTGATCTTGGTCGACATGCCGCTTGGTGACATCGTGAAGGCGATCGCTGACCGAACGGGCAACGACTATGTGTACGAGCCCCCGCTCCCCGGGCGCATGACCGTCGCCGTCCCGTCCCGGGTGAGTCGCCAAGAAGCGACCGAAATATTGAATGCGGCCTTGTTGATCAAGGGCTTCGTCGCACTTCCGATCGCCCCGAACCGCTTCGCAATCTCGCGCTGGGAAAAAATGTCGGGCAGCGCGCCCTACACGACGAGAGCGCTGGATCTAGGCGCCGAGGGCGCGATCACAACGCGCATCCAACTCCGGCACGCAGACCCAGAATCGGTTGCGCGCGCCCTTCGCCCGCTGTTGCAAGACAAGGGTGAAGCGATTCCACACGCGCCTTCCGGCAGCATCATTCTCGCCGGGACAGAAAATCGCATTGCGCGCTTGATCGGTATCGCGCGTCAGCTCGATCTGGCCGCCGAAGAATCGATGATCGTGATTCGCTTGCGGTACAGAGAAGCCGCAGAAGTTCGGGACCAGCTCAGCGCTCTTGTGACACGAAATGCGGGCGCCGGATCGCGAAAAGCGGAACTCGACGCGATCGTCGACGAGCGAACCAATGCGCTGCTCTTAACCGGAAGCGCGAGCGAACTCAAGCAGCTGCGCGAGTGGATCGAAATCATGGATGTCCCGGAAGCCGGGAATGGAGAGATCCACGTCGTTCATCTGGTCCACCAGAACCCCGAGGAGCTCGCAAACTTGCTCGAAAGCCAGACCCAGGGCTCCGGCGTATCTGGCGCGCAGACCGACGTCGATGCCGGGCCCTTGATCGGCAAGCACTACAGCGTCACCCCATATAAGGCGACGCGTTCGATCGTCGTGCGGTCGGATCGCACGACTTTTGAATCTCTCCGCTACCTCATCGGCAAACTGGATCGCGAGCCGCGAATAATTCGCGTCGATGTAAACATCTACGAGATCGTAACCGACGGAACGCTCGCCCTGGGTGCCGGCGGCGTGATACCGGCCATCGAGCCCAAGCAGTTTGACGACCTCGGCTTGGTGGCCGTGGTCAACCCCGGACTGCTTAACATTCCAGACGTGTTCCCGGGACTTAACTTTGGCGGGTCACCGGTCCAGACTGCGGCGACGCCCAGCTTCCAGGTTCAGGGCGAAAGCACCGTGATCCCGATCTTCGACGCGGCAGGAAGACAAGTGACGGACGGCCGCGGAATTCCCCAGTTCGTGCAGGTTCCCGGACTTGGCATCGTCATGTTTTCCGAAGAGGTCAGCACTGAAATCGAAATTGTGCAGCGCCCCAGCCTGATGATCGAAGTGGGCAAAGAAGCGGAGCTGTTCGTCGGCGACAACATCCCGATCCCGGTCGCCTCGAATAGTGACCTTATCTCGCAATTTATTCCCACCATTGGCGTCACCATTCAACGTGTGGACGTCGGAGTCAATCTCCGCCTGAAGCCCATAGTGGCAAGCGACGAACACGTTCGGCTGGAGTTGAATCTCGAACTCAACTTGGTGCGCGGTGCCACGTCTCCCGAACTCGGGCCGATCTTGGCCAACCGCAAGGTCGAAACAACGTTCGACACTGGCTTCGGAAAACGCATGATCATCGCGGGCCTGAACAGCGAGTCCAAAGCAAAAATCGAGACCCGCATACCCTTTCTATCCGCAATCCCGTTTTTCGGTCAGTTCTTTACTGCGACCCTCGACTCCCTTCGTCGCAACTATGTGATCTACTCTATTGAGGCCTATCCCCTGCCAAGCTCAGAAGAGCAACAAGCCCAAACTGAAGCGATGGCACGCGCTGCGAAGCGGCTCGACACCGGCATCAAAGCCCAGGCGGGTGCCCAATACGCGATTCGTGTGGCGTCCTACTACACACGCGCCGCTGCCGAAGCGGTCGACAGCGAACTTGATGTACATCCGTGGAAAACAACCATCCACCGTCGCGAAAAAAAGGAAAGCGAACGATTCGATCTCTTTGTTTTGGGTTTGCCCCGCATGTCCGATGTCGCGTTGACAACAGTCGCCTTGGAACGCGAGGGCTTTCGTCCTGAAATCTTGACTTTGACCCGCAACGCCACCCCAGTTCGCTAACGTCGTCCTCGCTAGCCAAAACCTTCGATTCGGTCGAACGCCTAGCTGTAGCTCCAAATTGCGCTGACCCAAGGTTCTGTTTTCTGTCGATCGTTAGATTCGGGGTGACCAAGTGAACTGGATTGAAGCGATATTCCGGCCGCTCGCAGACAGGCTAGCCGGCTTCGTGTTCTTCCCACTTCCGATCGCCGGCAGTGACGCGCCGATCGTGGTGCTCTGGCTGGTGATCGGCGCGATTTATTTCACCTTTCGCTTTCGCTTCATCAACTTCTGGGGGCTGCGTCGCGGCATCGCTCTGGTCATGGGCCACGGACCAAGCACCGAAGGCAGTGGCGAAGTTTCTCATTTCCAGGCGCTCGCGACGGCCGTGTCAGGGACGGTCGGCATTGGCAACATTGGTGGTGTCGCGGTTGCAATTTCAGTCGGGGGGCCTGGTGCGGCTCTCTGGATGCTGGTCGCAGGCATCCTCGGGATGTCGACCAAGTTCGTCGAGTGCAGCCTCGGGGTGATCTACCGCGAAGAGCATGCCGACGGGAGCGTGTCGGGCGGACCGATGCACTACCTCAGGAAGGGCCTCGCTGAACGCGGCTACGAAAGGCTTGGGCGCGCGCTCGGAACCTTCTACGCCGGCGGGATCGTGATCGGATGCCTGGGCATTGGAAACATGTTCCAGTCGAACCAAGCGTTTGTTCAGATCGTTGGCGTGACCGGGGCAGAGTCGAGCTGGCTCGCGGACAAAGGTTGGCTCGTCGGCCTTGTTCTCGCGCTCATCGTGGGTGCAGTCGTGATCGGTGGCATCCGCAGCATCGCTCGAGTGACTGCGACGCTCGTTCCCTTTATGGCCGTCCTCTATCTCGTCGGGGCTTTCATCATCATCGCGCTGAACGCTGAGGCGATTCCATGGGCACTTGAACAGATCATCTCGCAAGCATTTAACCCCGATGCCATGGGGGGGGGCCTGCTCGGCGCCTTGATTGTGGGTTTTCAGCGCGCGGTGTTTTCCAATGAAGCGGGTATTGGGTCTGCAACCATTGCCCACGCAGCCGTAAAAACATCTGAGCCCATCACCGAAGGGTTCGTGTCGCTGCTCGAACCCCTAATCGACACCGTGATCATTTGCAGTGCGACGGCGCTGGTGATCATCACGACAAGCTACTACGAACCAGACTTCGCGCAGGGCTTGGGGGGTATCGAAATGACGTCCCACGCCTTTGAACGGAATCTGTCTTGGTCCCCTCCGTTGTTAGCGCTCGCCGCCACGTTGTTCGCCCTGTCAACCATGGTGTCGTGGTCGTACTACGGACTCAAAGGCTGGACCTATCTCTTCGGAACCGACAAGCGGACCTCGAACATTTTCAACCTAATCTTCTGCGTCTTCGTGGCGCTGGGCTGCACCATTCAACTCGAAGCTGTACTCGAATTCTCTGACGCCTTGGTCTTCTTGATCTGCGTACCGAATATCTTCGGTCTGTATATCCTGACGCCCGTCGTCAAGCGCGAACTCGCGGCCTACCTCGCACGAGAGCAAGCCTAAAACTCTCCACCCTGCTCGCGCGACGCATTCGCGCAGGACTCGCCGACCCATGATCGACCGCGTTGATCTTCGCTTCGTCGCATTCGCTCTAGTCGTAAGTCTTTGTGCCCCGGGGTGTCGCGGCATTCCGTTGGTAAGTTCGAATGCAACGAGCCAAGACGGATCACAGAGCGAAACCGATTCCCAAGAAATTGCGCGCCGTCGCTGGGCACTGCTTTCACGCGAAGGCCGAGAAGCCATGGTTTCGGGACGCTCCCAAGAGGCAGAGGCGATTTTCATCGACGCCCTCGCCCTACTCGAAGACTCAGAAGAAAGTGACCCCCGGGTGCAGACAGCTCTGCGCAACTTGGTGCGGGTAGCGTCGATCTATCAACGACTTGAGCGCGCAGACGACGCAGCGCGCGTGATGTCCTATGTCGACGACTACGCGACTCTCGACGGACGCGACGATTTACGGGCGCGTATTTTCACCGCCTACTACGACTCGCTCAACAATCAAGAGCTTGAACATGCGTATCGACCCACCAACGCGTACCTCAACGAAAGGCGCAATTTCGAACCGACAGTCGACGCTTTGATTCGTCGCACCGCACGTCGCTATCACGTCGACCGATACCTCGTCAAAGCCATCGTCGCGGCGGAATCAAATTTCGATGCCCTGGCCGTTTCCAAGAAAGGGGCTCAAGGTCTCATGCAGCTGATGCCCGTCACCGCGCAAGAGATGGGCGTCACCACGCCATTCAAACCAAGCGAAAATATACGCGGTGGAGTTCGCTACTTGCGCGGGTTGCTTGACCGATACCCGGACCTCGACCGGGCGATCGCCGCATACAACGCCGGCCCCGTCGCGGTTGATCGCTACAAGGGCGTGCCCCCATACCCTGAAACCCAGCAGTATGTGAAGCGCGTCCTTCGCTACTACGAAGAGTATCGTGCAGAAGATGATCGCTGATGCGACGCGCGCCCTACGTCGGACGCACGGCCTGCACGTCACACAGTAAAGTCGAGCCATGAAATCGCCCAACGACTTTGATATCGAAACCATTGGCGAAGACCTTCCGCTCCTCGAAGGCATTCGCACGGCGCGAGCCATCCGTCGGCTTTCGACCGAGCCGGTTCCCAAGGAGTTGATCAGGAAGGTCTGCGAGGCGGGAACATTCAGTCCAAGCGGCGGCAATCGCCAGCCCTGGATCTTCGTCGCGGTGACCGAACCCGAGCGAAAGGCATTTATTGCCGAGCGCTATGTCACGTCATTTCGTCGCTATATCGAACCCGCCTTCAAAGCCGCAGAAGAAGATCCGGACTTTCCCAAAGCAAAGGTCCGCAACATGAAGGCGGCGCTTCACCTAGCGGAGCACATCCACGAGGCGCCGGTGCTGTTGTTCGTCGCGGGCTGGACCCGACGGGGCGAAAAGCAGTCCGAAGCCCTCTTCCCATGTATCCAGAACATTTTGCTTGCCTGTCGCGCGGTTGGACTCGGGGCGTCGCTCACCACCATCCATCAACTCGACGGTGAAGACATCGATCGCTATCTCGGGCTGAATGAAAAAACTCCAAGCTCCGCACTCATCCCCATCGGATGGCCGATCGGAAAATTCGGCAAGCCACCACGGGAGTCGGTCGACACCAAGCTTCACTTCGAGCGGGTCAGGTCAGGCGACGATGCCTAGGGACTCGAACTTTGTGCAGGCACTCGACCCCATTTGTATCGCAATGCTTCCTCGGTGAACGTGACGCCGCCCTCAAATGAATCGGCCATGCATTAGTTCCCAGCATGGCTCCCGCGAGAAGCTAATCTCGTGCGATGATTGACCTCTATTACTGTCCGACGCCAAACTGCCAGAAGATCTCAATCGCGCTCGAAGAATTGGAGCTGCCCTATCAGGTATGCCCGATTGATATCGTTGCCGGTGACCAGAACGAGCCCAGCTACGCCGCAATCTGTCCGAATCGCAAGGTGCCGGCGATCGTGGATCACGACGGCCCAGATGGACAACCCATCACCCTCTGGGAGTCCGGGGCCATTCTTCTTTACTTGGCGGAAAAGACACGGCGCCTCCTGCCTGAAGATCCATCCACGAGAGCGCACTCGTACCAGTGGCTTTCTTGGCAGCTGAGTTACCTCGGACCCATGATGGGCCAGCTGCATCACTTCGTTCAGTACGCGCCAGAGAAGCTGGAATACCCGATCGATCGCTACCGACAGGAGGTCGAACGCCTGCGAAGGCTTCTCAATCAACATCTCGAAGACCGGGACTACCTTGTCGGTGAATACTCCATTGCGGACATCGCGTGCATTCCGTGGGTGGCGATGTTTGGGTTTCGATATCCGAACGAAGAGCCCTATCCCCATCTTGATGAATGGCAGAAGCTGCTGCTGGCGCGGCCCGCTGTGCAGCGGGGGTTGCAAGTTGATCTGGACAAAATTCGGCCCGTGGTGCTCGGCGCCGAACCCGTCACGGACGACGTACGCATTCATCTATTCGCCTCATACCAGCGTGGCGATGGAGCGACCCGAGACGACTAGGCATCTGAGTTTTCGCGCGCGTCGATGGCTACCAACCGCGCATGTCGATCGGCCATTCGTCGACAACCGTCTCACCCTCCACCACGAAAATGCGTTCGTGGTAAGCAAGGCTCGGGTCAATATGCGCCGGCGTCACGCGAACATGATCGCCGACGCGGACCTTCCCCTCCGGTGCGAACGTGAGATGTTCGTCTGAACAGAACCAGACTTTGCCTTCCGCAAGCGTCGGATTTCCGTGATCCATACCGAGACATTTCAGCCCACCGTCCGCCACCGCGTATTTTTCAGAAACGGAAATCACACGCAGCCAGAGCCAGAGCGCTTGAACAAAAGGGTGCCCCAACTCGCGATAGGCCGTGTCCATGAGCACGTAGGAACCCGCTTGGATTTCCGTCGCCCAACGATTGCAGTCGTAGGTGCCAGTGCCTCCGGCGGAAATCACCTCGCCGCCGGTTTGCCTATGCGCGTCGAGTAGCAACACCATGCTTTCTTCGCATCGCCGCTCGCGTTCTTCCCGGTCCGCGATCCCGACGATATGCCCTTCGTAGCCCATCACCCCCCGCACGCTGAGCCCGGCCTTGCGCGCCGCATTTGCGAGCGCGCCGGCGTCCTCCGGCTTGCAACCGCACCGTGGGAGTCCAACATTGACGTCGATCATGACTTCACGAACGCCCCCGTTGACGGCAGCGTCGAGGGTCTCCTGCGAATCGATCGCCACCGTTACGCGTGCATCGAGCGCACCCAAACGAGAAGTATCGAGCACCTCATTGGCGAGAAGCAAGTCGTGACCGAGGCCGGCCTCCGCCATGACTTCCATTTCGCGAATCGTCGCGCAGGTAAAATTCTGATGTCCGGCAGCGGCCTGACGCTTCGCGAGTTCGGTGCACTTATGCGCCTTGACGTGGGGACGGAGTGCGGCCCCGGGAAGCGCTTGCGCCATTTTGCTAAGATTCGTTTCCACGTGATTGGCGTCGAGGATCAAACTTGGCGTTGGAAGATCGTGAACGTTCATCTTGCCGGGCCCCCAGTGGTACTTGCTGTGTATGTCATGCGATGTCCAGCCTACCAAAGGCCGTAGGCGGTGTACGAGGAGCGCACGATGAGCGCAGCAGGTGTGGATCCAAAAATCGTCGACCCGATTCGACTGGCGGCGTGGATGGACCAACAGGGACTTCCCGGCGAAGCGATCGCCGACGTCGAAGTCCTGACCGGCGGTACCCAGAACGTCTTGCTGCGTTTTTCGCGCGGCGGACGTGTATTCGTCCTTCGACGTCCACCGCCACACCCGCGCGAAAAAAGTAACGAGACCATGCGTCGCGAGGCCCGGGTACTCGCAGCCATCGCGGACAGTGATGTGCCACACCCGGGGTTGATCGCCGCCTGCCCCGACACAGAGCCGATCGGCGTTGCTTTTTACTTGATGGAACCGATCGAGGGCTTCAATCCGACCCAAGGACTTCTCGACTTCCACAAGGACTCAGCCGAGGTTCGACATGCAATGGGATTATCGCTGGTAGATTCGATCGCAGCGTTGGGCCGCCTTGATCCGATCGCAGCGGGCCTAGAAGGCTTTGGCAAACCCGAAGGTTATCTGGAACGCCAGGTCGCACGGTGGCAGGCACAACTCGACAGCTACGCGAAGTTCGACAACTACGCTGGCCCAGACATCCCGGGTGTCAAACGTGTTGCGTCGTGGCTGGAAGCGAATCGCCCCGCGTCATTTACACCCGGCATCATTCACGGCGACTACCACCTCGCGAACGTGATGTACTACAACGATCGCCCAGACATTGCGGCGATTGTCGACTGGGAACTCAGTACCGTTGGCGATCCGCTCATCGACCTCGGCTGGCTCCTCGCCACTTGGCCCGACCCCGAGCACCCTTCTCCGGCTTCGATCTCCGTTCACCCTTGGGAGGGCTTCCCAAGCGCGGATGAACTCGTTGAACGCTACGCGCAAAACAGCACGCGCGACCTCAGCCAGATCCAGTGGTACAAGGTTCTGGCTTGCTACAAGCTTGGAATCATTCTCGAGGGCACGTTCGCCCGCGCGTGTGCGGGCAAGGCACCGAAGGAGACGGGCGACGTTCTCCACGCCACAACGGTGGGGCTCTTCGAACGTGCCCTTGCCGATATCGGCTAGCCCGTCTCGCCAACGCCCCAGACACCGTGTGTTCATACGCGGCTTTCCGAGCACAGCATGCACAGCGAAGGGCTGATTCGCTCTCGTGACAGCCCCTGGGGCTGGCCTCAAAAAGAAGCGGTACCGCGACTACGCATCTCCAGTTGCGTTAAAGGGCAGCGAGGCGTAACGGCGCACGAAGTTTCCTCCGGCAAAGACGCCCTTTTCGAAGTCGACGGTGAAGTCCGGGCAAGTGGAGATCAACTCTTCGATTGCGATCTGGGACTGCAACCGCGCAATCGCCGCGCCAATGCAGTGATGAGGCCCATAGCTCAATGCAACGTGGCGTTTAATTTTGCGCGTGACGTCACACACGTCAGCATTTTCGCCAAACTCGCGCTCGTCTCGATTCGCTGACGCGTAGAGCAGCATGACTTTTCGGTCTTTGGGAATTGTCGTTCCATCGATGGTCACGTCTCGTGTCGTCGTGCGCGCGAGTCCCTGTACGGGGGACGTGAGCCGAAGAAACTCTTCGAGCGCGTTCGGAATGCGACCAGGCTCAGCCGCGAGAAGACGTCGCTGGTCGGGGTTGCGGGTGAGGTGTTCGGCGGCACCGCTGAGCAGTCCGGTCGTCGTGTCGTTGCCCCCGGTCACCATGGTAAACGCGAAGCCAAGAATATTGATCAGCGGAACAGGCTCACCGTTGAGTTCCGCATGGACCAGGGCAGAGATCATGTCTTCTCCTGGATCCTTGCGAACGACTTCGATGCGAGCGGTGAAGTACGCCACCAGTTCTTGGACGGCTTCGCCGGCACCCGCGAGATCGCCTTCCGAATTGCCGGCGACGATTGCGTCGGTCCAGCGATCGAATGCACCTCTGTCAGCTTCCGGAACGCCAAGAGAGTGGCCCACCACAAGGCTCGGCAGAGGCTTGAAGAGCTCAGCGACAATGTCGCCCTCGTTCATTTCGCGAAGGCGTGCGACGCGCTCCTTCACGAATGTTCGCAGGAGGGGGGCGATCGCCTTGACCTGCTTGGGCGTAAAACGTTTGACGGCAAGCTTGCGCAGGGCCGTGTGATCGGGCGGGTCCATCATGACGATCGGTGGATCCATCCCGAGTTGTTCCATCTCTCCAATCGCCATGGTGAGTCCCTGCGCCGACGAAAACGTCGCGGCATCTACTGCAGCCGTGAGGACGTCCTTGAATCGCGACAGCGCCCAGGTTTCGTTCCCGTCATAATCAAACTTGTGAACCGGGTCATGGTCTCGCAGGGACTGGTACATCGGAAAAGGGTTGCGCCAAGTTTCAGCGCTCCGGGGTTCGAAGCGCGCTTGGGACGGTGGGTTCAAATTGGCGGTCATGATCTGTGTTCCTCGCGGATGTGTTTTTTTGGCGCGTTGCACAAATATCACATTCTGTTCATTAGTCGAACACAAATAGAATTACATGCTGCGTTCATCTGAGGCGAGCCTGCCACCGTGATTACCAAGGATTGCAAAGCCTTCTGCAGACGCCAGATCAATACAGACTCCAAACGCTTCGGAACGAGCGGACCCGTGCAAATTCGATCACTTGTTTGCGGGGATGGGATCGCGACCGGCTACGAGAACTGCGCGTGTCCTACGAACTTGGTCTGTTATGTTGCCCGAGTGACGGAATCCGAAGCGCATCGATTAAGCGAAATTACGAGTGGAACCCTCCAACATTACGAATCGGCGGCAGAAGGGTTTTGGCTCGGCACCAAAGATCATGACGTATCCCAGAACATGGATGCGCTCCTCGGTGCCCTGCCCGGTGAAGGCCCTCATCGAATTCTAGATTTTGGATGCGGACCCGGTCGCGATCTCATCGCATTCAGGGCCCGAGGGCATGAACCCGTTGGCCTCGACGGTACTGCGGCATTTGTCGAGATGGCAACGGCAAAATCGGGAGCCGAGGTTTTACATCAAGACTTCATCGCTCTCGATCTGCCGACAGCGCACTTCGATGGGGTCTTCGCCAATGCGTCTCTCTTTCACATCCCCACGAGCGAGATCGTTCGCGTACTGGGACAGCTACGCCGAAGTCTAAAACACGGCGGAGTGCTCTTCTCGTCGAACCCGCGTGGAGACAACCGAGAGGGGTGGAATGGCAAGCGCTACGGCGCCTATCACGACCTCGAAACGTGGCTGCAATTCGCTGAACAAGCGGGCTTCGAAGAGATATGTCACTACTACCGACCCCCGGGGCTGCCACGAGATCAACAGCCCTGGCTGGCAACGCTTTTGCGCAACCCGATCGCAGACCCAGAAACTGACTAGAGGACCAAATGGAAAAAGGCCGCGGCGCATACTGCACCGCGGCCCTTATCAGTCCTGTCGTCGTGCGTTGTCTATGGGACTAGACGCCGACTACACTCCAACTACACCCCAACAACGAAGCTGCAGCTCGTCGTACCACTGCCGCCGATGTTCAGGGTCTGGAAGTTCTTCGCGCCTTCCACCTGATACGCGCCCGCCTGGTTGGTCACCTGCAGGTACGCGTCGAGCAGCTGGCGAACGCCCGTGGAACCCACCGGATGACCGGCACCGATTAGGCCACCACTGGGATTGATCGGAATCTTGCCGTCAATCTCGAGCCAACCCGCTTCAACCGCCTTCCAGCTTTCACCGGGTGCGGTGATGCCGAAGTGGTCGATCGCCATGTATTCCGACGTGGTGAAGCAGTCGTGGGTCTCGATGCCGTCGACCGCCGACGTGTCCGCCATACCGGCCCGCTTCTGAGCGCTGGTAATGGTGCTGCGAACGTGCGGAAGAACAAACTCGTTGTCCCGGCTTTCGAAAACTTTGTCCACGAAGCGCAGGCGGGACGTGTTGTGCCCCCAGCCCTTGAGCTTCGGAATATCCGAAAGCTGCTTGCCGTTGCGCTCGGCGTACTTCTCTGCGTACTTGCGCGATGCGAGGAAGACGCACACCGCGCCGTCCGTCACCTGTGAGCAGTCCGCGATGCGGATGCGGCCACCAACTTCAGCGTTGTCGTCCGTGCGGCAGAGTGCGTGCTCCTTGTTCATGTACCAGGTGCGGGTCTGCGCGTTCGGGTTGAGCTTCGCGTTGTCGTAGTTAATGCGGCTGATCTCGGCGAGATGCTCGTCCTTGAGGCCGTAGCGCTTGTCGTATTCGTCTCCGAGCTTGCCGAAGAGCTTCGGAAACGGGAACTCGATGTCCTTCGCTTCCTGCTCGTACCAAGCCGCGGTTCCGAGAAAGGCTCCGCCCTCTGCAGCGGACACGGTCTTCATCTGCTCGATCCCCACGACCGCCTGCAGGTCATAACGACCGGCTTCGATCTCGGCACCGGCCGCGAGGATCGCGATGCTGCCCGACGCACACGCCGCTTCGTGACGACCCGTAGGCAGGCCACTGAAGGCAGGATGCACTTCCGTGAAGAACGCACCGAGGTGCCCCTGCATGCAGTAGAGGCCCGCTGCAAAGTTGCCAACGTGGGCGCTTTCGATTTCTTCAGGTTCGATCTTGCACACGTTAAGAGCACCCAGCACCGACTCGCGCATCAGCGCCGAGAAGTGCTTGTTCTCCTTGGTCCAGTTGCGTGCGAAGTCCGTTTGGTAGCCACCAATCACATACACTTCCGGGGTTGCCATCTACTTACTCCTGTTCCCTGCTGCTCAAGTGAGCTGTCTGTTCGATTTCCTTTACCCGACGTCCTTTGTCAACCAAAGACGCATCGGGCAGGACGCATTAAAGACCGTTCAAATCAACCGGCGACGAAGTACTTGCCGGTGTTGATGAACGGGTGTGAAAAGAACGCTGTGGGCTTGCCCGAATCTGCCGCCGCTTTAATGGCCTGCGGGACCGGAAGCCCTGCCTCGTCAATCAACTTGACCGTCGCACCAGCGCCGATCGTATCGACCAAGACACTCGGGGGCGCCCAGTTGAAGCCAGAGCCCATGATCATGTCGATCCCGGTGATCGTGTCCGTCGCTTCGCCTACGCGGTGGAACGCGTAGCTGATGTAACCCGCGATCACTTTGCGAGCGATGGAGGCTTCGTCGCCAGGGGCTGCAAGGAAAGCGGCCATGCCTTCTTCGTAGCGACCCTGTGCGTGGAACGTCGAGACTTCGTCGATGTAGTCGAGGTTCGGCAACTTGATGTCCGCAACCGGCTTGTAGTCCCCGGATGCAACGTCGAGTGCCAGCTTGACCTTTCCGTCCTTCTTAAAGAAGCCAGCACCGCTCTTGTTGCCGAGGACACCCTTCTCCATCAAGTCGGCCATGTACTGGGGCAGCCTGTTGGTTTCGTGAGCCTCGTCATCGGTGTTGTCGTACACGTTGTCGACGATGGCGCGGTGGATGTCCCAGCCGACCAAGTCGATCGTCGCCAGAGGCGTGAGCGCGCGGCCGGTGTAAGGACCCACCAGGCGATCAACCAGCACCGGGCCAAGTTGCTCGGCGAGCTGCGCAGCTTCGTTCAACACCTTGAAGCCAACACGGTTGCCGGCGAATGCGGGCGTGTCGTGGGTGCGAATGATGTCGCGCCCCAAGCGGATCGTCGAGAACGCGTCGATGAAGTCAACGAGCTCTGGATCCGTGTCCTTGCCTGCGATCAACTCGGTGCCCACAATGACGTTCGGGGGGTTGAAGAAGTGGAGCCCCATAAAGTTTTTGCGGAACGAATCGCTTCGCCCTTCGCAGAGCTGGTTGATCGAAAGGCCAGAAGTGACCGTGGCGACAATCGAGTCGTCCCGGCGGGCCTTCTCGATGCGGTCGAACATGTCTTTCTTGATGGCGAAGTCTTCAGTCAACGTTTCGAAGATCAGGTCAGCCTTTTCGACCGCAGCGTCAAGATCATTGTCGTAGTCGCCAACCGCGGATCGACTCGCGACGGTGGGAGAGCGAACCTGTTTGATTGCCGCCGCCAGACCTTCTTCGGCCTTCTCGCGGGTGCGTGCAAGGAACGTCACGTGAGGAACAGCGGTCGTAAACAGCGCCGCGCTGCCAAACCCCATGGTGCCGTTGGCACCGAGTACGACGACACGCTCAATCTTGCGTGTCGACAAAAGCTTTCTCATCTCCGCTCCGCTGAGCGGTGCAGCGCTGCTGGACATTTTCTCTCCTCACCTTGGGGTCTCGGGTCGGGGCGGGACGTAACCCTTCGCGCGCCCGTCTTTCGAGCCGATGTAGTTCTTGCGCACTGTGAATGGTTTCTGTGATTCGCTTTGGTCCGCGGTTTCGGATGAAACCTGAAGCTTGGAGCTGAGGGGTGCGAGCCAATCTGCGAAACACTCGAAATCCAAGTCGACCGAATGGTCATCGACGCCCGCTTGGGCGCCCTCGAAATTCGAGGGGCGAAGTGTACAAAAGATTGCCCCGACTTCCGAGGCACACCAGCACAATAGAGACGGTCAATCGCGCAGCTGACCCACAAATTGCGCATTCAGGTGGGTCTGGATGCCGACTCGTGATGCTTTGACGGAGGTTCAACCCCGATCCTCGTCGGGAAACCGAGGCGAAGCTAGTTGGCGAGCCAGCTTCGACAGCCCAGTTCGTCGAGCACTGCATCGAGGGATGACTTGTCCGCAACTGCTGTATAGCGCGCGCGAATCGCCGCCAACGACTTGGCCTGATACTTCACCGGCTTCTGCGTCCACGTTCGACCGTCGAGTTCGACGTCGTACGTTTCGTCACCGCCGGCGAGCGCCTTTGCATTGGCCTCTGACCAAGGAAGGAAAAGGTCGCCACACATCCGCTGGACGAATGGGGCGAGGGTTGGCGCTAGGACTTCCCAGGCTTCGAATTCGCCGCTTGCCTTCGGATCGAGCATGCGCTCCACCCACGCGACAACCGATGGGCCCTTTTCTCGCAAAATTCCACCCGGAGTCGGGTCAACGAGACAGTTGTAGACCTGCCCCCAAAGCCCAAAATCACCAAACGAAGGTCGCGCCCCAAACAAGTAGTGGCGACCGGAAAGGTGAGCCTCCAATAGGCCGACCGCCTCCACCCAAGAGTCCTCGATCTGGGCGGCCGTGACCTCGTTCGATCCCACGAACCAAACCCGGCCCTTCATGCGGTCAGCGATCCCTGCGGCGGTCTCCTTGCGCTGTTCTTCCGGCGTGTCGGGCATCATTTCTGCCACGAGTCGCGTTGACGCAGCGACCTGGTCGGCTTCGCGAGCCCAGCGATAGTGAAGCATCCACTTATTGCCCCACTCGTCGCCAAATTCTTCGATCAGGCATGAAAGAAATTGATTGGGTTCGGAACTGGGATGAACGCTCGGCTCGGGATGCTTGGCCTCAGCCCAGTCGATGATCGGCGTCGAGTCCTGTAGGGCTTCGTCATCAGCCGTGACGAGCAGCGGAACAATCGGAAGCTTCGCGTACTTCTGATATTCGGGCATGGTCGAGAGGTTGCGCACGATCCATTCGTGATCGAGCCCTTTGTAACGGAAGTACGAGCGGACCTTCACTGAGAATGGGGAATTTTCAACACCAAAGATTCGGTAGGGGGCGGACATGACACTCTCCTGAGTTTTCAGTTTGATTCAAGCGACACGGGCGCAGCATAAAAACTACGGCCGCTGATGAAGATGTTGAACGTTTCGCAGCCTTCTAAACTAAGCGCGACTAAGCACGACATAGTGCGACTAAGCCCTCGCACCGCCAGGGGTGAAGCGACAATTCATCCGCTTGATGCCGTGCACGAAATTGGACCACAGTCGATCGGGCTCGCTCGTAATTTCGAGATCGGGCAGCGTGCGGAAGATTTCACGGAACATGATGGTGACTTCACGTCGGGCGAGGTGTGCGCCCAGGCAGAAGTGCGGGCCCGGCCCACCGAACGCGACGTGCTCGTTCTGTGTGCGGCGCACATCAAACTTGAAGGGATTCTCGAAGACCTCTTCGTCACGGTTCCCGGAGTTGTACCAGAGCACGACTTTGTCGCCCTCTGAGATTGCCTGACCGCGGATCTCGGTGTCTTGCGTGGCCGTGCGACGAAACGAGAGCACCGGAGATGCCCAGCGAATGATCTCGTCCACCGCAGTGGGCGCGATGCCTTCGAAGTCCCGCGCCCATATCTCGCGCTGCTCGGGGTAGTCACACAATGCCTTCATGCCGTGACTAATGGCGTTGCGCGTCGTTTCGTTGCCCGCGACGACAAGCAGCACAAAGAACGAGCCTAGCTCTTCGTCCGTGAGCGACTGTCCCTCGATTTCGGAATTCACAAGCGCCGAGACCAAGTCATCGGTCGGCGTCTTGCGGCGTTCGATCGCGAGTTCCTTGCAGAGTTCGTTCAGCGCTTGGCCGCCATTCAGAATTCGAGGAATGATATCCGCGGGGTCCGTAACAAATTCGGGGTCGCCGCCCGCCACGCCGATAATCGCGTTGCTGTTCTCGATCACAAAGTCATGCTGACTTTCGGGGATCCCCATCATGTCGCAAATGATGGCCAACGGAAGGCGCGCGGCGATCTCTTTCACGAAGTCGCACTCACCCTTTTCAATTACGTTCTCCATGATCTTGGCGACTGCGCGCTCAACGCTCTCCTCAGCACGCTGGATCATGCGTGGCGTGAACCCCCGCGAAACGATCCCCCGCATTCGAGCATGCCGCTTGCCGTCCATATTGATCATGTTTCCGAAGTATTCGAGGAAGGGTTCGGGGAGATCGCCGATGCTGGTCCCCTGCCCCGAGCAGAAAATTTCGGGGTTGCGACTTACATGGAGAATGTCGGCATGCTTGGTGACGGCCCAGTATCCGCGGCCGCGCGGGAAGTCCATCCCTTCCGGTACCAGGGGCTCTTCGTGGAAAGACACCGGTCGCTCTCGGCGGAGCGTGGCGAAAGCGCCTTCGCGCTCTTCCATCGGTCGCAGCCAGAGCGCGATGTCACTCAGTTTAATTTCATCAACAGACAGAACTTCACGGGGTTGCATTCATGGCTCCGGGTATGTGGGGTGTTCGATGCGCGGGCGCGCGCTGGGTTCTGGCGTGTAGTGACGTGGCGTGTAGCGGCGTGTCGATCGTTACGATGCCGAGTGCTTCGAGCGAGTCAGGCGTTTGACTTCCTGATATCGAAAGCACCCGACCTCGTGATCATTGAGGAGGCCAACCGCTTGCATAAAAGCGTAACAGATGGTGGGACCCACAAAGCGAAAACCCAGGCGCTTCAATGTTCGACTGAGTTCGCGGGACCCATCGGTTTCGGTTGGCAGGCCTCGCGCGGCGGCCCGTCGATTATGAACGACTTCATTGCCAGCAAAACCCCAGAGGAAGTTGGCGAACGCTCCATGGTCCGCTTGTACCGCGAGAAAAGCCTTGGCGTTGGTCACCGAGGACTCGACCTTCAAGCGATTGCGAACGATGCCAGGGTTCGCGAGCAGTCGCTCACGCTTGCGTTTGTCAAACCGTGCGACCTTTGGCGGGGCGAAATTCTGATAGACACGCTGGTACTCGGCGCGCTTGGCGAGGATCGTGTTCCAACTCAGCCCCGCTTGGGCGCCTTCGAGGATCAACATTTCAAACAGATACCGGTCGTCGCGGGACGGCACGCCCCATTCTTCATCGTGATACGCAACGGCGAGGTCATTGCCTTCAGCCCATCGACATCGTTTCACTGCACCCACACTCACTCCGGCAATTTGTGAGAGATCGAGGTTACAGGTTTTGAGCACGGGTGGCTGACGCCTCCCTGTTATGCGCCGGAACCCACTCGGGTCTCCTTCAAAGCATGGCCGAACACCTCTATGAAAAGAGATCTCGACCGCATCATTCGAAACGACGCGATCGCCGCACCCCGAAAGCAGCGAACCCCCGCGTTCGAACATGACTGGCGACGGGTAGGCGCGACACATTCTTGGACGGGTCGCATGGATGCCGCAGGGACTGTCTTCCAAAAGATTCTCGCACCAAAATCGCAGCAGCCCATCGGGCCGGGGCTCAGCATGCGGGACGAACATCTGCGCTTTGGAGTCCCGGGGCGACATGCGGAAATCTCCAGCGTCGGGGAACATCTCAACTTCGAATGACGGGCAGCGTCTCCGCACCTGGGTAAATCGGTGAGGCGATCGCCGCGATTACTTCTCTCGAAGCAACCCGCTCACGATCGCAGGAATTTCGCTTGCCGTTTCTACGATGTAACTGGCCGCGGAAAGGTCCGGGGCCGAAGCAAAGGGGTTCGGGACGACGATGCAGCGCATTCCCGCCGCGACCGCCGACACGAGCCCGCGCTCCGAGTCTTCGACGACCAGACAGCGGGCCGGGTCCACGCCGAGTTTCGTGGCCGCATCGAGATACGGATCGGGATGCGGCTTGTGGCGCGCATAGTCTCCGCCGCGAAGTGCGAACTCGAAATATCGCATCAGGCCCGTCTGCGCGTGAATCATTTCGAAGTGATCGGGATACGCGCTCGTCACAACCGCCATGGGCAAGCGACCGTGAAGCTCTTGCAGGCAGGCTTCCACGCCGTCGAAAACGTCGACGCCACTTCGCAGGGCTCGTTCGTAGCGTCGGTTCCGTTCGTCGCGCAGTGCTTCTCGCTCAGCTTCCGTCGAGCCTTCGATCATTTCAAAAACACTGCGACCTCGCCGCAGCGACCACTCCGCGAAAGTTTCGTGATCCAGCTCGATCCCGCGCTCAGCCAACAACTCTCGGTTGGCGGCGTAGAAATGTTTTTCCGTGTCGACCAACACTCCGTCGTTGTCCCAGAAGATCGCGTCAATCACCGAAATTTCCTTTTGTCACTTTGGTTGATGTCACATGCAGCCTTTGTGGCCCATGCGCAACTCACACTCGCATGGCAGCGCAGTGCAAATCAGACTGCGAGCGCGCCGCATTCTGAATGGTCAACAAAACCATTGGGCGATCTCTTTCTCGCGTACGAATACCACATCGCTTCGTCACAGTTGATCTTCGCAATGCTCGACATGGGGGTGACGCTTCGCCCCGACGCCTTCATGGAAGTCATGCGATTTGCCAAAGGCTTCGCCCTAGGTCTGGTATCGGTTCTGTTGGTGAGCCCCACCATCGCCTTCGGAATCGCCAAGGCATCGCTCTGGCCGGTGCAAGCCGGAGTGCCCGACCCGTTTGCAGACCCGGTGTTCTTCGTCGCGTTCTTCTACCGGGGCATTGCCTTCATGACTTCCCTTCCGGGCGTACTCATTCACAGGCGAACCACCGGCGGGTGAGCATTACGTCTGCCCACCGCTTTGTTAAAGTCTTCCTTTAACTTCCTTCCCGATGTCTCGGCATTCCTCAGCCGAGTGCACATTCAAAGAGGTACCCACGTATGGGAATCAAGAACGTCGACATGACGGGCAAGCAGGTGATGGTCACGGGATGCACCGCGGGTCTGGGCCGTGCGGGCGCCATCAAGCTTGCCGAGATGGGGGCCACGATTTCGGTCGCTTGCCGCAATCGATCCAAGGGCGAAAAACTCATCGCAGAAATCAAGCGCAAAACTGGGCGCGACGACTGCTGTCTCTACGTCGGCGACATGGCGTCCTTGGCGGACATCCGAGCCATCGCCGCAAGCTTCAACGAAAAGGCGCTTCCCCTGGACGTCCTGTTCAACAACGCTGGCGTCGTCATGCAAGAACGCACGACCACCCAAGACGGTTTTGAGACCACCTTCGGTGTCAACCATCTGGGGTACTTTCTGCTGACGGTCCTGCTGATGGAATCCCTCAAGCGGGCCCCCGCGGCCCGCGTCGTCTGCACCGCTTCGGACGCGTACAAATTCGCCGGTGGACGACTCAACTTCGACGACCTCCAATGCGAAGGCAAGTACACAACGTTTGGCGCGTACGGATCATCCAAGCTCGCCAACATTTTGTTCGCGCGCGAACTCGCCAAGCGGATCGCGAACACGAACATCACCGTCAACGCATTTCATCCGGGCATGGTGGGCAGTGATTTCGCGAAGAACAACGGTTTCATCGGACGCATCGCGATGACGCTGATCAAGCCCATCGCCCGCAGCACACTCAAGGGTGCGGAGACAGGGATCTACCTGTGCACGTCCAAGGACGTCGAGGGGAAGACCGGTGGCTACTACTACAACTGCGCGCCCAACCCGACCCGCGGCGATGCCGTGAATGACGACGACGCGAAGCAACTCTTCGACGTCAGTGAGAAACTGGTGGGAGCGTCCCTCGATTAAAGCTTGCGCCATGCCGCTTGTAGTCTGAATGCAGCGTCCCAAGGAACCGCGCAACGCCTTCAACCACGATCGCGCTCCGGGGTGAGTGAAAAATGTCGAACGCGTGTTGTGCGCCCGGAATCTCTGCGTAGGCGACTGGTGACTTCGACGTCTCTCGCAAAAGCTTCACGAAGTGTCGGGCCTCTTCTACCGGAGCGAGGCTGTCCTGGTCTCCATGCACCACAAACATGGGCGGGGCGTCGCTGTGGATGCGGTGCATCGGCGACGCGGCCAAGAACGCATCGCGATTGTCCGTTAGTTTTTCTTTGAGCACGTACTTTCCGATGGTTTCGATGAGCCCGCCGTGGACCTGCATGCGGTACGTGTCCGAAAAATCGTAGACACCATAAAACGGCACACAACCGTTCATCGACGTGTCCACATTCTCGAAGCCCGGCTGGTACGCCGGGTCGTTTGCGGTGAGGGTCAACAGCGAAGAAAGGTGACCGCCCGCGGAGCCACCGGTCGCGACGATGAAGTTGGGATCGCCACCGTGGTTTGCAATTTCCTCGCGAATCCAGCGGACGGCCTGTTTCACGTCCAGCAGGTGATCGGGAAACGTCGCCTTCGGGCTGAGACGGTAATTTACCGCAACGCAGACCCAACCCCGCGCGGCCATCAAGTTCATGAGCGGAAGCGCTTGTTCTTTCTTGTTGCCAATCATCCAGCCGCCGCCGTGAATCTGCAGCAAGACCGGCGCGGGGGACATGCCCGGGAGCGGGTTCTTTGGAGCATAAATGTCGAGCATGTGCTTCGGGTTGCCGTCGTCGATATAGGGAACATCGCGCGTCACCTTAACATCCGAGTGCTGCATCTTGAACGCCCACAACAGCCGATCCGCTGTCGCGGGGACCGTCATCGCACCTTGGGTTTCATCGGTCCAGCTCGATCGATAGTCCGTGCCGAGTGCGGACGCGAGGGACTCTTCGACGATGCCCGTCGCGCGTTCTGCGATGGAGCGCAGTGCCAGAAGCCCTGCCCAAGATCCGAACGTGACAAGCAAGCCCAGCCATCCCTGCCAGGACTCGAGCGCGCCAGCTCCAACAAACCCCGCGGTCGCAATCGCTTGCCAGATGAGATGATGCAGCGGGAGTTCGGAAACCAACCAACCCGCAAAGAAGCTCGGGATGATGAATGGCGTAATGCGTCGCTGCGCGACAAACGCGTTTGCGGTCAAGAGCGCGCCGAAAAGCGCGAGGCATAAGAAGGTGGTGGACATAGGTCGAAACTCCGAGGTTGCGATGATGGTATTCTGCTGTGACTCAGTTTATTGGACGCGAACTGAACGGGGCACCAGGCAAAGCGCTGGCACGCGGTTATGATGCGGCCTTGGAAACCGAAGAAACCAAAGAAACCGAATTCGCATTCAGGCCCGTGGATCTCGAGCCGAGCGTATCACTTTTAGAAGCGCATTTTGCCACTGAGCGAGGACTCGCTCCGGCACCCATTCGCAACTACCACCGTGAGTCGCCCGTAAGCGAGGCCGTAAAAGCGACGGCCACGCCGGCTGCCGTCTTGATACCGATCGTTCTATATCCCGAACGACTCCACGTGCTCTTGACGCGCCGTCACGAAGACATCTCGTATCCGGGCCAGATCTGCTTCCCGGGTGGACGCAGCGATCCAGAAGACCTGGACGCAATTGCAACCGCCCTGCGCGAGGCCCACGAAGAAATCGACTTGCCTCCCGAGCAGGTTCAGGTCCTCGGTTCACTCGGGCACTACTACACACAGTCAGGTTTTTGCATCACGCCCGTGGTCGGCCTGGTCACGCCCCCATTCGAGCTCACTCCGAGCCCAGGCGAAGTCGTTGAAATTCTTGAGGTGCCTCTCGCTTCGCTCACCCAGGCAGACTCGTACCGGATCTCGCGCACAGACAAAGAACGTGGCGAAGCCTTTTATGCACTTGAACACGGCAACCTTCGATTGAACGGCCCGACCGTGTGCCTCGCGATGGGTTTCTATGAAGCCCTCGCAGAAACCTATCACGCGCTGCAACGCTAACGCGGCCTAGATCGGATTTGGGATATCGATGAAGCGCGTCTCAACGTCTAAGTTCGCGGCGCACCACGCGCCAAGCGCCCGAGGTCCAAAACGTTCTGTCGCGTAGTGCCCGGCAAAGAGATGGTTGAGGCCAGATTCTTCGTACTCACGTACCAAGTTCTCTTGACGGTCCCCGTTTACAAATGTGTCGCAGCCGGCGGCAACGACTTCGGGATAGCTCGCCCCTGAAGCACCCGAAATCAGAGCCACGCGTGCGACCCTGTCGGTGCCGAAACGAAACGCCTCAACGGGTTGGCCCACCGCACTTGCCAAGCGTTCCATGAACTGATCCACAGGTTCCGGCGGATCGACACTGCCCGCGTAACCAACATCAACCGGTTCGAGGTTTGAGAGGCCCAGTTCGCGGGCGAGCACCGCGTTGTTCCCGACTTCCGCATGGGCATCGAGCGGAAGGTGAAAGGCCAGCACGGACAAGTCGTGTGACAAGATCAGTTTCAAGCGATCCCGGATCGGCCCCGCACGAAGCACCATCGGATGCGGCATCCCACGCCAAAAGAGACCGTGATGTACGAGGAGCGCATCGGCCTCCCACTCGATCGCCGCCTCGATAAAGCGTCGGCTCAGCGACACCCCGCACGCGATTCGCCGCACCTCGGACTTGCCTTCGATCTGCAGTCCATTGACGCAGTAGTCCGAGAACGCCTCGGGTTTGAGAAGTCCGTTTAGACGCTGGGTGATTTGTGTAAGTCCTGGCATGGATGGGTCTCCCGGGCGCACAGCTTCGCCCGCAGACACCGGGCGATCAAGGCGCCCCTCCCATTCAGAAAACGGGGCCTTGACCGATACCCTATGGGGGTATAGGTTCCGATACCTCCCGGGGGTATCAGGATCCCGGCGCAATTCGAACGAACAGGAGACCGAACGTGAAACATTTCGACGATCCCGTAGCCAAGAAAAAACTGCTCGCACGCCTGCGACGCATCGAAGGCCAGATCGGCGCGCTCTGCCGCATGGTCGAAGAAGAGAAGTACTGCGTGGACATCCTGCTTCAAATTTCGGCCGCGCAAGGCGCCCTAGGCAAAACCGGCCAAGTGCTTTTGGGCACCCACGTCGAAACGTGCGTCGCTGCCGCGTTCGAAAGCGGTTCCAAGAAGGAACGACAACAGTCGGTCGACGAATTAATGGAAGTCTTCTCCCGCTATGGCGGCATCTCAGGGCGGTAACCGCATGACGGATTCAATCGTCAACACGTTTCTCGAACTCGCGCCCTGGTTCCTCGTCGGCATGTTGATCTCGGGGGCGCTGCACGTTTTGCTCCCTCGCGACTTCATCAAGCGTCAGCTTCGCGGGCGCTTCGGCGTTGCAAAGGCGGTCGCCCTTGGCGTTCCCCTCCCCTTGTGTTCGTGTGGCGTGATCCCGGCTGGAATCGGACTCAAACGCGAAGGGGCCGGCAATGGCCCGTCGTTAGGTTTCTTGATCAGTACGCCACAGACCGGCGTGGATTCCATCCTCGTCAGCGCGTCCTTTCTCGGTTGGCCCTTCGCGTTGTTCAAGGTTGTGGCTGCAGTGGCTACGGGTCTGATCGGTGGATGGATCTCTGACCGCGTGCCCGACACGGACCCTCAAGAACGAGACCTCGGCACCGCCAGCGCCGAGGATGAAGAACGCGGGTTCAAGGCGTTTGTGACGCACAGCAATGACTTGCTTGCGAGTATCTGGCGATGGTTGGTGTTTGGCGTCCTCGTCAGTGCTGCGATCAACGCATTTTTGCCGGACGGCACGCTGAGCGTCTTTGCCGAACTCGGACCCTTCGCGGCGGGGCTGGCGGTGCTGGTCGTGTCTTTGCCGCTTTACGTCTGTGCAACGGCTTCCGTCCCCATCGCTGCGGCGATGGTGGCGAACGGCCTGCCGGTCGGGGCTGCGCTGGTGTTCTTGATGGCGGGTCCTGCAACCAACGTCGCGACCATTGGTGCGATCTATCGTGGCTTCGGCGCGCGACAGCTTGCCGTCTATCTTGGAGTCCTGATCGTGGGAAGCCTTGGGTTTGGCGTGCTCTTCGACCTCGGCATCAACCCAATCGGCGAATCTTCCCACGTTCACGGCGAGCCTCACCGAGGATGGTGGGAGATCGGCAGCGCCATTCTTCTCGCGGGGTTGATTTTTCGACTCGCGCTCGCCGATGCATCGCGATTCTTTCGGGCCCGTAACCTGAGCCACGACGCTGCAGGCGCGCTCGAAATCCCGATCGTCGACATGAGCTGCGATGGATGTATCGGCAAGATTGAAAAAGCGTTGCTCGCGGTCGATGGTGTGGTCACTGCCGTCGTCACCCGCAACCCCGATCGCGCAGTGGTACAAGGCGACGCCGCGATGGATCAACTCGATCAAGCAATTTGCGATGCGGGCTACCACACCGAGCTGCCCGCCTAAAAGTGGGAACAAGACGGGCAAAGCCAGCCAAAAGAACTGCGTGTTGAATCGCAACCCCGTCGGCTGCACAACGCGAGTCGATGCGGCTAACCTCGGGGGGCCTCGAACCAAGAGGCGCACACTTGAGGACTGCGCATTGATTGTTTGCTCCACCCGCCGCTCGCTCATCGTTGTTGCGGCTTATGTAATGCTTATTTCGAGCATGACGAGCGCGATCGTCTCGGCGCAGCCTGCGTCCCAGTCCGCGCAGGCAAACGTCGACTGGCCGCTGCATGGACGCACTGCCGGCGAAGAACGCTTTAGTCCGCTTACGGACATCAACGCCGAATCCGTTTCTCGTTTGGGTCTCGCCTGGTCGTACGCCACCGGAAGTCAGCGCGGACTCGAAGCCACTCCGATCGTGATCGACGGGGTGATGTACGCAACCAGCACGTGGAGCATCGTGTTCGCCCTGGACGCCAAGACCGGACGCGAACTGTGGCGCTACGACCCGCGCGTCCCGCGCGAGACCGGACGCAAGGCCTGCTGCGACGTCGTGAATCGAGGCGTCGCTGTTCACGCCGGTCGCGTCTACTTCGGAAGCCTCGACGGCCGACTAATCGCCCTCAATGCAAAAGACGGAAGCCTTCTATTTGAAACCCGCACGGTTCCGGCAGGCGGCGACTACACGATCACGGGTGCACCCAGGATCGTGAAAGACAAAGTCATCATTGGAAACGGCGGGAGCGAGTATGGCGTACGTGGTTATTTCAGCGCTTACAACCTTGATACCGGCGAATTGGTTTGGCGCTTTTTCACGGTACCCCCGCGTCCCGGAAAACCGCTCGAACATGAAGCACTCGCCATCGCGGCCAAGACCTGGTCTCCTGACTCTGACTGGGCGGCCGGACTCGGCGGCACGGTATGGGACTCGATGGCGTACGACGCCGAGCTGGACCTGCTCTACGTCGGCGTTGGAAACAGCTCCCCTTATAATCGCGATGTTCGCAGCCCAGGGGGTGGCGACAATCTCTTTTTGACCTGCATTCTTGCCGTCCGCCCCGATACCGGCGAACTCGTCTGGTACTACCAGACCACCCCGGCCGAAAACTGGGACTACACCGCGACCCAACACATGATCTTGACGGGCCTCAATATCAAAGGCGTCCCGCGCAAGGTCCTCATACAGGCACCCAAGAACGGATTCTTCTATGTGCTCGATCGCGCCACCGGCGAACTTCTCTCCGCAGAAAAACTCGGCTCCATCAATTGGGCGAGCCACGTCGACATGCAGACGGGTCGCCCTGTAGAAACCGGCGACGGCGAATGGTCGAAGTCCACAAGCTTCGTCATGCCGGGTCCGCCCGGCGTTCACAACTGGCATCCGATGTCTTTCAACCCGCAGACGGGCCTAGTCTACATCCCGACGCTCGAAAACGTCTGGCCCTATACCGCGGATCCAAACTACGTTCATCGCCCAGGCGACTTCAACACGGGCGAAGACTGGATGGCCTTTCACGAGGACGTGAAATGGACGATCCCGTTTTGCAAACCCAGCCACCTCACCGCATGGGATCCCGCGATAGGAAAACCCGTCTGGCGAGTGGAACATGACCACCCCGTCAACGCGGGCGTGTTGTCCACCGGCGGTGGCCTCGTGTTCCAAGGTAACGGGGCGGGCTTCTTCGCCGCCTATTCCGCGAAAGACGGCACCCCACTCTGGAAAGCCGAAGTCGGCGTTGGGATCATGGCGCCGCCGGTGACCTACAAGGTCGATGGTGAGCAGTACATCGCGGTGCTGGCCGGAATCGGAGGGTCTCCCGCTATCAACCGGCAGAACTTCGCCAACGACAACGCTGGGCAGGTCTTCAGTTTCAAGCTCGACGGAAAGTCGCCCATCCCGCCCGTGACTGCGCGCCCCGCACTCCCCCCCGCAGAGGCACAAATCGCGTTAGGTGCAGAAAACATTGAACGCGGAAAGGGCCTGTATGCGACAAACTGCAGTCGTTGCCACGGTCCGTGGGCACGAAGCACCGGCTGGCTGCCGGACTTGCGCTACAGCAGCCGCGAAGTTCATGACGCGTGGGAGTCGATCGTGATCGGCGGCGCCTTTAAAGGCAAAGGCATGGCGAGTTTCGCAGACCGCATCGACGCGGCAGACGCCCGTGCCATTCAAGCCTTCGTGCTCGATCGTGCATCGGCCATTTCTTCGCCGGGTGAACGACTTCAGGCATGGGCCAACGAGAATGTATGCATTCCCTCTGCTTGGGTGGCGGACTAACCATGGCCGAGTTCGAAACCCCTCTTGGCGACGAGGCTCCGCGAAATGCGGTGCTTCCTTTCTTGTTGAGTGCCCCCGTCGCGATCGCGTGCGTGGGTGTGGTCCTGCTCACCAAGGGCGAAGCACCGCTAGTCAACAATTGGTCAACGCTCACCATGGCGCTCACCCATATCGGGACGCTGGGTTTTCTCACGATGCTGACGCTCGCTGCGTTCTACGTTTACGCGCCCGGCATTCTCGGCAAGCGCATCAAGGCACCCCGACTTGCCTTCTTGGTCTACTGCCTGTTCGCGCCCGGCGTCATTGCGCTTTGCTTGGGGCTCGGGGGGATTGCGGTCACGCCGGTCTTCGTGGCGATCGGCACGCTCTTTCCCGGTCTCATCGCCTTCTTCTGGCCCGCGATCGCGGCACTTCGCGGTACCCGAGCCGTTCCCTTCGCAACACCGCTTCGCTTGGCGGTTGGCTCGTTCTTTGCTGCGGCCACGATCGGGATCTGGGTCGCCCACGGTCACGGCGGCATGAAGTTTCCAGGCCCGCGCGGGTTGTGGCTACAGGTTCATCTGTCGATTGCGTTGCTCGGTTGGATCGGTGGCATGGCGACCGCGTGCTTCGGCGTCATCTCGCGCGCACAACACGAACCTGGCCAAGGCACAAGATCGATCGCTGAGCGGTGGTGGGGACATCTCACCCTGGTAGGCATTTCAGCGCCCTGCCTCGTTTTGACGTTTCAGTACTTCGGGCTCGCCGAACCGTCGCCTGCAAACACGACACTGGTTGGGGCAATTGCCGTATTCCCAGCCGCAGTCGCCGGGTTTTGGCTGCAACCATTCGTGGGACTCCATCGACTACGAGATCGAAGCCGTCCCGTGATGGACGCGCAGTTTTGGCGAGGTGCATTCGTCCTCGCCCCCATCGCCTCGGTCGCCGGACTCGTGGCCATGGTTCAACCGGAACCTCATTGGCGTATCGCGTTCGGCTGGATCGCGCTGTGGGGTTGGGCGGGCTTGATCGCGCACGCTGTGATGCGCGACCTGAGCAGACGATTGCTCGGGGGAAACGCAAACCGGGAGTCCAGTGGGCTCGACCTAAGTTACGCGCTCCACGTACTCACGCTGCTGTTGGGGCTCATGGCAATCGAATGGGCTTCCGCTCCGCTCGCGCGTGTCACCGGGGCGTGCCTCATCGCGCTCGCCCTACTTCAGGCCGCACGGATGGTCGCAGATCACCAGTCGAAGTCGGCGCCTCGCTCCTGACTTACTTGTCGCCCACTTCGCGCGCATCCCCCGCATGTGAACGACTCGAGATCGCAGCAATTCCCTCGAGTGCATCCACGAGGAACGGCCGCGCTACACCGTTTTCGCCGTCGATGGCTACGAAGTACCCCAACGGGAGCTGGTTGGGGTCGCTACGCCTCGGGCTCCCGGGCGCTTCGACGACCGTTCCGCGACAGCCGGTGTAGGCGTCCTCACTCTGTACAACGCGCACACGATCACCCGCTTTCCAGACCAACGCCGAACTCATGAACAACAATCCTTTTTCAACGGGTACTGAGGCAAGGCTAGCGAGCCCGATTCAATCAGCAATAAGACAGCGTTATTTTCCGCACCCTGAGCACCAAAGACTGCGGTAGCCTTGAACTTTTCCGGCGTGGGGCCACAGGGAAACTTATCCATCGGGGCGCGTTGGACTCGCGCTGAGAAACCGCGCAAGTACATCGATAGGAGCAAGTGTTGAAGACTTCGTTTGTGATGACACTACTGGGGCGAGATCAGCCGGGCATCGTGGAAACGATCGCCAAGGTGGTCGCCGACCACGGGGCCAACTGGGAAGAAAGTCGCATGGCCCGACTCTCGGGACGCTTTGCAGGTTTCATTCGCATCAGCGCGCCGGCCGCGACGGCCCAAGAACTTGAAGACGGCTTGCTCGCCCTCGCCAGCACAGGGCTCGACGTTCGCGTCGACCGCAGCGACGACGACGAGAGCCCGGGCCAAGCGTCTCGCGCAAGCCTCGAACTCGTAGGCCAGGATCGACCGGGCATTCTCCGGGAAATTACCGCCGCGCTCGCGTCGAAGGACGTCAATGTGATTCGACTCGAGACCCACTGCGGAAGCGCGCCGATGTCTGGAGAGATGCTCTTTCACGCGGAAGCCGATCTGCTTTGCCCGGCCGGACTCGAATTTGAGAATTTGCGAGAAACCCTCGAACGCCTGGGGCAGGACATGATGGTTGAAATCAATATCGCCGAGCCCACGGCGTAGAAGGTTGGAGTCCGTGTTCTCGCAATGTTCGAAGGGTGCGCGCCGCGCCGCAGACGTGTGGCCCAGACACACCCCCAATTGGCTATTGAGACTCTCGTTCGTTTTGTCGAATCACTCGCTCATATGTCCGCATCCCGCATCCCGCACTCCGAACTTCGCGAAGTGCCGCTACTTCTTCGTCACACAGGGGACGAGAGTTTTCCGCGCGGTGCAAAGCCTATGAATTCCGATCGCCCGAGTCCCCATCATTCGTTGTGCACCGCGAAAGCGAGGTTCCGTGTCAGCTTTTTCGAGAGCGACTCGAAAACCAGCCGGCGGACAACCCCGATCACCCTGACCGGCTCGTCCACGGATTGGCCCAGCCTGTTGGTTGACGCCGTCGATGCGGGCAACAGACAGTTCGCAGCGCTCTGCGAACCTTGCCGGCCCCCGTCAAACTCGCCCAAAACCGTTCGCCGTTTCCTGGGGTCAAAGACTTCTATGACAAGATCGACAAGGTCAGTCGCATCACTCATGACGACGATCATCTGCTCCGTGCTTTTTTTCTTCGCGCTTACCGCCGGAACCCCAGCGTTCGCATCCGTACTTCCCTCTCCGACCGTCCCTCCAGGTGCGCTCGGACATGCTGTACTTCAAGAAGCCGGGACTGGAATCTCCGCGCGGCTATTGGTCGAATCGAACTCAGTCCAGACCGACGAAACGTTTCGCATCGGGGTTCTGTTCGACATCGCACCCGGTTGGCACCTCTACTGGCGCAATCCCGGCGACTCTGGCCTGCCCACAGAGATTACGTGGCGCGTCGACGAAGCGACGGTCGGCGAACTGAACTGGCCTGCCCCCGAAGTCTTTCACGAACCCGGCACGGGGTTCGTCACCTTTGGCTACGACGACCAAGCATTCTTGGGCACACAGGTGCAGATCCACACGCAACTCGACGGCCCTGTCAAAGTTGGCGCCAAGGTGAGTTTTCTCGCCTGCAAGGAGGTCTGCATCCCCGGTGGCTTTGACCTCACCCGTACCCTGATCCTGGGCGGGCCGAGCGAGCCCATCCCAGCCGCGACAGCGATCTTTGACGTCTACGAGGCTCAAGTTCCTGCACCCATCGACACCACAACCCCCCGTGTCGAAACTCTACTTTCGAAGGACGCGGTCAGACCTGGAGATAGCTTCGTCTTTGCCGTCGGGAGCAAGCGCTGCGCTCGCGGAGGCGACTGCGACGTCGACGCACTGCGCTCGCGCGATGTCGCGTCGATCTTCATTCCCTACCAGCCATCGAACCCGACCCTGCGTCCCCTGGGCGTGCAGCCATTTCCGGCGAGCGACCAAGGCTTCTTAGTCGCCATGCGGGGCCACATCGACGACGACGCAGCCCCGCGAGAGGACGCAACACTGCGGGGGATCCTGGCATTGTCCGAAACGGGCTACGTCGAAGTATCTCTTCCGTTTCCGACGCTGGAGAAAGGCGCCGACACTCAACTCATCGCAACCGATTGGCTCGATCCGACGATGCTCGAAGGCAGCGAGGCCCCTCGAATCGCAATGGGGTATGCGCTCTTCCTCGCGTTCTTGGGCGGCTTGATCCTCAACTTGATGCCGTGCGTACTGCCTGTGCTCGCCATTAAGATCGTCTCTCTGGCGCAGCTCGCTCACCAGCCGCGGAGCCACATCGCCGCCCACGGGCTTGTTTATGGTGCGGGCATTCAAGCCTCGATGGGACTGCTCGCCGCCGCCGTTCTCGTTTTGCGCGAAGCGGGTACCGCGGTGGGCTGGGGTTTTCAATTTCAAGAACCGATTTTTCTCGCGGCAATCACGCTGCTTGTTGTGGTGTTTGCCTGCAATTTATTTGGCTGGTTCGAGATTGGAGTCAATACGGCAAAGATCGATGGCGTCGGGAGCGAGAGCACCGGATTGAGACGCAGCTTCTTCGACGGCTTTCTCGCGGTCGCCCTCGCAACTCCATGCTCGGCTCCGTTTCTCGGCACCGCGGTTGGTTTCGCCTTCGCGGGGGGCGCGATCGACATCGTCTTGATCTTCGCCGGCATTGGCGCCGGACTCGCGCTTCCGTTCGTCGCGACGTCGTTGATCCCGGGCGCGGCCAAGTTCATTCCGAAAGCCGGCCCCTGGATGATTCGATTGCGCGTCGTACTGGGCGTGGCCCTGCTCGCAACGGGTGCTTGGCTCCTGTGGATCCTGGGACGAACCGCGGGTGCGCAAGCGCAGCTCTACATCGCGTTGCTGTTGTTGATGGCAGCCGCCGGGGCGTACGCCGTGGGCCGATTACAGAAGCAGCAGTCGGACCGAACATTTGCACTCGGCTTGAGCGTCACCGCACTGCTAGTGGGCATTCTGGTTGCACTGCCTCTTGAACCCATTGAACGAAGCCAGCGCGACGACGAGCCAGGCGCGATCGCCTGGCAGGCCTTCCACCCAGGGACCATTCAAGCCGAACTCGCTTCGAATCGTCCGGTCTTTGTCTACTTCACGGCCGATTGGTGCATCACCTGCAAGGTCAACGAACGCATCGTGCTGGAAGACGATGCAGTCACCGATGCCCTTGACGCCCTCAACGTCGCGACCTTTCGCGGAGACTGGACGCAACGCGACGAAGCCATTCGCGTCGAACTCGCGCGGCATGGCAAAGCGGGCGTGCCGGTCTACCTCGTGTACGCGCCGGACCGCCCGGACGCCCCCCACGTGCTGCCCGAGCTGATCACCGTCGACAGTCTTATCCAATCCCTCGAGCGCGCCGCCGCGCGACGCGCGATCTGAGCCGCTCTTCGCAAATTTCATTGGCACCACGCGGGAACGGTCTGGCGACTGAGCCGGGACTGCACGGGTGAGTGATTCGGTTTCGGGCTAGGCTGCACGCGCAGCGTTGGGATTGCCCCGTGTGTTGCGGTCGCAGTCTCAGCGAACCAAGGCCAACCCCGGCCCCGCGAAAGCGGAGCACGACGTCGCGGAGGGAGCGAGTGTGTTCTGGCGCTTGATGCCCTCGGTTCGGGCTCCTGAACAAGATCGCTTCCTTTTTTTCTTCCAACTTTCTGCATTCCTCACGCTTGCTCAAACGCTTGGGCTCGCGGGAAGCGAAGCACTCTTTCTCGAACGCGTCGGACCTAGCGCCCTGCCCCTGGCGTTTGTGCTGGCCCCGATCGCGACCGTGCTCGGCTGTCTCGGCTATGCCGCAATCGTCGGACGCATTCGTAACGATGTCTTGTTCTGCGGCCTTCTCGCATCGGCTTCGGTTGCCCTCGCGGCTGCGGCACTGCTCGTGTACATCAACGTTCCCGGGATTCTCTACGTTGTCTTTTGTGCGGCGTACTTGGCTCAGGCCGTGTTGATCAGCTTGCACTTTTGGACCTTCGCAGCAGACTTTTTCGACACGCTGCAGAGCAAACGTCTCTATCCGTACCTTGCCGTGGGTGCGAGTGCCGGGGGCGTCGTGGGTGGAGCGATCGCCGCACTCAGCGGGTCCGCACTTCCCGCCGAAGCGCTCATTGCAGGTTGGTCTTTGGTTATGCTCCTCACCGCCGTTTTCGTTTATCGCCACGAACTCGACCTGCGGCGTTGGCGCACCGTAGGCTTCGAAGAACGAGACGAGAGTAGTACCGCGGGGATGCAGAGTGCGGTGCGCTTTTTGTCCCGCTCTCCGCTGGTCGGCTGGCTCGTCGTCTCGATTGTCGGAATGATCTCGGCACTCTTCGTCATTCAATACATTTACATGGGAATCTTCAGTGAAGCCTTTGACTCGGCCGAATCCCTTGCCGTCTTCCTTGGGGTCTACCTCGCGGTTAGCAACCTCGTCGAAATCGCGACTGGAACTGTCGTCACGCCCATGCTGTTGCGGCGGTTCGGTGTTCCAACTGCGAACCTGGTACATCCCGCGCTGACCCTTCTCGCGTTTCCGCTCCTCTTGCTTAACCCGATCTTGGTCAGCGGCATCATCGCCCGTGCAATTCGCGAACTCATGGAAAACGCGATGGCGGCGCCGATCAGGCAGCTTGCCTACAACGCGTTGCCGTTTCGTTTTCGCGGACGGGTCCGAGCGCTTCTCGAAGGCGTGGTTCTCTTTGGCGCGATGGCGACGGCGGGGTTTGCGCTTCTTTGGCTTGGCCTCGATGCAAGCCTCATGATGTTGGGCGCACTCGGTGGCACGATGGGCCTGTTGTATCTGGGCGCGAGCTTTATGGTGCGTCGGGAATACTTGCGCAGTCTCGTCACCGAACTGCGGCGTGGCCGACTCGATCTGCAGGACTTCGACATCGACCTTGGGCAAAGCGCGCTTACAAGTCTGGCCGAGCATTGGGAAGCTTTGATCGCCGCCGAGGGGACGTATCCCTCCCCAAGCGTCCTCGCTCTTGCCAGTGAACTCGCGGAGCGCGGTCTCGGTGCCAGCGTCCTCCGGGCGAGTCGACATACGAACCCACGCATCCGCACCACATGCATCGAAGCGCTCGCGGACCACGACCCCACACGCCTCACCGCAGACCTCGTTGAACTTCTTGGGAACAAAGACGCGGACGTAAGATCGGCGGCGGTGCGCGCGGCAATACAACTTTCCCCGATACCGAGTGATATTGAAGCCGGATTACGTGCACGCCTAAGCGATTCTGACCCCAATGTTCGCGCGTACGCGGCTGCAGAAAGCGGCATGTCCGGCGAGACCACACTCTCGGAAATGTTCGCGAGCGACGACCCCATTACGTTGGTCGCGGCCCTTTCGTGTGCAACGTCGAAACAAGCCAGTCTGCTCGAACGGAACACGGGACATGAAAGTCCAGAAGTTCGCGCGACATCGATTTCAAGGTTGTCGCAGCTTGGCGACGTCGCTCCGCTGAACCTCAACGCGCTGGAACGTGCGCTCGGCGATCCTGAACCGATCGTTCGCGAGGCCGCGGCACAGGCACTGTCGAAGTGCGACCAAAGTGGTGTCGCGAAATCACTTGCATCCGCACTCGACGACCGCAGCCGAAGTGTACGCAGTGCCGCAGCATCAAGCCTTGCGGCACTCGGAAAGCCCGGCGTCGATGCGGCACTAGAACGCGTGCGCAGTGGTCACCCCGGCGTCGCAGATGCAGCGCTTCATGCCATCGCGACCGCGAGCGGCTTTGACGCGAGTCCCCAACTCGCCGATGTCTATCGCGGTTGTGTCGTCGACGCCTGGACGCTGGCCGCCGGCATCGAACTCGCCCCTCAAGCCACGACCCTGCAACTGCGATTCCTAAACGAAGCCTTCCTGAATGCTTATCGACACAAGACCGCTCTCGCCTTCAAAGCGCTTCGTTTGATCGAGGACGACACGGTAGTCCGGAGTGTGCAGCGCACCCTCGAACGCGGAACCACCCGAGATCGTGCCGACGCACTCGAGGTCTTGAGCAATCTCGCGGACCGCGATGCATCGGATCAGTTTGCGTTATTGCTCGAGACCGGGGGCTTCCTCGACAAAGTGACCAGCGCTGCCGACTTCATCTCGCCGCCCGACAGATTCAAGGACGTCGTCACAGCGGTGCAACGGAATGAAGACAAATGGCTCTCGATGGCTACCGACGTATACCTCGCAAATCAGAAAGAAGCGGACGCGAATGTCGCCCCGCAGAACACGGACGGCACCGACCCCACCCCCATCCCCAGAGCGGAGATCGACCTCATGCAAAGACTCCTCGCACTGCGCGAAGTCCCCTTATTTTCGAAACTCAGCCTCGACCGGCTCGAAGCGATTCATCAGTTGATGCACGAGTCAGAGTACTTGGTTGGCGAGTGTGTCATTCGCGAAGGCGACCCGGGCAACGATCTGTATGTGTTGATCGAGGGGGAACTCCAAATTTATAAGAGCCACGGTACCCCGGCTCAGCGTCTGCTCAGCACGCTCACGCCGATCGGATACATGGGAGAAATCGCGATCCTCGACGGTTCAGCGCGAAGCGCCACGGCGATCGCATCGAAAGATTCGCGCTTGCTCAGCCTAGGTGGTGAACCCTTCAAAGAAGTCGTCCTCCAAGCCCCTGAGATTTCGTTCGAGATCTTCAAAGTTTTGACTGCCCGCGTTCGCGCCGCCGAGAAGCGTCAAGGTTGAGCACTCAAATTCAAGTTTCCTTACTAGGTTGGCAGACATCTTCTATGGCTGTCGTTTTGTCCCTCATCCTCACGATCATTCCGGCCCTCACCCCGAGCCGGGCAGCCACAGGAGTAAACAGCGTGTCCGAAGCGATGCCCGGCGCATCCGCCTTCCCGAACGCCTTGCGAACACAACTCGCGAAGACCCTGAACGCAAAATCGGCCGACTACGTTCCGCGCACGCGCAATCTCAGCCCATCCGGTGCACCGCTCTATACAAACCGCCTGCTTCTCGAAACCAGCCCCTACCTACAGCAGCACGCCCATAACCCTGTCAATTGGTTTCCTTGGGGTGATGAAGCTTTCGAAACGGCAAGGGAACTTGGGCGCCCCGTCCTCGTGAGCATTGGCTACTCGACTTGCCACTGGTGTCACGTGATGGAAGAGGAGTCGTTCGAAGACCCCGTTGTCGCCGAATACCTCAATGCCAATTTTATTGCCGTCAAAGTCGACCGCGAGGTACGCCCGGATGTCGACGCGATCTACATGGCTGCGATTCATGCCATGGGGGTGAGCGGCGGATGGCCACTCAACGTTTGGGTCACGCCAGATCGCAAACCGTTCTATGGTGCGACGTACTTCCCCCCGAAGGCCACAGGCGGACGGCCGAGTTTCAGGCAAGCACTCGAAGCCATTGCCGCCCAGTACGCAACGAAACACGACGACATCGTGCAACAGGCCGAGCAACTCGCGGCTCATCTCAAGCAAAGCTTGAGTGGTACGGCCGTCGGCCAAAGTGCGCCGGTCCCCGCCGAAGCGATCGCCACCGTTGTTCGCTTCTTCACCGACAACTCGGACGACACCTGGGGAGGACTCAATCGAGCGCCAAAGTTTCCGTCTTCGCTGCCGACCCGGCTCATGCTTCGCTACGCGCATCGCACCGGTGAAACATTGCCGGTCAAAGTCGCCAACCTTGCCTTGGAACGCATGGCGGCCGGTGGCATCCACGACCAAATCGGCGGTGGTTTTCACCGATATTCGACAGACACAAAGTGGCTCGTCCCACACTTCGAAAAGATGCTCTACGACAACGCGCTCTTGATTCAAGACTACGTAGAAGCGTGGCAGAAAACTGGGTTGGAGCAATACGCCAACGTTGCGAAGAAAACCCTGCGCTATGTCGCGAAGGAATTGACCGCACCGGGAGGCGGCTTCTATTCGGCAACGGACGCCGATAGCAAAAACTTTCACGGGGAAACCGAAGAAGGCTTCTTTTTTTCTTGGACGCCCGCGGAGATCGAAGCTGCGATCGGCAGCGACAAAGCCCGCGTTGTTTATGCCTATTACGGAGTTACTTCTACTGGGAATTTCGAGGGTCGAAATCTTTTCCGTACCTGGCGAAGCGACGAAGACGTTGCCGCTGAACTCGGAATCAACACGAAAACTCTGCACCAAACCCTCGACGCGTCACGCGGCACTCTTTACGAAGTACGGGCGAAGCGCCCCGCGCCGTTGCTCGATGACAAAGTGCTCGTCGGTTGGAATGGCCTGATGATTTCGGCCTTCGCACGCGCAGGCTTCGCCTTCAACGACCGCGACTTGGTTACGCGCGCCGGCACAGCCGCGACATTCATTCTGGACAACATGCGCATCGACGGTCGACTCGCCCGGGTCTACATGGACGGCGCAGTGTCGGGCCCCGCATTCCTCGAGGACTATGCCTTCTTCATCAAGGCCCTACTCGATCTCTATGAAGCGTCACCCAAAGCACGTTGGCTTGACGAAGCCATCTCGTTGCAGAACATCCTCGATCAGCACTACGCCGACACCGTCAGTGGTGGCTACTACCAAACCGCGGACGACGGAGAGCAGTTGATTGCGCGCGAAAAGCCGGACCGAGATGGTGCCATCCCATCCGGCAACTCGATCGCGGCACTCAACCTACTCCGGCTGTATCACTACACCACGAAGGCCGTCTATCTGGAACGCGCCGAGATGTTGTTTTCGGCATTCGCGCGTGAGCTCCGGACGGGCACGACCGCGGCTTCCGAAATGTATATCGCCCTCGACTTCATGCTCGACACCGCAAAAGAGATCATCGTGGTCACCACGGGCCCGGGGCCAGACCTCGACGCAATGCTTGCGCCATTGCGCACGACGTTCATGCCCAACCGAGTCGTCAGCATCGTGACCGAAGGCACTGACCTGGACGAACACGCCAAACGTGCCCCTATCCTCAAGGGCAAACGCGCACTCGGCGGGAAAGCCACCGCATATGTTTGCGAGAACCGCGTCTGCAAATTCCCGACGGATTCGCCCGACGTGTTCGCGAAGCAGATTTCGAAGATCAATCCGTATGCGTTCGAAAGTGAGTCGTCCAAGACGGGCCCATGACTTCTGTCGCAGAACGTCGACGCCCACCAACGAACCTTTGACGGCCGCCTAAAGCAGATTGGCGCTTCGCTCCAGCACCCAGTACACGGCAAGCGAACCAATCGCATAGGCGGACACGAGATCGATCCAGCTGCGCTCGACAACCTTCTTCTGTAGCCAGGCAATCAGCCCAAATGAGACGGCAATGAAAGCCAGCTGACCGGCTTCGATCCCTAGGTTGAAGAAGAGCAACGCAAATGGGATTTCTTCGACCGGGAGTCCCGCTTCGCGTAGCGCCCCCGCGAACCCGAGGCCATGCAGAAGCCCAAAGCCGAACGACACCATCCACGGTCGCGAACGCAGCAGAGACTGGGCTTCGGCATCACGTCGCGCCAGCTCTACCGCGACCATCAACAGGCTGATCGCGATGCCGATCTCCACGATCTGCTGCGGGATCCGAATCAGGTCGAGCATCGCGGCCGCAAGCGTCAGGCTATGGCCGATCGTAAATGAGGTAATGGCCCCCACAAGTTTTCGCAGGCCCACGATGAGCAGCAACAGGCCCAACACGAACAAGAGATGGTCGGGCCCCAAGAGAATGTGCTCGAAGCCCAGAAAAAGATAGTTTCCCGCGACACTGTCCCCACCGCGGACCTCAAAGGCGGATGCGTCAGCCCGCACAAGCCCCTTCATCAAACTTCCGTCGAGAAGCAACACGCGAATCAAGGCGGTCGTTCGACTGCGTTCAAGGCCGGTCACACTCAGCTGCGCGCCCAGTAGCCCTTCCGCACCACAGGCGACGCGCCAATGCAATTCGATGTGGTTGGGCTCGACCGTGACCGAGCGATCTTCGATCGCTTCGCAATGACTCGGCAGCACGGGCTCGAGTTCAACCCCCGGCGCGCGCAGGCTTGGCGTCTTGAAGCGGACGGCAAAGTTGCCCCCCGACTCCTCGCGCATTTCCAACAGCGATGGCGCGAGTGGATGGGCAAGTGCGTTGCTTGCAAAACCACAGCACACGATCGCGGCTAGAGTGGCGATGACGCTTCGAACTCGTGGCACAGAGTACGGTGCAATATTGGCTGACCGGGTTTCCATCGGCGCCGAGCTTAGTCGATCACCACCCCAATGGGGCGACGGGATCGCGATTCGCCCTTGTCCAAGACATCGCTTGTCTCCAGCACCAGACCCGCCATCATCAGATGCGCTCGTGCGCCCTTGCGACCTGCTCTAGAAGTTCCCGCGAATCCCCAACACGGCAGAGAAATTGAGGCGTGTTGGGTACTTGTCGCCATTCGCTTTAATATCGGCCTGTGCGGGGGATGCACCGCCGGCCAAATCAAGGGTCAACAACCAAACCTTCAGGCCAAGCCCCCCGGTCAGCACGAACGCATGGTCTGCACCGCTCGCCGCATTCATGTAGCCGCCGGCACGGAGCGCAATCGACACCACCTTGATCGGAATTTTGTATTCAGCACCGAGCGACCAGAGGCGAGACTTATATCCGGAGAGCAGGTCAGATTCGTTCTCGGTGAGATCGAGGTCCGTTGCAATCACAAGCATGTCATTCGAAAACGGGAAGAACGCGGCGCCCATGCGAACTTGTGCATCCATCGTGAAGTTCTTCCGACCGTTCGGATCCAACGGATCACGGCCGGTCGTGAACTTCGGGCTGTTCACGTTGCGTGCAACGAGTCCGACCTGAAGGAAGTCGAACGGTTTGGACATCAAGCCAAGGTCCAAACCAAAGTTACCGCTCTCTTCACGCAGATTTGAATCTCCGAAGTCAAGCTCGGCCTCGTCAATCGTGCGGTAGCCGACGTATTTCGTGTAGGTGATGCCGTGCATATACTTCAAGTTGGCGCCGACGCTGAGCAAGCCGTCAAAGAAGGAATGACCGTACCCGACACCCGATTCAATCACGCCGAGTCCGCGGACCCGGGCTCCGGACTCATTGTTCAAAAGACTGTCCGGCTCGGTGTCGACGACGAATTCCTGGTTTTGATCGTCGTAAGTCGGGTCGATCGCAAATTCGGTGTGAGCGCGGCTGAATACCGCGTAGTTCTTCCAGCGCATGTTCAGGCCGGCGGTCCCCGTTCCCAGAACGCCGGTTCCGTCATCCCCAAGCCGTTCAAGTTCAACCAACAGCTCGTCGAGCGTGGCCTCATCGTCAGCACTCAGTACGCCTCCCGACTCGAGGCGATCGAGAGCCGCCTCAACTTCGCCCTGGCTGTCTTCGAGGTTGTCGATGACTTCGAGGACGTCTCCTTCGATCGAGGCCATGATGTCGAAATTGAGGACGCCGTCGTAGGACTGCGCCATCGCGAGCGCCGCAGGGTTCCAATACGGTGCGAGCGAATCGTTGACGGTTGCGACACCCGCGCCACCCATGCCCTGGTAGCGAGCTCCAACAAGCGTCCATTCACCAGCGCTGACCGAGCCCGCGAGCAAACATCCGAGCGACGACGCCAACGCGATGATGCTTTGGAACGTACGTGAATTTTTCATCTTGGCTTCCTCTTGGCACGCAGCGAACTCGCGTGTGCAACTGGCGCGCAATCCTTCTCTATCGCATCGCCGTGGATTTCTTCCCCAACATGTCATCGTGTCGACAGATCCGATCAAAACCTGAGATCGAAGGGAGCCTAGACAAGCATCCATTTGGTTCGTGTGATCGCAGTCACGATTTCAACTTCAAATCAACGAACCGATGCCAAACCGCGACTCGGAAAATACACATCGGCTACGCATTCTTGTGCTGCGAGTTGTTCCAAAATTGAGAGCTCAGAGTCATGGAGATACAAGATCAACGGTGATCAGCAGCCGCTGTTGATGTCGATTGGATCTGGTGGAGAATGATCATCCCGTGTGACGACGGCTTGCACTGCCTTCGATGAGGGAGCCTAAGGACGAAGCTCTCTCCCGGCGCAGCGGTAAGGGTCGTGTTCACGCTGGTGGTGGTGCTGGTGTAGTCGACTCCCCCTTTATCATCGACCGCGGCGTCTTCGGCTCCGAGTTCGAGACCAACTTCACCGCTGACCAACACTGTAGCCTTTGCGGGGCCCCCGCGCTCGGCACGCGCGAAGCCCGAGACCACACGGTCAAATCCATCGCGAGCCTGTAGCGGTACCGAACGACAAGCGTTGGAATCGCGGCGTCCTGACTTTGCAGAACCGAGATCGTCTCGCGCACAACACTGGGAGTCCCAATCAAGACAAGCGCGTTGCGTCCGGGGTCGAGGACTGCGCGCCCTGCTCTCCGAGAATCTCCTGCGCGAGCGGAAGCAATTCGGCGGACAGCCGATGACTTGGCATACAGACCTCGCTGGTTCTATTTGCGTCGGCGACGTTCTCCGCGGCGAAAATACAAGCGATCAAATAAAACGGTGCGCCGCAACGTCCTACCCATTGGAGAATCGAAGCCCATGCAAGCGAGATTGATCGTTCGCCAGAGTCGTCCCATCGCCCATCGCGACGCAAAGCCAGCCCCCCGCTCGGAGGATCAACCCTACGTGGCGGCCTTTTTCCAATTCCCGATCGCCCTCGCGCTCACGGACGGCACATTCGAGAAGTCGCGCGAATGGAACGGCCGCGCGATTTCCGTAGTGTAAAGTCCGCGGCATATGCGGGGGGCCCAAATCGGATTGTTAGCGGTATACATCATGGCCATCGCGGCCATCGTTGTGACTCCCGCATCGGCAGAAACTCAATTCGATACGGAAGCGCCAGCGGCGATTGAAGAGCGCGCGAGTAAAGAAAAGAAAGCCACTTCGAAGAAGCCCGTCGTTCAATCGATCACCTGGATTGGTAACGAGACAATTTCACACCGCACGTTGCGTGCGCACATCCTCACCCAATCAACAACCTTTCCCTTATTCTGGGTGGCGCACAAATTTCGCGAAGACGATCTCGCGGGCGACATGGATCGCATCACCGCACTCTACCGGTTGCGCGGTTATTACCAAGCCAAGGCAAGTTACAGCGTGGCTCGCGAAGAAGGCAGCCGCACCGTTGCGATCGAGATTCGCATCGAAGAAGGCGCGCCCATTCACACGTACCAGGTCGGGATTCGCCTCGCTAACGGTCACCCGATTTCATCGCATCCCCTGATCGAGGACGTCGCGTGGGACGCCTTCCTGGAATCCATACAGCTCCAGCAGGGCGAAATTTTCGAGTTGAATGACTACCGCGAAGCGAGAGCGAAGATCTTGGCCTTCGTTGCCGAACGCGGTCTGCCCGAAGCGCGTCTAGTGGGCGGTGCACAAGTTGACCTTCGTTTGCATCGGGCGATCGTGGATTGGCAGCTTGTGCCTGGGCGACATATTCGACTCGGCGAAGTCCGAATTTCGGGACTTCACGCCGTCGACGAAAACATCTTGCGTCGAGAGATCAGAGTCAAACCAGGTGAAACGTATTCCGTGAGTCGCCTGGCCAGAGACCGACGGCGGCTGCAGAATCTGAGCCTGTTTCGTTGGACCGTTGTCGAAGCGGTCGCGCCAAAAGACACAGAAGAAGGAGCCGACGAAAAGGACGAAGGATCAACACAGACCCTCGACGGAAACTCTCCGGCAGGCGAAGCCACATGGCCCGTTGACGTTCGAGTTGCCGAGCGCCCTCCCAGAAGGATCCGCATGGGTGGCGGTTGGGGAACCGATACCTCATTTCGTGCGGAACTGTCGTGGCACCATCGGAATTTCTTCGGCGGTGCACGCCATGCAGACGTGTCCGTTCGCTATTCTGGGATCGGCGCTTTGCTCAGGCCAACCTTCACGGAGCCCTACTTCCTCGGCACCCAGACGCAGCTACGAATTTCGCCCGCCTATCTGCTCGAAAAACAAGAAGCCTACGACGCGCGGCGCATCCTGTTCGACGTTCGGCTCAAGCGCAGGCTGACCGAACACTGGAAGATCAGGCTAGGTTATCGCTTCGATCGGGATGACGTTTATTCAGTCGAAGCCGAAGTCGCCGGCGAAGCCGATTTGCCCGAAGGCGTCTCGATCACCACAGGTCCTCTTATCGGGCTAATCAGATCGACCGTCGACAACCGGCTGAACGCACATAGCGGAACGATCCTCGATCTTCGCGCCGAAACGTCTGTGTCTGCTCTCGGTTCTGACGAAGACTTTATCCGCTACACCGTGAGTGCGCGCAGCTTCTTCGAGCTCTTTTCTACCGTGATCGCGAGCCGCGTTTTACTTGGCACCATTCAACCTCTTGCAAACACCCAACCCGATGACGTTCCCCTCGTAGAACGGTTCTTTTCCGGTGGCAGTAGTTCGATGAGAGGGGTTGGCTACCGCGAACTTGGCCCGGAAGACATCGACGGAAATTCGATCGGCGGCGCGAGCCTCGTCGAATCGAGCATCGAATGGCGCATCCCGGTTTTTCGCGACCTCGGCATTGTCGGTTTTATCGACGCCGCCTTCCTTGGCCCCGATGCTTGGAGCTGGAGACTCGACAAGCTCCGCTACGCAGCGGGCCCCGGGCTCCGCTATAAAACGCCCGCCGGTCCGATTCGAGTTGACTTTGCTTGGCGACTCAACCCGGACAGCAAGCGCGGCAATTTCCGGATCAGCGCATCTTTGGGACATATGTTTTGACTTTGGGACCCGCCATTCGCGCCGTCATACTTTCGATCGCGGTGCTCCTGGGCACCACGTGGCTGTTGGCCTTTGGCCTGCTCAACGGTTGGTATCCCCAGCTGCAACGTTGGCTCATCATTGAAACGCTGGACCGTACGATGGGGGTCGACGCAGAGATTCACAGTGCCGACGGGTCCTTGGTTGAAGGCCTCAAACTGAAGGGCATCGTGATCAAGGCCGGCTCCGAGGCAACCGGTACAGCCATGGGCTTGACCGGGGACACTCCCTTTGTTGCTGAGTTCGTGGAATTCGCTGTCGACTTGTCTCAGGCGTTCGAAGAACGACTCGTGATTATAAAATCGCTCACCGTCGATGGGATCGCGCTTCGCCTACAACAAGACGAAGACCACGGATGGCGTCTATTGGGGTTGTCGCGGACTCAGCCCCCAAACCAAAGTGAGCCGAAGAACCCAGATGAAGACAACGCGTCATGGCGCGTCGAGTTCCAAGAAGTGGTCATTCGTAACGCTGAACTCACTGCGCGCTGGTTCGACGTACAAGGGCCGGGATACCTGACGGCGAACGGGTCACTCACGACACGCGACCTTTCGTGGCCAAATGAAAGCGACCATCTCTTGCCTTCAGTGCTCGGAGGTGACTTTCGCATCACCGAAGGCGAACTCGGCCCACTTAAGCTCAGCGCTGGGCGGCTTCGCGTGAACGGCACCCAGGACCGTGTGCAGTTGCGGCTTGAACGCACGACGGCAGCTGACGCCGATTTGGGTCGGTTTCATCTGAGCGCAGAAGCAACCGTCGACATCGCCAAGACGACGCCGAGCGTGAGCGCATTTACTGCACAGCTCGCCTTCACGCGTTTGAATGTCAAATCCATCGTCGCACAAGCGTCAAGCACGCTGCAGCTGCCGGCGAGCGACCTCAACGGACAATTGCGTCTGGAGCTCACCGATCCTCAGGCACAGATCATCAAACTCGACCTCACGTTCGATCCCAGCAAGATCGACAAACGTGCCTTCGATTCGGCCACCGGCCGGTTGCGGTACAGCATTCCGACCGAACAGTGGACCTTCTCTGAACTCGTCGTCAGTTCAGAACGCAGCAGACTCGAAGGATCAGCGTCGGGTACACGAGATGCAATTGACTCCCTCGTAATCGATGCGTCGAACGTCCCGATCGCGGGGTTGGCCGAAGCCCTCGACGTAGATCTCCCACTTGCCGGCCGAATTGACCTTTCCACGCGGTTTTCCGGCATCGCAGACGATCCGAAAGGGGATGTCTTCATCGCGGGTGAAGTCGAGTTTGACGGACGAGTTCCGCTAGACGTTGCAATTGCTGTCACCGCTCATGGGCAGCGGACATACGAAATTGTTCGTTTCAACGTCGCGACCCATGACCCTTCAAACATCCAACTCGAATCAAGTGGCGCGGCATTTCTAAAACAAACGGATCAAGGATGGGCACTGACCGACCTGCAACTTGTGGGTGGGGCTGGCGACATTCAGATCGCCAAAGCCGTCACCAGTCGCGGCAAGCACCACGTTGAACTCAACGTTGATGCGCTAGACCTCACGCGTTTTGCCGCGTACATAGACCCTGAGATTGAAGTTGGGGGTCTGCTCACGGGCCCGATCGCGTTCACCCTCGAATCAAACCGCCTGCAACTCGATGCGGACGCAAAATGGCAAGCGGCGAGATTCGCGAACATCACGGCCAAGACGATCGAAGTCCGAGCAACGACCGAAGAAAATACCATTCACCTCGATGGCAATGTCGACTGGGGCTCGACGAGCTATCTCGAAGTGATGGCCAAGCTTCCCAACAACAAACTGACTTCCGGGCTGCAGGGGTTAGCATCGGACCCGGCGCTCGACGTCACGCTCTCTCTTGAAAACTTGCCCGCAAGCGACCTCGCCATCTTCTTGCCGCCAGATCAGCGCACGGATCAGTCTCTCGAAGGCAGTCTTACAGGCTCATTTCATGTAAACGGGTCGCGTGCTGGCCCCGAAGCCGATTGTTCGGCGACCTGGACCGGCGCACGATTCGGAACTGGCGTGGCGGACCACGTCCACCTCACCTGTCAAACCGAAGGGCGCGCGCTGCGCATCGATCTCGGCATATCGAACGCAAACAAGAATGGCTTCGTCGCCGACGCGTCGCTCGACATTGACAGCCTCCTCGAGGACCCACGGAGCCTTTTTTTGAACCCCAGCAACCGAGCGAACCTTACGGCTCAGGACGTCGACCTCGCATGGCTAGTCCCAAACGCGTCCGCACGTCGGCTCGGCCGGATCAAGCGAGTGAGCGGCCACGCGACTGGCGAACTTACCTTCAACGGAAGCGAAGCCGGCCCGCAACTGAACGGCGAGCTCAACGTCGATAACGCAAAGCTCTCCCTCGCCCTGGTGAAAGAAAGGATCGGACCGATCGTGGGTCGCCTGGTCTTTTCAAATGACGAGGTCCGTGCCGAACGAATCGAAATTGGTTCGAGCAAGGGACCCGCTGTGGTGAAGGGGCACTACCGCTTTGGAACACACGGACAAGATGAACTTGCTGTGCATGCTCAATTCAAAAAGTTTGCGCTGACGCACTTCGCTCTTCTGGACGCCCGGGTGAGTGGAGATCTCAGGCTCAGTGGCAGTTTGAACGCGATCAACGCTGAAGGAGATCTCGCGTTTTCGAGAGTCGAGATCAGCCTTCCGACTCCCGACGACCCACTCCTTCGTGAAGTTCGCATCCTGGGGCTCGAAGGCGATGACGCTGAAGCGAAAAAACGACTTGGCAACGCGACCCCGTCCGCGTATCAAACGATGCGCGCCAATATCGACATCGATCTACGCCCCGGAGCCAAGATCAAAGAGCGTGGCGCCGACATTGTCGCCGAGGGACAGTTCCGGCTGAGAAAAAAGCGACTCTCCCCGACGCTGCTGCAGGGAAATCTGCAAACAACTGGAGGCACATACACTTTCCTTGGGCGGACCTTTGATGTGACGAGCGGGAGCGCGACCTTCGAGGAGCAAATCCCCCCCGACCCGGAGATTCAGGTTTCCGCATCTCGAAATGTTGGGGATGTCACGGTGGGGATCGAACTGACCGGGCAATGGTCGGAGCGTCACTCAAGACTCACCAGCGTGCCCGCAATGGACGAAAACCAAATCTTGTCCTACCTCGTCTTCGACAAACCCGTTAGCGAGATCGGGGACCGTGACGATCAACAACTCAACGCGGTAGCAGCACAATTGGCGAGCAATCTGGCATTGTCCGAGATCACGAAGGCCATTTCAGATCAGCTGCCGATCAACGAAATCAGCATTGACGTCGGCGAGGACCTGAATGTTTCGAGCGTCGGCGTCGAGACGAGTGTCGGCGACGACATCATGGTGCGCTATGACCGCTCGCTACAGACCGGCTTAGGCGACCGCGTTACGGTCGAGTGGAAGTTCTACAAAAACTTAAGCCTGCGAAGCGAATATGTGGACGGCGACAATTCGGGATTTGATCTCTTTTGGTCATACCAGTACTGAGTATCTTCCTACGTTCCCCACACTCCAACGCGGCACGTGGAGTCGTACAATCCCGGCTGCACCGCTAAATCGGCTCGTTCAACGCTGATGTAGCTGATGGACGTTCGGAGAACATCGCGGGCATGGTGACTCTGCTTGTCGGCGATGAATTCATGGTGCGCGGGGCGTCATCACTGGCCCGGTCAGCCGACGTCTCACCGCTGGCCGTGGGCGCTTACAGATCTCATCACCCAGCGTGACACGGTTGCCCATCGACCGAGGCCACCGCTGAGGCCGACCGTGAAGCGGACCAAGACAAGCGTCCGTTTCGCGACTTCGGATTTCTCGTAATCGGCATCGTCGGTTTGTTGATCGGAGCTGTGCTCACCGTCGACGGAAGCGTTTCTATTGCGCGCGCGATGGGCGTTTCAGAAGTCATTGTTGGCTGAACGATAGTTTCGGTTGGAACAAGCTTGCCCGCGCTTGCCGCGACCCTTTCGGCGGTGCGCCACAGTGAAGTTGGAATTGCAATGGGGCCATTGTCGGCTCGAACATCTTCAACACCCTTCTGATCTGCGGCACCAAGGCGGTGATACACGCCATCGATGTGCCGCAGCTGGGGCTAACCGATTTGGCTTTTACTCCCGCCCTGCCCTTGCTCCTCATGCTCACAGATCAAGTCTCTGGTGCAGTGCTCTTTTGGGATCGCTAGAGTGCGCCGCGATTCAGGGCTTGGCGTGTGTCGTGGACGGACAGCCTGCATCGCACCCCTAGAATCAATCCAAGGGATATTCCAACATGCAGAATTCGTTCATTGTGGCGCTCATGCTCACCTTCAGCTGTTTTGTTGGGGCCACGGCCCAGGCGGACAATCATGCGGCAGAGAAGCCCGGGGTGTTCGGAACTACGTTCCTCGAGGGCTGGACCAAGAACATTGGCGCTGGGATCAGTGGATCCGACGGCACCACCAGCGAAGTCAAAGTCACGGCGGACGCCAAGGGCGAATACAACCACGAAAAGCACCGCCGCAAGTTTCAAGCCAATCTTTACATTTCGAAGCCGGACTCTCCGAGCGAACCGACTGACCGGAAAGCATTCGTCGAATACGAGGAGAACTACAAGCCGTTCGACAATTCAATCTATTTGATCGGCACGGCTCGCTATGACTACGATCGTTTATTGAGCGCGAACAGTCGTATCGCGCCCTCAGCGGGTGTTGGGATGGACCTTCACGACTCGGAGAACCTCACGATTCGCGCCAGTATCGGTACGGGTCTGAGTCACACCTGGGACCGAAACGGAGAAACCGTCCCTGAAGGCGTGCTGCGCGGCAGCGCGGACTACAACGTGACCAAGGGCGTGAACTTCGCGACGACGCACACCTTCTATACGAACATCGACGACACCGACGAGCTTCGCGTCATTTCCAACGCCGAACTCAAGGCAGACATCGGAGAAGAAGGTGGGCTCACTGCAAGCGTCGGCTTGAACAACGAATACGACACGACGGCCGAAGGCAGATCGGAAGACAACGAGAAGAACGACCTCACTTACTTCTTGCGACTCGGTTACGACTTCTAGTGTCCCGGCAGCGGTCGTTTTTACCGAGATCACCTAGCCAAGAGACAAGTCGTCTTATGAACTCCGAACACGCCCCGCACACAAGGTCGTGCGGGGCGTGTTCTCTTTGTTGCACCGTGCTGCGGGTAGACGAGCTCAAGAAGCTCGGCGGCGTGTCGTGCAAGCACCAGTGCGAAGGCGGTGGCTGCGCGATCCACGAGACGCGGCCCGGCATTTGTCGTGCCTACAAATGCCTGTGGCTCTCGGGTGGGCTGGCTGACGACGACCGCCCCGATTCACTCGGCGCGATCGTAGACATTCTGACCGTTGGCGCCGAGACTCGCGTATCCATTCAAGAAGCGACTCCCAACGCGTTCGACAGTTCACCGCGTCTGCAGGAGATCTCGGCGCAGTACCGAGACGCGATGCCCGTTCGCGTCGTCGAATACGGAAATTTCCTAGACCCCGACCGGCCCTACCGGGTGTTGCTCGGCGACGGCGAGGAACATCGCGTCAGGGGAGAATGGACCACCGTTCTACGACCGGGGGCTGAACCTGAACGCCGGCGACTGTCCGCCTTCGAACGACTCGCCCGACGCATCGCAGTCTGGATTCGGAGCCGAAAGATTTCTGGGATGCAGCGCCCTGACGACGGAAGCTAAGGCGAAAGCTTCGTCGAAATTCGCGGCTCCAATCCCCCGATACAGATAATTCGCCATCTCCCAGTCGCTTTGTTGTCATTGATATTTCTTTCTGCAACAAAACCCCGATATAATCGCGCCAAATTTGCACCCGGTGGTCGTTGCTTCTTCGGCCCGAAAATTAGACGGGGTTCTTTCAACGCCCCACCCGATCACGTCAAACGATCGGTCACCCTGGAGAAATAAATGGATCTCATCACAACCATGCCCGGTTGGGAATTTCTCGTTCGATACGTCCACTTCTTGTCAGGCGTTTGCTGGATTGGCGTGCTTTGGTACTTCAACTTCATTCAGACTCCCTTCTTCGGCAGCGAACTCGGCGGCCAGGCCAAGGGCGCCATGACCCGCGGCCTCGTTCCCAATGCTCTCTGGTGGTTCCGCTGGGGCGCGATGTTCACCTTCCTGTCTGGCCTCTTGCTCATCGGTTTCAAAATGGGCGCCGGCGTCGGCGTGGGTGACGGGTACATGACGCGCGTCTTGACCGGCGCATTGATGGGCACCTTCATGTGGGCAAACGTCTGGTTCGTTATTTGGCCCGCACAACAAGTCGTGATCGCAAACGCCGAAACGGTCGCAGGCGGTGGCGAAGCCAACCCCGCAGCAGCAGCGGCAGCTGGTCGCGCCGGCATGGCGTCGCGCACCAACACCCTGTTTTCGATCCCGATGCTGTTCTTTATGGGCTCAGCAAGCCACTTGCCCACGTTCAACAACGGCACGAACGACGCAGTCTACTGGCTCGTTGCAGGCGCGCTGATCCTGTTCGCTGAAGCACAGGCGTTGATCGGCCCCGGCGCTCCGACCCAGAAGCCGCTCACGAGTGTTTCCGGCACGATCCATGCCGGCCTCGGGCTTACGGTTCTGCTCTACATCGCAGGCGTGGCGATCAACTAGCCATCGTCATAGGCGAGTGGAAGAGAGGCGAGTGTGATTCAGAGAGGCCCGGTGGATTTCCGCCGGGCCTCTTTTATGTTGAGACGTTTGGCGAAGTTCTAGGCCCCGTTCGTATGTTCGCGATTGTCTTTCGCGATCAAATCATCCCGCGCTCGGCGAAGACTCTGCGCAAGAAACTGACCGGCATGTTGCCCGCGTGGAGATAGACCTCGTGAAACTTGCGGTCCAGATCGAGCCCGGAGAGCGTGCCCTCGTGCGCGCGTTCGACGTCTCGTTTCAGCTCCCACACGAGTCGGTTCCCAGTAAGGTACGACAAGGGATACCCGCGCTCCTGGGAGTACCAATTGAGTTCCGCTTCGACGCGGCCCGAAGCAAACCCCGTAACCGCCTGCAGGAGACTCCCCGCCGCGGCGAAGGGGTCGTCGTCCACCCCAGTGTCAAAGTCGACACCGACGTTCAGGTAGGCGCGATCGCCGGTCATGAAAAACAGATCGATGGCGACTCGGGCGCCAATGCGATTGGTGTCACGCTTGGCAATGAAGCGAGCTTCGTCAGTTAATTCCCCCATATAGCCAATATCAAGCATGTAATCCTCGAGCATTGTGGTCCAGCCTTCGGCTTGGTCCATGGCACTCACGTGTCGACGGATGACCGATGGATGCGCGCTCGCAGTTGCGAGCTGGAGGTGATGTCCCGGGATGCCCTCGTGAATCATCATGCCCGGCACGTCGAGTTCTGAAAAGTGGGCCACCAGTTCGTCACTCAGAGTGAGGTAGATCAAACTTGTTCGAATGCCGTCGCGAAACGGGGCCGGTGAAACCATCGCGCCGGCTGGGATCGACGGGGTCATGAAGCTCGGTGTTTGCAAGATCTTCATGTCTTGCCCTTCGAGCACCGGGAACAGCCGATGCTCGTGGATGTACTCAAGAACGCGCTCACGCTCCTCCTGGTAGCGAGCCAGAATCTTTGGGGCGTTTCGATCGGCTGGCCCTGGAGCAAAGTGTTTTCGAAGTGCGTCTTCAACTTCTTCGACCGTCGCCTTGCCGGGGAGTCCGTACTTCTGGGCCAAGCGACCACGGAGTTCATCCAGCACCGCGGCGTTCTCCGCCAGGTAATCCCGCGCGATCCCGTGAAGTTCTTCGAGAGATTTATCGATCCCGCGAAGCGCGACGATCTCGCGGGCGTCGGCCTCATTGAGATGAAGACCCGTATGAGTGGGGGCCGCTTCCAAGAACGTGACATATCGCGCGATCGCGGCTTCCGCTTCGGTGCGCGCAGCTGTCAGTGCTGTGTGACTCTCCCACCCTACTTCTGCGGACCAACCCTCAACCGTGGCAAAGAGCCCAGGCACTTCTTTGACCTTTTCAAGGTCCATTGCGCGCCAACGCTCGAGCGGGGTATCGAGACGACCCTGCAGCGCATCGAGATACTCCGGCACGGCCTGTATTCGCGACAAGATGTCAGCGAGACGTTCCGGCGCTGGACGCGGGTCATTGATGAACAACATAAATATGCCGTCGCTGATGTCGTCAGCCCCGGTCGGGGTTTGTTCGAGGCGTCGCTGCCCAGCAAAGCTGTAGCTGTCGGAATGGATCTGCGCGCGCAGCCCAAGCGAAGCCAGTTCGAGATCGAGGCGAGAATCGAAGTCATGGGATTCGACGAGCAACGATTCCGCTTCGCCGAGTAGCTTGCGCGCCGCGTTGAGCCCGTCTTCACGCGCCTCGAGGCTTGGGTCGGGAAGCGATCCCAAGCTTCGATCGACGCCCAAGTTCACGCACGCATTCGGGTTTCGAGTCTGGTGGCGGTGATAGCGTTCGACAAACGCGTCAAGCGTCATATCAAGGTTTCCTTTGTAAACTTAATTGGACGAAGACGAAACGAACGCGTGCGTACGTGCGATCACGATCACGACACCCCATGGGCTTCGTGTTCCGCACGGAGATCCGCCACGTTCGCGCCACTTCCATCGGGGCGCCAGCCGGGCGCGCAAAAAAACAGACCAAGCGCTCCCGGGAGCGATTCCACGCTGGGCAGATCGCGCATAATGGCGAGCCATTCGTGAAACGAAACCGTCGCGAAGTCGAATCGACTGAGGTTCTTCGCAATGCCATAATCGACCGGGTGCAGGCGCCCAACCCGTTCCGTGTGGAGCCCGAACGGGTAGATCAGGCTGATCTCGTGTGCGGTGGCAATGATCTCCGGTGCGAATCCCAGCAGCGCGAGCGGCGCCCCGAACAGCACACCGGGGAGTGGCGTCGTGAGCAACTGACGAAGGGCAGTCGAAAGGTTGTCATGGGTGCTTGAAGGGCGGTTCGCGTGGGCGGCAAGAGTAGTTTTCCTCTCGACGAAGGTCACACTCACAACGCAGCGGAGTCCTTGGAGCGGCGTGGCTAGTGGACGGTCATGAGCCGCCAGGACGAGCTGAAGCTGTCCCAGACCTGGACGTCGATATCACCCCACGGCGAAAGGACCAACGCGTAGTCTCGGGTCGCGCTCTTTAGATACACGATGCCCGCGCCTGAAGCGCGCGTACTTCCCGCAGCGGCGGTCGAGTTCAGCACGGTCGCTACGCCGTCGCGACGAAAGACCAGCCCCGAATCGACGGCTTCTGTCGAACCCGAAGAAAAACTCAACGGGCCGCTGATGGTCCTCGCAACGTCGCCGGTCGCGGGATGTGTGGCAAAGCCACTGCCCCAGACGACGGCGCCCCGCGCATCCGCGGGAACCGACGCAACGTACTCCGCCTTCGACGCGAGGCCGTTGGCGTCTCGATCTCGGATCAGCCAAGCCATGACGTCGCTGGGCACGCCGCCGATTGCGACTGGAGCCCCTTCTGCCTGGCCGAAGAATACAATGTGATCGTCACCGGTTTGAACCGCCTCGTCCCGCGCCAACAACAACAACCCTTCGACGCCCCGAACCGTGGGATTGTCGAGGGCGACAGTTTCGATGGGCTTGATTCCGGGGATCGCGGCCACTGCGAGCAATGACGCCACGATCAAACCGAGCACCCACTCGATGTTGCGCTTCGGTTGCTGGCCGATTTTGGAATTTTGCGGAATCACTTCGTCTGGCTGGTGCATTTTACGATCTCCGGGCCGATTGGAAGGCAATAGAAGGAATCGGCCCGATTGATCATAAAGCTGAGGACAATATTGAGGCGGCGTGGTCCCACCGTTGCGGGCTCTACCCCAGGGCGCTCACACTTCTCTACAAAGCAAAACGGCCCGCCGAACCGAGGTTCGACGGGCCGTACTTGAATGCGACGTGCGTAGCGATCAGCCCGCGTTTAGCCGTTTTTCAGCGCCTGATCGATCGCCGTTTTGAACTCGCCGAAAGGCTTCGCGCCCGAGAGGAAGCGACCATTCACAAAAAAGCCCGGGGTACCGGTTACGCCCAGTTCCGCGGCTTGCTTCTTGTCGTTGCTGATGCGACTTGCAACCTGAGGCGACTTCAAATCCTTCTTGAATTTTTCAACGTCGAGTCCCAGTTCCCCCGCGAATTCAACAAACTTCTCGGGTGATATCTCGCGTTGCTTGGAAAAGATCTTGTCGTGCATTTCCCAAAACTTGCCCTGCAAGCCAGCGGCTTCGGCAGCTTCGGCGGCGCCTTGAGCCTGCTGATGAAACGACAGCGGCAGATGCTTGAACACGATCTTTACATCGTTCGGGTATTCGTCTCTGATCCGCTTGAGGGTCGGGCCCACACGCCCGCAGAAGGGACATTGAAAATCGCTGAACTCGACCAGTGTCACCTTCGCGCTCTGTGGCCCCTTAAAAGCTGAGCCCGCGACGTCGACTTTATGCACCTTGTCCGGATCCGGGCCACGACGGCGCGGCGGCGGTTTCGAAGGCGCGGCAGCCGGTGCGCCGCGCCCTGCAACAAGGGCACCTTGCATGTTCTTCACGGCGCTTTCGAGTTGAGGGATCTGGTCCGTAACTCCGTCGATCGAGTTCGAAACGAGGTACGCGCCACCCAGCATACAAACGCCAAGGATAAACGCGGCAATGACTGATTCGATTCCGTTTGAAAACAACTTTCCGATTCTCCTCTTACAAGATTTCCAACTTGGTATTTCAAAAATAAGTGTTGCCGGGACACATCAGCGAATTTCGGGGCGCTGCGCGGCGAGCACACTAGCAGAAACCGCGAGCCCCCTTGGAGTTCCGAAGCCCCAGTCAGCCGGCGCTCGCGAAGCCGAACCCGCTACACCCACTACACCCACTACACCCACTACAGCTCTTCATCTTCGTCGATTTCTTTCAGTCGAATCGGGTGCGGCGCGTGCTCAGGACCCTCGGCCCAACCCGGCAGTGATGCGGCGGCTCTCAGCCATGATTCGGCGATCGACTTGTCCAACAGGACGTCGTTGTTGTCAAAGCCCTCAAGAACGCTCTCCCAGAGGTCACGACCCCCGCCTTCCCACCACACTGGGCTCGGACAATCGAAATCAATCGCCAACTTGATCATGCTCATGGCTTGCATTCCTTCTGCTCTCACTGCTGGGTTAACGCTTGCCGCTCGGAGCCTTCGTCGTCTTGCGATGGTGCGGGAGTTCATCTTTGGCTGCGACGGAACATAGCCGAGGCTGCCATCGACACTGGGCCAACGAAATCCGCCCATTTCTGTCGAATTCAATTCCTTCAGCTTCTAACAGACTCTGCTGCACCCCTTCCATCATCGGCTCGCTGCGCGGACTAATCTCGCCCTTTGCATTGACCACCCGCTGCCAGGGGATGTCGCGTTCGTCCCGCACGGCGTGAAGTGCATAGCCGACCTGGCGGGCGTGTCCGCTCAAGCCCGCAAGGTCCGCGACCTGTCCATATGTCGCGATCATCCCGCGCGGGATTTTGTCCACGACCTTGTAGATGCGCGTATAATTGTCGCTACCTGTCTGCTTTGCCACCGTCCCCATCCTCAGAGTTCGGGGTAACGCAGGTCGTAACCGATCGACATGCCAAGGATGTCGAAGTCGGTCTTTGCGCTGACCACTGGGTCGCCGGGTGCGATCGCGTCCGACTCCCGGAAACTTCCGCCATCGCTGCCGAGATCGACATCGAAAAGATACAGATTGCGGTACTGGGCGACAACGTCGCCGCTCGGCGAAACCAGTACGCTGCAGTGATATACACGCGAGCTGTCTGGAATCGCCTCGGGAAAAGATCCACCGAGAATCCATACCGAGCGGTCGCGGGCCAAGCTACGAAGCGCTCCG
>LWDU01000017.1_pt1 | contig 81743 bp, 75 predicted proteins | sample 727161 | NCBI WGS metagenome assembly LWDU01 (sample SAMN04566230, study PRJNA314399) | hydrothermal vent metagenome | isolation source: deep sea hydrothermal plume seawater | place: Mexico: Gulf of California, Guaymas Basin | collected 2004-07-11
CAGATGGGTGAAGGCTATGATTCATATCGTGAGTTATTTTCTTTGCTCGTTTCTTAGCTGTCCTTGTTCTGATCTTTTTCTTACCCCATTTCTTTTGTTTCTCTTCCTCAAGAACTTCATCGTAAATATCTTCAACTCTTTTTGATAAAAGTTTATTTTGATGTTTCTCGTCAAACAGACCTGATAAACCTGAATTCAATTGATCAGTCAGATACTCTCTTGTGTTCCGATACAAAGAACAAAAATACACATCCCGTTTTTGACCGTGTTCAAATTGATTTAGAGGAATATCAAGTAACCGATAAATGTTAGATAAAATGATTTGTTTTGGGCCCGTCTTTGGAGTAGATGATTCGGTAGCTAATGATCGTTCGTGAATGTCTGAATAATTATTCCCACTCAATTGTTGCGGGGGGCTTGGAAGAGATATCGTAAGTCACTCGACTCACACTGCGGACCTCGTTGATGATTCGCGTGGAAACTCGCGCCAACAGATCGTAAGGAAGTCGCTTCCAGTCTGCGGTCATAAAATCGACGGTTTCAACCGCGCGGAGAGAAATCACAAACTCATATGATCGATTATCACCCACAACACCGACTGACCGTACTGGCAGAAACACGGCAAACGCCTGACTTGTGGAATCGTAAAGGTCGCTACGACGAAGTTCGTCTAGAAATATAGCGTCTGCCTGGCGAAGGATATCGGCATATTCTTGCCGGACTTCTCCCAGGATTCTTACCCCCAATCCTGGCCCTGGGAACGGATGACGATAGATAATAGATTGCGGCAATCCCAGCGCAACACCCACCGCGCGTACTTCGTCCTTAAACAGTTCGCGCAACGGTTCCAGCAGTTGAAGTTCTAGGGTATCCGGTATACCACCAACATTATGATGCGATTTGATGACCTTTGCATTTCCTGTATCTGCACCGGCCGACTCGATCACATCTGGATAGATAGTGCCTTGCGCCAACCAGCATATGTTTTCTATTTTGTCTGCTTCTTCTTGAAAAACATCCACAAATATGCCGCCTATCACCTTTCTTTTACACTCTGGGTCGGTAATCCCAGACAAGGCTTCCAGAAACCGTTCCGACGCATCAACCTGGACAATGCCAATACCAAAAACATCCGTAAAGGTCTCCATAACCTCCTCGGCCTCACCCTGACGCAATAGCCCGTTGTCCACAAAAATACAGGTTAGCTGTTCGCCGATCGCTTGGTGGAGAAGCACAGCAACGACTGATGAATCAACGCCACCCGATAAACCCAAAACCACTCCGTCACTACCGACCTCCTCTCTAATCCTGGACAAGAGGTCATCGATGATATTAGCCGGCGTCCAATCACCAGTACAGCCACAGATATCCCGGACAAAACGCTCCATCATTGCCCGACCCTGCGTGGTATGAGTTACCTCAGGATGAAACTGTACCCCAAAGAAATTGCGATCGAGATTAGCGATCGCCGCCATCGGCGCGTTCTCACTCACCGCCAGAACCCTAAAGCCATCAGGCAGAGTACTCACTCGATCACCGTGACTCATCCAGACTTGGAGAAGACCCGTACCGTCTGCTTCTAGGCGATCATAAAGACCATCAATCAAAGGACTCGTGGAAATCGACCGAATCTCAGCAGATCCGTACTCCCGTTGTTTCGACGTTTCGACTTTGCCACCTAGTTGAGCAGCCATCGTCTGCATGCCGTAACAGATACCTAGAATCGGGCAATTCAGATCAAATACTTCCCGATCAGCACGCGGTGTATTGGCCTCTGTAACCGTCGCCGGACCACCCGACAAAACGACACCAGCTGGCTTGAAAGATTTTATCCTGCTGATATCCGCATCAAACGGTAAGATTTCACAGTACACATTCAGTTCACGGATACCCCGAGCAATCAACTGTGTGTACTGTGAACCGAAATCCAGAATCAGAATTCGCCGGGCATGCGGGTCGCTGGTGTGTGTCATCAGACCATTAGCCAGTTGCGGTCTACCCCAACTCTCTCAGGTATCGCTACTGTAGTTTGGCGCTTCTTTGACCACGGCGACATCGTGAACATGACTCTCTCGCATACCTGAATGAGTGATACGAACAAAACGACAATTGGTTTGCATTTTATTGAGGTCAGAGCAACCGGTATATCCCATACTGGCGCGAAGACCACCGGCCAGTTGATGAACGATCGATGTCATCGGGCCTTTGTACGGCACGCGACCTTCAATCCCTTCCGGTACGAGTTTGGCAACATCAGGTTCTCCTTCCTGAAAGTATCGATCTTTCGACCCTTGTTCCATAGCGCCCAAAGACCCCATCCCACGGTAACTCTTGTAGGAGCGCCCTTGATACATCTCAATCGCCCCTGGGGATTCGTCAGTACCTGCAAAAAGACTGCCTATCATCACGCAGTGGGCGCCAGCAGCAATCGCCTTGGCAATATCACCGGAATAACGAATACCTCCATCAGCGATCAGCGGTATTCCTGAGGTTTCTAACCCTGTGACCACGTCCAGAATTGCAGAAATTTGTGGAAGCCCTACACCCGCAACGATGCGCGTGGTGCATATGGACCCAGGTCCGATTCCCACTTTCACACCGTCTGCACCAACTCCTGCCATCGCCAGCGCAGCATCCGCCGTCGCTATGTTTCCACCAACAACGTCGACTTGGGGATATTCGCGCTTAATCAATGCTATTCGATCGAGCACACCTCTCGAATGCCCATGGGCCGTGTCCACAACGATTGCATCGACATCCGCCTCTACAAGCTTCTCCACCCGCTCCTGGGTATCCGCACCTGTGCCTACAGCCGCGGCGACGCGCAATCGACCTTTCCCATCCTTACTCGCAACTGGGAATTCGGTCTGCTTCTGCAGGTCTTTAACTGTGACCAATCCTTTCAATTCAAAATCGTCATCCACCAGTAGCACTTTTTCTATTCGATGTTCGTGTAGTAGGCGCTTGATTTCATCCTTACTCGCACCCTCCAGCGCTGTAATCAGTTCATTTTGAGGCGTCATTACAGCGGTAATCGGTTGGTCAAAACGTGTCTCAAATCTGAGATCTCGGCTAGTCACTATCCCCGTCAACCGACCCGCGGCATCGAGAACCGGGACCCCTGATATCTTCATTTTGTGAGTAAGATCTACAACCTCGCGAACGGTTGCTGTCTCAGCGACACAAATAGGGTCTGTGATCACGCCACTTTCAAACTTTTTGACGATAGATACCTGCGCGGCCTGAATATCAGGACTCAGGTTTCGGTGCACAACGCCTATCCCACCCTGCTGGGCGATACATATGGCGGTTTCCGATTCGGTAACCGAGTCCATCGCTGCGGTGACCAGTGGTAGATTGAGGGTGATATTCCGGCTAAATTGCGTGGTCAAATTGACGTCGCGTGGAAGAACATCAGAAAAGGAAGGAACAAGGAGGACATCGTCGAAAGTTAACGCAAGTTCCATGTGTTCCATCCTTGGATTATAGAAGTTGACTTACCACCGGTAAACCTTGTACGGTCTGTCTCACACCATACCCAAGGCTAGGCAGCTGTGGTTATCTGCCCCATAGGACCACTTATGATTCGATTACGCGACGTTTTCATGGTTTCAGTCATCGCAACATTAAGTCTGGCAGTCTCACCGGTATACGCTGGCAGCAATGCTGCTGAAACCATAACCCGGGCAGAACAAGATTTGAAATCTGCCGTCCAATCTGGTGCTGTATGGCGTCTCGTTGACAAAGCAACCGGATCTGGTGCCGTAGGCATAGATAAACTCCTAAAACTTGCCAAAAAGAAGCTAGATGAAGGCCAGGACGATGAGGCAAAACGACTGGCTACGCTCGTGTCGTGGGCTGCCCAGTTGGGGATACAGCAATCCAGCGGGCAGAAACAGGCAAAACCGTTTTACTGATCTGACGGGTCAGCCGTTATAAGAAAAGCCGGCACAGCCGGCTTTTTGGTTTGTTTGTTGAGTTTCGGCCATCGACAATTCACAATCCTCCAATGCTGATCGATCATGTACTTAGTGTCTCCGAATTCACTCGATCAATCCGCGACCTTCTGGAAGAATCCTATCCAGAGGTTTGGATACGAGGTGAGATCTCTAATCTTGCGACCCCAAAGTCGGGGCATGCCTATTTTTCGCTGAAGGACGAAAACTCACAGGTGAGGTGCGCATTGTTTCGCACTCAGCGACTTCGGCTTGCTGTGCCACTGGCGGAAGGCACTGCTGTGTTAATCCGAGGTAAGCCTTCGATCTATCTTGGTCGAGGCGACTTCCAGATGATTGTAGATTATGTGGAACCTGCCGGGGAGGGAGAGCTTCGGAGGCGATACGAACAACTAAAGGTGGAACTCGAACGACAAGGTCTATTTGACCCAGCCATAAAACGAGCATTGCCCACCATGCCCAAGCGAATTGGCGTGGTCACGTCGCCTACTGGCGCCGCAGTACACGACATCCTGACAACGCTGGCGCGCAGGTTTGCCACAGCAGAAGTTCTGGTGCTGCCGGTAACTGTGCAAGGCGATGATTCGGTTCCTTCCATCGTAAACGCACTAGATCAAATAAGACAAAGCAGCACTTGTGAGATCGTGATCCTGGCACGGGGCGGGGGCAGTCTAGAAGACCTCTGGGCTTTTAACGAAGCTTCTATCGTGTACGCAATTCGGGCCTGTCCGGTTCCTGTGATCACCGGAATTGGCCACGAAACCGACTTTACGCTTGCTGACTTTGCTGCCGATTTTCGAGCCGCAACGCCTACTGCGGCTGCAGAAGCAGTGACACCCGATACAAACGAGTTATACGCTCGTTTAGCTGGTTTGAGTAATCGAATTTCACTTGCGACGCTTAGAATGTTACAAGATCGCGGGCAAGTGCTGGATGCCTCAGCAGGACGATTGCACCACCCGAGGGCACGCCTCAGCAGCCAGCGTCACCAACTTCGTGCCCAACAGACTAGGCTCCACTCAGCTGTCCGCGATCCGCTCTATAGCTACCGCTTGGCATTGACCCACGCAATTCATCGGCTGCATGTTAATTCACCCGTTGCTACCGTCAAATCAAATCAAGTTAGCTTTCAAGCATTGTTAGGCCATCTGCAGCGTTTGGGTACAACCATCATTACCTCACATCGGCAACAGATCGGTGCCGCTGGGGGTGCGCTCGAGATCCTCAATCCCAGGAGAACACTAGGCCGAGGCTACGCGATCGTAAAACGAGTATCCGATGGTACGATAGTAACTTCAGCGCTCGATACCACCCCCGGAGATCCGCTAATTACGGAGTTACGCCGGGGTAGCGTTAGCAGTACTGTAACCGGCATCAACAAACACTTGATCGACCCTACCAGCAACCCTACGGACCCAGATTGAACTGGTCCAACGAGACCTAATGTCGACTTCGTTTACCTTGCGTGGCCACGAATTCTGGGTGATTTGTGTCTTTGAGTTGTTCGCCTACCAGCAGAATACGGATTCTTTGATGTCCGAAGTTCAAGCCGAACCCGTGTACCCACGAGCCGAAATGCTTTACCAAAAGCACTTGCGATGTATCGCAGATAGTTAGCAGGCAGATGTTTAAGCATATTGCCATGCAACACGACAGTTGGCGGGTTTTTGCCACCCTGATGAGCAAACTTGATCTTTACAACACGCCCCTGCCGTAAAGGCGGGGCATGTTTTTCTACGACTTCTCTTAACACCGTATTGAGCCGGGAGGTTGGCATGTCAATCCAATTCGAGTCCAAAGCAAGCATCACCGATTTGATCACATCGGCAACTCCACTGCCGTACAACGCAGAGATATATAACGTGTGGTGGTCCGGCAAAAATGCAAATCGTCGATCCAACGTCCGGCGAAAATAATTCTTGTCCCGACGCTCCATTCCGTCCCATTTATTAACGACCAGTACCACGCTCCGACCGCTCTCCTGAATCAAGCCAGCTATTGTGAGGTCCTGCTCCAGCACTCCCTGGCGGCCGTCAAGAATATGCACAACAACTTGAGAATCTTCAATCGCCTGAAGTGTTTTCACCACAGAAAACTTCTCTAGAGTCTGTGTGACTCTAGCCCGCCGGCGTACACCTGCGGTATCAATCAACATTAATGGTTGTTCGAATCGATCTAAGGCAACCTCAATACTATCCCGCGTGGTTCCTGGTTCGTCAGCGACAATTACTCGTTTTTCAGAGACCAGCGCATTAGTTAACGTGGATTTACCAACGTTGGGTCGCCCAATTAGTGCTACTCTCGGACGACTGGTCCGTCCAGATTCATCTTCTACATTCGGAAATTCCGTCCCCAGCCATAACAAGAATTCGGCCACGCCGAAGCCCGTTTTTGCTGAGATGGCTCTTGGGATTCCCAATCCAAGCTCATTAAACTCTGCTGAAATAATATCTGGGTCCAAACCTTCAACCTTGTTGACGACCACGAAAACCTTTTGGCCACTTTGTCGTAACCGTTCAGCTATATCGAATTCTTCAGGTACCGCACCAGCGCGCCCATCCGTCAACAACACCAGAGCGTCTGCTTCATCGATAACTTTCTCGACCTGCTCTTGAACCGCGATCTGGATCGCACTTCCTTTAGTCGTAAGACCACCGGTATCTACAACCAAGCAACGTAAATTGCCCTGGACGCACCTACCATAGATCCTGTCTCGGGTCACACCAGGCTGATCATCTACCAATGCTTTACGACTGCGGGTCAGTCGATTAAACAGCGTCGACTTGCCCACGTTAGGTCGGCCAATGAGTGCGATAACCGGAAGCATGCTATTTCACCTTCACCCAGTAGAAGGTGTTAGAGATTGTTTACCTCAACTGCTCTCTTCGAGCAGCCAAGCTGTAATCATACCTCGTTCCGACAATGTATAAAATCCTCCAAAGCCCGGACCGACAAAGGTTGCCAAAATTGCGCCAGCACGAGCATGACCCCTACCTTTTAGCTCTCCTGTGTTTACATCCATCACATGAACATAACCCTGATAATCACCGACAACACAAAACTTAGAGCCTGGTATCGCTATAGGATTTGTCACCCCTCTACCCATTAGTCGAGCCTGCTTCCAAACTTCGGTACCCGTATTTTGGCCAAGTGCCACTACAACCCCGTTATCCAGTGTCACCAATAATTCACTGTCACTAACAGCCAGATTCCTTAAGGTGGATCTTGGCACCTTCCATTGTACTTTTTGAGCTGTCAGAGAAATCGCATACACCTTATCCTGGTAGGCGGCTACAAACAATTGGCTACCAGCGATCAGCGGATCAGCATCAATATCGATCAAGCGGTCTATCTGATTGGATCCCCCGGGCCGGGATATTGGTGTTTTCCAAAGCTCGCGTCCAGATTCAATTTCTATACCAGACAAGTGCCCACTGGCATAACCGACCACTACAATTTCATTAACCTGAACGGGCATGGACTGTCCTCGAACACTGAGCGAAGGGACATTATTTCGCAAACGCCAGCTAATCGTACCGGAATTCTTATCTACGCCGATAACTTGACCATCCCCCGCCCGGACAATGATATGCTCGCCTGCGATGATGGGCCTTGCAAGCACTTCCGCGCCAACGCTTGACTGCCACAGTAATTTTCCATCCGTAGGATCCAAGGCCAGCAGTTGCCCCTCCGCTGACGCTACGACCACTACACCATGGCCGAATCCGACACCAGCTGAAAGATCTAATTTAGAATCTATCTGCCAGACTACATTGCCCGTAACAGATTCTAAGGCGTAGACTTTACCGCCCGGTTCTGCCACGAATATTTGTGAACCCCCCACTACTGGCCGCAACGGAATGTCGGCCGAGTCGTAGGTTTCTCCGGTATAAAATCGCCAACTCGGTGTCACCTTCCAAGAAGATTGTTTAGGTACAACTGCGGGTTCCGAGCCTTCACGCATAAAATGAATCGGGCGTGGTGCGCAGCCAACGACCACTGAAACCACAATGGTCAGAGCTAACAACTGTCTAATCACTGGTTATTACCAACACTTCTCGCATAGTTTCGTTTAGACGTGAGTAAAGCCCTCGAGGAGGACGCCGGTGCAAGCGCCTGAAGCGCACGATCGAAGGCTTCAGCAGCGTCCGAGTACTTGTGCTGGGCAAGAAGAACATCGCCGAGAATTTCAGAAAACTCCGATTCAAAACCTCCCACATCGTCTGTGGTTGCTAACTCATGTGCTCGTTCCAAATCACCAGCTAACAATTTCACTTGGGATAGTCGAAGCCGAGCGAGCTGACCCATCGCTGGATCCTTTGACTTTGTCATGACATTGGTGAGTGCTTCCATGGCATTCGAAAGGTCACCCTTTTGCTTTGCCAGCTTCGCAATCATCAGATATGCCAAATCACCATATGGTGTAGCCCGGTAGTCCTTAATGAGTATTTGCGCGCTATTGCTTGCTCGCTCGATCGCTCCGGACTCATCGTACGCCAACATTTCTTGGAACACGTCAGATGCCGATAAAGCACGGTTCTCTGTATACGCCTGCCAACCTTTGAAACCACCCACTCCAAGGATACCGATAGCGACTCCCGCCACAATTCCCATGCCATTCTTCTTCCACCACACTCTTAACCTTTGAGCATCATCGTCTTCGGCAACATGTACGCCCAGTAATTTGTCGTTCTCAGCCATTATCATCCTCACCCGTTACTTTTGTTCTTCCCGCAACCTAGTACAAACATAATCAGCGAGATTCGACTCGTTGACTTGGATCTGCCCACCATCCTCACGCAAAGATTTTACCGTGGCATACCCGTTCATAGACTCGTCAGCGCCAATAACAACCACCAATTGAGCACCGCTTTGATCTGCCCGCCGAAGTTGACGTTTAACCGCCCCACCGCCGCAGTTGATGATCGTATCTATTCCAGCGTCTCGTAGTTTCTCGGCATTCTTCAAAGCGTAGCTCATCGAATGATCGCCAATAACACACACCCAAACGTCTGGTTGCTCGTTCCCGACGGGATCTGCACTGGTCTCGTAAACCTCGACTAACCGTTCGACACCACACGCGAATCCTGCAGCAGGCATAGGTTGACCGCCCAGTTGTGAGACCAGGCCATCATATCGCCCACCAGCGCACACAGCGCTCTGCGCTCCTAATAAATCGGTTGTCCATTCAAATACCGGTCCCGTGTAATAGTCCAGTCCTCGAACTAGCTTGCTGTTGACCTTAAACTTAACCCCATTCTCGGACAGAATCGTTTGCAAAAGTGAGAAATCGTCTTTCGACTTACCGTCTATGAAGCTGGGCAAATCCGGCGCTTCCTCTAGAATCTGCTGAGTCTGCGGAATCTTACTGTCAAGAATGCGTAATGGATTTCTATCCAGTCGCCGTTGACTGTCTGGATCAAGGTCTTCTCTATGACGACCAAGATAAGCTCGGAGCGCCTCACGATATAAACCACGCGACTCAGGGTCTCCCAGGGTATTAATTTCTAGTGTCAACTGGCTGAGTCCGAGTTGCCGCCAAAGCCTAGTCCCGACCATCATGATTTCAGCATCAATATCCGGGCCCGACCACCCCAGCGCTTCGATTCCAAACTGCTGGAACTGGCGATAGCGACCTTTCTGGGGTCGTTCCCGCCGGAACATCGGACCCAGGTACCAAAGCCGTTGTTGCTGATTGTGCAACAATCCATGCTCGATACCAGCCCGCACACAGGCGGCGGTCGCCTCGGGTCTCAAAGTTAAACTGTCACCGCTGATATCATCAAACGTATACATTTCCTTTTCTACGATATCGGTTTGCTCACCAATTGATCGCTTAAAAAGCTCCGTGTGCTCAAGCAGTGGCGTCCGTATTTCTCGATATCCATAGGAGGTGACAACCGCTCGTATCGCTCTTTCAACTCGGTACCAAACGTCGGAACGCCCTGGCAACAGATCGTTCATGCCGCGCACTGACTTGATCTTCTCCACCTGGAGCTATTCTCCCCGACCTTGGTTTGCGATGACAGTATCCCGACCGCCGATCTGTGTGATGCCAACTTGAAAACGAATTCGCCCACCATTACCTGGGACTGGGACCTTGACCGCTTTGCCGTTGTAGAGCATCCGAACACCTTCGGACACTCGCAACCGAACATCAAATGGAGGCTTTCCAGATATCGTGACTACTTTACCTGGCCCGAAATAGCGCCGAAGCAGTTCGACACCCTGACCGTCGTAAACTATGACCTGACTTCCGCGTTTTAGTGCAATAGTGATTGTGCGTTTCGACTGAGTCACGACCCCGCTCGAACTCGGTTCCTGACTTGCAAGCACTTTGCTCTGCTTTACTTTGACTTCGTCTACTGGCGTCTCTAAGGTGCTGGATACACCACTACGGGTAGGCGTAGATTCTGCTCCTGGCAATCTTACTTCCGCCACAAAACCTGTCTTGCCGGCCGCTGCGAAGTCACATTGGTTTGTAGCACCTGCTTTTGACTCGTTTTCTTCTTGACAACCATATCTTGCGTTGGATCAGTCGTTGTCGGCCGTACGGACATTTTTTTAGAAGTCGGCGCCTGGGAACGGGTTTGAACGTTGTTCATCGCCACTGAATCATCGGCTACTGTCTCGCGCAACTTGTCTACCCCTGAACCAGCAGTTGACTCAGGGTCGCTAAGTTTTTTCTCATCTGTCACAGTAGATCCTGAAACTTGTTTTATTCCAGAAGATTTCTCCTTCTGTGTCACCGACGATGTACTTGCCACAAGCGTCGTCGAGTCATTGTTCAAAACCGACTCAACTTTTTCAATTTTCTTAGATTGCAGGTCGACCGGAACAGGTTCCTTCTGAATTTTTGCCAGTTCATCGTTGAGTTCATTGCTGGCTAGGTCAATTCTTTCTACGTCACCGGATCTCTTTAAATAGGCACCATAAAGTCCGCCGACAACAACGATCAACACGACGACAGTAACTACCCAACGATAATGAATCGCAATTGGCTGCTGATGGGTGATATTTTCTGTGACGGTACCCGGTCCATCTTGAGTGGGTGGCAAAATATTTTCATGCTGCTTTATGGCACTTTCGACATTGACACTGACGAGTTTCCCATAGCTGCGTAAATAACCAACCACATACGTCCATCCAGCCAACTGATCGTAATCGTCGTTTTCGAGTGCCTGAATAATATAGGGTAGTAAATTAAGCTCAACCGCGACCTCCTCCACGCTCCAGCCATAGAGTTGGCGAGCACCACGCAAAAGTTCACCGGGTGTGGCGACGGTCTTGGCCTCCATTTCAGCCACCTTGAGTGCCTGAAACCAGTTGTTTTGCTTCAGCCGCTTGTGGACTATCAGGATACGACATACGCAACTGGTACGCATAGTGCTGCACTAGCGAGTCGGACCCAAGCTCTCTTTCGTTATTTACCGCCAGTAACAGACTGTCCGGGGTAGGATTACCTTGTTCAAAATATCGTTCCAGAAAACCTCGCGCCGAAAGGTGTCGGCCCAACCGAAAGCTCACGGCAGCAGCCTCGTACAACACAGGGCCACTTGCTGGCTGAGCGCGCAAAGCCTCGGCGAGATGCTCGTAAGCCTTCTCTAGTCGACCACTTAGATTCATGCACACGCCAATCCGATAATGGCTGATATGTCGACTGGGATTGAACGGATCATTCACCGCGATTGTAAGTTGGTCTATACCCTCCAAATGAAGTCCCAACGCGCATAGATGACTGCCGAAATCATTCCTGACCAGATAATTACCTGGATCTGCAACAATTGCACGCTCATAATGTTCACGAGCCAATGCTGCGTGTCCGAGTTGCAACTTCAGTAAGGCCATTGCGTGGTGGGCGCTGGAATCATCCGGACCGAGCGTCAACGCAAATTCCAACTCTTCCTGTGCCGCAGCCAAACGCCCCTGTTGGAGGTATGCAAAACCCAGCCGAGTATGGAGATCAACTCGTTGGGGCACGCTCCATCTATTCGATCCTTGGTTGTCAGTAACACAACCTGTGAGAGAGAGGATGACGATTAAGACTGCAGGGATTAACTTCAACACTGTGCGATCGCCTGTTCAAACTTCCAGCGTCTTCGGGTTCGATCAGCGAAACGACCGGCGAGCTGCCCACAGGCAGCCTCAATATCTTCACCCCGAGTGCGTCGTGTGATCGTCATCAGACCAGCGGACAATAGAACCTCCCGGAAAACGTCTATTGTACTTTGATCGCTGCATTCATACTCTATTCCAGGCGACTTATTGAATGGAATTAGATTGATTTTTGCTGGTAATCCAGACAATAACCGAGCCAGTTTTTGCGCCTCTCCTTTTGAATCGTTGATGCCCTTAAGCATTACATATTCAAAAGTGATATGACGTTTGTTTTCACCGGCTACATATAGATGACAGGCCTGCAAAAGCTGTTCTATCGGGTATTTTCTATTCAGAGGAACTAATTCGTCTCGGAGGTCGTTATTTGTTGCATGCAAAGACACGGCCAGGCTCACGGGGCAATCCAAAGCAAGTCGTTCCATCGCAGGGACAATACCCGCCGTACTTAACGTGACTCGCCTACGGGACATTCCAAAAGATAAGTCATCCAGCATTAAGTGCAACGCGGCAACAACCGCATCGTAGTTCAATAAAGGCTCGCCCATCCCCATCAACACAACATTAGTAATGGGTCTGTCCCCGTAGCCGAGTGCCTGCAAGTCCGTCTTAACGGTCAGTAGTTGACCAATGATTTCGGCGGTCGTGAGATTTCGACTAAATCCCTGCTTCGCAGTGGCACAGAACGTGCAGTTAAGCGAGCAGCCCACCTGGACAGACACACATAACGTTCCACGGTCTTGTTCGGGAATGAACACCGTCTCGATACAGTTACCATCCTCAAACCGCAACAACCATTTTCGAGTACTGTCCGACGATTGCTGGACTGTAACTGTTTCAGGACCAGTAATCTGCGCCAGTTGCTGGAGCTGATCTCGCAAAGCCTTGCTCAAATCGGTCATCTGAGAAAAGTCGGTTATCCCGCGCTGATAGATCCATTGCAACACCTGGCGAGCATGAAACTCACGAACGCCTAGACTTACGAAGAAACTCTGCATCTCGATGCGAGTCATACCGATCAGGTTTTGGCGCTCAGACACTGTCATTACATTTCAATTACGACTGCAAAAGTCAGTTGGATCAAAAAAGTAACTGATCTCCTGTTGTGCTGTAGTCGGCCCGTCAGACCCATGAACAGCATTTGCCTGTACTGACTCTGCGAAGTCAGCACGAATCGTTCCTGGCGCAGCCTCTGCTGGATTGGTGGCACCCATCACGTCGCGGTTTCTCAGGATGGCCTCTTCGCCCTCTAAAACCTGAACGATAACCGCACCTGAAATCATGTACTCAACCAGTTCACCGTAAAACGGTTTATCCTTATGCACAGAATAAAAGACTTCTGCCTGTTCACGACTTAAATGCATCATTCGACAGGCAACAATTTTGAGTCCTGCCGATTCAAAACGATCCATAATCTTGCCGATTACATTCTTACCAACAGCATCAGGTTTTATAATGGACAGGGTCTGTTCAATACTCATTGAATACTCCAGTTTGGTGAGGTGCATTGTGTTAACTGACTAAATTGGACTTCCATCCAAGTTTTACGACAAACTGTACAAACCCAGAAGTTGTTAGCGTGCCTACTACCAGCGCCGCGTAGCCCTGTAATTTTATTACCTACACATGACCTCGGCAATCAAAGTATCGGCTTGAACAGCAATGACTTTAACTTTAACAAGTTGACCGATGTCACCTACGCAGACATTTACTTTAACAGGCATATAGTTGGCTAAACGTGCGTTATAAGCAGGTGTCGACGAGTTCGACGAACGCTCAATCAGAACCTCGCTCGATCGACCAAGCCACGAGCGCAGTGCGCGATGGCGCCATTTAGTGCCCTCTGCCCGGATCGAGCTTGCGCGCTCACGCTGTACTTCGCGAGGCACCTGGGCAGGAATACGTGATGCGGGAGCACCGTCACGAACGGAAAAAGGAAACACATGCGGATAGACGATTTGCAAATCCTTTACTGCGTTGAAGGTATCCCGAAACTGCTCATCCGATTCGGTTGGAAACCCGACCATAAGGTCTGCACCTACTACCAATTCTGGCACCCTTTCATGCGCTTTTGTTACACGCTCGTACAATAGTTCCCGACTATAACGCCGCTTCATACGTTTGAGAATCAACGTATTGGCGCTTTGGATTGACACATGAAGATAAGGACAAAATCTACCGCCAGACGATAATTGTTCTAGCAGTTCATCCGTAATATGATGGGGATCTATCGAGCTAAGTCGAATCCTAAACTCCCCCCTCAAGTTATCTATTTTCTTGAGAAGACTCACCAGTCCAGAACCTTGAACTTCAGCCGGAGTTTTTCCCTCTGAAATGCGAAACGATCCCAGGTCAATACCACAAATTACAATTTCACGGTGCCCCTGTGATATCAGTTGCTCGACTTGCTCAAGTACGGCGGAAACCTTAAATGAACGACTGGGTCCGCGTGCTTTATGAATGACGCAAAAAGTGCATGAGTGATCACACCCCTGCTGTACCTGAACGAAAGCCCTTGTCTGGCCATCATAACGGGTCACCAATTCGGGCGGCGCGAAAGAGCCGTCACCCAGAGCATAGCCAGAATACTTGTCCGCCTGATCCCGCAATTCACTTACTTGGCTTGTACGCAATATCTCGGCGATATTAAATTTTGCATCGTTCCCCACGACCAGATCAACCCCGTCTATTTCAGTGAGCTCGTTTGGGGCGAGTTGTGCATAACATCCTGTTACAACAACTTTAGCGCTGGGATTGCGCCGTAGCACCCGTCGTATCTCTTGACGAGTCTGGCGGTCGGCTTCTCGAGTTACGGTGCAGGAATTAATGACATACAAGTCGGCTTCCTGACTTGGATCCACCATTGTCCAGTGATCACGAATCAACCGCTGAGAAATAATATTGGATTCGTAAACATTGATTTTACAACCTAGCGTCTTCACAGCCGCTCGGCGGCCAGTCGCACTTGACCTGCGAGGCACAGTAGATTCAACCAATGTCTTCATGGCAGCTATACCGTAAAGAGAAAGGGCGCCGCGGCGCCCTCAACTAAAAACATTCTGAGGGGATACTGGAGTCAGTCGACTGTAAAGCTCTCGCCACAACCGCATTCGTCTTTTGAATTTGGGTTTTTGAACTTGAAAACCGCTGACAACCCGTCTACCTGATAATCTATCTCCGTACCATCGAGGTACTTCATGCTGTCACTGTCCACGATGACGTTAACTCCTTGGCTCGAGTGGATACTGTCCTTTTCGTCGATTTTATCGGCATAGTCCACGACATAGGCTAGACCAGAACAACCTGTAGTTTTAACACCCAGCCTAAGTCCTTCGCCGTAGCCACGCGCGCTGAGATACTCCCGCACACGCCCCGCAGCCGCTTCGGTCAATGTTATCGCCATAGATTGATTCTGTTCACTTTTCGCTTGGGACTTGTAAACCTTCCTTGCGCCATAGACACTAGTTTAACACGCACCGACTGTGCAATGGTCCTTAATCCTTACGGCGGTAACTCTGTATAGATGTCAATATACCGCGCAGAATATTAACCTCATCCTCGCGCAGCGGTGTACGACTGAATATACGCTTTACCTTACGCAGCAGTTTCTGGGAAGGTGTTTTTAGAAACCCTGTTTCAATCAGCACATCTTCCATATGTTTATAAAACCCTTGAACCTCTGAGGAGGTAGCCAACTGTTCGGGATCGGAAGCTAATTCAGTCTCGTGAGTATGTGGTTCACAAGTTTTCTTAAGTTCATACACTATAATCATCACTGCCGCCGCCAGATTAATTGACGAAAAGCTCTCTTCCACTGGAATCCGAACATGATACTGACAACGCTCAAGCTCACGGTTAGTTAGGCCGGATGCCTCACGACCAAATACGAAGGCTATTTGATCTGTCGCAATCCGCTCTCGTACTTTGCCCATAACAGCGTTGGGAGGCAGCTCAACCGAACCTACCGAACGTTGCCGTGCGGTCGTGCCTACCACAAGCCCACAGTCGGCCACTGCATCATCCAGACTTTCACAGACTATTGCTCGTTCGAGTAGATGATCGGCGCCAGCTGCGCGAACCGTAGCCTCGGTAGACGGAAACCTCTGCGGCCCAACCAGATAAAGATGATTCAACCCCATGTTCGCCATCGCTCGGGCGACGCCACCGATGTTGCCGGGATGAGTCGTGTTCACCAGAACGATTCTTATGCGCTCGAGTGTCATATACCACCTCTTTTGTTGTTCAAGGCGTATACCGCCAAGGTTACAATCCGTTATCCTGTATGCACCAGCAACAATCGGTTCTCATGGCCGGCATTGCTGTGTACTGGAATCAGTCAGCAACCGAAGGAAACCAATTCATGCACCCCATGCTCAACACAGCCATCCGAGCAGTCCGACAATCTGGACGTATTATTTTAATGCACTACGGGCGGCTTGATCGCCTCGAAGTAACCGCCAAGGGCCGAAACGACTATGTCAGTCAGGCTGATACCGAAGCGGAGGAAGCAGCACTAGAGGTTCTGACCACCGCCTATCCGGAGCATGGCGTCCTTGCCGAAGAAAGCGGCAAACGGGAAGGAGGTGATTACACCTGGATTATCGACCCTTTGGACGGTACCACTAACTTTCTCCATGGCTTTCCCCAGTTTTCTGTCTCCATTGCCGTACTCCACGGCCAAACTATTGAACATGGAGTTGTATATGATCCGCTGCGAAATGAGCTGTTTACATCGAGTCGGGGCCAGGGAGCACAACTTAACGATCGACGAATACGCGTCAGTTCAATTAGCCGACTTGAACAATGCCTACTCGGCACTGGATTCCCTTTCCGTGAACTCGACAAGTTTGACCGCTGGATGAAGACCTTTCGGAAACTAACCATGAAAACTTCCGGTGTTCGACGATCGGGTTCGGCAGCACTGGATCTTGCTTATGTTGCAGCTGGACGGCTCGATGGATTCTGGGAATTCGGATTACAGCCATGGGACTGTGCAGCAGGGGCACTGCTGATTCGTGAAGCTGGTGGCTTGGTAGCAGACACGGATGGCGGGCAGGATTTTCTTGAAAGTGGAAATGTGGCGGCAGGTAACCCTCGAATTTTTGAAGAGTTGCTGAAAACCTTAGTCCCATAGACACGCCAATGACAAAGGTTAGTGACCTGTCTCGGAGCACGCATACTCCTATGATGCGCCAGTATCTGGAGATCAAGTCACTACATCCCGATACACTTGTTTTTTATCGTATGGGCGAGTTTTACGAACTGTTCTATGCAGACGCAGAGAAAGCATCCCGCCTGCTCGATATTACGCTAACAAACCGTGGCCAATCCGCAGGTAAACCCATTCCCATGGCCGGCGTGCCGGCCCACAGCGTTGATCAGTACCTGGCTCGCCTGCTTCGCCAACGAGAGCCTGTCGCCATCTGTGAGCAAGTTGGTGTTCCCGACAAAAGAAAAGGTCCTGTAGATCGAAAAGTTGTCCGCATTATCACTCCGGGCACACTGACCGACGAGAACCTACTTGATGAACGTCAGGAAAACAGCATTGCCGCAGTTTTTGTCAACGGGTCCAAATGTGGTTTGGCCCTATTGGAAGTCTCAAGCGGGCGTTTCTACGCCTGTGACCTGCCAGACACCACGGAATTGGACAACGAGCTTGAACGTATGGCACCAGCTGAATTGTTATACCCAGACGATGCAGATCCGGCTCTATACCCTCAGATAAAGTCAATATCTTCCTGCAAGGTCCCTGCTTGGTATTATGACCTCAGCCGTGCCAGTCAACGCTTATGTGAAGTCTTTGGTACTCATGATCTGAAAGCTTTCGGTTGCAGTGATTATCCGACAGCAACGTCAGCTGCCGGCGCGTTGGTGCAATACGTACAAGATGTCCATGAAAATGCGCTGGTACATGTTGACGGCATGAAAATTGAAAACTACTCCAATCATGTTCTGCTCGATGCCTCAACACGACGAAATTTAGAAGTTGAACAATCCCATGGAACCGGCAGCGATTCACTGCTCCATCTTTTTGATCGATGTGCAACCAGCATGGGCAGCCGACAACTCCGTCGCTGGATAACCCGGCCTATAAAAGATCGCAACGAACTTAACATTAGGAACGACTCAGTCGGTGAACTCCTCGACCAGCGTACAGTTGAAATTTATGAGAGCCTCCGGCAAGTCGGTGATCTAGAGAGGATACTGTCTCGAGTAGCCATAGGCTCAGCACGGCCGTTTGACTTGGTTAGGCTGAGGCAAGGTTACCGCGCGTTGCCGAAACTGGTCGATCGACTAAAGAATTACAACAGTGATCGACTGAAACAGATTGCCAGCATAGCAGGTCCCGAACCGGAAATTCTCGGACTGCTAGACCGGGCCATTGACGACGAACCTCCGGCACAATTACGTGATGGCGGAGTGATCCGTACCGGCTTCGACTCGGAGCTTGATGAGTTTCGAGAATTGCAATCCTCGAGTACCGCGTGTTTGCTTGAGTTCGAACAAAAGGAGCAGGATAATTCAGCGATTCGCGGACTGAAAGTAAAATTTAATCGGGTCCACGGTTACTACATAGAAATCCCAAGGTCACAATCTGATGATGCCCCGGCTCATTATCACCGAAAGCAAACGCTCAAAAACGTTGAACGCTATTCGACCGACGAGTTAAAGTCATTTGAAGATAGATTACTGAGCGCCAAAGAAAAAGGGCTTGCCCGTGAACGTCTGCTTTACGAACAAGTATTAACGCAACTGCAGCCGGCTATATCGCGGCTACAACGTGGTGCACAGTCACTCGCAGAACTAGACGTTCTGGATACGTTTGCCAGACGAGCAGAAGAACTTAGATTGTGCCGTCCTCGACTAACCTCTGAACCTGTGTTGCAGATAAAAGCAGGTCGCCATCCTGTGGTCGAACGCAGCCAGGGTGAACCATTTATAGCCAATGATCTCGATCTGGACTCACACAACCGGATGTTGATGATTACCGGGCCAAACATGGGCGGGAAAAGTACCTATATGAGACAGATCGCCCTGATCGTTCTCCTTGCACACACCGGTAGTTTCGTCCCCGCAGATGAGGCGACAATCGGCCCTGTCGGCCAAATCTTTACACGCATAGGGGCGTCTGACGACCTCGCTGGCGGTCGCTCGACCTTCATGGTCGAAATGACTGAGATGGCCTATATTCTTCGCAATGCCAGTCGGGACAGTCTTGTACTTGTGGATGAGATCGGCCGAGGTACCAGCACATTCGATGGTCTTGCTCTGGCCTGGTCTTGTGCACTTGACCTTGCTGATCGAGTTCAAAGTTTCTCACTGTTCTCTACGCATTATTTTGAGTTGACGTCGCTTCCTGAATCTTCACCGAATATGGGTAATGTCCATTTAGATGCTATTGAACACGACGGCGAAGTTATCTTTCTCTACGAAGTCAAACCAGGGCCGGCAAATCAGAGCTACGGCCTTCAGGTCGCACGATTGGCCGGCATCCCAGAATCGATCCTGGCCGACGCGAAAGTTCGGCTATCTGATCTGGAGCAAGGGCATTTGCAGGACATCGCAAAGTCAACTGACCAGCTAACGATATTTCCAGCCTCTGAGAAAGATTCTCTGAGACGTCTCCGCGAGTACCTCGCGGGGGTCGACCCAGAATCAATCAGTCCCCGAGACGCCCTGGACCGACTGTATGAGCTTCGTCAACTTTTGGAACTAACCGATTCAGGTGCTTAGTGGTTTACCAGCAGTCCAAAGTTATCTAGAATTGACCTAAGTAGTTCAGGGCTCACATTTAACAGGTAGCTATCACAGGCAAAACTGGAGAATTTTTATGACTTACGTTGTTGTCGAATCGTGTATCCGCTGCAAGTTGACTGATTGTGTCGAGGTGTGTCCCGTCGACTGTTTTCACGAAGGGCCCAACTTCCTTGTCATCGATCCAGAAGAATGTATCGACTGCAGCTTGTGTGAGCCAGAATGCCCGATAAATGCCATCTACGCTGAAGAAGATCTGCCTGAAGACCAAAAAGAGTTTTTGGCTCTGAACACCGAATTGTCTGCATTATGGCCAGTCATTACAGAAATGAAGGACCCACCCACAGACTCCGACCAGTGGCGAGAAGTAACTGGGAAACTGCAATACCTCGAGCGCTGAAACCAGTCCTGCTACGGCGATAGCGTTAAAACATAATAGAGCAAGCCTTAGTCTCGGAAATTTGTATACTGCAAAGGCACCGTTGTGTCCTGATCCTTCATCAACGAGATCACTGCCTGCAGATCATCGCGCTTCTTACCGGTAACTCGAATCTGCTGACCCTGAATCGCCGCCTGGACTTTTAGTTTCTTGGCTTTTATTTCTTTAACCAACGACCTGGCGAACTCGGTATCGATTCCGTGTCGGATCTGAATCTTTTGTTGTGCTTTCCCCCCACCTCGCTCCTCAACCTGTCCTCTGTCAAGACAACCCACATCAACTCCTCGCCTGGCGAGTTTTATTTCGAGAATATCCAGGGCCTGGCCTACTTTAAACTCGTCATCCGCACGAATCGTTAACACAGATTCCGCCTGCTCAATCTGGGCATCACTGCCTTTGAAGTCATAACGATTTTTTATCTCTCGATTGGCTTGGTCGACTGAATTCCCGACCTCATGCCACTCAACTTCACTGACAATATCAAATGACGGCATTCCATTCTCCTCTAGTTATTCCGGCGTACGCTCAGCGCCCGATCCCGAATCCGATTCCCCATTATCCTTGACCATGGGTTGTAATTAAAATACTGGTGTCAAGAAAATATATTGCTCCTGATAGCCAACTGAAGTAGAACATTGGTCATAAGACCAGCAACCAGATCATCGCCTACGATACCCAACCCACCTGAAAACTTCCGCTCAACGGTATTCACCGGGGGCGGCTTAAAAATATCGAGTGCACGGAATAGTACAAACCCGGCCAGCATGGACCATACAGTCAAGGGAACATACGCCATTGCAATGAGAAATCCCGCCATTTCATCGACTACGATAGATGGATCGTCAGTCCCGTCCATCTGCTTTTCGGCGACACTAGCTACGTACACAGCACCCAGAACAAAGATCAGCACAAAGACTAGAAATACCTCGGTTGACAACACAAGCTGAAGGCACACCAATGGCACCGCCACGGCAGTCCCGACTGTGCCGGGTGCTACCGGCGAACAACCCACCCCAAATCCCCGTGCCAGCAGGACAGCCACTCGATCGTGAAGTTCTGACATGTCGCTTCTACCAGTTACAACCAGTCGTGCCGGTAGCCCGGCTTAATCCCTGTTAAGTCCAGATTATCTGCTCCCGTTAATGCAATACCCGCGAGCGTCCGAATTGATCCGATACAAGTAAGTTTTACGTTGCACTTGTGTCTCAATTGCTCTATCTGCGATCGCTGTGCTGGGTTCGCTGTGAAGCAAATCTCGTAGTCGTCACCGCCGGTCAGTGCTTTCTCTCTCGCGAGAGACTCGCCACAAGCTCCGATAGCCTGCGGAGACAATGGCAAACATGATACGTCCACGATCGCGCCCAGCGCTCCACTTTCATTAAGAATATGACCCAGATCCGCGAGCAGTCCGTCAGAGATATCGATACCCGCGGTGGCGACTGCACCAAGCGAGAGCCCCAGTTCTATTCTTGGTTTCGGCCGATTCAATCTACCAACGAGGTAGTCCATATCCTCGCCGGTCGCCCCAAGTACACCGCCTAACAAATCTAAGCCGATAGCCGCATCCCCCAGTGTGCCTGAAATCCACAGTTGATCACCCACCTGCGCACCATTGCGCCTCAACGCCGTCCCCGACCTCACATGACCACCGACTGTGGCACTCACACAAAGCGGGCCCCTTGCGGTATCACCTCCGATAAGCGCTACGCTATATTCCTCCGCCAGTGAAAACAGACCTGCGCTGAACCCTTGCAGCCAACTTTCGTCCGCATCGGGCATCACCAGGTTCAGTAAAAACCAGTTTGGAGTGGCTCCCATCGCAGCAAGGTCGCTCAGATTGACCGCCAGCAGCTTATAGCCCAGATCCTGCGGGGCTGTCCTTTCAGGGAAATGCACGCCTGCAACCAGGGTATCAGTCACAAGCACTGTCTGTTCGTTAATGCCAGCTTTGACAACGGCACCATCGTCACCGATACCCACGACGACTTCAGACGACTCACTGTCGCGACGGAAGAATCGCTCTATGAGTCTGAATTCGTCCATTCCTGGCTGGTAACTTCTTTGTGTTTTCCACTTTTGAATTCCACTACCGGTTTCTGATTTACCAGAGCATCCAGAACTCCATTAACAAACCGAAAACCTTCTTCTGAACCGAACACGCGTGCCAACTCGATCGCCTCATTAAGTACCACTTTCGGAGGAATTTCAGGACGAAACAGCAGTTCATACGTCGATAGCCTCAAAATAGCTCGCTCGACAGGATCGATCGAATCTAGTTCTCTGGAAATACACAGCTTAAGCTGACTGTCCAGCACCTGACACTGTCGCGGGACGTTTTCGATAAGATGCTGAAAATAAGAACGCTGAACACCGGCAAATGCGTCATCATTGATAAAAGCATTTTCGATCTCACCAACGGATTGACCCGTGATATCCCACTGATACAACGCTTGAACGGCATTTCTTCTTGCCAGGTGGCGACTGTTATGTTTCATGGCCATAAGCCTTACGGCTGCGATACATAGTCGACAACCTCCAGACCAAACCCCGAAATTGCATGGGTCCGAAGTGGTGTTCCGAGCACCTTCACCTTTCCAACATTCAAATCTGCGAGTATTTGACTGCCGGCGCCGAGCATTCTTAATTCCCGCCCTTCACCATCAACGTCAACCTCTCCACGCAAACGCTGGTCGAGTGTCGTGGTGTCATCGTCATAGGCCAGCAGGACAAGTACGCCAGCGCCCTCTTCGGCAATGCGTTCAAGAGCTGCATCTACTGACCACCTTCGAACCCCACGCGCTTCCGCAAGCATGTCATAGACGCCTCGATGAGTCTGTACGCGAACAACAACCGGAACATCGGGTGTGATTTCGCCACTCACCAGAGCCAGGTGAACATGCCTCAACTCTGCATCTTCGTAGATTATTGCGCGGAACACACCATGACGAGTTTGCACTCTATTTTCTGATACCCGCCAAACTGTGGGTTCATTCTTGAGACGGTATCGGATCAGATCCGCAATAGCACCAATACGCAGCCCGTGTTTTTCACCGAACCCCACCAGGTCCGGCAATCGCGCCATAGTGCCGTCCGGATTCAGAATCTCGCAGATCACACTCGCAGGTTCAAAACCGCTCAGTCGAGCCAAGTCCACGCCTGCCTCAGTGTGCCCAGCCCTCGTCAACACACCGCCTGGCTGCGCCATTACGGGAAATATATGCCCTGGAGTAACAATATCATCGGCAGATGCAGCCTCACTGACCGCGGTGTGAATGGTCGTCATCCGATCAGCAGCCGAAATGCCTGTGGTGACACCCTCAGCTGCTTCGATTGAAACGGTGAAATTGGTCGAATAGCGCGAATTGTTGTCCCGAACCATCAAAGGCAGGTTAAGACGCCGGCATCGTTCTTCTGTGAGGGTCAAACATATCAAGCCTCGGCCATAGGAGGCCATAAAGTTAATGTCATCGGCCGTGACACACCCTGCCGCTATTACAAGGTCGCCCTCATTTTCACGATCCTCATCGTCGACAAGGATGACCATTTTCCCGGCTCTGTAGTCCTCAAGGATTTCTTCGATAGGACTCACTGAGATCTCGTTATTCCCTGTCATGGTTTCCTACAATCGTCAGATCTATTAACACAGGCAACACTGGATCACCTAGAGCACTGCCGCAACCGATTCAAATAACGAGCAACAAGGTCTGCTTCAAGATGAACGCAATCACCCGCTGAACGCTCACCAAGTGTCGTGACCTCCAAGCTATGAGGCACAATGTTCACATCAAATTTCACACCACTAGTCAAATCATGCACGCTGTTTACGGTAAGGCTCACGCCATCGACGGTTATGGATCCCTTTTGTGCAATGTAAGGTGCAATTTCCCGATCGCCACTGAATGTCATTTGGACAGATCGAGCTGAGTCTTCGCGGGACACGAGATACCCAACAGCATCAATATGACCCGTCACGAGGTGACCCCCATAACGGTCATTGAACATCATTGCTCGTTCGAGATTAACCATAGTACCGATTTGCAATAGACCCAGCGCCGTTCGATTCAGCGTTTCGGCTGAAACATCGAATGTAACGAGTGTCTCGTCAATATTTACGACTGTCAGACAGACGCCGCTAACAGAAATGCTTTCGCCCAATTTGACATCGTTGGCGCGTAACTCCCCGACGTTGATCTGAATCGACAAGTCTCCATCATGATGCACCAGATCAGTGACCTGCCCCTGCGCAGCTATGATGCCGGTAAACATCGCCTAGTCCGTTGCATCACTACGACCATAAATCACCTTTAGATCTCGCCCCAGACGGGAGACGTTCTTGATTTCAAACCGCACCCGGTTGTCGATATTGCGTATGCCGCGAATAACAAACATACCCCGGCCGCTACTGCCCAGTATATCCGGAGAACTGTAGACGATTATCTCGTCAACCATATCCTTGGCAATAAAAGCACCGGCTACACCAGCACCAGCTTCAACCATCACCTCGTTGACTTTTTTTTCTGCCAGCAATGTGAGCAACCGATCCAAGTCCACCCGCCCGTCGTTGCCGGTCATCTGAATACACTCGGTTCGTTCATCAAAACTGTAATCAGCTGCCGGCTGAGCTGAGGTCACAATCAATACTGGACCATCCACACTGAATAACTGCGCATTCGGTTCCAGGCGTGCATTTCCATCCAACACAACACGCAAGGGTTGTTTGACTGGCGCATCAACCCGAGCATTTAGTCTTGGATCGTCTTCAATCACCGTCCCAATACCAGTAATCAGCGCACAACTCTGCGCCCGATAATGATGGACATCCCGCCTCGCCTCTTCAGAAGTGATCCACTTGCTGCTGCCATCCATTGCGGCGGTTCTTCCATCCATGGTCGCGGCAACCTTTACACGCACCAATGGACGACCTTTGAGCATACGCAATTCGAAGCCTGGGTTAAGAGTTCTCGCTTCGGATTCACAAACACCAGAAAGCACTTCTACGCCAGATTGCTGCAAACTTTGAATTCCTTTTCCAGCAACCTTTGGATTGGGGTCGATTGCTCCAACAACGACTCGTTTTATTCCTGCGTCCAGTAGGGCCACTACGCATGGACCTGTTCGCCCAGTGTGATTACACGGTTCTAAGGAGACATACAGTTGCGCACCGCGTGATGCCGCTCCAGCCTGCTCAAGCGCTACGATTTCGGCGTGCGGTCCACCCGCCTGTAAATGCCAACCTTCACCGACAACTACATCGTCCTTAACGATGACACAACCCACTCTTGGGTTGGGTTTGCTCGAATACAGACCCTTTTCGGCCAAAGCGAGCGCCTGCCGCATGTATCGTTTGTCCCGATCATTTTCGATAGGACTGTGCGTCATGTTTTTTCGACCGACACACCGGAACTGAGCAATGAAAGTTGGTCCGTGGCTATCACTTGATCTTTTGCATGTTGCAAACGCTCCACCTCATCGGCAAATGCTGAAACATCTTCAAAACTCCGATAAACAGACGCGTACCGGACATAAGCCACTTCATCTATTTCCCGCAGGCTTTCCATAACAAACTGGCCAATCAACGAGGACTGCACTTCACGCTCGCCGGACAATCTCACTAATTTTTCGATTGCCAGTAGCAAAGATTCGATTTGATCCTGACCGACAGGACGTTTTTCCAGTGCCCGCATTATTCCACGCTTTAATTTCTCTTCCTCCCACGCTTCACGTCTACCGTCACTTTTGATCACTCGAGGCTGTTCTACTTCAAGGCGTTCGAAAGTCGTGAAACGATGACCGCAGTGCTTGCAGGCCCGTCGCCTGCGAACGGTATCACCCCCATCACTCAGTCGGGAGTCGATGACGCGTGTAGCGTCTGATGTGCAACTGGGGCAGCGCACGTTGGCCCCCTTCAGAGCAGATTCACCGCCGCATCACGGCAGCGAGTCTGCTTCCTCCTCTTCTTTTTTGATCAAAAGCATATCATCGCGGGTGATCCGCAAACTAAGCACCACTGGGCTCGCCACGAAAATGGACGAATAAGTTCCAACCAGTATGCCGATGAATAGAGCCACCGCAAAGCCTTTGATAATCTCTCCACCGAGCAGAATAAGCGTGACCACGACCAGCAGGGTTGTCAACGAGGTCAACAGCGTCCGTCTGAGAGTCTGATTGATTGCACTGTTCATGATTTCGACAATTGTCCCTTTTCGCATCTTGCGAAAGTTTTCCCGGATCCGGTCAAATACAACAATTGTGTCGTTCAATGAGTAACCAATTACCGCGAGAACTGCGGCCAGTACGGGTAACGAAAATTCCAGGCCCAGCAGCGAGAATATTCCGACCGTGACCACAACGTCGTGGACCAGTGCAATCACCGCCCCCAATGCAAATCGCCACTCAAAGCGCCAGGCTACGTAGGCCAGTATGCCAATCAACGCGTATAGCATCGCCAGGCCTCCCTTTTCAGTCAATTCGCCGCCGACCTGAGGCCCCACGAACTCAACTCGCCTCATCTGTACCGTGCAATCCCCCGTTGTGCCATCTTGAAATACACAGCGCTGACTATCGTTTTCTGAAGACTCGGCAAGTGTCTCACCGTACGGCTCCCTCAGCGAAGATATGATGAGACTGCTGGATTCTGCAGCATCGACTTCAGGATCAGCCGGCAGTCTGATCAACACATCCCTTGACGTCCCAAAATACTGAACAACAACGCCATCAAGACCCGAACGCCGGAGGTTTGTACGTACATCCTCGGTATTGACTGAACTACTGTACGATACCTCGACCAGAGTCCCCCCAGTAAAGTCGATACCCAGGTTAAGACCTCTGAAAAACAGTGATAAAAGAACAATCACTATGACTGAAATAGAGATAAGTGCCGCAATTCGGCGCCGACCAATAAAGTCTATCCGAGTATCCCGCTTAAGAAATTCCAAGCCTTTAACCCTCAGATCGCAAGACTTTTGACTCGCTTTCGACCGTACATCAGATTAGCCAGGCCGCGAGTTACAAAAATTGCAGTGAACATGGAGGTCAATATTCCGATGCTTAATGTGACAGCGAATCCTTTGATCGGACCAGTCCCGAAATTGAACAGCACGATTGCTGCAATTAAGGTCGTAATGTTTGCATCGACAATGGTAGAGAGTGCACGGTCGTAACCCAGATGTATGCTGGCCTGCGGAGTATTACCATTACGAAGCTCTTCCCTGATTCGCTCAAATATGAGCACATTCGCGTCCACGGCCATGCCGACGGTCAACAGAATCCCCGCCACCCCGGGAAGTGTAAGGGTAGCCTGAAACATGGACAGTACCGCAACAATCAAGACCAGATTCAGGCCCAAGGCGGTATTCGCAAACAAACCAAAGGCCCGGTAATACAACAACATGAAAACGAGCACCAAAACAAACCCGATAATCACCGAAAGAAACCCTTGATCAATGTTCGCCCGGCCCAGACTGGGGCCCACGGTTCGCTCTTCTATAATCTCTACAGGAGCTGCCAGAGAGCCGGCCCGTAGCAGCAACGCAAGGTCCCTGGCTTCCGTGACACTATCCAGGCCCTCAATCTGGAATCGCTTGCCCAGTTGATCCCTGATTACTGGCGCAGTAATAACTTCTTCAATACGCTCCTTGACTCGAATAACTCGCCCTTGCTGGTCCGTCACAGCTTGACCATCGGCATTAATTTTGTTGCGCGACCGGATTTCAATGTAGACAACTGCCATCCGCTTACCGATGTTGTCTCCTGTTATCCGCTGGTTGATCCGGGATCCGACTGCATCAAGCGTGATACTGACAATGGGACTCCCGTTCTGGGTATCGATACTGGCCGCTGCATCGGTGATGTTCTCACCTGAGTAAATCACCCTCTTCTTCAACAAAATCGATCGGCCATCGCGCATCTTGTAGAGCCTTGATCCCGGTGGCGACTTTCCGTTCTGAGCTGCCTCGAGGCTGTGCTCTTCATCAACCAGCATCATCTCAAGTGTCGCTGTTCGGCCCAAAATACGTTTCGCTCTCGCTGTATCTTGAACGCCTGGCAACTGAATCACGATCCGTCTGTCGCCTTGTCTCTGGACCACGGGCTCGGCAACACCTAACTCATCAATCCTGTTCCTAAGCGCAGTGATATTTTGTGTCAGTGCGAATTCTGAAAGATCTTCTACCTCTGACTCGCTAAGACGCACAATCAAATGTTTCTCACCTTGAACTTCAGTGCTATCTATAGTGAGCCCGGAGAACTCTCGTTGGATAAGTTTCTGGGCGTCTGGCAACCTAGAAGCGTCGCGTAACCATATTTCAATGGCACCGTCCGGCCTATTGTGCACTTCCTTATAACGCAGTTTTTCTGTTCGAAGCGCGGCCCGAATATCCGCGACGTAACGCTCTTGTGCCCGCCGTGCCACACTGTTCATATCGACTTCCATCAGGAAGTGAACTCCGCCTCTCAAATCAAGTCCCAAGTACATCGGCTTGGCCCCAACGCTGGCAAAGAGATTCGGAGCAGCCGGTAACAGCGTCAGCGCTATCGTGTAACGATTTCCAAGTTCTTGTTCGAGCAGATCCCGGACCTTGAGCTGATCATCGGGAGTAGTCAATCGAACGGTGATCCCCCTATTGTCTTTACGAATAGACCTATACACCGATCCACTCGAGTCAACCAATGACTGAATCTGCGCAAGGTCGGACGACGTCAATGTCGCACCGCGAGTTCCTCGTATTTGTATGCCCAGATCATCACCAAATAGGTTCGGTAAGGCATAAAAGAGGCCAGGGATGACCACCACAGCGATGATCAGCCACTTCCACCATGGGTAATGGTTCCGCATTTCGTTCTAGGAACCGGCTGCAGAGCCCTTGGGAATCATCTGACCGATTGACGGGCGCTGCACTTTGACGTTTACATCCTTGGCAATCTCCAGGGTCGCAAAATTATCGTCAAGATCGACTACCCTACCGACAAGCCCGCCATTGGTCGCAATGTCATCACCTTTCTTGACCGACGCAACCATTTCTTTGTGTTGTTTGGCGCGTTTCTGCTGCGGTCTTATCAGTAGAAAGTAAAACAGCACGAAAATGATCACCAGGGGCAGCAGGCTTAGGAAACTACTCCCACCCTCGCCCCCGACCTGGGCCCAGGCATCAGAAATGAGAAATCTCATCAAATTTATCCATTAGGTCGTTGGAAAAGCGTGTGATTATGCCACATCCTGTCCCTATTCGAGATAACGCAAAAGAAAGTCTCTGTGAAAACTGTCAAACCGCTTATTCTCGATGGCCAGACGGATCTCCTGCATCAACTGCCCGAAAAACCACAAGTTATGTACCGTACACAACCGTTGGCCCAACCCCTCTTTGTTGACAAATAAGTGCCGGAGGTAGCTGCGGGAGTAGGTGGAACAACATGGACAGCTGCAGGATTCGTCAATCGGACGCGTATCCTGCCGGTGACGAGTATTTTTCACTTTTAACACGCCATCCCAGGTATACAGCCAGCCATTGCGAGCATTTCGGGTGGGTAGCACACAATCAAACATGTCGATGCCGGCCGCAACACCCCTCAACAAGTCTTCGGGCTTTCCAACCCCCATCAGGTAGCGAGGCGCGTCGGTAGGCATTAGCGGCGCACAATCATCCAGGATCTCGTACATTTTTGTCTTAGGTTCACCCACCGAGAGACCACCAAGGGCGTATCCATCAAAACCCAGGGATACTAACGACTCTAGAGAACTTGATCTGAGTTCTGGAAATACACCCCCTTGGGCGATACCAAACAATAATTGCTGACTGCCGGAGTGCGCATCCCGACACCGTGCTGCCCAACGCATTGACAGATCCATAGATCTCTTTGCTTCTTCATAAGTCGCTGGATAGTCAGTGCACTCATCAAATGTCATGGCGATGTCCGAACCCAACCCTTGCTGCACCTGCATCGACTCTTCGGGCCCGAGAAATACGGTTGAGCCGTCAAATGGGGATTGGAATGTGACACCTTCTTCACTGATTCGTCGTCGCTCGGCCAGGCTCCAAACCTGAAATCCGCCCGAATCGGTCAGGATCGGACCATCCCAACCCATAAAATTGTGAAGCGAGCCGTGCTGCGCGATGACTTGAACACCCGGCCTTAGCATGAGGTGAAATGTATTACCTAATATGATCTGAGCGCCGCTGGCAGCTACTTCATCCGGTGTAACGGTTTTTACCGCCCCACGAGTACCTACCGGCATAAATATCGGTGTATCGACTCGTCTCCTATCGAGAACCAGCACCGATCGTCGGGCCCTACCGTCAGATGTCAAAACTTCAAACTTCATTCGGATGTTCCGTCCTATTCAAAATCATACAATCTCCGTAACTGAAAAATCGATATCTCTGCTTCAGCGCATGTTCATAGACCTGTCGAATCCTTTCGACACCCGAAAACGCACTGACCATAATCAGCAGAGATGACCGAGGCAAGTGAAAGTTAGTCAGAAGAGCATCCACTGTCTGAAACCGGTACCCGGGATAAATATACAAGTCAGTCTCACCTTCAAATGGTACTAGCTGGCCATTTTGGGAGGCCGTCTCCAACGCTCGCACAACGGTCGTTCCCACACCGACCACTCGGTTTCCATTACGCCTTGTCCGATTGACAGCGCTAACCAGCACCTCGTCGACCTTGAGCCACTCTTTATGCATTCTATGATCCTCAATGACCTTTGAACGAACTGGCTGGAAGGTGCCACTGCCCACATGAAGTGTAAGAAAATCTATTTTCACCCCTGCCGTCTCTAGTCGGTCCATTAATCCCACATCGAAATGAAGCCCGGCGGTGGGTGCCGCCACAGCGCCGGATTCTGCAGCAAACACGGTTTGATAACGATCATAATCCTGCAAATTCGGTTGTCGCCGTATATAGGGTGGCAAAGGCAAAGAACCGTCGGCGGATAATATTTTGTCGAAAACCGCACCCGCCAACGCTATCAATTGATAAAAATCGGAAGTACGCGACTGAACCTGCAACCGGTACCCACTTGAGGTTAGGAGTTCCGAACCGTCCCGAACCGGATTACTGGATCGAATCATTGCGAGGCAACAACTTGGGCCCAGTAGTCGTTCAACAACTATTTCCACCCGACCTCCGCTGTCTGCCTTCACGGCGCTCAGCCTGGCCTTGAATACCCGAGTATCGTTAAACACCAGAAGATCCCCCGGTTCGAGCAAACCTGGAAGATCTCGAACATGTTTGTCCGTTAGTCGACCCTCGCGTGTAACGGTCAGCAGGCGACTGTCTGAACGCCCGTGGAGAGGTTCCTGCGCGATGAGTTCCTTCGGCAAGTCATACTCAAACTTCTCTAACAACATGTTTCGGCCTATATGGTCTATCAGTTAAGATTTAGGCTTGATCAATTCCCGTACTTGGCACAGAACAGTTGCAACGGTTGCGCCGTCGACGTTGAACTGGTTAGACCCCGTTGTCTATGACGAAATATAGTGGGGTACACTTTATGTCACGCTCAAGTTCTTGCATTTACTAATCGGAGCCCTTGTCATCTTGAATCCTTCGCTACCCATTGTCGACATCCATTCTGGAACATCACCTATCGACGACCTTAGTGTCGCTCAACAACTGGATATGGCACTTCAAAAACACGGCTTTTGCTACATCTCAGGTCACAACATAGCCACCGACACTATTAAAACGGCATTCGAGGCAACCCATCGCTTTCACGCGCTTCCGGAATCAGCCAAACAAGACATCAAAATCAATCCATGTCACCGTGGCTACATTGGCTTCAACACCAGTACAGCTGTCACTTCTTCTGTTGAGAAACCATTCCGGCCCAACTATTCCGAATCCTTTATGGCCATGCAGCCAGTCTTTTCTGATCACGCCCGATGGGGGACTGCGATCTTTGGGCCGAACCAATGGCCCGAATCTTTGATGCCAGCATTCAAAACCGAAGTCGAAGACTATTATGAGGCAATGGAATACCTAGCCCTTGAGTTAGTCCAAAGACTTGCAGTGGCGCTTGGACAAGATCCACATATTTTCGATCAAGCATTCGATGATCCAACGGTTTTTCTAAGATTACTTCACTATCCTGCTGTAGCCGATTCAACAGCTGCGGACGGATACGGTTCGGCACCACACACGGACCATGGATTTCTAACCCTCGTTTCTCAGGACCTTACCGGAGGACTGGAAGTACTCACCAGGGATAGTCAATGGATACCAGCTGTACCGATTCCTGACACCTTTGTACTCAATGTTGCAGATATGCTGTCGTACTGGTCTGGTGGTCGTTGGCCTTCAACTCCTCATCGGGTTTCATTAAGCACCAGGGAACGCTACTCGGTAGCATTCTTTTTCGATCCCACCTTTGAGACTCAAGTGCGGCCATTTCCATCGCTCACCCGACCGGGCGACAATGATTCGCCAGTTCATTACGGTAACTACCTTATGCACCGATTCAATAACAACTACGACTACCGTTCCACACTCTAACTAATTCGAACACCAAACGATTGGCCGCAGATTACGGACGTACGATCGAATCCATCACCAACGCTGTAAAGTCGTTCATCGATCCAGCATCGATCCAACGCACCACAACCACGAGATCGTAATCGGGATCGATCCAGACATAATTTGCGCCAGCGCCATACGCGAATACACTGGACTCGCCCGCACCTGGGAACAAGCTCCGGTTGGAGTTCAACCACCAGAGAAAACCATAGTTTAGATTCAGTGGGCACGGCGCAAATAGAGGACCTAAGCAATGCTCAGGCAGAATCTCCACATTACCCCAACGACCCTGTCGACTGATCAACAGGCCCATACGCGCATGATCTAAAGAGTTGATCCATAGACCCCCACCCCAATGGGCACCACCTGACACACTCTGCACCAATTGACCCTTAATCTCGATGTAGGAATTCCTGTATCCATGCCACTCCCAACTGTGACTTGCGTCAATAGGATCCATGATGTTTTTGCGTAAAACATCTGAGAGCGACATTTCAAACAATCGGGTTAGGCACAACGCAGCTAAATTTACTCGAACATCGTTGTATTCCCAGTAACCGCCTGGTTCCATTAATTGTCGAGCCTGCCCTTTTTGACTGTCATTCGCATTCGATCCGACTTGTCGATTCCGATCTACCTGATCCGGTTTTGACCACAAGGTGCCTTCCCATTCGCTTGTCTGCTGCAGGAGGTGACGCCAGGTGATTGAATTATTGTGATCTGAAGAAAACTCGTTAAGCGAATTGTATTCGCTTAGCGGATCGTCAAAATTTCTGATAAGACCATCTCGATAGGCAATCGCAGCACAAAGACCAATATAACTTTTGGTCGCACTGAAAGTCGGATCTACCCGGTCGACATCTCCCCACGACACTACTATTTGTCCATGTCTAATAATCAAGCCCGCGGGTCCTCCGCGTGGCTTGAGTGGGCCCAAGATCTCATTCCAGGGTGGTGGCTCCGAACCAGCAATCGCTTTTTGTTCAGATAGATCGTATAGCCAATCGGATTCATGCTGACAGGCAAATTCAACCGCATGATGAAGACGCCCCGCATTCAGACCGATTGATGCCGGCTGGCAGCGCAACCAACTGTCAGCGGCGGGTGGCAGATAGTTCTTCGCAGTCAATTTTTACACCAAGCGTCTGCAAAAGGCCGTATTGACTCCATCCGCTGCACCTCTTTCTGCTCCTTTTTTCTCAATCGCCCCGTTAAAGGCTCAGCAGGGTCTGTACTGTCTCTTCAGTCACATTGCCCCCGGTCACGGCGGCGACTGTAATACGATCCTGATCAACCTTGCCGGAAAGAAAAGCGGCAGGCGCAACAGCGCCTGCCGGTTCTACCAAAAGCTTTCCCCGATAAAGTAACGACCTAAACGATGCGGCTATTTCTTTTTCCGAAACCAGAACCACATCATCTAAATATTCCTGAAGGTGATGGAACGGATACGCACCTGGAAACCGGGCGGATAACCCATCTGCAATGGTGTCCCAGTGGCTGAGTGTTATAGGTTTTCCAGCTTTCCTAGACAAAAAGTACGCATTTGCACCCTCAGGCTGAACACCAATGATCCTGACATGTGGTGAGCTCAGTTTCACCGCTGTCGCAATTCCGGCAGCAACACCGCCGCTCGAGACCGGCAAGAGTATTTGCTCTACCCCAGGGGCATCCTCAATTATTTCGAGACCTATGCTGCCGTGACCTGCGACTACTGGCGGGTACTCCCATGTATCGATTGAGGTAATATCTCGATCGCCAGCAATGGCCTCGACTGTTGGCTGCCGATTCAGTGCGTCCCGGCCACAGAAAACAACTTCAGCACCGAGTTCCTGCGTAGCTGATACCTTAAAGGTGCTGGTCTGATCGAGCATTACCACGACAACGGACACACCCAGCTGGGCACCCGCAAATGCGAAGGCTTGCGCAAAATTGCCCGAAGAAGCCAGAACGATACCCCGCTTCCGTTCCAATTCACTGAGACACCTAATTACATTGAAAGCAGCACGAACTTTATATGCACCAGTGACTTGAAGGCATTCTGCCTTGAGGAACAGTTTCTCATGGCCAATATCACACGGCTCCGGTGCCAGCGGCACAATTGGAGTTCTTCGCACTACCGACGGCAACGCATCTCGCGCCTTCTCAATATCATTCAAAGTTGTCAAAGTTGCTTTCATCTCAGAGAGAATACCCTTCTACCGTTGTTCTGCCAATATTCCGATCCCACCCGATGATTCTATATCGTTAAGCAACCGGATTGATTTTTGTGACGTCGGTCCGAAGAAAGCGCTAGAATTTGCGTAAGAGAAATAAGCCGGAGTGGTGAAATTGGTATACACGAGGGATTCAAAATCCCTTGCACGAAAGTGCGTGCCGGTTCGAGTCCGGCCTCCGGTACCAAATCAGCAATCAATTTATAGCCATACCCAATTGGGCAAATAGATAGTTGCCCTGTCTGCCGGGATTTGGTTGTAACTGTGATTGTCGTTACTAAGTTTCAAATTACTGAAACCACATCCACCTAAAACACGAACCATGGATGACACTTATGAAAGGATATGTAACAGTCGGCACTAACAATCTGACACGCTTGGCAACATTTTATGAAGCTTTGTTTGAGGAACTCGGTTTTTCCCGACAACGTGAAAGCCCCGGAAGGGCTGTCTACTTTGGCACCAAGGACGATGTTCAGCTGGTAGTAATTACGCCGGCTAACGGCCAACCTGCCACAGCGGGTAATGGCTCGATGATTGCATTGAAAGTCGACAGTCAAGAGCAAGTCCAGCGACTGCATGCTCGTGCTATTGATCTGGGCGCAAGCGATGACGGCGCGCCAGGTCCGAGAGGCAGCGACACATTCTATGGCGCTTATTTTCGCGACCCGGATGGAAACAAGATTGCCTTCTATCTGCGTTGAAATAAATGCCGGGACAAAACTAGACTGGGCCAAACCACACCATGAACTCCATACAAGCTGGATCTAACGCGAGAAATCGGTTTGCGGGCGTGTTCCCGGCCAACCCGACACCTGTCACGGATAACGGCAACATTCATGAGAAGGGCTTGAGGGCTGTTTTAGAAGACAACATGGCCTACGGTGTCCATGGTTTCTGGGTCGCTGGAACATCGGGTGAAGGCCCTTTATTGTCCGATGCGCAAAGGGACACTGTGGCCAGAATTGCCGGAGAGACCACCCAGGGCCGCGCATTATCGATAATGCACGTCGGTGCGATCACTACCCATAGCGCTAAAAAAGGAGCGGAAAGTGCCGCGCGGGGCGGTTGTGCAGCCATAGCTTGTCTTCCGCCCTTTCTGATACGCGCAAGTCATTCCTCTATCATCGATCACTATAAGGCCGTGGCAGACAGTGCGCAGGGGCTACCACTTTTCGCCTACAATCTTCCACAATTAACTCAGGTGGAATTCGATCGAAACCTGATGGAATCTCTATGCCGTGAAGTACCCAGTCTGATCGGCCTCAAACATTCAGCCCACGATCTATCGATGATTCGACACTGGCTCGATATGGGATTGGCGTGCTTTTCAGGGTTCGGCCATTTGCCACTGCCTGCACTAACTATGGGTGCTGTCGGCACTGTTGACGCCCCTTTATCAATCTCTCCTTGGTTGTACGTCGAATTGTACGACGCATGGAAAGCAGGGGATCTGGACACGGCCAAAGCAAAACAGCAGGAGATCCAAGCAATTGCAAACCTGACATCACGCTATGACGCTGTCTCCGATGTCGGCAAAACAATTCTTGGGCAGCGCCTGGGTATCGACTGTGGTCGAGCCATCCTCCCCAATAACCGCCTGACCAGTGACCAACGCCGTGATGTGGTTGATACTGCGAAGTCGTTGGAACTTTTTACCCATTAGTAATATCCATTAAGACCGATATAGTGCTTTACTTCCAGCGGTTGCCGCCACCACATAACAAAACCAGCGACGTATGAAATTCTTGTTCGATATCTTCCCGTTGGTACTTTTTTTCGGTGCCTACAAGGTGTACGGCATTTACGCCGCGACAGCGACCGCTATCATTGCCAGCATTGCGCAGGTTTCAATTTTCTGGCTACGGAACCGGCGATTTGAAACAATGCACTTGATCACTTTGGGCGTAATTGTTTTGTTTGGCGGCCTCACCCTATTGTTTAGAGACGATACTTTCATTAAGTGGAAGCCAAGCATCGTCAACTGGTTATTTTCAGTGCTTATTTTCGGCAGCCAACTGGTTGGCCGACGGACCGCATTACAGGCTCTACTGGGTGCAAAATTGACTCTGCCCGATAGAATTTGGCGCAATGTCAATTTAAGCTGGGGTATTTTCTTCCTGATTGTTGGGCTGCTGAATGTATATGTTGCATTTTATTATCGCCCGGAACTCAGCGAACAGGTTCGGACCGATTTCTGGGTTAACTTTAAGGTCTTTGGTCTGATGGGACTGACCCTGGTATTTGCCATGGGCCAGATGCTACTTATTGCAAAATATCTAAAACCAGAACACGATGAGAATCAGTAATTACACATGACACACTCGATCGATGACCGCCAGCCAACTGCCGATACCGGTCTGACGGAAAACGTCTCAAAGAAAAGAGCTGAGATGGTTCGCGAACGACTGTACCAAGATCTGGGAGCAGAATTTGTTGAGGTAGACGATCAGAGTCATCTCCACGCAGGTCACTCTGGCGCTGCAGCTGGAGGCAGCCACTTTGAGGTGGTCGTGGTCTCAAAAGCGTTCGAAGGACTGGCAACCCTGGCGCGACACCGACTCGTTTATCAGGCAATGGGGGATGCCATGGCCCAGGCCATTCATGCCCTAAGCATAAAAGCCTATGCGCCCGGCGAAGTCTAGCAAAGATATAATGGATTGCTCCTAATCATCCTTTTTCATCATCATAACTGACATCTCGAGTGGATAAAGCAGATACAGTGGCGAACAAGACGCCCCTTTATACGTTACATCGTGAACTCGATGCCAAGATCGTTGAGTTCGCCAACTACCAGATGCCCCTCAATTACCCATCCGGCATCATCAAAGAACACCGTCACGTTCGCGAATCTGCAGGTCTGTTCGATGTCTCTCACATGGGACAAATCAAAGTTACCGGCGATAGTGCTGCCGAATCACTTGAATCTCTACTGCCCACCGATCTCAGCAAACTCGATATCGGACGTCAGCGCTACAGCTTCTTAACGCTGGACACAGGTGGAATTCTTGATGACCTGATGATTTCAAGATTTGAAGATCACTATCTTCTGGTCGTGAACGCATCAAACAAGCACCAGGATTTCGACCATATCGCTGGTAATCTTCCAGCAGACTGTACAGCTGAGCTCCTCGATAATCGTTCTCTCCTGGCGCTACAAGGTCCCCTGTCCAGAGAGGTCATGTCACGGTTGTGCCCAGATCTTAGGACCATGCGATTTATGGACACTATGGACACTGAGGTCGAAGGCATTAAATGCCAGGCATTCTGTAGCGGCTATACAGGCGAAGATGGTTTCGAGCTTGCGACAAATTATGACGATGCATTGAAGCTTGCCCAGTTACTGCTCGATCAAACCGAAGTGCAACCCGTAGGACTCGGTGCTCGGGATTCGTTGCGCCTGGAAGCGGGTTTATGTCTGCATGGCAATGACATTCACCCAAATACCACACCAGTAGCGGCGGGGCTGGCCTGGGCAATCCCCGCAAGCCGCCGGAAAGGCGGCTCCAAATCTGGTGGCTTCCCGGGTTCGGAGCCCATATTGCTGGAACTCGAAAATGGGCCCACACTCACTCGAGTGGGAATTCAACCTGAAGGCCGGGCGCCTGTCCGTGCCCACTGTGAAATCGTGATCCCAACGGGCGAATCAATCGGCGAGGTTTCCAGCGGCGGCTATGGACCGACCGTTGGCAGACCAATCGCGATGGGGTATGTCAAATCAGCTTACAGTCATCTTGGTACCGAGCTTCAGGCCATTGTGCGAGGCAAACCTCTTAACGTTAAGATTTGCCACTTACCTTTTGTACAACACAATTACAAGAAACACTACATTACATCAGGAGCTAATTCAGCATGAGCGATATACGATATACGAACGACCACGAATGGGCACGCCTGGAAGGTCTTTTTGTGACTGTCGGTATTACCGACTATGCACAGGATCAACTGGGAGAACTCGTTTACGTTGAACTTCCTGCGATCGGCACAGCAGTTAGTCAAGGAGACGAGGCTGCGGTCATTGAATCTGTGAAGGCCGCTGGAGATGTCAAGTCACCAGTCACGGGAACGATCGTTGAAGTCAACGAGTCACTCAACGATTCACCCGAATCAGTTAATGACGACCCCACCGGTCAAGGCTGGTTTTACAAAATAGAAATAACAGACACTTCTGAGTTAGAGAACTTGCTATCAGAGACCAACTACAACGCGCTAATTGCTGAACTATCCTAAACTGCCGCGCTTGAATTATCCTAAGGGGGGATTATGAAAAAGCTGCGAAAAAGTCTTGACGATCTTGAAATCCCACAAGATTTTGTACGTCGCCACATAGGTCCCAGTCAGTCGGATATTGACCAAATGCTGGCAGTTACGGGGCATGAATCACTGGAACAACTGATCGACCATGCAGTACCTGCCTCTATAGTGAGTGAACGACCTTTGAATCTGCCGCCCGCCCGAAGCGAACGTGCTACCAGCACCTACTTGCGACACATGCGACATAGAAACCGTGTATTCGTGTCGATGATCGGTTGTGGCTACCATGGCACGATCATGCCACCAGTCATCAAGCGGAATGTGCTTGAGAACCCAGACTGGTATACCGCCTATACCCCCTACCAAGCGGAGGTCAGCCAGGGCCGTTTGGAAGTGCTGCTTGGTTTTCAGCAGATGGTGATGGACCTGACCGGTATGGAGATTGCCAACGCTTCTTTGCTCGATGAAGCCACAGCAGCTGCAGAGGCAATGACCATGGCGCGACGGATTTCGAAGAGCCGGTCTAATGTCTTTTTTGTGGACAACAATTCTCACCCACAGTCGATAGCTGTCATTCGAACAAGGGCCCATTTTCTCGGTTATGAAGTCGTCGTTGGTGACCCGTACACAGAGCTTCAGATTCGGGATTTTTTCGGCGTCCTGATTCAATATCCAGCATCAACCGGACGCCTGACCAACCCGAGTAACGCTATCTCCCAAGCCCACAAAAAAGGTGCATTGGCTATTGTCGCAAGTGATTTACTCGCGCTGACTCTAATCAAATCCCCAGGTGAAATGGGCGCAGACATTGTTGTCGGTAATTCACAACGGTTTGGCGTTCCCATGGGATACGGCGGCCCACATGCCGCGTTTTTTGCCACCCGTGATGAATACAAACGATCCACACCGGGACGCATCATTGGGGTCTCAATTGATGCTCAAGGGCATCCGGCACTGCGTATGGCACTTCAAACACGAGAACAACACATCAGACGTGAAAAGGCGACGAGTAATATCTGCACGGCTCAGGTGCTGCTTGCCAATATTGCCACCTTATATGCGATGTACCACGGCCCCGAAGGGCTCAAGGATATCGCTAGGAGGGTCCATCGTATGACGCGGATCCTTGCGGCCGGTTTGTCCGAACTGGGTTACCCACTTGTAGATGATGCGTACTTTGATACCGTCATGGTACGCGTTCCGGGCTTAGCTGGCCGAATTGCCGCCAAGGCTCGCGAATCACAAATTAATCTGCGCTACATCGATGCAGATCATCTCGGCATCACACTGGACGAGACAACCAAACGGAAAAATATTTTAAGCCTTTGGCGAGTATTCCATACTGGCGCTGACCGAATGTTGAGTATTGAACGCTTTGATGACGTGGTCACTGAGGCCGTACCCCAAGAACTGATGCGCAGAACTGGTTTCATGGAGCATGAGATATTCCATCGTTATCACTCTGAAACCGAGATGATGCGTTATTTGCGCCGGACTGCTAGCAAGGACATCAGTCTTGGTAGGTCTATGATTCCATTAGGGTCATGCACCATGAAACTGAACGCCACATCCCAAATGCTGCCGCTGTCCTATCGTGACTTTTCAAATCTGCACCCGTTTGCACCACTCGACCAAACTCAGGGCTATCAGCAGTTGTTTGAGGAACTCGAGGAGATGCTGTGCGAGATCACCGGCTTCCACGCCATTTCTCTGCAACCTAACGCAGGGTCACAGGGTGAATACGCCGGACTCCTTTGTATACGGGCCTACCTCCAAAGCCAAGGACAGGGACATCGGAATATATGCCTGATTCCTTCGTCTGCTCACGGAACCAATCCTGCTAGCGCTATCTTGGCCGGCATGAAGGTTGTCATCATACGTTGTGACGATAATGGGAATGTAGATCTTAAAGATCTCTCTGATAAAGCGACTTTTCATAGAGATAGCCTGGCGGCGCTGATGATTACCTATCCGTCAACTCACGGCGTCTTTGAGGAATCAATTCAGGAGATCTGCCAAATTGTTCACCGCTCGGGTGGTCAGGTCTATATGGACGGGGCTAATTTGAATGCACTGGTCGGTATCTGCAGACCCGGTGAGATTGGGGCAGATGTTGCCCACATAAACCTGCACAAGACTTTTGCTATACCACATGGCGGCGGCGGACCGGGTATGGGCCCAATTGGTGTACTCAGCCACCTGGCTCCATTTCTGCCAGACCACCCTCTCGTCGGGGGTGTTAATCCTGCAGCTGGCGGCAGAACCACGATCGGTACGGTATCAGCAGCACCCTGGGGATCGGCTTCTATTCTCCCGATTTCCTGGGCGTACATTGCCATGCTGGGCGCTTCGGGTGTCCGCAAATCCACCGAACTGGCTATTTTGAATGCCAACTACATTGCCAAACGCTTGAACGAGCATTACCCCGTTGTCTACACCGGTCCTGGAGGATTAGTCGCTCATGAGTGCATCGTCGATTTGTCTGAAATCAAGGCACAATCTGGCATCACTGTCGAAGACGTGGCCAAGCGATTGGTTGACTATGGGTTTCACGCGCCCACCATGTCCTGGCCCGTTGCAGACTCCTTTATGATCGAACCCACCGAAAGCGAATCTTTAGCCGAGCTCGATAGATTCTGTGAGGCTCTGATCTCGATTCGTCAGGAGATATCAGATATCGAAGTCGGCAAAGCAGATCTCGAGAATAATCTTCTGAAAAATGCCCCGCATGCTCAGCATTTACTGACAGAGGAGAATTGGAATCGGCCTTACTCCTTGAAGCAAGCGTTCTTTCCATCGCCGCATACTCGCCAGGATAAATACTGGCCTCCCGTGGGCCGGGTGGATAATGTCCATGGTGACAAAAACCTTATCTGCAGTTGCCCCCCGATCGAACACTACGACCAGGCAGCCGCATGACCATAAGCCAGGGCCAAAAACAACTTGGCGCGGAAAAGATGTCTCGATTATCGGTAAAGTTTGCAGCCAGTAAACGAGCCGATCTACTACCTAAACCACCTTGGATCAGAGCGCGGTTTCCCGGCACGCCTGAGGTTGTACGTCTTAAATCAATACTGCGGGAAAACAACCTCCACACTGTCTGCGAAGAGGCCAGTTGCCCGAATCTTGGGGAATGTTTTAGCAATGGCACTGCCACCTTTATGATCATGGGCGACATCTGCACTCGGCGTTGCCCGTTTTGTGACGTCGCGCACGGTCGGCCCGGTTCTCTTGATAAGGATGAACCATCCAACCTTGCACGTACTGTTAAGTTGATGGGACTTAACCATGTAGTCATCACATCGGTGGATCGGGATGACCTGCGAGATGGTGGTGCCAGCCATTTCAGGCAGTGCATTGATACGATTCGCACAGTGAGTCCTGAGACAACAGTCGAAATACTGACGCCCGATTTCCGGGGTCGCGCGACTAAAGCCATCGAACAGCTAGTTGCTTCACCACCCGATATTTTTAATCACAACCTGGAAACGGTGCCGCGACTGTATAAACGGGTAAGACCCGGTGCCGACTATGGCCACTCGTTGGGCCTATTGAAGGATTTTGGGAAATGCTGCCCTGATTTGCCGACCAAGTCGGGCCTTATGCTCGGCGTTGGTGAAACGATACCTGAGGTAGAGGCCGTGATGCAAGATATGAGAAATCACGGTGTGCAACTATTGACACTGGGACAGTATCTACAGCCCAGCCTTGATCATCTACCAGTCGAGCGTTATGTCACCCCAGAAGAATTCCGAGATTTGGCCACACTTGGCAGCCGGATAGGCTTTGGTCACGTTGCCTCGGGACCCATGGTGCGCTCTTCCTACCATGCTGACCAGCAAGCACGAGAGTTGATCGGTCGGGAGTGAAAAATTACCTATTTCCGAGATTCAACCCAGAATCTGAGCGAGGTCGTCACATAAATCTTCAGGATCTTCCAGGCCCACAGAAATTCTGAATACACCGTCGCCGGCAAACGCCCGGTAAGCATCCAATGCTTGTCCTTCAAGTGCATAACTTGATTTCATCAAATCGTCCGTGCCCAGCCAGTAGATCAGACTACGGTGATGACCCAGTGACACTGCATAGTGAAATATCTTCAGGTCAGACATCATGCGCTCCACCAACTCAGGACCGTTATCAATCTGTACTGACACCATGCCAGAGAAATTATCCATCTGGCGAACAGCCAGTTCGAATTGCGGATGACTGGAAAGTCCGGGGTAGAGCACCCTTTTTACCTTTGTATGCCCTTCCAGATATTTTGCAACATGGATTGCGTTCGCCTGATGTGCTTGCATCCTTATGGGTAGGGTCGCTAGCCCTCTATTGATCAGCCACGCATTAAATGGACTGAGTACACCGCCCATATAAATCTGACCATCGGATTCGACATTCCTCAACTTATCCCGTCGACCAAGAACTGCACCCCCCATCGCATCACCGTGCCCGCAACAGTATTTCGTGAGGGAGTGGACAACATAGTCTGCCCCTAACTTCAACGGACGAGTCGCTACTGGAGAAGCAAAAGTCGAGTCGACTGCGAACTCTGCACCCACTGAATGAGCAAGTTCGGCAACACCGCAAATATCCGTAAGACGCAATGTTGGATTCGCTGGCGTTTCTGCCCAGACCAGCCTGACACCTGCGGTTATAGCCCGAGCTGCTTCTTCTAGATCAGACAGGTCGGCCAAAATAACGTCCACACCAAGGCGGGTTAACATCTTTCGGGCCAACTCTGCCGTTCCCGGATAATTACTATCGCTCATTACTAGCCGATCACCTTGACTGAGCGTACTTAACAACAACGCCGAAGTCGCTGCCATACCTGATGCAAAACATCGGCAGGCCTCTGCTTCTTCCAGCGCTGCGAGTTTGTCCTGAAGGATCGTAACGGTAGGGTTGTCCCAACGACTATAAACATAGGGTGCGTCATCAGGTTTATCTTGAGCCGAGAAACTGATTGGTTCGTCGATAACAAACGTACTCGACATTACAATATTCGGTGCAGATGCACCGGTCTCGGCATCTGGCGATTCGCCAGAATGTACCGCCCGGGTCATAAATCCCCTGGTTAGACTATTGTCGTTAGCCATAGCTACATCGAATTAAAAGAGATGCTCAGGCAACCTCCCCGACATGCGTATGAAGAGGACTGTTGCGTGGAAAATGTGAAATGAGAAATTCCATCTGGTCCGCCAAGATCTGTCTACCAGAGAGATAGATATACTCGGCATGGGTTGGAATAAATGGTACTGCCAGTAGTTCCTGTCCCGATTCTTCAGGCGTCTGATCACCTTTTCTATGGTTGCATCGTCTGCAGGCCGTCACAACATTCTGCCAGACGTCCGTACCCCCCCGACTGAGAGGCTGTACGTGGTCCCTTGATAACTGAGTGGGCAAAAACTGCGCTCCACAATAAAGACACAGATGAGCATCACGCCGGAATAATGCCTTGTTGTTTAACGGTGGTGTGTATGAAGGATGGCGCTCTAAGTGGGCTCGAGATTGGCCCAGCGTACAGATGATTGAGTGGACTTCAAGCATGCTCTGGCGTCCGGTTCTTGCGTTTATCCCACCGTGCACAACATACAAAGAAGAACCCATCGGATAGAGTATTTGTTCTAGACAATGGAGCTTCACTGTTTCCTCAAATCCGATCCATTCGATCGGCATCCCTGAAACATCTGTACGCAGTATCCGTAGACTCGCTTCAATCATCCTTTACTCCCGAGGTTGCGTACACTACTGTGCGTCAAGACGGCAGCATAATCAACTATCCCAACATCGATATTTAGGTGGCCAGAGTCTTTATTTAAAAGGGCAGTTGCGAGGCGTTGTTCTCAACCAGGTCAACACCCGCATCTGGGGAACTCCATCGATCTATCCAAGCGTTGTTCAGTGCTGTTATCCAATTATCCCGCCACACTGACTGCCCTTCTGAGAGGCTTTTCGTTGATCGGCACATGGAGAACCGCAGCAACAATTCCAAGAACAATACCCGTCTGCCAAACAGCATCATAAGTACCGGTTAGATCATGAATATAACCACCTAACCACACTCCAATGAAACTCCCCATTTGATGACTAAAAAATACCACCGCAAACAACGTCGCCATGTACCGCACTCCAAATATGCGAGTAACGATACCAGTGGTCAGCGGTATCGTCGACAGCCAAAGCAATCCCATCGCACAGGAGAATAAATAAAGCACAAATTCTGTTTTTGGAAATAACAGCAAGGCAGCGATAACAATTGCACGTCCAGCATAAATAAAACTCAACCCATTTGAATTACTGTGTCGTTGACCGTAAAACCCTACTGCAATAGATCCAATAATGTTGAACACACCGATCAAAGCCAAACACCAAGCTGCAACACTCCCCGACAAACCCAAATCGACAACATAAGCAGGCAAGTGAACCATAATAAATGTAACGTGGAATCCACAAACAAAGAAACCGATAGTCAACAGAACATAGCCGCGGTGGCGAAAGGCCTCCCTCAGTGCTGCTCTGAGCGTTAGATCAACGGTATCGGGCTCATCGAATTTTGCATGATTAGGCAGCAAAAAAGCCAACGGGATAATACACAAAGTACATGCACCCATTATCAACAACGCATTGTTCCAACCGAACTGGCCGATCATGCTCTGGGCAAAGGGTGAGAGCGCAATCTGACCCACTGAGCCTGCAGCAGTCCCCAAGCCCATCACCAGCGAACGCCTTTCCGGACCTACTGCCCGGACCATTGCCGCAATCGCTAAAGTAAACGACGTAAATGCGATTCCGGCACCTGTGAGAACCCCACCTGTTAGATACAACATACCGCTAGTATCTGATAGGGTCATTCCCCAGATCCCGAGCGCATAAATCAAAGCCCCGCTTGCGATCACCCACACTGGACCATGTCGATCGACAATGGCACCGGCAATGGGCAAACCGATTCCCCACATAATATTCTGCAGAGCCATTGCCAGTGCATAGGTTTCACGAGTCCAACCAAACTCGACCGTCATTGGGTCAAGATACAAGCCCATTCCGGAACGGACTCCAAACCCAACTACCGACACTAAACATCCTGCAATCAATACGATCACCGGTGTTTTCCAGGCCTGGCTGTTTGCAACATTCATCACGAATTGGCTGATCCCTTTATACTCGCCAGGCGGGTTGGTACACCGTCACATGACATCAGAACGAATAGGCTAACAATTGGCTTGACCATATTAGCCAAATAACACGTGGATCCTACCCAAATAATTCTAGGCTATTTAGTGTGGGCTTGATAAATCTTGCTAGCGGCGCCCGCATGAACATCACAATGATGACACATCATCAATGGATTGAACGATATTAAACTTCAGCTCACCGTATCGGCTGTCGGCGCTAAACCCCGTGCTCGACGATCCATCAACCGATCCAGCCAGTCTGGATCCATTTCAGGCACAGAAGATAGCAGCAGTTCCGTGTAGGGCGCGTGCGGTGGTGTCAGTATCTGTTGTTTTGCGCCCTGCTCGATTATGCGGCCCTGATACATGACCACAATATCATCAGCAATAGCCTTCACGGTTGCCAGGTCGTGAGTGATAAATAGATACGACAACTGAAGATGATTCTGCAGACCCTGGAGAAGTTCGAGTATTCCCTCCGCAACAAGCTGGTCGAGAGCAGAAGTAACCTCATCACAGATGATTAGGTCTGGTTCAGCAGCCAGCGCACGGGCAATGCAGATCCTTTGTTTTTCTCCTCCTGACAACTGATTTGGAAAACGATCTATGAAACTTTTGGGCAATTCAATCTGCTCTAGCAACTCAACGGTGCGATCTGTTTTCTGTTGACCGCTCATTCCGAGATAAAATTCCAACGGCCGACCAATGATTTCCCTAACCCGCTGACGCGGATTGAGTGAAATATCGGGCATCTGGTAGATCATCTGGATCGACCGCAGTTCGTCCTTACTTCTGTCGGCAAGCGCCGCCGACAGTGATTTACCCTTGAAAGTGACTAAACCAGACTGTGGAGGAAGTAGTCCGGTAATGACACGCGCCAACGTACTTTTCCCACTTCCCGACTCACCGACAACAGCGACGGTCTTCCCCTGCTCGACACCGATACTGATATCCTCTAGGACATACTCAGTCGCGCTGGGATAGCGTGCGGTCACATTGTCTACTGCAAGAATTCGACTCTCCACTTGTTCCCGTGTTTTATCCTCCCTTAAGCTGCGGACAGACAACAGCCGTTTTGTATAGTCCTCTACGGGGTGGGCAAGGAGGGCTCGTGCTTCCCCTTCTTCCACTAGGTTTCCATAACGAAGCACCATTATTCTGTCTGCCAGTTGTGCCACCACAGCTAGGTCGTGCGTTATGTAAATTGCAGCAACCCCCTTTGCGCGAACTGCTTCCTTAATAGCCGCCAGCACCTCGATCTGGGTTGTCACATCCAACGCTGTCGTTGGTTCATCAAACACAACAATCTCAGGCTCACAACCCATCGCCATGGCTGTCATCGCACGCTGCAGTTGACCGCCCGATACTTGATGAGGGAATCGTTCACCAATTGATTCAGGGTCTGGGAGATCCAGTTGCCGATACAGACTACGCCCCTTCAATGCGGCCTCCGTTCGATTCATCTTGCCATGTTGTACAGGAGATTCGGAGAACTGCTCTAGCAGGCGATGCGCCGGGTTAAAAGCCGCCGCTGCGCTTTGTGCAACGTAACTGACACGATTGCCACGCAACTGTCGCAGTTGCTTCTCGGGCAATGTTGTCAATTCCAGCCCATCCAGTTTGATTGACCCAGATACGATCCGGCATCCCGGTTTTGTATATCCCAATGCTGCCAGGCCCAAGGTTGACTTTCCGGCGCCAGATTCACCGATCAGCCCAACGATCTCACCCTTCTCCAAGGCCAAGCTCAGTCCATTGACGATAGGCCGCCATTCGCTGTCGATCTCAGCTTCGATGACAACATCTTGCATTTCCAACAATTTATTCGACATTCACGACTCCATTCTCACCTGCGCCCCGTGCGATTCTGTATCGAATTGCAGACACTGTTGAAACACCTTACCCGGCCTATGGGAAAAAGCAACCCCGCGTCCAGTCCCGATTTCAGGACACTTTCTATACAATTGCTCCTTTGCACATTCGCCGATCGCATAGACCGCAAGGCCCACGAACGGGTGTTAAGCATTGAACTGGAAAAGCCTATCTACTGAAGAACTAGAACGGGAATACTCGCCGAGCAGTATGGTGGGCGACATTGCACCATTCCTATCATCGTACACCACGGAGTCCCAACGGGTGCGAGACCGCTATGGGGTCCATCTGATTACCGACCTACCCTACGGCGCTAATGTTGAAGAAAAACTAGACCTCTTCCTGCCAGCCATGCCAGCCAATTCCGAAAACATCCCTTTGCTGATATTTGTCCACGGCGGCTACTGGCAACAACTCTCAAAAGATGATCACAGTTTTTTAGCCACCCCCTGGACAACAGCCGGATACGCGTTTGCGAGTATCAACTATGGCCTTGCGCCTGCCTCAAACATTCCACAGATGATTTCACGTTGTCGCCAGGCCATCAACTGGTTTGGTGAAAACTGCTTTGATTACGGACTCGACAAGGAAGGCATTCATGTCATGGGGCATTCTGCAGGCGCTCATCTCCTGGCCTGTGCAATTAGTCCGGGTATCCAGGATCACGACAGATCAACACTTCTTACCCGACCTCAACGCGCCATCCTTATTGGTGGCATCTACGACCTCGAACCGATTTCTCAAACTTATGTCAACGAACCACTGGAATTGTCGATTGAAAGTGCTAGAGCACTCAGCCCACAGTTTTATGATACCGATCCGTTTATTGCTCTGGACATCGTCTATGCAGAACACGAAACTAAAGAGTTCATACGCCAATCCAAGGCATATGCTGATAAATGCTCAAAAATTACCACCCATATAAAACTCACGGAAGTGCGGAGTCGGCATCATTTTGACATCATGTACGATATTGCCCATACCGATACTGCGCTCTTTCAACAACTGTCGGTATCTACGGATAAATGAGATGGTCAGATGAAAACCACGTCTCTTGAAACATTATCCATCAGCCAAAGTCCGGGCCTGTTAGACGCTCGCAAGCAAGACGGCCTTGACCCGCTCTCCAGTATTGGAGACCTTTTTGATTTACCACCTGATCTGGTTTATCTCGATGGCAACTCTCTTGGCGCTATGCCCGCGGTGGTGCCAGAAAAGATCCAAGAAGCCGTTACCGAGGGCTGGCGTACCGGGTTAATACGAAGTTGGAATGATCGGGATTGGCACATACTGCCTTTGACCCTCGGCAATCGACTGGCGCCCCTAATGGGCGCTAATGCTGGTGAAGTGTTGGTGGTTGATTCGACATCAATTAATCTGTTTAAGACCCTGTCAGCTGCTCTGGAAATGCGTCCCGATCGAACTGAAATTGTATCGGAACGCGATAACTTTCCGTCGGATCTTCATATCATCCAAGGCGCTATCACGCATTTTTATCCGCAACATAAGCTCGTTGAGGGAAAGGAAAGCGATGAATCGATACTCGAATTAATCGGCCCATCCACTGCTGTGGTGACTCTTACCCAGGTCAGTTACCGCACCGGATTGATTCGCGACATGGAAAGAATAACTAAAGAGGCTCATCGGGCGGGTGCGCTGGTTATATGGGATCTGGCTCACACACTGGGTGCGGTACCCGTGGATCTGAATGCGGCTGATGTTGATTTTGCCGTTGGTTGTACCTACAAGTACCTCAATGCCGGACCTGGTGGACCGGCATATCTTTTCGTTGCCGACCGACACATCACAGATGCCGTCAACCCATTAACAGGCTGGCAAGCCCATGCCGACCCTTTTTCTTTCGATACGCACTTCAAGCCAGCAAGCAACATAGACAAATTCCGCTGCGGAACGCCCGGGGTTCTTTCTTACATCGCTCTAGAATCGAGCCTAGACATATTCGAAATGGTCGATATGGAGACTATTCGGAGAAAATCAAAACGGTTAACAACCCTGTTTGTCGACCTTGTAGAATCGCTGTGTACCGGTTATCCCTTGCAACTGGCTAGCCCTCGGGACAGCAACCAAAGAGGCAGTCAGGTTTCGTTTAGCCACACCGATGGCTGGCCGATCATGCAGGCGCTCATCGCCCATGGAGTAATTGGTGATTTCAGGGCACCTGATCTACTGCGATTTGGGTTCGCACCGTTGTACACGCGGTACGAAGATGTTTGGCTAGCAGCATCGATGCTCGCTCATATTCTCGAAACCGAATGCTGGAAAGATCCGGCCTACACTACTCCTAAACTTGTGACCTAAGCGGTCAGTCACGAGTCATTCACTTGGTAACCCTCAAGGTTCGAGTGTACACATATCGACCCTGTCACAAATGAACAAGTAGATGCTTAATTCTTATCAGATAGACGCCGCCAACGGTTTTTTACCAGCCCACGAACCACTTGAGGCACTCCCAGACGAATTTGAAGTCTGGGATACGATGGCTCGGGATTTCTCTGGACTTCTAAACGCAGGTGTTTTCAGAACACAGGCCAAAGCGATGCCGATAATTGACGACGTATCGTCCCTACAGACATCAATGGAACTGGAACGAGCCATGCTATTGCTATCCATGTTCGGCCATGGATTCGTCTGGCAGGGCTACGCGTCCTCAGGTTATATTCCGGAAAGTATTGCAATACCTTGGACCCTGGTTGCCGAACGGCTGGGCCGACCGCCCACCCTTGCACATGCCTCGCTGGTCTTGAATAACTGGAAACAATTAGAACCCAATGGCTCGATCAAATTGGGCAACCTCAGGACACTTATCCAGTTTCATGGCGGTCTTGATGAGTCTTGGTTCTACCTGGTCACAACCGAAATTGAGGCGATAGGTGCAGGTGTACTCAAACAATTCGACCGTATTCAGCAAGCAGCAGATTCCGACGACTTCCAACAAATTGAAGATTCACTTGAGGAAGTTCAAGAATACTTGGTCGCACTGAATACGACACTGAACCGTATGTACGAAAACTGCGATCCCTATATATTTTACAACCGAATACGACCATTCCTAGCTTCATTTAAGAACATCGAGTACAGGGGGTGCAAGAAGAACCCAAGAAACTATTTTGGTGGCAGCGCCGCACAAAGTTCTTTACTTCAGGCTATAGATGCAATGTTCGGCATTGCGCATCAGGAAGAACAATCAAGATCCTATCTCGTTACGATGCGTAATTATATGCCTACGGGTCATGCTGCCTATATTAATGCGCTGGAGAATGATAGACCTTTAGCCCGTGCCATTGAGCGACATGATGGCTGTCAGCACATCCACGCAGCATGTGTGAATGCACTGATCGAGTTCCGTCAGTCTCACCTTGAAATAGTGACAAAATATGTGTCATCGCAGATATCGCAAACAGGCCCTGGCCACACTGGCACCGGTGGAACCGATCCGATGGTATTTCTGAAACAAGTCGCAAAAGATACGACACCTTCTTTTTGAATCACGTTTAATTCGGACATGAAATAATAGCTATGGGCAGAATAATTCCACTCAAACGATTCGACGATATGCCTGTCATGGCGCCACACATTCTGGAGGAGTCCGATAACCAACTAAATTCCGATATCGTGCGTCTTAATTTGAATGAAAACCCACTCCCACCTTCTCCAAACGCCATCGCGGCAATGCACGATGCCGTCAACATAGCGAACCGTTATCCGGATCATTCCTGTTCTGCCCTGGCTCAGATTATCTCGGCACGTATCGGCATAAGCACAGACCGACTGGTGTTTGGCAATGGCAGTGGAGAAATGCTATTTGCAGCTGCGGCTATCGCTGTCGATAGAAATGAGCAGGCCGTTTTACCGGGACCCACCTTCGCCCCAGTTGGCAAAAACATTCGACTTGCAGGCGGTGAGGTCGTCACAGTGCCGGTACTGGAAAACGGATCCAACAATGTTGACGCTATGTTGGACGCGGTCAACGAACACACGGCACTGTTTTATCTGTGCACCCCCAACAGTCCAACAGGTGGGATGCTCGAAGCCGAACAGATCAAGTTAGCCGCTGACAGGGTACCCAGCGACTGCCTGTTGATGGTGGATGAGGCCTATCATGAGTTCGCTGCTTGGGAAGGCGGCCCGGATGTGCTTTCCCTGTTGTCTGCTCGGGGTGGCCCGTGGGCAGTGATCCGAACCTTCTCCAAGGCATATGGACTTTCCGGCGCTCGAATTGGCTATGCCATCACCGGCAATCGCAACCTGGCAGTTGGCTTCTCAAAGGTGCGAATTGGCTTCAATGTCAATCGAATTGCCCTGGCCGGTGCGTGCGCAGCGATGCGAGATCAAAGCTATCTTGAGATGGTCCTTGGTACGGTCAGTTGCGAGAGACAACGTCTTTCAATAGCGCTCCAGAACTACGGACTTCGCGTCTATCCATCGGCTGCAAATTTCCTGCTCGCCCGTACCAATAGCCCTTCCGATGCCATTGCAACTAAATTGGCGGAGCGCCACATTCTTGTCCAGGCGCTGCCATGGCCAGATAACAACGGATCGCTGAGGATCACAATCGGTACCGCCGCTGAAAATGACATCTTTTTGAACGCACTTACTGAGATCCTTTGAGCGAAGACGCCACGCCAAGCAATTAGTCAGCTCAGTAGCCAACCACCATCCACATCAACTGTGGTGCCAGTCACGAAGTCGTTCTGGATCGTAAAAATAATAGCACTCGCAATCTCAATCGCAGTGCCCGGCCGGGGAATCACATGACTGGCTGTTGCTGTATCCAGCTTATTCGATCGTTCCGAGCTTTCTGGGCCGAACATCGGTGTATCAATAATACCCGGAGAAACAGTATTGATTCGCTGCGGTGCAATTTCCGGTGCAACAGCTCGGCAAAATGCTTCTACAGCACCACCGACTGAGCCTAACGCGATCCCCCCTGGTTTCGTTTTCCGCGCAGGAGCCCCACTGACCAGCACAATTGCACCATGGCTATCTAAGTGCTCTGCACCCAGACGCACCGCGTTGGTATAACCCCAAAGTTTCGCAAAAGACGCCTGGTAAGCATCAAGATCCATCTCGAGGAAGGGACCCGCAGCCCTAGAGCCTCCTGTCGCGGCGCAAACTAAGATATCAAACATTGACCATTCCTGAAAAAGCACCGTGAGACCGGCTCTATCAAGAATACTGCAAGATCGAAGTTCAACACCCTGTGCAACACTGTCCTTGGCTTTCTCGGGCTCTCGACTGACAGCCACCACCTTTGCACCAAGTTCTGTCAATCGATTGGTCGTTGCCAGACCAATCCCGGAGGTTCCACCCAGCACAATTGCCGTTTTTCCTGTTACGTCCATTTTGTCTCCCCATAATTACTGACTAGATAATCAGAACAATCCTTCTGTTGCGTCGATGACTGGTTCCAAAATATCATCGACCGTCACAAGATTGACCTACCGAATTGTCCCACACCCCTACAACACACTACGCTTATTAAGAACTCCGACAAGCCGAAAGGATCGATTGTGCATCGAGCTGGTAGGCCTGGTAAAGCTCGGTGAGCGTGCCCGATTCTCCAAATCGATCGACCCCCAGCCCGCACACACGGTGTCCTGCAACCGCGCCTAACCAGGTCAGTACCGATGGGTGTCCGTCAGTAACCGTCACGATACGGGCATTCGAGTCAATCACGCCAAGAAGTTTTTCAACCTGTGCAGAACACTTTTCCATTCCGCGGTACCGTATCCGCTGTGCTTCCATCCAGCCCCGATGAAGACGATCAGCCGAAGTAATGGCAAGCACCGCAGTCGAGCCGGGAGATCCACGGTTCAGCTCGTCACAACTCTCGATCACCTGGGGTGCAACTGCGCCGATGTATGCGATCACAACAGAACAGGAAGATTGCGGAGGCACCAACCAGTATCCACCATCTATAATCTCAGACGTTAGCGTATCGTCAATCTCTCGTTCGAACTGCTCTATGCGACGTGTCGTAAGACGCAAGTAGACAGACCCACCGCAGCGATCACCTAGCAGATCAGCTTCAATAGCAGTATCTTGGCCCTCCGTCTTCTCATGTTGTAGATACGAAAACGCAAAACTCATGATCGTTGAAAGTTCATCAGTAAATGCTGGCTCGAATGATGCCAAGCCCGGCTTACTCATTCCGATCAGAGGCGTCCCAATAGACTGATGTGCACCGCCTTCTGGCGCCAATGAAATACCTGAAGGTGTAGCGACGAGCAGAAAACGTGCATCCTGATAACAAGCATAATTCAAGGCATCCAGACCCCTTTCGATGAACGGATCGTAGATCGTGCCCACAGGTAAAAGACGTTCTCCGAAGATCGAATGAGAAAGGCCCGCCGCAGCCAAGAGCAAGAAAAGGTTGTTTTCAGCGATACCCAGTTCAATATGCTGTCCCGTTGGCGATGCTCGCCATCTATGCATGGTTTGTAGTTCCTCTACGGTAAACATGTCGGTCTGGCCATTGACATGGAACAGTCCTCGCTGGTTTACCCACCCACTTAGATTTGTTGACACTGTCACATCGGGCGACACAGTAATGATTCTTTGAGCGAGTTCAGTATCCTGCCTGGCTATACTCGCCAGTACTCGACCAAATGCTTCCTGTGTTGACATTTGATGTGCGTCCGGTTTCGGAAAAGGATCCGGCACTGCGACCACAGGTGAATTTTTTCGCCTCTGACTTGCAGTGTAAAAAGGTGCGTTGTATAAGAACGAACGTAATTCCGAGTCTGCTACACCTGTGCCGGCTGACGGGATCCACTCCTCTCCATCACTGATATTATGTTCAGACTTCAGTCGCTCGATCTGGTCAGATGTCAACATTCCGGCGTGATTGTCTTTGTGGCCAGCCAGGGGCAGTCCAAACCCCTTAATGGTATAGGCGAAAAAACAGGTGGGTTTGTCGTCGCCAACGCTTTCAAATGCCTCCAGCATGCTTTCGATACAGTGGCCACCCAGGTTAGTCATCAAGGCATTCAGCGCGCGATCGTCATACCGTGCCAATAATTCCGACACGCTGGAACGAGATCCAATATCCGCCTGAAGTGCTTCGCGCCAAGCTTCACCGCCCTTATATACCAAGGTGGAGTATTTTGAATTAGGGCAGGAATCTATCCATTGCCGTAAAGCATCCCCACCGGGTTGCTCAAATGCCCTGTGTAGGAGTTTTCCATACTTAACCGTTACCACCTCCCACCCCATACTGACAAACAGTCGATGGAAACGTGTTAACAAACGATCTGAAATGACCGCATCCAGACTCTGGCGGTTGTAGTCAACAATCCACCACAGATCCCGCACGCTATGCTTCCATCCTTCGAGCAACGCTTCATAGATGTTGCCCTCATCAAGTTCAGCATCGCCCAACACACAAACCATTCTGCTTCTGTATTTTCGCCATGAATGCGCCTCTAGGTAATCCTGAATGAGCGCAGCGAAACTTGTCATCGCCACCCCCAGTCCCACCGAGCCCGTCGAAAAGTCAACGTCATCGATATCCTTTGTGCGCGATGGGTAGGACTGCGCGCCCCCAAGCGCTCTAAACCGAGCAAGGTGCTCTTTATCCTGTTTTCCAAACAGATACTGAATGGCATGAAAAACAGGACTACCGTGGGGCTTAACTGCGACACGATCTTCTGGCTTCAAGACTGCAAAATAAAGGGCAGTCATGATGGTCACCATGGATGCACAGGACGCCTGGTGACCACCTACCTTTAGCTCTCCATCGCCCTCCCTAATATGGTTGGCATGGTGAATCATCCAGGTCGACAACCACAATACCTTCTTTTCGAGAATCTTGAGTAAATGCAGTTGGTCTGGCGTGTTGCCAGTCGGTGGTGGTTCGTCGTCTGGATCGAAAGGGATTGCTTGCATGGGGATGAATCAGAATACCTGAGATATCAGGTCAATATATTGCTTCTAATCAGAATTTATCTACTTATTTTCCTGCTATATTTATGGTTTAAGCATTTTTATACCAAATAATCTTCAACAGAGAAATAATATGCCTTATACCTTCGACGGCACCGATCGCCGAATTCTTGAAGTCATTCAGGAGGATGCGCGAATTTCCAATACCGAACTGGCAGATCGTATTGGCCTTTCCCCGTCACCGTGCTGGCGACGTGTACGTACGCTCGAGGATACTGGTGTGATTGAACGCTACGTGACCTTGGTGAATGCAAAAGCTGTCGGTCTGCCGATCACTGTATTTGCGACAGTCGCCCTCGAAAAACAGGTTGAATCCGCACTGGAGTCATTCGAGAAGGCGGTGATGGAACGACCGGAAGTTATGGAGTGCAATCTCATGACTGGAGAGTTCGACTATCTGCTTCGAGTCGTAGTACCCGATCTTGTTGCTTACGAACGATTCCTGATGGATCATTTAACACGTATTAAAGGAATCGCCAGTATCAAGTCGAGTTTTTCACTCAAACAGGTCAGTTATAAGACGGCTCTGCCACTACCCAGCTAATGCGAATCAATCTGAACACTTTCTGGAAACGCAGAACGATTCATCTGTGAAACTACTCGACCCCGTAATTGTCGGTGTTGCTCAGGTTTCACAACGAGAAGATGACCCTTTAGTCGCTCGATCCCCGCTGGATCTGATGGTCGATGCTGTATCCCAGGCAGCCCTAGATAGCGGCAATCCCGAGATTCTAAAATCCATCAACTCTGTCCGAGTGGTACGGGGGATGTGGGGCTACCAAAATCCAGCCCAATGTATAGCCGACGAACTTGACTTATCACAAATCGAAACTGGGCTCACGTCACTCGGCGGCAATTATGTGCAGACACTGGCGAATCAAAGCTTTCTTGATATCCAATCGGGACACTTGGATACCATTGTACTTACCGGTGCTGAATGTGGGCGAACGCAATCGCGAGCACGATCGGCCGGCTTGACGCTCGACTGGGACCCTGTCTCTGTTACGCCCGGGCAAGATCCAATCGGTAGAGCCGAGGGAGCCACGCTACCGGATGTATTTATCGGCAGCCACCGCAATACCCGCCACGAAGCTGAACTTCAACGTGGGATTCAACACCCCATCCAGTACTACCCTCTTTTTGAAATTGCCTTACGCTCTGCATCAGGCGAAACCGTGCCGGACCACCTGGAAAAAATCGCCAGACTTTGGTCCGGTTTCAGCGCCATAGCAAAAAACAATCCGGACGCCTGGATTCAACGTGAATTTTCAGCGCAAGAAATCGCAACTCCCACTGAATTTAATCGGCCGGTGTCACTGCCTTACCCCAAATTGATGAACTCAAACAATAGCGTTGATCAGGGCGCCGCCCTCATTGTGACATCATCGGCGAAGGCCAAACAGCTCGGCATTTCACGCGATCGCTGGATCTATCCACATGCCTCGACGGAGGCGTGGGATCACCTGTACGTGTCCGAACGAGATAATCTGCACTCATCGCCGGCCATACGCCTTGCGGCCGCGGGACTGTTTGAACTGACCAACCTCGATGCCGGAAGTTTCGACTATGTCGACCTTTACAGTTGCTTTCCTTCCGCAGTACAAATCGCTGCAAACGAAATTGGCCTGTGCCTAGACCGTCCACTAACCGTGACCGGCGGTCTGACATTTGCTGGCGGTCCTTGGAATAATTATGTCATGCACGCGATCGCACGTACCGCTATCCTGCTGCGATCAAACCCCGCTGCACTTGCTCTTGTTACGGCCAATGGTGGATTGCTGACCAAGCACGCGCTGTGTATTTATTCCGGCACGCCGCCGCAACGCCCATTCACCTGGGCCAATCTCCAGAAAGATGTAGACGGCCTGTACCGAAGGCCCATCAAAACCAGTCATGAAGGAGAGGCAACGATAGAGACCTACACCGTCATGTATGAAAACCAGTCGCCATGCGTCGCACATGCTGCTTGCCTTCTGGACGACGGACAGAGAACCTGGGCTAATATCCTGGATCCGGACATAATTGCCAGTATGATCACCTCGGAATTTTGTGGCCGTTCTGGGAAAATTGACACCAATGGCCACTTTACCCCCTACCGCTAACTTAATGTTGTGACGACTCGTATAACCCGCATTCCTTGTGACCAGATTACTTTCTTGGGCCAAGGACTCGTACGGCCAGAATGTGTCATAGCGACCCACAAAGGGGATCTCTATGCCAGTCACGGTGAGGGCGGTATCTCACATATCACGCCTACCGGTGACATTGCTGTTTATCTTGCCAACGACAGTGAAAAGCCCAGTGATTTTCTACCGAACGGCTACTCTCTCCGACCTGATGGTTCGTTTCTTATCGCCAACCTAGGTCAGTCAGGTGGTATCTACGTGCTTGAGCGAGACGGTTCCTTGCAGCTCTTTATCAATGAGATAGACGGACTGGCCCTACCGGCAACCAATTTTGCTAATCTCGATCGAGAAGGTAGAACCTGGATCTCTGTAAGCACAACCGCAATAGACCGAGAGAAATCATTTAAAAAATCTATCGCAGACGGATTTATCGCGCTGGTTGACCGCTCAGGCGCTCGAATTGTCGCGGATGGGATCGGTTTCACGAATGAAAACAAGGTCGATCCTTCTGGCCGCTGGCTTTATGTCCATGAGACTATGGGTCGGTCGTTGTTACGATTCCCTATAAGAGCAAACGGTGACCTGGGTCCACGTGAAACGGTGACTGACTACGGCCCGGGAATTTATCCTGACGGGTTTGAGTTCGACTGTGAAGGCGGAATCTGGTGTACCAGTGTGCTCAGCAATCGAATCATTCGCTTAGACTCGGACGGTGTCCAGCAATTGATCATCGATGCCGGTGACCCTGATCTAGTCGAGCGCGCCGAATCAGCCTATCAGAATGATACGTTTTGCCGGTCGATGATTAACGAGGGTCTACATAGTCCACTGGGAAATTGTGCTAGCGTATGCTTTGGCGGGAACGACCTTAAGACTGTATACATCGGCAATCTTCACCTGGACAGATTAGCCTGTTTTCGTTCACCAGTGGCGGGAGCCCCTCCACCGCACTGGCTGTTCTAGGCTCAGATTATGGCACTGTATACAAGCCCTCCTTGCAGCCCGATAGAGCGCATGGTAGAAATGATTCATACAATAGATGGAGTGTATTGCTAATGACAAGACCGACAAAAGTTGAACTGACTGAAGTAGGTCCGCGTGATGGCTTGCAGGCAGAGCCCAAGTTTGTCGAGACTGAAATAAAGATCCAGCTCGTCAACGACCTAATCGCTGCAGGTGTACCTCGCATAGAGTTCTCGTCCTTTGTTTCACCTCGTGCGGTTCCCCAACTCGCCGATGTTGCTGAAGTGTTTGAGGGTATCGACAAATCCAGTCCTACTGTACTTGCTGCTCTGGTGCCAAATGCCAAAGGTGCAGTGCGCGCGGTCGATGCGGGTATTGATGAGATCATCGTCTTCCTGTCAGCCTCAGAAAGTCATAATAAAAAAAATGTCAACCGTTCAGTCGAGGAGTCCTTAGTTGGGTTTGAGGAGGTCGCACGAATTGCAGCTAAGTCGAATATTCCAGTCCAAGGGGTCATTGCGACCGCGTTTGGGTGTCCTTTTGAAGGCGACGTACCCATCGAACAGCTTGGACGCATCGCACAGCGCTACAGCAAACTCGGATTTAAAGGTATTGGACTGGGGGATACCACTGGTATGGCCACGCCACTAATCGTAAGGCGCGCGGTCAAGTATCTTCAAGATACGTTGCCAGAACTCCCTATTGGGCTTCATTTTCACAACACCCGAGGTCTGGGATTGGTTAACGTAATGGCCGGACTAGATGAAGGCATAGACCAGTTCGATGCCTCATTTGGCGGTATCGGGGGTTGCCCCTTCGCTCCAAAAGCGACCGGCAATATCTGTACTGAAGATTTGGTCTACATGCTGCACGAAATGAACATCGATACGGGTATTAATCTACAAGCGCTGATGGCCATTGCCACACAGGTAGAAACAATCGTAGGGCACAATCTGCCCGGGCAGGTCATGAAAGCCGGACCCCGCCTCGACCTGCACTCCATGACTTCTGTTGCGACCGCACAAGGCTGACCAACCCCAGTGAATCTCTGTGCCACTTAAAAGTCTACGGGTCATCGATCTCACACGGATCCTTGCAGGTCCTTTTTGTACCCAACTTCTTGCTGACCTGGGCGCCGAAGTTATAAAAATTGAGGGACCCCGCGGAGACCCCGTTCGCCAACAGGGAGCCATCGTTGATGGAATGAGTTGGTATTTCGCCCAGTTCAATCGAAACAAGAAATCCGTGGTACTAAACCTATACGACGACGATGACAAAAACATACTGTCGCGTCTTTTGGAAACAGCCGATGTTCTGGTTGAGAATTTCCGTCCAGGCATTCTTTCTGACATGGGTTTCGGCCCGCAAGAACTAGAACTCCTTAACCCAAGACTAATTCATGCCAGCGTAAACGGCTACGGAACCACCGGACCTTACTCTGACCGACCCTCGTTTGACTTCATCGCTCAGGCAATGAGTGGTTTCATGAGTGTGAATGGACCACCGGACGGAGAACCGCAACGGGCCGCACCACCGTTAAGTGATTTAGTTGCGGGGCTGTACTGTGCATTTGGGATTCTGGCTGCCCTACAAGAACGGGGCAACAGCGGGATTGGTCAACAGGTTGAGACCAGTCTGACTGGGGGCCTCATCAGTATGTTGGCCTACCTATCTGCTGAGTACTTTGCAACTGGCGAGACACCCAAACGAACCGGCAATGATCATCCTATCGTATCGCCATATGGACTGTTCCACGCCAAAGACGGGATGATTGCTGTTGCGCCGTCAACTGATGTTTATGTTGAGCGATTCCTCGGCGTGCTCGGCCTTGAAAAGCTGCTGGCAGATCCAAACTACAGCACCAATTCTGAAAGACTCCTACATCGAAATACACTCTCAAAACATATCAACGACGTTACCTGTCTACAATCGGTTGCACACTGGATAACTGCCATCAACGACGCAGGTTGCCCGTGCGGAAGAGTGATGGACCTCGCCGAAGTGTTTGAGGATCCACAAGTCCTGGCACAAGACATGGTTATCGATGTTCCGCATCCAGGTCACGGTAACGTCAGGATGACCGGGTTCCCAGTCAAACTCTCACGAACACCAGCTGGCATTCAACGACCGGCGCCGGATCTGGGAGCTGATACCGAAGACATACTCAATAATCTCGACCAGCAACCACTCTAGAGTAGGCAGCGTCGTAGCTAGAAACAATACTTCAGAATGCATCACCCACCGAGCCTTTAGCAGCTGAATAGCAAACGTGTCGAAACGATCTAAAACGACCTACGACCGATCAGCTTTATCAGGCGCAATGCGTGTTGCCGACCTTAGGGTATTGTTGATGAGCCTCGTACATCAGACGGGGGATACACGCTGGCTGGAACCACCGTACACACCATGTCGAGATGTACGCCTGATTGCCGATCCCTCCGCCGGCTTGCCTGAGGCTGTGCAATCGGATCTACGCGAACGTGCCATAGAAGTGTTTTCGCAATCCAGCTCTGGACCAGCCCTGACAAATCCCGATGATCAGCTGATGATAAGAATGATGAGTGCCTGCCTGGGTGAAACAGTACCGCCAGAATATGCGCCGGCCATACGCGATGAACTTGGCTTTACTGACCGGGATATTCACTGGTCTAAACCCCCCGAAAAAGCAGAACTTGTCGGTCGGGATGTGTTAATCGTGGGCGCTGGCGTAAACGGTATTGTGCTGGGTGCCAAATTGGGCCAACTCGGTATCGGATATACCATAGTCGAGAAGAACAAGGATGTGGGTGGGACCTGGTTGGAAAATTCTTATCCGGGCTGCGGCGTCGACACGCCCAACCATGCCTACTCGCTCTCATTTGGCCAACGGTACCGCTGGAGTCGGTATTTTTCGCTGCGCGATGAAATTCAAGACTATCTAGAGTGTTGCGCCACCGAGTTCGGCGTTCGAAGCCATATACGTTTCCAAACAACCCTGACGGGCGCTCAATGGATTGAGTCTGACCACTGCTGGGAAACTGAGCTTGAAGGACCTGATGGCAAGGAGCGTTTTCGCAGCGGATATCTGGTCAGCGCAATCGGTCAGTTTAATCAGCCCCGGAAGCCAACGATCCCGGGTTGTGAGACTTTTCAGGGAGAAGCATTTCACAGTGCACACTGGCCGGCAGAGCTAGATCTCACAAACCAGCGTGTCAGCATTATTGGTACCGGCGCTTCTGCGATGCAAATCGCGCCGTCCATTGCGAAGCAGGTGGAAAGCCTGATGATCTACCAGCGCACACCACAGTGGGTCAGGCCCATACCGGATTATGGCGAGTCAATCCCAGAGGGTGCTCAGTGGCTGCTGGAACACCTCCCATACTATGTTGAGTGGTTTCGATTCACGATGTTCTGGCGCTATGGAGATGGCTTACTGCCATATCTACGCAAAGATCCCGACTGGCCCCATCCAGAACGCGCACTTAACCGGGTTAATGACAGACACCGTCAGGAAATGGTTAATTTTATGTCGGACCAACTCAAGGACCACCCGGATCTCGCAGCTCGAAGTCTTCCAGACTATCCGGCCTACGGCAAAAGAATACTACTGGATAATGGCTGGTATCGCGCACTGACCCTACCGCAGGTTCAGCTCATCACTGATCCCATTGATCAAATTACAGAATCAGGAATCTTAACAACAGACAATGTTCATCGAAGCACCGATGTCCTGATTTACGCGATTGGCTTTGAGATGATGCAGATGGCTTCACGCCTAAATATAAAAGGCCGGGGTGGTGTTGATCTTAAGGACACCTGGGACGGTGACAACCCAACAGCCTATTTAGGGATGACGGTACCGGGGTACCCCAACTTTTTTTGCTTGTTGGGTCCCAATACCGGCCTCGGCCATGGCGGCAGTGCTATGTTTCAGGCTGAGTGCCAGACTCGCTATGTCACTGCCTGCCTGGTCAGAATGATTGAAGAGAACCTCGCCTCATTGGAAGTGCGTCGTGACGCGCACGATAATTATGTTGAGCGAGTCGACAAAGAACATCAGCAAATGATCTGGTCGCATCCTGGCATGACAACCTATTACCGTAATACCCGAGGCCGAGTCGTAACCGTGATGCCCTGGCGGCTGGTCGACTACTGGGAGATGACTCACGAGGCGGATCTGTCCTGTTACCACGTTGAACACCGAACACGCACTACCCGTTAACAACTAGCCACCTACAGCTGGTTATACCCAGTTACTCAGGCATATCCGGCCAACCATCCTCATTTGGTGGGAACCAGAACTCATCGAGAGCTCCCTGGATTGCCACAAGGCAACGGTCCCGACGACGCTCAAACTCTTTGATCGATCGACCGGCCTGAATCTCTTCACAACCGGCTGCGGTAGCATTCACCAGTTTCTCCGTAAAGTCCGGCGCTGGCAGATGCGTCCAACGGTTCGCGACTTCCGGAGCCCAATGTGCCATTGAATGTCGAATTCCCCCTTCACCCCCAGCCAGATGAAACGTCAACATGGGGCCCAAAAATGCCCAACGTAAGCCAGGTCCACCAGTTATTGCAGCATCGATCTGTGCTGGAGTACAGATCCCCGCTTCTATCAGGTACAGCGCCTCATGGAATAGTACCTGCTGCAATCTGTCGGAGATATAACCGTCGATTTCAACCGGCGCCAAAAGTGGCCGCATTGCAAGTGATCGATAAAACGCTCCACCGGCTCGCAGCGTATCTTCAGTCGTCGCCTGGCCCCCAACAATCTCCACCAAAGGCAGCAAATAAACGGGATTGAAAGGGTGTCCAATCATAATTCTTTGCGGATATTGCGCCCCATCCTGCAACAGACTTGGCCGAATGCCAGACGAACTGGACGCTATGATCACATCAGGGGGAAGGAGTTGGTCAGCCTGGGCAATTAACTTAATTTTAAGTGCTTCGTCGTCCGGTGCGTTTTCCTGAACATAATCTGCAACGGACAGCGCAGCTTCTAAGGAGGGTTCAAACCTCAGCCGACTTCGATCTGCACCGGAGCGTAGTCCAACCTCTTCCAGGATGGGCCACGCATTATCCACGTTGGCAAACAGCGTGGCCTCAGCTGAGGGATCAGGGTCCCATGCGACCACATCCAGGCCATGGGCAAGACAACGGGCGGCCCAACCACTACCAATCAACCCAGTGCCCAGGAGCACCACCGTATTAACCGGGTCACGCACTATCTTTCCTCATGACTTCTTCAGGTCAGCGGGGTTCAATACGGTTTCAGCTCTAGCCGAGCAATCTGATTTCGATGAACCTCATCTGGCCCGTCGGCTAAACGGAGTAAACGTGCAGTTGCATAAGCATGCCCGAGACCAAAATCATCGGAGACTCCACCACCACCGTGGGCTTGAATCGCCCAGTCGACAACCTGACAGGCCATATTGGGTGCTGCCACTTTAATCATCGCGATTTCTTTGCGCGCCTCTTTGTTACCGTACTGGTCCATCTTGTGTGCGGTATACAGTGTCAGTAATCGATTCTGATCTATCATAATCCGAGCTTCAGCGATTCGTTCCTGAGTCACGGTCTGATCAGCAACAGGTCGGCCAAATGCTACTCGGGTTTTCACTCGACGGCACATAGCCTCGAGCGCGCGCTCTGCTAAACCGATCAAGCGCATACAGTGATGAATACGGCCCGGGCCAAGACGACCCTGAGCTATCTCAAAACCTCGGCCTTCTCCAAGCAACATATTTGACGCGGGCACCCGAACATTCTCAAATAACACTTCGGCATGGCCATGGGGTGCATCATCAAAACCCAACACGGGAAGATGCCGGAGCACCTTCACTCCGGGAGTTGCCATCGGAATGAGAATCATCGACTGCTGGCGGTAACGGTCCTCGTTATCGGGATCTGTCTTACCCATGAATATCAGGATCTTACAGCGGGGATCGTTGGCACCTGAAGTCCACCATTTATGTCCATTGACCACATAGTCGGCCCCGTCCCTGAGAATTTGAGACTGAATATTAGTCGCGTCGGACGAGGCGACATCGGGTTCGGTCATCGCAAATGCAGAACGAATTTCTCCAGCCAGCAAAGGTGTCAGCCATTCTTTCTGTTGTTCCGGAGTACCATAACGCGATAGCACTTCCATATTTCCAGTATCGGGCGCGGAACAGTTAAACACCTCGGGCGCATAGGGCGATCGCCCCATCACTTCACATAACGGTGCATAGTCGTAATTACCCAGGCCAGCACCCAATTCGCTTTCCGGCAGAAAGAGATTCCACAAACCAGCCTCTCTCGCTTTGATCTTCAGTCCCTCTACGATCTCAGAAGGCTGCCAACGATCCCCTGTTGCTAACTCTTTCTTAATTGGGGTTTCGTTAGGATAAATATGTTCATCCATGAACTCTGACAACTGCCTGTGGAGTTCCGTGCAGCGTAGAGATTTTTCTATCATGATTGACTTCCCCCAGTCAGATTAGGCAATAAATACTTTCAAATCTTGAACAAACAGAGTCATGAATCTTTTGACTGATTTCCCGCATCATAGGATTCGAAAGACGCGCCGTCTTCGGCCAACTTACCCAGTAATCGCGACAGTTTCCAGTGGCCAAGATCAGACTTATCTGAGTAGCGGCGGACACCATCAGCCACTACATCAAGTCCAACCGCACCGGCCCAGTGCATAGGTCCGCCACGCCATACAGGGAAGCCGTAACCATTCAAATAGACCAGGTCAATATCACTTGCCCGAAGTGCAATACCTTCCTCAAGAATAGTGGCGCCAATATTGATCAAAGGATACAGGCAGCGTTCAAGAATTTCCTGGTCTTCAAAGACTCGGGGGCTCGCGCCGAAATGACTTGCAGCCTGTTCTGCTAAATCCTTTACCTCCGGGTCTGGTACTGGGACTCTGCTGCCTTTCTCATATAGGTAATAGCCTCTACGTGTTTTCTGACCATATCGACCCAATTCACAGAGCCTGTTGGCTACAAATGAACCGGGGACATTTGTAGCAATTCCATTTCCAGCAGCTTTTCGTTTTGCCCAGCCAATATCAAGGCCAGCCAGATCCGATACCGCAAGCGGGCCCATCGCCATGCCAAATTCATACATCACGCGGTCGATGTGCTCGGGTGCAGCACCTTCTTCAACCATGATCGCGGCCTCTCCAAAATACCCTTCGAGCATCCGATTGCCGATAAAGCCGTGGCAGACACCCGAAACAATGGGCAATTTCCCCATCCTGCGACCAAGATCCAACACACTCATCAGAACAGCTTGATCCACACTGTCTGTACGCACGACCTCGAGCAATCTCATCACATTTGCCGGGCTGAAAAAATGCGTACCCAGTACGTTGCCCTTGCGTTCAGGGATGCTGTCGGCGATCTCATTAACATCCAGATAGGACGTATTCGATGTGAGTACGGCAGTAGGTTTAACGCACTGATTTAAACGCCCAAAAAGCTCTTTCTTTGCGGGCATTTCCTCGTAAATAGCTTCGATGACAATGTCTGCGCCAACCAGGCTATCGAGTGTGGTCGATCCTGTAATCAGCGACAGCCTTTCATCCATCTTTTCTTGTGTGAGTCTTCCTTTGGCGACAGTTGCCGCATAATTCTCCTGGATGGTCGACAGGCCTTTGCCCAGTAACTCAGAATCCTGTTCCACCACGGTCACCGGAATACCGGCGTTAGCAAAATTCATGCTAATGCCACCGCCCATGGTGCCCGCACCGACCACTCCTGCACTATCAAACTGCTTTCGCTCGAGATTCTTGTCTACTCCGGGGATTTTTCCAGCAGCGCGTTCGGCAAAAAAGACATGGCGCATCGCTTTTGATTCATCTGACACTACGCAAACTTCGAATATCTCTCGTTCACGTGCTAATCCGTCATCAAACGGCAACTCAACCGCCGCTTCGACACACTCGATACACGCATACGGTGCCCGCATACCACGTGCCCGGCGTTCGATTTGTTTTCGCTTAGCATTAAATAACTCCGAATCCTCAACCTCAACCGTCCGGTCTCGTGCTAATCGATGTGGACTGCTTCTTTGTCCGACTTCGCGCGCAAATGCCAATGCACCCTCGACAAGTTCTATCTCTATGAGTTGGTCACAAATTCCCAGCGCCACTGCCTCTTGAGCCGTCACCGGATCGCCCGATACGATCATATCCAGTGCTGCCTTGGCACCGGCCAGTCGGGGCAGTCGTTGCGTACCTCCGGCGCCCGGGGGTATCCCGAGTTTGACCTCCGGTTGACCGACCTTTGTTTTGGGTACAATGACCCGGTAATGACAGCACATCGCAAGTTCAAGTCCTCCACCGAGTGCATGTCCATGAATTGCAGCAACGACAGGTTTCGAACTTTGCTCAAAGGCCCGGATCACGTCGCCGAGTCTGGGCTCATCTTTTGGCCAAGGTTTCGAGAAATAACGTATATCAGCACCCGCGATAAAACCCCGACCCTCACCGACTAAAACCACCGCAACAATATCTGAATCAGTATTGGCCTGATTCAGGCCTGCAATGATGCCGCCTGGCACTCCAGGACTCAATGCATTTACGGGAGGATTGTCAACAGTGATCACTGCCACGCTATCATGAGCTTCATATCTAACTAGAGTCATCTCACACTCCTCGTGTGTTGCGAAAACAACTATTCATTTTAGGCTGGAGGTACTACTACCTTCAAACCGATAAAAGGGGTTAATCGTTTCGTTTGACAATCCGATTGCGATCAGTCACTCCTTAATCCGCTCGACTTATGTAACAGCCAGTCAACAACAAAATTAATAGCCACAGTTAGGATGGCAATCGCCGCTGCCGGTAGAAGAGGCGTTATATCGTCGTAATTAATCAGTGTGGCGTTGTCACGAACCATTGACCCCCAATCCGCGGTCGGAGGCTGAATACCCAGTCCCAGAAAACTCAGTGCAGCAATAAACAAAAACACGAAACAGAAGCGAAGACCAAATTCGGCCAATAGAGGCGCCATGATATTCGGGAGAATCTCTTTGCGGATGACCCACCACAGTCCCTCACCACGAAGGCGGGCGACTTCGACAAAATCCATTACGGCTATATTCATTGCCGCTGCCCGGGTGATTCGGTACACACGGGTACTATCTAACACCGCGATAACCAGTATCAACGTCGTGATTGAGGTTCCAAGAATAGTGAGAATTAATAACGCGAAAACCAAGCCGGGTATAGCCATAAAGATATCAACAATTCGACTGATAACCGTGTCGTACCAGCCGCCGAGTATCGCAGAGAGCATCCCCGTTACACCCCCAATGGCGAACGCGATGACAACAGCGGCTAATGCAATACCAATTGTATTACGGGCACCGAAGATAAGCCTGGACAACATATCTCGACCGAGATTGTCCGTACCAAGAAGATACTTCTCAGACCACAGTTCATAGGCCCCGCCCAATATTTCTGTCTCACTGTATGGCGCGACGATTGGTGCAAATAGCGCGACGAACAGATAGGCTGTGATGGTCACCAACCCCAGCTTTGCACTGAGCGGTGCGTCGAGAAATCCTCTATACATCTCCCGCATGATCTATCGTGGGTGCAACAATCTAGGGTTAGTGACAATAGACACGATATCTGCGAAAAGATTCAGCAGGATATAGACACCGGCAAAAATCATTGAACAAGCCTGCACCACCGGCACATCCCGCTTGGATACACTGTCCACCAGGAGTTGTCCGAGCCCCGGATAGACAAACACCACCTCCACCACGACCACACCGACCACCAGGTAGGCTAGATTCAATGCAATGACGTTCACAACAGGTCCCCAAGCATTAGGCAATGCATGGTGTAGGATCACACGGATCGGTCGTACCCCTTTCAATTGAGCCATTTCAATATAGGGACTGGACAGCAGATTGATAATTGCCGCACGGGTCATGCGCATCATGTGGGCCACCACCACCAAGGTGAGGGTCGCAGCCGGTAAGAGGCTGCGAAAGAGGCGATCGCTCAGTGGCAGATCCTTGCTGATATTGGAGATACCCGGAAACCAGCCGGCCTTGACGGAGAAAAACAATATCAGGATGTAGGCAACAAAGAATTCAGGGAATGAGATCGAGGTCAGTGTGAAGGAATTAACGGTCCGGTCAAACAGGCTGTTTCGGTACAGTGCCGCCAATACACCCAAGATCAGTGAGAGTGGCACCGCAATCGCGGCGGCAAAACCACCCAGGAACAGTGTATTCGACAGGCGACGCCCTACAAGCTCAGAAATTTCGCGCTTGTTGGCCAGAGACTTACCCATATCGCCAGTCAACATGCCCTTCAACCACTCAAAGTAGCGTTCGGGCGCCGGACGATCTATTCCAAGCTCTGCCCTGAACGCGGCCACTGTTTCAGGCGTCGCTGACTGACCCAGTATTGCCTGGGTAATATCCCCAGGCAATAACTCGACGATAAATGCAATAAAAATCGAAACAATAAAGAGGGTCAGGAGGCCCAGCGCTACGCGCTGGGCCACCACCTTTAACAGACTATACAACGCTTAATTTTCCAATCTAACCAACAAGCGATCAGGCAAACCACCAGTTTTCCATGAACTTGTTGCCATCCATCGTCCAGTTTTGTGCCAATGAACCATGTGCAACTTTGTCTGATGCCGCCCAAACATTGTTCGCAAACATGGGTACGACAACACCGCCTTCATCTCTGACAATCTGCTGCATTTCGAAATACATGACCCGACGTTTCTCAGAGTCAGTTTCCGCACGGGCAGAAATCAGGAGTTCATCAAAACGCGTATGAGCCCAGAAGGTGTCATTCCATGAACCACCTCCCTGGTATGCCGTCGTAAACATCCAATCCTGAGTTGGACGACCGCCCCAGTAACACGCACCCCAAGCCTTCTTCATCCACACGTTTGACCAATAGCCATCGTTTGGCTCGCGAACAACCTCAATCTCAATGCCAGCGGCAGCGGCGTGCTCTTTGTAGAGCGTAGCCGCGTCTACGGCACCAGCAAAAGCGGCATCTGCAGCGGAGAGTTTGACACTGATACCACCGGCTTTCTTTGCATAAAACTTAGCCTTATCAGGATCATAAAGCCGTTGCTCAAGATCCGCTGCGTGATACGCCACAGAGGGCGCGATAGGATGATCGTTGCCCACCGTCCCATGTCCATACAGGATCTTTTCAACAATTTCTTCACGATTAACCGCATGCTTGAGTGCCATGCGTACGTTATTGTCATCAAATGGTGCTGTGTCTGTTCGCATAGGAAACGTGTAATGCAGATACCCCGTCGTTTCTTCGATGACTATTCCAGGCTTCTTGCCCAAGCGAGAAGCTGTCTTAAGATCTGGTCGATCCATGACATCGACTTCGCCTGTCGTTAACGCATTTGTTCTCGCAGTGGGGTCGATGATCGACAACAATTCCAGTTCATCAAAGTGCCCTCGACCCTCTTTCCAGTAATTCGTATTCTTCTTGAAGAAAGCCCGAACACCTGGGTCGAAGTCTTCGAGCACAAAAGCGGCGGAACCGATTCCGTCTGCAGGATCGATCTTCCCGTCTTTCGAAGGCTTGATGGCGATGTGGTAATCGGCCGCGATATATGAAAAATCAGCATTACCACCGGCCAGTTCAAAAATAACCTGGTGGGGGCCGTCCTTGCGCATTGACTCTACTTGCGCCAACAGCGCCTTGGCCGGAGACTTTGTCTCCCCCATGTGGTGCTGAAACGAAGCCACAACATCGTCAGCATCCATAGTCTTACCGTTACTGAACTCGACTCCTTTTCTTAAATTGAAAACCCACGTCTTCGCCCCATTGGTCGCTTCCCAACTTTCCGCCAACTCAGGAGCAATAATTCCGGCCTCATCGACCTGACCCATATGATTGTGAATTGCATAATTCACATCAGCCGTGAACCCATTTTCATAAGTTGCGGGATCAAGACCATCGGTCGTAGACCCATGACCCAACCCAACTCTTAAACGGCCACCCTTCTTCGGCCCGGCAAGCGCGTTGCCGCTGTACATTGCCGGTAGGACAGCCGTTGCACCGATAGCTGACATTCGCGAGAGGAACTCTCTTCGAGTAATCTGGCCACGATCCAGCTTTTTCTTCATTCGTTCAATTTCAGACATGCAGTCCTCCTCATTTTGAGTGTCTTAAATTTAGATTTTTATAGTAATCGACGTGGATTCCACGTCTCATTGCGATCTATCATTATAGATCTATTACAGGCATACACCAGCGCTACAAGAGGGTCTTTGCAATGAACTGGATGCCTGACAACGTTTAACTGTGCTATTTCAACGGGGGATGCAACATCAATCCCAATAAGGTCAGTCTCTACGACGGGGTCTTGTGGATTGCGGTTCGAACAATCTGGTATATCACAGCAACTGCGCGATGATCTGACGGAAACGGCGATACAACCAAATCGGCGTTGCGGTTGTTTTCTCCAACGATCGAGGCCAGTTTCGGTTCAAGACCTAGTCCCGCGTGGTAAACAAAGTCGATTCGATCATGCACCTCATCTTCTGCTCGTTCACTACCGCCTACGCCCAAACCTGGGACGCTCGTCCAAGTATACCCAGGATGGCGGCAAACATCGGGAAACACCGCTCTGTATGCGTCCTCCATACCGATTTCAGTGACTCGCTGGGAGCACGGCCACGCCATCTCTAACCCGAAGTGACGGCCCTCACGCGCAGATGCCAGCGTCCAGTCCAAGTGTGACGGCTCATTGAAATCTCCACACAGCAGCACACTTTCTCCAGCCTCTATCAACGGCCGAATCTCTGACAACACAGCCGCCAACTCCTGCTCTCGGGTCTCCTTGGCTTCGTCGAGAATCTCTTCTTTTTTAGTATAGGCTTTGTCCCGGACCCGGTAAGGCTGATATGGGAACGACGTTAGGTGCACACCAAACACACAAACCGACTGCTGCGAATCAAGTTCTAGCCGTACCCCATTAGCAAACGTCTCTAGAATCGGATAACGGCTCAGAACAGCAACACTCTGCCGATCAGGTCGGTCAGCGACGATGTAACAGGTAAATCCCAACCAGTCAGCAAGCGGCTCTGCATTTCCCCCTTGTTCGCACACCACCACGATATCGGCCTGGGCCAAACGAATGACAGCAGCTGTCTGTTCAAGCGGTTGACCCAGATGCGTACCGCCGTACAGGATATTAAAACTCATTAAACAAAATTGATGATCGGATTTTTCTAACACCAGTTGGTTCCTTTCATGGTGAATCTGTCAGACCGGTTGGACGAACCAGTGCCAGCGCTATCACATTTGCTCATACGATTTAGCACCATCAATCGCACAGGGTCAATGGATTTCTACGATCTTCACCTCGGGCTCGTATCTCGTGCCACGCTCAGGCTGTCCTGATCGGGCCTTAATGTTCTTTGACAATCAATCGTAAAGATTACATATTCCGTTTAAGACAATTTCGCATCGCGATATGGCCCATCGGGCATACATCTGCTCAGCCAACACAAGCATAAGGATGTAAACGCATGGCCCCTGAAGAAGTTCTGAAAAATAAGCCTCAGTTTATTTCTCGTAAACAGCAGGAATCCTACTTCGACAACGGGTATCTACTGATCGAGAACGCAATTAACAGTCAAACCTTGTCCAAACTGAAAGACATCACAGCCCAAGCTATAGACGATAGTCGGCAAGTGGTTCAATCTGATGCCACGTGGGACCTTGAGCCGGGGCATTGCTCAGATAACCCGCGTCTACGCCGCCTGACCAGCCCTAACGACTATGACGACACCTACTGGGGCTACGCATCGTCTGAAGCGATTACTGAAATTCTCTCCGACCTGATTGGTCCCGACATTAAGTTTCACCACTCTAAGCTTAATTTTAAATGGGCTGGCGGTGGCGAAGAAGTCAAATGGCACCAGGATATCAGCTTCTGGCCACACACCAACTACACGCCGTGTACGGTGGGCCTTTACCTGGAAGACTGCAATGACGAACAAGGTCCCCTAGGTATCATTGCTGGTAGCCACAAAGGGCCCCTGTTCAACCAATATAATGAAGACAACCAATGGATTGGGTGTTTGTCCGACAAAGACGTCATGCAACTCGATAGGTCGCGTGAAACCTACCTTCCTGGCCCTGCTGGCTCGATCACAATTCATAACTGCCGAACAGTTCATGGCTCCCGAATCAACCGCACAGATCGACCAAGACCCTTGCTGTTGAATGCCTATGCGGCCGCAAATGCAATGACCTACACCTTTAACCCTGCTCGGTCGAAATATGATCAACAAATTGTACGAGGCCAAACTGCACGCTGGGCACGACACGACCCCGAGCCCTGTCTACTTCCACCGGACTGGTCGGGTGGTTACACCTCCATCTTTGCGCTACAACAGCAGGAAGAAAGTCATACGATGTAGTCGTGCAGTTAATCAGCACCGGTGTTTCTAAATCGACTTATAGTCTAATGACCTGAAAACTCCGGCGCCCGTTTCTCCAAAAACGCCTGTGCAGCATTCTTGTGATCGTCCGTTTCAAAAGTTCGGATCATATGAATAGCTTCGCCGTCCAGTACATCGCTTAGAGAGCCTTTAAGCGCCGCATTGAGGTTCTTTTTCATATAGCCCACGGCCAGAGTTGGTAACGCGGCTAATTCTGCTGCGTAGCTGTTCGCTTCTTGGTCTAGATCTTCTGAAGTGGTCACTCGGTTCACTATTCCAAGCTCCAAAGCCTCCTGCCCGAGTAAAACCCGTCCAGTAAAATAGAGTTCACGGGCTTTTGCAGCCCCCACAAGGTACGTTAGAAAATAGCTGCCACCAAAATCACCTGACAAGCCGACTCTCGAAAATGCAGTGGTTAGCTTTGCATCTTCCGCTGCGATGCGAAGATCACAGGCCAGCGCCAGGGAAAACCCCGCGCCCGCAGCCGGACCCGGTATAACCGCAAGTGTTGGCTTTGGCATTTCGTGCAATAAGCGACTGATTTCCATCCGACTTCGCAGATCGTGCACCTTCTCTTCGAAGGTTGCTACAGGTTGCCCGCCAGACGATACCGAGGCAAACCGTTTAACATCACCGCCTGCACAAAATGCACGACCAGCACCTGTCAATACCACAACACGGACCGTAGGATCTTCAGCAAAACGAGGTAAAGCCTCTCTCAGCCCCACCATCATTTCGGGCGTCAATGCATTTCGAGATGCCGGCCTATTCAGTGTTAGGGTCGCAATACCACCGTTCTGCACTTCTTGTAACTCATCAATCATTTGTGTGCTCCAAATAGATCACTCTGATGTCTAAACAACTTACTTCTCTAACTCCATTGTACTGAGTTTGTTAGAACAACAGCTACTGTCCGATTACCAGAGCGTGGCATACTAGGTTGATTCTTTACTGGAGATTTTCATGAAACGTTTTCATATAGCCCTTGCGGTAGGCGACCTCAACAGTTCGATAAAAGATTACTCGGCCCGTCTTGAGCAACAGCCGACAGTCGTTGTGTCTGACAAGTATGCGATGTGGCGTACCGACACTCTAAATTTTTCGATCAATCAGATTCCCGATCGAGCCGGCCAACTCCGCCACGTGGGCTTTGAGGATGAAGCCACACAGGGATTTTCCAGCAGTTACGATACCAACGGTTTGGAATGGGAACTGTTCTCGCCACAGGCGCAGGATCAGAAAATTATTGAAATGTATGGCGAACCTGCGTAAGACCAGTATTAATACTATCGATATTCAACTGCATCCTTACACACACTTATGTTGAATAGAGATACATCATGATTAGAGATCAACAAATCCTTGATCAACTCCTAGATGCTGTCACTCGATTTGTATCGCAGGAGCTTATTCCTAATGAGGCACAGGTTGCCGAGCAAAACGACATCCCCGCCGAACTGGTCACAAAAATGGCAGAGCTCGGCCTTTTTGGACTATCCATTCCTACACGCTATGGCGGTCTTGGACTGACAATGGAAGAAGAGTGTCTTGTGGCACTGGAGCTTGGACGAGCGTCGCCTGCATTCCGAACTGTTGTAGGCACCAATATTGGGATAGGCAGTCAGGGGCTGATCATGGACGGGCGTCCGGACCAAAAAGATTACTGGCTTCCACGATTGGCCAGTGGTGAAGTCATCTCAAGTTTCGCACTCACTGAACCCGATGCAGGCTCTGATGCCGGCTCTATCCGCACCTCAGCTGTCCGGGACGGTGATTGTTATCGTCTCAATGGCACTAAAAGATTCATCACGAATGCCGACAAAGCAGGTCTCTTCACTGTGATGGCAAGAACTGATCCCAATACCCAGGGCGGCAGAGGTGTTTCAGCATTTCTGGTTCCTGCCCAGACGCCAGGCCTGAGTATCGGCCCACCAGAGAAAAAGATGGGGCAACACGGTACACAGGTTTGTGATGTCGTACTGAACGATGCTGAGATTCCCGCATCTTCATTACTTGGTGCTGAAGAAGGCAAAGGATTTGTCACGGCTATGAAAGTACTCGAACGCGGACGCCTACATATCTCGGCCGTTTGTGTCGGCATAGCAGATCGACTGATCGATGAGTCAACCCGCTATGCAGCACAGCGTAAACAGTTCGGGCAAGCAATAGGTGAGTTTCAGCTGGTACAGGGGATGCTTGCCGATATGAAAACGGAGTGGTACGCGGGCAGATCGATGGTCATCGATGCTGCTCGTAAAAAAGATCTCGACGAAGCAGTGACGACAGAAAGCTCCTGTTGTAAATATTTCTGTTCAGAGATGGTTGGTCGTGTTGCGGACCACGCTGTTCAGATTTTTGGTGGTGCTGGATACATTGCCGACTATGGAATAGAGCGCTTTTATCGTGATGTCCGTATATTCAGGCTCTACGAAGGGACCAGTCAGATTCAGCAGCTGATTATCGCCCGAAACATGCTGCGTGAGTTAACAGACTGACACCAGGTCCGGGCCTAGTGCCCACGACCCAGCTCTACCTGTAATGCTTTTGTCAGTTGTTGGTAGTGGACTAATGAATTGTACAACTGAGCTGAAACTCTAAGGTAACGCCCCGCCGGTGAAGGCCACGCCGATAAGGAAACCTCAATCCCATGGTTGTGCCTCAGAATCTCCTTGAGAGGGTCGACGGCATGGTAGTCAGTGACTGTTGCTTTTTTTGGCACAGGCAGGCAAACAGTTGCCAACGAACCGATCATATCTACTGGGCAAGGCGACTCCAGGCCTAACTCCTGACAAATCAGATCACGAGCTTCGAGTGCAAGGGCTCGATTTCTTGCCATTATGCCAGTCCACCCCTCATTGGAAATACCACCCATATACTCAATGAGCGCTGGCAGGGTGAGAAACCCAGTCAAGTCGCGGGTGCCTACCCAGTCGAATTCCAGACGAAACCGCGTGCTGTCGCCGACTGGCCTATTCATGCCATGGCTGATAGTCAGCGGATGAAGATTTGACTGGTGCTCCGGCTTGACATAAAGAAAAGCCGTGCCCTTGGGTGCACACATCCACTTATGGCAATTGCCCGTATAGTAATCGGCCCCCAGATCAGTCAGTCTGAGCGGCAGCATGCCGGGTGCGTGCGCCCCATCGACCAACACTTGAATACCGCGTTGTTGTACAGCAGGAACAATTTCCTCTAGCGGCATTATCAGTGCAGTCGGACTAGTAATATGATCGATCAGTAGAAGGCGCGTACGGGATGTACATGCCCTCAGTATTCTCTCGATGAATTCATTGGCATCAGAACCGGGAAAAGGAAGATTGATAAGATCTATTTCAGCACTGGCCTTTTTTGTAAAATAACGCACCGCATTGGAACAAGCGTTGTAACCGTGGTCGGTTACCAGAATACGATCGCCGGGAATCAGGTCTAGGTTTGACAGGACTGTACTGATACCCGTCGTTGCATTGTCTACAAATACTAGATCTTGCGCCGGTGCCCCCAGAAATAACCCCAACGCCTTACGCGCTGTCTCTAATAGTTCGGGTAGCACCTGCTCAAAAAATCGCAACGTGTTGGATTCCATTTGCTGACGCAACAGCGTCTGTTGCTCGAGGATCTGGCTCGGACATGCACCGAATGAGCCATGATTAAGATGCAGGACATCCGGATCGAGCGACCATAGTTCTGGACGGTATAGAGCATCTTCTGTCATATCTACCTCGGTGTATTAGCCGGTTACTGCTGTTTCACGAGCCAATCGGTAACGAGTCGCATTTTGAACTCAAGCGCGAACCTAGTGCTGTGTTTTGTTCGTTATTTTCACGAATTTATCTCTCCGCAAATTTTACCAATCTTTTGTGATGATAAGGTCAGGTTGAAGTAACGGTCTCTTACTGGACCCACAGCCGCCTGTGTGCTGTGGATGAAGTCGGCTTCCCCGGACCTGTACCGTTGTCTGCGCTATTATCTGGTTATGGCCACGCCTGAGGACATCACCGTAATCCGTGCGGACCCACGCCAACCTGAAAACAGCGCCCTGATTGAACTGCTGGATAACTACATGTTGGCGTTATACCCGGCCGAAAGCACCCACCGAATTGACCTGACTACTCTCGCCTCTGAAACTGCTCGCTTTTACTCGGCGCTGCTAAACACTACCGTGGTCGGTTGTGGCGGTATCCTACTGGCATCAGGTTACGCTGAAATCAAACGCATTTTTGTATCGCCCGAAGCCCGAGGTCTGGGCATAGGTCGCAAGCTACTGAAGGCATTGGAAACGGAAGCGCGCTCTCTGGGTTTTGACCTGCTACGACTCGAGACGGGCATCTACCAACCCGAAGCGCTGGCCCTGTTTGATGCTATGGAATTTACAACCTGTTCAAGTTTTGGCGACTATCCTCGCGATGACCCAAACAGTATTTTTATGGAAAAACGCTTGGGCACTTGAGTGCCAGTATATCCATGATAATCGTCAACACTGTAATGAGTCATGGCGACCCCAACAACAGATCCAATTTCGCGGGGCATAGCAGCCCAGAAAACATATTACTGAAACTTGGCACTCAAAGAATCTGAGATAAAAACAGTTTCGTCCTGTCATTTTTTGGATTATTAAAAAATTCCTGGGGCACGTCCTGCTCCACGATTTGTCCCTCATCCATAAAGATAATTCGATCGGCGACCCGGTCTGCAAACCCCATTTCGTGGGTAACCACCAACATCGTCATGCCAGATTCTGCCAACTCGATCATGGTGTCCAATACTTCCTTGATCATTTCTGGGTCAAGCGCCGACGTGGGTTCGTCAAACAGCATTACCCTGGGCTGCATTGCCAGAGCCCTGGCAATGGCGACGCGTTGTTGCTGACCACCGGAGAGTTGCCCTGGATATTTTTCAGCCTGTTCGGGAATATGAACGCGATTAAGGTATTCCATCGCTAACTCTTCCGCTTCCGACTTACCCATCTTCCGCACCCAAATGGGAGACAAGGCACAATTCTGAAGCACTGTCAGATGCGGGAACAAGTTGAAGGACTGAAATACCATACCCACTTCTGATCGCACCTGGTCGACGTTCTTGAGATTTTCATCCAGTTTTACACCCGTAACCTCGATGTCACCCTCTTGATGCTCTTCGAGTCGGTTGATACAGCGAATAAGCGTCGACTTGCCAGATCCGGACGGACCACAGATAACGATTCGTTCACCGGTATGCACGTCCAGGTCGATACCGTTCAGCGCCTGAAAGTCACCAAAATATTTGCTTACCTTCCTTAAGGATATGATTACTTCGGAAGAAAGCGCAGAGGCTACGTGACCTTCCTGCTCGCTTACTGCGGGTTGATTTTCCATGTTCTGCTCCGTATCCACTCTTAGTAAGTTGCTACTTGTTCTCTCCACTCAACTTACGCTCTAAACGTTGACTGTATTGTGACATCGAATAACAGCATATAAAAAAGATAATCGCTGTCATCAGGAACGGTTCGTGAAATTCCCCACGCCACGGAACATCGTTACTCATAGCTCGAGTCATCGCGAGAATATCGAACATACCCACGATGTAAACGAGCGTTGTGTCTTTAAATATTCCAATAAAGCTACTGACGATATTCGGAATCATAAATTTAAGGGCCTGCGGCATGACTACCAGACCCATCGATTGCCAATACCCTAGACCAATCGAACTCGCTGCTTCAAACTGCCCTTTGGGAATTGCCTGTAAGCCACTTCGAACGATCTCCGCCATATAACAAGAAGTAAATAAACAAACCGCTGCAATGACCTGAACCAGTTTATTGAGCTCGAATCCTTCAGGCATAAATAGAGGAAACATAGCCGTTGCCATAAACAATATGGTAATCAGTGGTACCGAGCGAAAAACTTCGATAAAAGTTACAGAGAACGCTTTAATAATCGGTAATCGTGAGCGCCGACCAAGCGCCAATATTATTCCACAAGGCAGTCCAACAGTCATTGCGAATCCAGAAATAACCAGTGTGAGATGGAATCCACCCATTCGTACCCAAGATACATCAACCAGTATCCAGTCTTGAATCAGGAACGCCAAAATTACAGCAATAATTGCAAAAAGACCCATCAGCGCAAAAGTGTGCTGTTTTTCTGCAAAGATTCGATTGACCATCTTCCAACGCAATGAATCTGCTAGGGATACTCGAAATGCCTTAACTCCTAACCAATCTACTGTGTTGTAACAAAAGGTAATTATCGCCAGGGACACCATAAAACTCACGAACCAAGACCGTTCGCCTCCTAGAAAAAGATAACTCGCCAAGAAGGGATAAAGACCAATTGCGCCAAACCCGATAAGAAATTTTCTCTTCAGATTAGGGACCCACAAAGGCATCATCCATACAATAAGAACCGAAATTCCCAGATTCACTCGCCATTGTTCATCTTTAACGTAGCGACCATAGATAATGTTGTTAAACCATTCACGTACGCCTGCCCAACAGGCACCCTGGATAGGGTTTCCGGCCTCATCCTTACCTAAAATTGCAAAGCATTCGCGTCGATCCTTGGCCTCCCAAATGCCATTCAATATGGCCCAGGAAAAAATACCCCACACCGCGTTATAAATAATAACGATGCAAATAATCGATAAAATGGTGTTGGGCCAGGAGTTGAAGAGGTTCTGCCGAGCCCAATACCACCAGCGAGCGGCAATACTATTAGAGACTGTTTGATTCACTCTACCGTTCTACCAGTTGCACACGCTTGTTATAGACATTCAGGACTGCTGAAATGGTCAAACTCACCGAAGCATAGAACAACATCGTCAACGCAACAATTTCGATGGCGTAACCGGATTGATTCAATGAGGTCTGCATGAACAGCGCGGTAATCTCTGAATAGCCAATCGCAACAGCCAGAGACGAGTTCTTCACTACATTCATCCAGTGACTGATCATAGTTGGCACAATCGCGCGCATAGCTTGAGGAATGATTACCAAACGCAACGCGAGTCCTCGATTTAAGCCAATTGATAATGCAGCTTCTGTTTGCCCTTTGCTGACGGACAAGATGCCGGCACGCACGGACTCCGCCATATACGAACTGTGATAGACCGAGAGTGCAATCAGCAAAGTAATAAACGCCGGCGGCACACGCCAACCACCCCTTAGGTTGAATCCTTTAAGAATTGGCACTTCCCAACCAATAGGTTGGCCAGCAATAAAATACGCCACGGCCGGAACGACCACAACGATTGCCAGTCCCCAGGAATATTTGGGCATGATCCGGCCGGTTGAGTCTTGAACCTTACGCGCGTGTCGGAACAGTACCACTACTGCAACAATTGCAATGGCAATACCTGCCAAGACTAGCGTAGCCCCTGATTCAAAAGATGGCGAAGGACCGTAAAACCCGCGATTATTTAGAAAAAATACATCAAGGTAAAGAAAATCAAAACTTTGTTTTGGCCGAGGCAAAAACGCGAGAAGCAGGAGATACCAATAGATAATCTGAAGCAACAACGGCGTATTTCTTAAGATCTCAACATACGCTGCGGCGACTTTTGCTACCAGCCAATTAGAAGATAGACGGAGAATACCCACAAAAAAGCCGATAATGGTTGTACCAACGATCCCTAACGCGGCTACCAACAGCGTATTCAGAATAGCTACCAGATACACTCGACCGTAAGTGTCACCAGCTTCATAGTCGATCATATGAAAGTCAGTATCGAACCCGGCAGTGATCCATAAGAAATCGAATCCCGTTTTCATGTCTCGGGCATTCATGTTTTCGTTGGTATTCGTAAACAAGTAAAAAATGCCCACGGCGACCAGCGAAAACGTCAAGGCCTGAAAAAATACAGCTCTGAACTTTTCGTTATATATAAAATTAAACATGGAATTGACTTAGCAAAAGGGCATGCGCGATGAGCGCATGCCCTTTGTTTTACCGCTTACTTATAACGATAACCGATTAACGGAAAGGCGGCGA